>Ga0207433_10000024_pt1 | contig 334911 bp, 312 predicted proteins | sample YelNatPaOPGAMG01_FD_187559 | JGI IMG/M metagenome (GOLD analysis project Ga0207433, IMG submission 187559) | Hot spring thermophilic microbial communities from Obsidian Pool, Yellowstone National Park, USA - OP-RAMG-01 (SPAdes) (version 3) | ecosystem: Environmental > Aquatic > Thermal...
TAAACCTGCACACAGGACAAACCATATGGACACAGAACTACACCACCAACCTAAGATGCGGACAAATAATGAATTACCTGTCACCTAACGAATACGGTGGCAGAGCATACCTGTGGGCAACTGGCAGCGTACCAGGAGTCTACTCCGCACCCGGAACAACAACCTACAGCATGTACGACGCCATGACAGGCAACTACATCTTAGCCATCGTTAACGGCTCTAGCATCAGCAAACTAACTATCGACGACCACGGCGGATTAATTGGCTACTACTTAAACTCAACCGGGACAGGTTCATCAACCCAAACATCTCTTACCGTATGGAACTCAACAAGAACCATCATGAGAGGCGTGAGCGGTACTGGTGACCCACAAGGCTGGCAATGGCAACCTCCAATGAACGGTGTATTAGCATTCCAAAATGGTATACAATGGACTGCACCAGTAAACACAACATACAACGGAAACCTAATCACACCACTGAGCATTTCAGGAATGGATAGCAACGTAGTACTGTTGACCTACACTAGCGCAGCGTCTTCATACTTCCAACCAGGATGGTACATCGAAGCAGGATACAGTGCAAAAGATGGACATCTACTCTGGGGTCCACTTAACCGAACAGAAACCGAAAACTCTAGAATTAACATCGCCTCAGAATGCATGAGTGACGGTGCATGGATAGAAACCGACCAGTCAACACTAACAGCAACAGGATATGACTTAGCTACCGGTAACAAACTTTGGGGACCTGAAGCACTGCCAAACGCAAGAGCCTACTCTTCACTAGGCATGAGATACACTACTGCACCAAACGGAACAGTCATAATCTGGACATACGGAGGAGACGCATACTCAATCACAGCAAGAACCGGAAAAGTCAACTGGGAATACCACACACCCTCAGGCGGCTATGAATCACCCTACGGTGTATGGCCCTTCTGGACCTTTAGCGTCGGAACAGTCGCAGACGGCAAATTCTTCATCCCAATCGGCCACATGTACAGTCCACCATTATTCCACGATGCAAAGCAAATGGCAATTAACATAACCGACGGATCAGTAGTCTGGAGTATATTGGCTTTTGATGTAACCAGTGCACCTGCAGTTTCAGACGGCGTCATGACCACACTAAACGCTTACGACAACCAAATCTACGCTTGGGGCAAAGGACCAACAAAGATGACCGTAACAGCGCCCGATGTCGGCGTAACAACCTCCGCACCAATCACTATACGCGGCACCATCATGGATATCTCAGCGGGTTCAAAGCAGGAAGCTCCAGCGGCACGCTTCCCCAACGGCTTACCATGCGTCTCAGAAGCAAGCCAACAAGCATGGATGGAATACGTCTATATGCAGCAGCCACGCCCAACCAACGCAACCGGCGTACCAGTGCAACTCTTCGTCTTAGACGCAAACGGTAACTACCGAAGCATCGGATCAACCACCAGCGACGACTCAGGAATGTTCACTTACTCTTGGACACCAGACATCCCCGGCGAATACAAAGTATACGCACGCTTTGAAGGCTCAGAATCTTACTATGCAGCCTCAGCAGAAACATCATTCACCGCAACCGAAGTAACAACAACGCCAACTCCAACCACCGTTACAACGCAATCAACAGCTGATCTATACTTTATTCCAGCAGTGATCGCCATAATAATTGCAATAGTGATAGGCTTCGCTGTTACAATTGTTGTGCTCAGAAAGCGACCATAAAAGCTAAAAATCAAAGGGAAATATTTCCCTCCCCTTTTTTAGTCTAAAATTGACCGTTTTTAAACCGGGAGCTAATAAATTCTGGCTCTATTTTGCAATATGTCGTCGTGAAGTGTGTTTCTATTTCTTGTTTCTATTTCTCATCGAAAAAACCTTCACAGAGCCTCAGTAAACCCAATCAAGTGAACATAAACGCTACGAACTTGGCTGTTGTAGTACTTTGAAGATGACATATCGGTCGTTGGAGTAGATTTGCTGGAGGATTTTGCTGTTGACTATTTGTGTGTCAAGTTGGTTGCGGTCATAGACGATGAAGCCTATCTTGTCTTCTTTTATGTAGTCACTGAAGTCGCGGGAAGCAACATTGAAGGGTGCTGTTGTGTAACTGAATAGGCTTTGGAGGTTGCTGGGTGAAAGGCTGCTGTAGCTGCTCTTGGAAAGCGCCAAAGTCTGGTATGACCGAGTGGCCGTCTGGTTAGCAGCTAAATCTCCCAAGTTGTACTGGAACCTTACAGCGTCGATTTGCTGGTTACCCAGAGCGCCTATGTTGCCCCAATCGGGCAAGTCATTGAATTCGAAGGCATATCCGATGTTGTTTTTGTCGTCATAGAGCCCAATATAGCCGTCTTTTAATTGTGGGCCCGCAAAAGAAGCGACTGCCCAGGAGTCTGCTTCTCCCAAGTTGCCGTTTGTGGTTCTGATTGAGATCGGTGCATCCCATGGGTTAGTCCAATTCAGTAAACCCGGGATGTCTGCTTTGTCAAAGTTGTACTGTAAGTCAAAGTTGGTTGTTAAATAGAGGCTGGCGTTGGTGACTTCGGTTCTAAGCGGCGTCAGCGTCCATGACACAGTGAAGGGGTAGCGGGTGTTTTCTACCGTGACTGTTTCGTTTAATGCAACGTCGTCGTTTGTGAAGGTGAACGTTAAGCTTTTGGGGTCTGTTTGGTCTTGGAAGGTTATCTGTTTGCTTAACTCTCCCAATGCATACTTGTGCTGGACGCCGTTGACTGTGTAAGTTAAGAAGTCGCCTGAAGCGGACGACACAGATACGCGGCTCCAGATTTGATCCATCGAAACATAATCCTCATCCAAAGTGTCCCCTTTAGCCTGATACGCTTTATACATAGTCTGTGAATGCTCCAACTCATATGACAAAGTCAAAACAGCCTCAGCTAACTCGTTACGCTGCACCGCCAAATCAGTCTGCGCCGTAACGTTTTTGCCTGAGAACTCTTGGAACCAGAACCCAGGAATCTCCGTTGCCACAACCGTGGTGTTGTCTGGGTAGTTGGTTTTTAGCCAGACGCCTGCGTCGAGGGCTTTTATGTCCGTGGTGGAATAGTAAACGCTGGCTTCCATGATTCTGCCATAAACCGTATCGGAGCGCAAAACAACCATGGCGGAAAGGGCAATGACTAGAAGGACAACGAGGGCTTTTACCCAGTTCCGCTTGAACGCCCCTCTGTGATTAAAATAGTAAGCTTTGGTTTTGTCAAATGCAAATACGATGGCTACAGCGGCGAAAACCACCAGTGGCGTCGTGAGATAATAAATGAACCAGCCAAACGGCATATAGAAGCCCACCAGATAGGATTCAGCAAAAAACAATGGAACAAACATCGCCAGAGTAAGGATGAGCCAATACAGCGGCTTTTTCTGTTTACGCAGAACGTAGAAGGATACTCCGACGCCTGCTAATGCAACAAAGAGGATAAATCCGAAATTAGTCATGAAGGCAGTAAAGTTTGCCGCTGGAATCTGGTAGGCGTAGGTTTTGATGGCGAAAAACACGTATTCAATGACTAAGTCTAGGTATGCGAACATGGCTTGGAAATAATAGAGGAAAAACGCGATTCCGCCGCCCAGAATCAGCGCTACTATGACTTTAAGGTTTTTGCCCCGAGATTTTATGAGCATAAACAGCAGTATCGGCGGCATAATAAAAACTGCCAAGAACGCGGCTAACTGATGGGACAGGACAAGCCCGAAAGCAGCAAAAAACGCTACAACCACGTACCCCAGTTTATCCATCGCCAAAGGCGTATAGAGAAGCACAAGAAGCATAAACGCCAAAGCCAAAACCGTGGTGTATCCGCCGAATTGGTTCGCTTCATAGATGGGGAAACACATCAGCAACAGGACGGCTGCGACGGCGCCAACGCGTTTGCTGAAGAATTTGCTGCCAATCAAGTAAACTGCCATAAACAGCAGCCAATCAATAACCGCAGTTAAAACCCGCAGCAAAACAATGTATTGCCCAATATCGACGGCGCCGCTAAGCGAAATAATCATGGCAAGCACTATTTGGTACAGCGGGGGCGTCCAACCCAAGTTGGCAAGGGAAATATGCTGGGTGTTGAGGAATATCTGGGCTTTCTCTAGATGCACCGCGGGGTCGTTGCCTAGGACTACTCCGTTCATTGAGATGATATAGTAGAAGGCGACGAGGATGAGCACTGAGAAAACTGCTATGAAGGCTACTTCAAGCTGTTTCTTGTTCCGCATTGCTTCTAGCAAGGCTACTTTGCTCACCCTTAATGGAGGTTCCCATTTACCTTAAAGATTGCAACTTCTCCATTAATAAACACAAGGCTAAACAGGGGGTCAAGCTGGAATTTTGGTTGTATTTCATCTTCAGCCTCCCGGGTCTTCAAAAGGGCAACGTATGAGACGCTGCGGCTTAGCACTTCAGCTTTGTAGTCAAAGTCAACAAAGGAAGAGTTGACTGGTTTTTCATTAATGTTCAAATTATTAACCAATATGGGCGTGAAAAACTGGTTCATCGACGCTTGACTACTGTAGATACTGGGGTCATTGGATGCTGAATAGGCGCCCGCAGACAATTGCACTTGTCCCTGGGGTTTGTCGCCCAAAAGATAGGTTAAATCTAGTCTTTTTACGATGCCGCTCTGGGTTATGACGGCGTTGTTGTCTGGGATTGTGTTGAAGATTAATTGGCCAAACGATTTGGTCCCTATATCAACCAAGCCGACTGAGACTTTGTCGTCAAAGGGTATCTGTACCCCGTTTGTGTCTACGGCTATGTCGATTCGGTTGAAGGTGACACCAGGGACAGTGCTCGTTAAAGCTACAGTTAAATTGGCAAACCGCATCCCGCCATAGACCGTGGTGATGCGCGTATAGTTTAGGTAGGTGTTGCCCTGGGTAACAACAATATCCTCGTGATCTGAGTAGCGGTTTAACTGCATATCCTTAACAGCCAATTCATTAACGTTGACAGTTGGTTGAGTGGTACCATTTACTGCATACTCGATTTGAGTGTATTGACTGTCGAAAGTAAAGAATGAATACGGGTAATACGTCCAGTTCTGGTCAACCAAAATCTCGGGGTTATGTCTTGCAATGTATCCGCCGTCGTCCCGCACCTGAACCAACCCGTTATCGATTAGGTAGTCCGTGTCTAAGAGGTTACGGGCAAACGTGGCATTATCCACTTCGCGGTTAAGCGACAGGTACTGTGGGTCTACAGCGCTAAGGGTGGGCCGCTGCGCAAATCCGCCAAACCACCAGCCATACTGGGCGTCTGCAACAAACACAGCGTTGCCTGCAGTGTTCTGTTTAGCCCATTGCATTGCTTCCCATCCTTGGTTGTCCATGGTTTGATAGAAACTCTGGATAGTCTGTCCAACGTTTGTGAATGTGGGTGTCATCAGAAGGGGGAGAGCAACAAAAGAGGTGACTAGGAAGACAAGCACTAAAATGGAGTAAAGTTTCTTTCGTGTAAGCGACATGGAAAGCCGATGTAACCTCAGATGCATTATTCTATAAGTAACCTGGGTCTGCGTGAATGTCCGGTAAGTATCAGTTATTCGAGCAAGAAAGTCTGCTGCGTATTCGATGAGGACCGCTATGAAAATTAGCAGGGGCAAAATCAGAAAGTACAAGAAACGGTTGTAATCAAAAGGAATTTTGACTAGATAGCCCTGCGTTAGTACTATGCAAACAAACACCCAGATTGAAAGAAGGAACGCTGGAAGTGTGACCCATTTTTTGTAGAATTGTTTGGAAAAAACAAGGAAAGCTGGGATTAGCCCAAAAAGCGGCAGAACTATCGCGAGAGGTAGCACCCGGGCGGAGAGAGTGGCGGCTCCGATGACGCTTGAGCCAGTTGAACCGTTAAGGTACGCGTTATCGCTTAGATAAGCTGGAACTGCCTGCACCAGAAAAGGCGACACTAAGACTGCGCCAAAAACTATGGGCAAAAACCAGTACAATGCAGTTTTTCTTGTAACTCCTAAGGGTTTTGGGAAAAGCAGTATGGCGAGTATCGCGGCAACTGTTATGACAACAAAGATTCCCGCACTCAGCGAGTGTGTCAGGAACATTGATCCAGCCAAGATGGAGGTTGAAACCAGGAAGGGCAGGTTTGAGAAGCGGTCTTTTTGCAGGTACAGCCAGAAGGTTAGTGGAATAAGCATCAGGGTTATGACGTTTGGGTAGCCTGCCCACATGATCATTTCTATGTCAAAGCGTGAGATTGCCGCTAAGAAAGCAACGATGTATGCTGCAGGCGTTGACCAGACCCGTTTGGTTATCAAGAAGGCGCACAGCACCGTCAGCGAGGAGAAGAGGGCTACGACAAGCGCCTGCGCAACATATTCCATGGAGCCAGTCATGCCTGTTATCATCATGACGCCTGCGGTGAAGATGTGGTAGCCTGGGAAAGTCAGGGATGCGCCGCCGCCGATATGGTAATAATTATAGAAGAAGTCGGTTGGCCCAGAACCGATAATGGAGTATATGACGCTGTTATGTAATCCTATGTCGGCGCCTGGCGGGTAACCCTGCCAAAACATCAGGGCTAAACGGTAAATAAACGAGAAAATAAAGATCAGCAGTAGCACAAGGTATGTTTTGGATGCTTTGACCATTTACTTTCCCGCTTAATATGCTATGGTTTGGTTTGTTAGTAAAAGGTTAAATATGGATTTCGAGTATAAAAACCCCCAGAGTATCAACTAAAAAGGAAAAAGGTGTTTAATATGTCATGGCTTAAATCTATGATGGAAAAAGAACCACCAGAACCAGAGAATCCAATCGGCATAGTCGTTATCGGCAACATCGAACCAGACATGCATGACACAGCAAAAGAAGCAGTCCGCCGATCACTAAAACGCGCAGGCTTCAAAACCATCGACGTCGGAAAAAGCGTTGCACCACAAGTATTCATCGACAAAGTAAAAGAGAACAACGCAAACATCATCGCAATCTCAGTCAACACAGTACCCGCAAAGAACAACCTGGCAAAACTCGATGAACTTCTAAAGTCCTCAGGTCTCAAGGACAAAGTCGGCATCATCATGGGCGGCGCAGCCGTCAAAAAAGAAGATGCAGACGCATTCGGCGCACTCTTCGGCAAGAACAAGGAAGAAGCTCCAGAGCTAGCAAAGAAAGCAATTAAGAAATAATTCCATCAGATGGTAAAGATGTCCTTTAAATTCAATACAAAACAAAACATATACACGGTTGGTAAGGTAAAAGTAGGCGGTCAACCAGGAGAACTACCAACTTTTCTAATTGGTTCTATCTTTTGGCTAGGCCAGAAAATGGTCCAAGATGCAAACAAAGGCATTTTTGACGCCAAAGTTGCAGAGCAAATTATTAACACATGCCAAACCCAAAGCGACATAACCGGTGTGCCATTCGCACTTGACATTGTCGCAACTACTGAAATAGCCTTCGAAAAATACATTGACTTCGTACCGAAACACACAGACGCACCACTCATGCTTGACGCAATGAGCCCCAAGACTCGTATGGCAGCCGCATCTATAGCGAAGAAGATGGGTCTTGCAGACAGATGTCTCTATAACTCTGTTTACAAAGGTGTCACCGATGCTGAACTTGCAAACCTAAAGGACAGCGGCATCAAAATGTCAATTGTCCTCGCTGACGACCCCAAAGACACAACCATGGAAGGCAAAATGAAGGTTATCGTTGAAGCACTCGCACTCGCAGAAAAAGGTGGAATCACCAAACCACTAATCGACACAGCTATCCCCGCATTCGCGCCAGACATGGGCACAGCCGTCAGAACCATACCCATTATGAAGGAAAAGTATGGTCACCCAGTGGGCTTAGGCAGCGGAAACGTTGTCACAACTATGGGTTGGGTCAAAGCAAACGTTGCAAAAGAATTCCGACCAGGCTGCAGAACCGCAACAAACTCAATCATGCAGGTATGCGGTGCAAACTGGCTCATGATCGGACCAGCCGAACAAGCCGAATGGGTCTTCCCAGCAGTTGCAGTGACAGACACATACATTGCATCCGCAGCAGCTGACCTTGGAACAAGACCGCTAGAAGAAACCCATCCAATCTACAAAGCTTTCATGTAAACCCCCTTCCTTTATTTTTTATATACTCAAAAAAAAATAAACAGTTGAAAGTGCTCCACTCTGAAACCCCTAAGATGGCTAGAAATCGTCCTTGCGTTTACAGTTATAACGTTACTTGCCGTTTTTCTTATTCCAAGCGACTCTGCTTTGGTTGCAGTCAGGTTTGTGCTTGGATTTGTCTTCATTGTTTTTCTGCCAGGCTACTGCTTGGTTAACATTTTGTTTTTAGGCAAAAACAGGCTTGACATAATTGAAAGCCTTGTGCTCTCGGTTGCACTAAGTTTCGGGTTAACAGGTTTAATCGGTTTATTCTTGGGGCTGTCACCCATCGGCATAAACTTCCTATCCATCACAGTATCCTTGGGCGTATTAGTGCTCGCGCTAGCCATAGCTGCGTATGTAAGAAAAAGCAAAGAAGCGCTACCAGTATTTCAGGTGGAGAGCCCTCAGCAGATAAGCCCCTGAAGTTTTAACCGCTGATTTGCCATAGGTTCCGCCCATACGCATCATATGCAACACGTATCCAGGGCGCAGGTAGAATTGCTGATAGGCTTTGGCGCGGATTTCAGCAAGTTTTTCCATACTTAACTGGGGCGTCTCAAAGGTTGGTCCGGCAGTGTCATAGCGGTCGAAATCTGTTACCCTTAGCCAGCCGTTTTTGACGACTTGTTCATACATCGGTGTCCCTGGGTAAGGTGTTGCTACGTAGAAGCCCACGTCTTCGGGGTTTAGTTTTGATACGAAACGGATGGTTTCTTTGGCGGTCTGCTCGGTTTCACCTGGGAAACCTAAGACTACGTTTGCGATTGTCATTAAGCCTACTTCATGGGCGGTTTTGTAGGCTTGGCGAGTTTGCTCCAGCTTGATGCTTTTGTTCATCGCTTTCAAGACGGTTTCGGAGCCAGACTCCACACCCATCCAAACTGCAATGCAACCTGCGTTACGCATGGTCTGCATAAGTTCTCGATCAACCATATCCACGCGTGTGCCGCAATCCCAGATTAGCTTCAAGTTCCTGTCATGCAGTTCCTTGCAGATTTGCATGACTCGGTTGCGGTCAACGCTGAAGGCGTCATCGTAAAAAGTAACTTGGTCAACGCCGTATTTTTCATGCACAAACTGCATTTCATCAACCACGTTTTTGGCGCTTCGCCAACGGTACCCTCTGCCAAACATGCGTACGGTACTGCAGAAGTCACACCAATAGACACAGCCGCGGCTTGAAACCAGTGGAATGAGGAGTTTGCCGTTATGCCTCAGGTTCTGTAGCGGCATAAGGTGATGCGCTGGGAACGGTATGCTATCAAGGTCTTTAATGTAAGGACGGTCGGGGTTACGCTGGATTTTGTCGCCGTCTCGGTAAGTGATGCCTAAAACCCCTGCGAGGCAGGCGTGATTTTCGATTTTCTCGGCGAGTTCAACAAGGGTTAATTCGCCTTCGCCGCGGACGATAATGTCTACAGCTGGGTACTCTTTGAGGGCGTTTTCATCCCAGAAGGTTCCGTGGCTTCCGCCAAGCGCTGCTACGGCGTTGGGTTGGGCTTCTTTGGCTATGGTTAAGATGTGCATGGCTGACTTGTATAGCAGGGTGGTGGAGGTTGCGCCTATGAAATCTGAGGGGGTTTGAGCGATTCGGCTGCGGAAGCCCTCGTAAGTCAGCTTCTCAGCCTGGCAATCGATAACTGTAACTTGGTGGCCTGCTTTCTCGGCAACAGCGCCCAAATATGCTAATCCAAGCGGAATGAACGGTGGATGTGAGTGGACGCTGGGCGGATACGGAGGATTAACCAATGTAATCTTCATTGTAAGTGCCTTGATGGGTGATTTCTAATGTTGGAACCCATATAATGCTTTCTTAAAAAGCCAAGGCAAAACAGCGCTCAAAATTTGAGGAGAACAAGGAAGGGGAAAAAGGTGTTTAGGAGAGTTTTATGTGCATTGCGCGAAGTGCATAGGCAGCCGACGTCTTCAAACCTGACCTGCCGTATGTTCCGCCTTTGCGCATCATCTTAAAAACGTAGCTTGGGCGGAGATAGAATTTCTGGTGTGCTTTGTACTTGATTTCTCTGAGCCGTTCCATGCTTAAATCTGGGGTTTCGAAGGTTGGGGTTGCGGTGTCGTATTTGTTGAAGTCTGTTACCCGTAGCCAACCGTTTTTAACTACTTCCTCGTACATCGGTGTTCCTGGGTACGGGGTGGCGATGTAGCAGCCGATGTCGTCTGGGTTTAGGCTGTTGATGAAGTTGATGGTTTCCCATGCTGTTTCCTCTGTTTCTCCTGGGAAGCCAATAACCGCAGATGCAATAGTCATCATGCCTGCTTTCTGTGCCATCTTGAAAGCGTCTTTGACTTGTTCACGGTTGATTTTCTTATGCATCTTCTCTAGGATTTTTGTTGACCCTGACTCTACCCCGAACCAAACTGTTATGCATCCTGCTTTATGCATTATTTCAAGGAGTTCCTTATCGACTGCGTCTACTCGGGTTTCACAGTCCCACTCGACTTTGAGTTTGCGGTCAAGTATGTCTTGACACATCGCTATGGTGTGGTTGCGGTTGATTGTGAATGCGTCGTCATAGAAGGTGAATTGGCTTTCGCCGTACTTGTTGTGAAGCATCTCCATTTCGTCTACGACTTTGTGGGGGTTGCGTACTCTGTATCCTCTGCCGAACATGCGAACTGTGCTGCAGAAATCGCACCACTGCACGCATCCGCGGCTTGTTACTAGTGGAAAGATGGTTTTGCCCATGCGGTGGAATGCGTCGATTGGGAGCAGGTGATACGCCGGTGAAGGTAATGAGTCCAGGTTCATGAGGAAGGGTCGGTCATCATGGCGGATGATTTTGCCGTCTTTTCCTCGGATGGTTGTGCCTAGAACTCCTGCAAATGATTCGTTATTTTGTTTGCGTTGGAGAAGTTCGGTGAATGTGGTTTCGCCTTCCCGCCTGACTATCACGTCGATTGCGGGGCATTCGTTTAGGGCGTTTTCATCCCAAAAAGTAACGTGGCTTCCCCCAATCATTGTTGTTGCGTTGGGGTGGACTTCTTTGGCTGCGGTCAATATAGCTTTGGCTTGGTTGTAGAGCAGTGTGGTTGAGGTTACGCCGATTACGTCTGGCTGACCTTGGCTGACGCGGCTTTTGAATGCGTCGACTGTGAGTTTTTCTGCTTGGCAGTCGATAACGTTTACTTCGTGCCCCGCCTGCTCTGCTACAGCGCCCAAATACGCGATGCCCAATGGGATGAACGGTGGATGTGAATGTGCATGTTCAGGATAGGGTGGGTTGACAAGGGTAACTTTCACGTGTATTCGCCCTGGTTTAGTGAGTGGTTAAACGGCTAAAACCAATATATTGTTTACGTAAAACAAACCCCAAACAGTGAAAAGCTGGTTATAGGAGATAACGGATCGGTTTTAAGGGGTTTCAGCGTTTTAAATTTTAAAAGAGTTGGGAAAAGAAATTGAGGAGACAGTTTTTTAGGGCTTGCCATCTCTCTCTTGTTTAGCCTTCCACTTCGCATTCCCTTTTTTCAGCGATTTCCTTCTACGTTCTGCCTCTTGCGATGCAATGTCTCGCTCATCAAACTCAACTCTTTTATATAATCCATAAGCGCCATCCGCACGGTTTCGCTTTCGCTTGTGCCTAGTCGTGTTGATAGTTCTGTTAGGATTTCTTTTTGTTGTTTGCTGAGTACGACTTTTACGACGAGTTTTTTAGCCAAACCTTGTGTTCCCCCGCTTGCCCAGCCAGCCCCTCATGCCAATCTCCGGCAGGTCTCGGCTGTTTCCAAAGGGCTCGCCCAATTTGCCTATCCACTGCGGCGGCTTATTAATTCAGTATTAGTCCTGTGAGGGATGATAGAAATGTTAGAAGTAATATTTCGGAAATCACCGCTTTATCTTAGATCTCTGGAAACGCACTCTGTGCCACAGAAACAATGCGCTCGGGTGGTTTTTTCCCCAACATATTAGGGTGCAGATAGAAGACATATATTGAAACCAGTAGAGGGTCACTCTGGATGCGGCGGGTCGGTGCGTTTTACCAGTTCAGTTGTGAGCGGAAATCCCTGAGGAGGGGAGGTGCTATTGGTGCAAAAGATTATATTAGCATGTTGAGAATATTGAAAAATCCTCCTTTAAATAGGGGGATAGGGGTCCTCTGAGAGCAACAAAGCCTTCTCGGATAGGCTTTCCTTTTACTTGTGGCATCGTTCACAACCAGCCTGCAAACGCCTACACCGACCGAACAAGAAACATATTTTGCGGACAATGCCGAGCTTGAGTTGGTTATCCCTTCAATTTTTATGTTTACCCAACATGCCTCCGCACCCAAAAAGAGAGAAACAGAGGCTAAAATTACGATTTCATGGGCCAATTCAGAGGCTGCAATGTTTTCGCTTTTGCTGTTTTGCCACGCCGCTTAACCAAAGCTATGCCCAAAACCGCGACTACAACAGCGGCGACTACACCTGCGATTATGAATAAGACTGTATTGTCGCTCTGCGGGTTGCTGGTAAGGGTCAGATCCATTGACTGTGGAGCACCTTCGAAACTGACTGGTTGAAGTAGCGCTTGGTATCCGTCCTTTGTTACCTGGAAGACATAGGACCCAGCCACCAAGCCTTTGAGCGTAACATATCCTGTCTCGTTGGTAGCGCCTGAGATTATCCCTATTCCTGAGGGTTGATTAACCGAGAAGACCTGTGCGTTGCTGACACTGTTGCCGTTGGCATCTAAAACACACAAGACTAAACTGCCGGTTTTTATGCTTGTCACGGTGGAAGTAGAAGAATTCGTCGCAGAAACCGTTGTGTTTGACGGCAGAACAACTGTTACTTGCGTTGTGCCCTGTGAATTCAGATAACCCGTTTTTGAAGCGTCCACAGTTATGGTGCACACAGTTGTTTTAGAGAAACTTGGGGCAGTAAAAGTGGCTGTGTAGTATCCCGGTTGCCCTTCTATGGCTTGACCGAATGCTCCATTGTTGTTTGATCTAAATTGAACCGACGCCCCAGTTACTGGGCTACCCTCAACTGTTATATACGCGGTTATTTGCGATTGATTCCCATTGTTAACGGTCTGCGGATCAGCAGTCACTGAGACAGCAAGTTTTGAATAGTCAATCGTGCAGGTTGAGGCTTTAGCTTGCCCAGTGCTGTAGCTTGAAGCCTGAGCGGTGATCTGTGTGTCACCTGGAGCGTTAGTCACAGTCAAAGTCGCCGTTGCCCAAGTCTGCCCCAAAGGTATCGTTAATTTCGGATCCACAGTTCCAACTGCAGGTTGAGACGAAAAAAGATTTACCGTTAAATCTGCGGGGGCTGGAGCCGGATGTCCCGCAGAATCTTGGAGCTGCACCTGCACCGCCTGATACGCCTGTTTGTCTGTGGGTAATGTTTGTGGAACACAGAAAACCGCAAGCTTGGAAGCTGTAAACCCTGTGGTGGTTAATTGTTGACTGGCTGCTTCAAAGTTGCTTGCTGCTGCCGTAAGCGTAGTTGTGCCCGCCTTGTAAGTTGAGCTAAAAGTTGCTAGTGCATAGCTTTTGGATTGTGGAATGGTTATCTGTGTTTCTGTTTTGCCTATGCTTGCATCTGCAGAAGCTATTGTAACAGTGATGTTTGACGCTGCAGTTCCCAAGTTGCCATCTTTGTCAACTAACTCAACTGCGATCTGCTTGTACGCGGAATTATCCGCTAACACGTTCGGTGATCCAGTTGAAATGGCAAGTTTACCTGTCGCCATAGAGATAGGCGTTTTAGTTGTTATTGTTGTGCTAGTGGAACCGTAATCACTGGCAATTGCAGTTACGTCTGCTGATCCAGCGAACAAGGTTGTGTTAAAAGTTGCTATCGCGTAGGTTTGCCCTTCAGTAATAGTCACAGATGGGGTAACATCTCCCACTGCAAGGTTGGAGCTTGAAAGGATGACTTTTGAGCCGCCTATAGGCGCCTTTGCCGGTGCACCAGTGGAGTCTTGGAGTTGCACCATTATAGCGTCATAGGATCCTCCATCCGCAGGCAAAGTAGCTGGAAAACCATAAACTGCTAATGTGTAGGGTTTGGGTCCGACAGTTGTTATAGTTGCCTCTACGGTTGTGTACCCCGTTGCGGTTGCCGTTATGGTTGTAGTTCCAGGTGTGAATGTGGCGTAGAAGTTGGCGCTTCCATATGTGGCTCCGCTTGGGATAGTTATTGTCGGATCCACGGTTCCTATTTCTGTGAGGGAAGAAGATAGGCTTATGGCTGTATCCGCCTGGGCTCTTGCAGGGTTTCCATTTGAATCCTGAAGCTGGACAAAAATGCAGTTGTATGCCGTGTTGTCGGCTGGCACGCTTGGCGGGCTCACGTATATTTCTAGCTGCGAGGGCTGGGCTATTGGGTCTGAGGAGACGTTTTGGATGAGCACTGCTGAGCAAATAATTAGGGGGATTAATATGCTGATTAAGAGTTTTTTGCTCATCTAGGTTCCCCGTTAGTTGTGATATGAATTTCAAATCTGCAATATTGTGTAATAAGGGTTACTATACTTTCCTTTTTTTGTTTTAATGTTCAACAAAAATACAGCCAAACTGGCTTCTAGAAAGAAAAACAGCGACTAAAAATTCAAAAACAAAAATGAAAAGAAGATTGGATCTACTTGTAGAGTTGTTCCCAGCGGTTGAAAAGTTCCAACACTTCGTCGCCGTTATGGTCCTTTAGGAACTCACGTTTTTCTTTGTTGGCGACACAGCGTTTCTGGAACTCACGGATGTAATCCGCTTTCTCCGCCAAGAAGATAATGCCGTCTACCCCCTGTCTTGCAACACGGGTTGCTACAGTCATGATTTGGTCTGCCGGCGCAACGGTGTCCCAGGTTTCGTTGGGTCCTCGAACGTAGAAGTTGACGAAGACGGGTTTCTTTAGTTGGCTTTTGAAGCCTCTTGCGATGGTTTCCCAGTACCACGGAGTCGGGTAGGCCTTGCTGAACATTGGGATCACGAAGTAATCGGCGTATTGTGCTAAAGCTTCAAAGTCATAGCCGAATCTTACCTTAGCCAGCAATGGGTCTGGAAGAAGGTTAACGAAGAGGGGTTTGCCAGAAACGATTTCTTTGACTTCTGCTAGGAAGTCTGTGACTGTTTTGGCACGCCATTCCACCCAGCTTAAGCCGCTTTTGGCTTGTTCTTTTATGCATCTGGGGCAGGTGCAGAAGCCTTGGTCAGCGAAGTGTTGGCTGCTGATGCTGATGCCCGGCGTGACTTTTGCGGATTCAGCGATGATTTTAAGGTTGTATTCGCGGGCTTCGGGGTTAGTCATGCAGACAACGTCCCAGCGCAGATTATAGCGTTTGTTTGTGCGCAAGGCGGGTCCGAAGCTGCTTGTGGAGACCCAGTCGGGGCGTTTAGCCGCCATAAAGTTGTCGCCGAAGCATGCGATGTTAGTGTACATCTCTGGGTTTGGTTTACCGACGATGCCGGATTCAGATTTTAGTCGGTAGAAGTTGTAGTCGACGCCTTCAACAGGCTCGGGTTGATAGAGAAATACGCCGAATTTCAAGTTCAATTCACCATTGTTTGATTCTTTTTGTATGGAATTGGAATAGCGGGTTATAAGCTTTTGCAGTTTTGTAGTTATTTCTGTAGTTTTCTGGTTTTTTCTCTTTATATGAGTGTAGCAGCCTTAAATTCCCGCAAGAACGCAATTAGATCCGGTTGCTTTTTGCTGTTGCCATGTTTTTTTGCGTCTTATTGGTGTGGTGTTTGGTTTTTTCACACGGTATATATGCCTCCATGCTGGAACCGTCTGGCCGTGGATGTGGCGGCATGTACCGACCGCTTTTTTTCCCCACAAGAAACATCGCGGCGTCACTTTGCTGTTTTGCCGACTACCCCTCCCTATGTAAAGGCAGAATAACCCTGGGTTTACAACATGCTAATGCGCCTGTTTTTCACAAAATCGACCTGTCCTGCTAAGGATGGCTAAAAAGACCTAAGCATCCCTAACAATGTTAATTAAGGCATCTTTTATGAACGGCGGCAACTCGACATTTCCGTAGCCCTGTAACTTCTCGTAAACCCCAGATGCTTCTCTGATTTGATTCCAATTTTGGAAGTCAGCTGGGAGCAGGTTTTTCTTGTAGTCGTCGTCCATTTTTGTAGCCGCCAACAGGGAAGCCAACGCCGACGGATTCTTCTTGAGATTCTCAGTTAACTTTTCAGCGGTGATTTCTAAGCCTTTGATTTTAGAAATTTCAGCGGCTAGTTTCTCAATTGGTAGATGCCTCTCTTTGAGCCGATCTAGCACCGTGCGGTTTGCCCAGATGGGTTCCTGCTTAAGCAGCGCCTCAGTAACAGCGCGCCTTGCACAGGCTCCGACTAGCTTGCCCAGCTTGGAAGCGGGACCGCCCAAGACAACCTGTTTCCCCTTACCGTTTGTTGCGACTGTGATGCTGTCGGTTATTGAGCCTGTTGCTGAGTCGCCGGTGTAACGGCTTCTCACGTCGAAGTCTCGGAGGGCAGCGGATTTGGCTTCAGTTGCGGTGATTAGCGCTGCTACCATGCAGCTCTCTGTTGGGTTGCCGTCGATGAAGACTATGATGTTTATGGTTCCATTGATTTCTTGTACGTCCATCTCTTCGCCGCTGGATTCGCCATGTGAGCAACCTGCGGTTGCGGCGACGGCTACGGAGAAGTCGGCTGTTTTTTTGGTGACTAGGCTGTAGTTTTGGATTTTTGCGGCTGTAACCATGGCAAGGTAGTCTTGGGTTATGCCGAGTTTGGCTGCAGAAGTGGTGATAAGTTGTAGCGGGTCAAGGTGCAGGGAATGGTCGCTGTAACCTTCCGGCACCCCTACATTGAGGACGGCTTTGACCTGTCTGCTCCCGCCATTAAATATGGCTGAGCTAACTGTTTTTAAAGGATTATCACAAATTACGGCTAGTACATTCTCTTTAACAACAAGCTTAGTGCCCTCGGCTAAATCAAACTGTTCCAATTAGCCTTCCCCACTTGGCTACTTCTGGGGGTTAGACACATTTAAGGTGATGGCTTTGTTCGGGCATAAATTAACGCATACGCCACATTTGGTGCATGTTACAACCGCGATGACTTGGGGTTTGCGGTTTTTTCCTTCTTCAAGCGCTCCCACTGGGCAAACACCGATGCAGATTTGTCCCGTACAAGGCGTGCATTTTGACAGGTCGATGGTTAGGGGTGACTTATGTTTGTCCATGTGAAATCAACAATTAAATAAGCGCCAATAATATATCTGTTGCGAGCTTAAGGGATAGGCTATGCAGATTGGGTTAGTTACATACAAACCTGAATTCGTCGAAGGCTATGACGTTCACGTTTATTTTAGTAAATGGGTGGATGGACAAGTTTTCCCTGCAGCCAAAGGCATGCAGAACGATGTGACTGTTTTTTGTGACGCTAAAGCTATCCGAGAGGATCCAAGCATAGTTTCGCTTTCTAAAGGTGGACCAGCATTACGCAGAAACCGCAAATCTAATTTGGCGTTCGATTTCGTTTGTCCAACAAATCCGGGTTACCGCAAAAGAGTCTTCGATTACCTTGATAGTGTCTCAGCGCAAGATATTCAGGGAGTTACCCTTAACCTCTACCATTTCGCTGACCAGGATTACTGTACATGTCCAAGATGCACGGAGATGCGAGATAAAAGCGGCTTAGATTGGACTGAGTGGCGTGCAAAAACCGTCACTGATTTTCTTAGAGAAGCGAAAACTCACACGAAGGGCACTTTTGCGGTTGAAATGTTTCCTGACCCTGTTTTGGCAAAGGAGCGGTTTGGAATAGATTTCAAGGCGATTGCTGAGTTGGTGGATTATTTCCATGTGCCCCTGTCATCAAGAGATTATCTGACTAACTACTGGGTTGACACCATCGTCCGGGACTTTGTGGCTACACTAAAAAAGCCCGTGGTGGTGGAGTTGAGCGCTGAGATGCCCACCGATGAAAAACTTGATGCGTTACTGAAGACTGTAGCCTACATTTCACGGCACAACTTGATGGCGGTTTTACTGCTTGTGCATGACTCTGAGAACGCAAGGCAGGTGGCACGGTTCGCCGTTCATAACGAGGCTTTCCGGGAATGGCTCAGGACGTATGAGTTTAAAGAATTGAGCCGTATCGTGGATTCTTGGGCTAAGATTTACTGAGTATCCTTCTGTACTCTCTTAGCCGCTCCATATCCAAATCAGCTGTTAAAATCGAGTCTTCTGGTGCATCGGTTACTTCGCCCAGTATGCCCCAGGGCGCGATGATGGCGCTTCTGCCACCCCGCATGTTCGAGCAGACGTTGCCGACTTTTAAAACAAAGAAGCCATATGTTTTGGCGATTCCCTCAGTTAACGGGTGTCCTTTAACGATTGGGTGTGTTCCCATGGCGGCGACTGGCAACGAAACAATTTCAGCGCCTAACCCTGCGACTTTTTCAACCAATTCAGGGTCGAAGCTGTCTGCGCAGACCAGCATGCCTATTTTGCCGATTTCTGTGTCCACAATCTGCGGCTGGCAGCCTTTGGCTACGCCTGCTTTGATTTCTGCTTGGATGGGGTTGATTTTCTTGTATTTAGCCAGTAATACACCGTTTCTCCAAAGCGTGCTGGTGTTGTAGTATTTGCCGCCGTCTTCCTGTAGCACGGAGCCGCCTAGTAGGTAGATGTTGCCGATTAGGGCTGAGATTTCTTGGAGGAAGTCGAGGGTTTTGGTGGCGGTTTCTTTGCTGATTTTGGGGGCGTCTGTGAAGTCTGCCATGCAGTTGGGTACTGTGAAGTATTCGGGTAGCGCGATGAGGGCTGGTTTGTCTCTGGCGGCTTTGAGCACTGCGGCTTTGGCTGCTTTGAGGTTGGCTTCTAATGTGGGGCGGATTTCCATGTGGAGTACGCTGACTTTCAACGCTGGGTCCTCTTGGGTGTATTGCATTCTTTGAGTGTTTTTAAGTTTACTGTGTGGAGCTGTCTTTTGTTTTGGAGAATGTGGTTTGATGGGTTGGTTGGGGTTTAAACGCGTTTTCTTTATTGGGCATGGACACTATATGCCTCAGTTGTTCAGCTTTAAAGTGAGTTTCAGCACATTTGTTTAGGTTTTAAGTGCTTTTATATGCATACAGTAAACTTAATTAGCTGCCAAACGACAGTCACTGTACTAAAGTGATAGAAATGGCCATTAACGAAGCAGAAGTTAACAAACTAAAAGCCGAAGCCCGAACACTAGTCCACAAAGTAGTCAAGAAAAACCTAGCCGACGGCTTCCTATTCTCCGCTGGAACCGACACCCAAATCATCGCCTACGAAGCAGTCAAATACAAACCCGACATCCCCTGCCTCACCTTAGCCTTCAAGCATGGACAACCCAAAGACACCGAATACGTCAAAAAAATGGTTGAGCTCCTCCACCTTAAACATGAAACCTACCAGTTCGGCAAAGAAGACGTAATGAAATACTACCCCAAAGTGGTCGAAGCACTCAAAAAATACGACCCTATGGAAATCCGAAACAGCCTCCCCGTCTACATCGGCTTAACACTGCTCAAACCAAAGGGAATAAAAACCGTCTTTACAGGCGACGCGCTTGATGAGCTTTTCGGTTACCCATGGCAGTTCCACCTCTCCGAAGAACAGTTTGCAGTTAAGCAGCAGGAGATGTGGGCGGAAATGGGTTTTTCATCGTTCCCGATGGCTGAATCGCTTGGCATGCAGATCAAAGCGCCATATCGCGACCCGGAGTTCATGGAGTGGGCTATGAAGCTGCCGATCAAATACAAGATCAACATGTACAACGGCGTGAAATACAGCAAGTGGATTTTGCGTAAAGCCTACGAAGACGTTATACCTAAAGATATCATCTGGAGACCTAAAGCGCCATTGGAAGCGGGCACTGGCACAGAAACTCTGCGTACCTACTTCAACGACATGGTTACTGACAAAGAATTCAACGATAAAAAAGCCGCCATTAAAGCCGAAGACGATGTTGAAATCCAAGATAAAGAGCAACTGCTCTATTATGAGCACTTCCGCAAGGTGTTCGGTAAACCTAAAGACGTATTCAAAACTGGCTCAGTCGAATGCCCCAAATGCCACAGCCGCATGAACACTAAAATCCAGTTCTGCAAAATCTGCGGAGCATACCCCATCTAAATCTTCCCTTTATTTTCTTTGATTGCTAGTCAGCCTTGATCTAGCTGTTTTTCTATTTTAGTAGTTGCGGTGGACCCCTCTTTTTTCAACAACAACCAGCAGGCTTAGCTGTGCCGTCTGTTTTGGCGTCGGTTGCTTTAGGCAGTTGCTATCTGGTTGTGGCGTATTCCGCAAGCAGACCAAGTTAACGATAGGCGATTTTGGCTTTTTTCATTATTAGTTGTGGAAAACCCCCTATACACAAACAACAACCAGCAGAATGAGAAAGATTGCTTTTTGGATTCTGAGTTGGGCCGACGGACAATTCACTAACGACGCTTCAAACGCCATTTTCTACCGCGACTGGCTACATAACGCTCAAGGATGGTCCTACTGGACAAACACGATCGCTACGGGTTGGTCTTCAAACATTCCAGCACGTGAAAGTCGCTCCATGGGTACTGTAAGCTACAACTGGCAAACATGGATAACAAAACTAACCCTTTTTCTATTTTTATATTTTCTTTAGGTCGTTTTCGCACATATATCGATAAATCTAGAAATAACCGCTCTTGCTTAGTAAGACATAGCTTGAAGGAATTTTACTTTCAAAAGAAAATGGTGTTTTGCGATAAATTTTGGGTGTTAAATTGCTTGAGGCTTTCTTTAAATCTAGAGTATAATTTGACTGGGGGGACCTAAGAAGCTGAGGCAGCTATTGTGGGCAAAGTCGCCATGAACATAGGCCACGCTACAATGAACGGGTTTTCTGTAAGGACAACGCCTGGAAACAAAAATAGCGTCAACAAGAAAAGGCAGATACCCCCTTTCTCTATTTTGTTTCTTATTATTCCATCGAAAGAAAAAAGCAAGTGTTTTTTTTAAATTAATTCTGTTAGAGAGTTTTTTACTCCGACTCTTTTTCTTTCCTTAGAATTTTTCCTTAAGGTCTGTAAATCCATTAATGAAACCATAGCTAAAGCCAAGCCATATCCAAAGGCAGCGGAACTTGCCATCAGCAGTCCTATAGTCTATGAAGGAACAACCAAAAAGGGCTCCATAACATTGTAATAAAGAAATCCCGAAATCATTATTATGATACTGCCTAATGCCCAAAACCCCGCACGTGGTTATATTTTTTCAACCATACGAGCACCAAATACTGTCAATAGTGTGAACGCTTGAGTAATGATCCCGTTTCTTGAGACCTTACGAATTTTGCTTTGGATCATGCTTTAAGTACAGAACTCGCTTTAAACCTAAAAATTTTTTTCCTCCAAGCGACAAAGTAGAAGACGATTAGGCCCCCTCCGATTATTAAAGAAAATACGTGCAAAGGCCAGATCAGAAACCAATGAGTTGGGTTAAATAAAAACACAATGATCGGTCCCCAAACCAAAACTAGGCCTATTACCCAGACAGCATTGAATAGGAATGTTTTCAATTTTTCGTCCAATTGTAATCCCTTAGCCCCTCCAATTATTAGTCAAAATCTCTTATTTATGATTTTTAGTGTACTAATGACCGTACAGTTTGTCCTAGCCTATAGAAATATAGCATTTTAAATTTCATATAAGCGGTGAAGCTCCAAGAGCTTCTAAAAGTAAGAAGATAAAAAGAATGAAAAGTAAAAAATTAGCCATAAGTACTACGCTTTGCCTTATGTTACTTCTATTGCTTTCACCATTTATTTTACCGATTCGTGCTACCGGAACGCTTGATTCCTCATCAAATAGTCCGTATTTGAATTTTCAGAAACTACCAGAAAACACTACGATAATACCATCTGGCAACTCAACATTGATCATAAAAGATCTTCCAAACAATTGCTTTAAAGCAACTTTTGTATCTGCAGATGGAAAAAACACAACAATCGAAGTAGTAAACCGCAAAATTAGCAATCAAACAAGCATTCAAGAAAACACTAATCCAAATAGCGTACTTACAGAGAGAGTTGTTCTTGTAAACGGGCAAGAGGCTTGCAAATTGCCGATAAACGACCGAATTATCCCCCCTTCAAGTGGCACCTTAATTAAGCAAAATATGCTACTTGATTCAGTAACCTACTACTGGTGGGATAACGTTTATTTTGGCCAAGGCGACCCCTTGTTCCAATATCCTCACCCAGACAGGACGCACTATTCTATTCCAACGTATGCAAACTGGGTCAGAGCAGGCAACAATTTATGGCATTTTCAGTTCAGTGATGCAGAATCGGGATTCTTGGCCGGTGCAGGTGCCGCTGTATTCGCTGGAGAAGTCGGCGCGCTCATCATTGCCGGAACGTTAGGATTTCCATTGGCAGGCGCATTAATAGATGCATTTGTCGTACCTCTTATCTATGCTGCTATTTATGCCTTCGAAGAAAGCACTATTTTAGATGAGGAAAGCTGTCTATGGTTTCTGGATCAGTCAATACTTCTTGAACTGGTTGTATCAGAATCAATGGTATCTTCTTTTCTTGGCTGACATAAATCCCGTCGCTGCTATGACTTTAATAGAAACTACATTCTTCGGTGCTAATTATTTCAGAGTTGGTTCATTACAGTTCGTTGATTCTCTGGGTATAGGACAGCCAGGGCCACCGCCTAATCCTTATTATGTGTCAAGTATAACTCATACCCAAGCTTACGGTTCTGGTGCTGTCAATAATCCCAACGGTTTAATTGGAAGTTCAAACGATGGCAGTTACGTACAACTTTGGGGTGGAAACCCCAATGATGGTGGACAAATAGTCGGCTGGATGAGCCAGACAGCGCATGGACACGTCTATCTCTACGGTCACTCAGGCCCAGGATACTATACCCACCTCTATGTTTGGGTTTCATACAATAATAACGGCGACTGGGGTAATCCGATAAGCGTTCAAACGGTAAGTGGCACTAATGATCGCTGGATTGACTGCAATACACCCTCTGGTAACTTTAGATACATAGCTATTGTCGGCATTGATGACAATGGAATGAGCGCAAACATATTCATAGACTCCGTTAAAGTGCAACCTTAAGAAACCTCCCGATATTCTCTTTTTTTTTACGTAACCATTAAAGAAAATGGATAAGATGAAAACACATGCGCGAAAATTTTACTGCAGTATTACTTCTTCGGAGCCTGATTCAACGTTATTCCCTCTTGCCGATGCATATCTCTGATTCTCCTAGGTGGGCTTGCAGTTCAATTCTTAGGAGAAAGAAAAAGAAATTGTTGGACTGCTTGTCCATAAACCACAAGTACATTGGATGTTGAAGAAAAAGGGTTTAGGGTGCTGTGGGCACCGGTGCCGGTTTTGAGCGGGGTCTTAGCGCCACAATGATTACTACGCCGACCACTACGATGATAGCGACTGCGATGATTGCCAATGTCCAGGTAGCGTCAAGTCCACTCGGAGCTGGCGTGGGGGACGATGTTGGAGTGTATGTGGGGTAAGTTGTGGGCGATATGGTAGGTGCGGGCGTCGGGGTAGGGGTAGCTATCGCGTTTAAATCTGGGATGTTAGCCGGAAAAGATACGCTCGCAGAGTTGCCTGCGTAATCCGTTACTGTTAGCGTTGCAGTGTAGTTTCCTGCTGCTGCATAAGTGTGTATCACGGTCATGCCGCTTGTGACGTTGCCGTCTCCAAAGTTCCAGGTGTAATTCGCTATTCCAATGTTGTCTGTGCTGTAACTGGCGTCGAAGTACACGGTTCTGTAGTCATTGGAGTACCAATCAGCATATGGAACAGGGTCAGGTGGAGTGGTGTCAAGAACTATAGAGGCGTTAGCGTATGCGCTATTACTGGAACTGTCTTGGAATTCAACGTAGATAGTGTAGTTGCCGTCCCCATCTGTCAATGTATAGTTCCTTGAAGTTGCATATGTTTCCCAGTTTGACCACGAAGAATTATCGTTGGAAAACCGCATCTGCACAGCATTTGACGCTGAAAGAGTTAACGTAAGATAGGTTGAGTTAGTGAAGGCTGCACCGTTGTCGATCGTTATTGAAGGTGTTGTTTGAGCATTGACCTGCGATACAAAAACGGTTGCCGCCATGGAGGCAGTTAACATTAAGACCACAGTGAGAAGTACAGTAGGCATCCTTGTTTGATTTAGCTTCATAGAGTGTACACTCTTCTGAGGTTTACTGCCCAATTTCCATATAAAAGTTTACCAGAATTCATACAGATCAAGCCTTTTTGGGAAAAGACTTAATTTGACAATCTGATACTCTGCAACTATTAACTTAAAAAAGAGACAGGCTGAATCCAAATGGCTAAGCTGAGCGACCTAAAATGGGCTATGGGCACAAGCATATTCGCCGCTGGCTTCATCTTCGGCTTATTTCTGCTGGTCGTCATTTACCTGCTACAGTACTTCGTATTGGGCTTTGACCTCATCACCGGTTTACTTTTGGCTTTAGGCGGCACCTTACTATTCATACTCTTCGAATACGCCGTTGGCCCCGCCATAGTCTCCGCTACCACACACCTGCAGTACCTAAAACCAGGCGAGAACCCTTGGCTAGAAAACACCGTAAAAGACATGGCGACTAAAAGCGGTATTCCTATGCCGAAACTAGCCATTGTCCCAAACAGGACGCCCAACGCCTTCACGTTTGGCAGAACCAGCAGCAGCGCCGTCCTAGCAGTGCATGAAGGACTCCTAAGAGACCTCAACGAAGACGAAGTCAAAGGAGTAATTGCCCATGAACTCGGCCACATCAAACATAAAGATTACATAGTCATGACGATTCTCTCTGCCCTGCCACTTATCGCATACTGGGTTTCACAGATAGCTCTGACCGCAGGCTGGGTGAGCGGTGGCTCAAGACGAGGCAAAGACCAGGGCAACGCAGGCGCCATCCTAATCGCCATCGGCATAATCTCATTCATAGTCTACATTGTAAGCTTCCTAGCGGTTATGCGGCTGAGCAGACTGCGCGAGCACTTTGCCGACGCCTACAGCGCCTACCTCACTGAGAACCCAAGGAGCCTCGAGAGCGCACTTGCAAAAATCACTTACGGCTTATCCATTGCACCCAAAGCCACTGCGAGCGCACGCAGCTTCTACATAGAAGACCCACAGCAAGCCAGACAGGAAGTCGCTGAAATCATGGATAAAAAAGACCAATATGACCTTGACCACGACGGCGTCTTAGACGAGCGGGAACTCGAGTTGGCGATGGAGAAAGAAGCCAAATCCACATGGGTGCAAATGAACAGCCTCTTCGCTACGCATCCACCCACCTTTAGGCGAATTCTTTTGCTGAAGGAAATCGAGGGCGAAATGGACACGGGCAAGTACAGCGGCGACAAAATGTACACCCACGTCTAAACCAGTCTTTTTCTACCTTTAATTACCAAAATCCAAGTGTTAACGTTTAAATCGAAAGCCTTTTCTTGACACCCTCAAATGAGTAAATACAGCGATGGTCTGCGGTATTATTTATTGGTGGCTGGAGTAGGCTTATTAGCAGCCTCTGTCTCGATCGGTTTTTATCTGCTTTATCTGCATATATGGGCTTGGACTCAGCAAACTGAAGAATACTCGATACTCCTGATTGTACCTCTATCTTTTCTTGCAATAGGCATACCGTTTCTGTTAGTCAAGCGGTTCGCTAAAACCAAAAACACAGGGTCAGGAACCCACTCGGTGCTTGAGGCATACCACCTCACTAATGGAGACATTAGCATAGAAGACACCGTTGTCAAGCCTACAGCTGGAATGGTAACCATAGGGTTAGGTGGAAGCGCTGGACCAGAAGGTCCAAGTTTACTCGTAGGCGGCGGCGTTGCTTCAGCCATATCTAGGCGCTTGGGAATGCAAGCAGACCTAAGAAGACGGCTCTTTATTGCAGCTGCCGCCGCTGGGTTAGCGGCTACTTTTAGAACCCCTCTTACAGCCATCCTTTTTGCACTCGAAATCCCCTACAAGAATGATCTTGATAGAGAAACCTTCATAGAAGCCGTCGTAGCCTCTGTGCCAGCATATTTGCTATCCATAGCTGTGTTGGGCAGCGAACCCTTTTTCGGAGTAGCTCTAAATGCCACGATTAATTATGACGTAATCGGGCTCTCTCTTCTGCTAGGCCTAATCTGCGGTCTATACGCAATTTTCTTTACAAAAACTTTCAACTGGATGGAGCAAATAAGCTTAAAAATTAAACGTAAAGTCGGCAGCATAGGTTTAATCAGTATAGCCGCAGCCTTCCTAAGCATCTCTGGAGCACTGTCAATCTACACGATTGGAGTCGGTTTAAACTTTACAACCGCCATTATCCAAGGTGCCAGTATAAGCATCGCTGTTTTGGTCTTAATTATCGTTCTGAAAACATTCACAACAGCCATTACTTTGAATTTCGGTGGAAGCGGCGGATTGTTTTTCCCAACTATCGTTATTGGTTCAGGAATAGGCTACATATTTGCACAGCTCTTCAACGTGAATTATGCGGTGATGTTCATAGCTGTCGGCATGGCAGCAATGGTTGGTGCAACACATAAAATGTTGTTGACGCCAGTTGCTTTTGTCGTTGAAACGTTAGGTGGACTCTTTGCTATTCCAGCGTTATTGGCAAACGTTGTAGGTTACATCGTATCGGGAAAACACTCCTTCTATGCACTGCAACCGAGAACCAGACTCAGAACAGAAGAATTGGCTCTTGAGCGGTTCTACTTGAAAGCAAAGAAGTTGGTGCCTGAGAAACTTGAAAGCACAATGGTTAGTTTTGTTATGACTATTGAACCAATTGTATTGTATCAGGGAGCTACAGTTAAGGAAGCGTTGAATGTTTTTGAAAAAACCAGCCTCAGAGTCTTGCCGGTAATCGACAAAGTGGGGCATGTTGTCGGAGTGGTTAACTTAGAGGACATTAGTTATCTCGACGAAAAACATCAGACAACGAGTCTTTCACAAACAATCATGCATAATCCCATAGTTATCCGTGAAGACATTAGCCTTGGTGCAGCTGCTCAGCTTATGATGGAAAAGCAGCAGGACCACATCTTTGTCGTAAACCAAGAGGGGCAGCTCCTCGGGGTAGTCTCAGGCATCGATGTGGTCAAGAAAATAATAGCATTACTATCATAGGACCTGAACAAGAAGGGCAGCCATAGCTTTTCCCAAACCCACAAGCGAAACGTGCAGCGTGTTTGGAATGCAGCGTGCCCAGAGGTCCTGAAACATGAATTATCCTTCGCCTTAGGTTAAAATTGCCCAATTCTATGCGAAGACTAATATCTGCGCAGCATCGAATATGTACAAAACCAAAAAAAGGGCACAAGAAATGGTGAATTATTGTCCTGAATGCGGCGGAGAAATGCAATACATCTCCTTGACCAAGCATTACGTCTGCAAAGGCTGCGGGTTGTCCTGTACAGGGCAGGAACTCAACGACTACCATGACAAGAACCGACCGGAAGAAGAAACTGAAGAAGACCAAAAAGCAGCCCGCCGAAAAGAATACCTCAAATGGTACCTTAGCAAAAAGTAAGTCCGCCCCAAAAAGCGGCTTAACTGTTTTCTTAGCGTTGACTATGCCGAGAATTTTTGGGAAGGCTAAATAAAGGAAACTGCTTTATCCTCTGCTCTAAGGGAAACCGCTTTGACCGTTGACGTAGAAATAATCTGCATAGGCAACGAACTACTAATCGGCAAAATCGAGAACACCAACGCACACTGGATAGCCACCCAAGCCACAACTTTGGGCGCAAACGTCAAACGCATCACAGTTATCCAAGACATCGTGGAAGAAATCGCTGCCACCATCAACGAGGTAGTGGCACGGAAACCCCAATTCATCATAACCACAGGCGGACTGGGGCCAACTTTTGATGACAAAACCTTCCAAGGAGTCGCCAAAGCCCTCAACCAGAAACTTGAGGTAAACCAAGTAGCGCTTGAAATGGTCAAAGCAAAAACCATTGAGTACCTCAAAAAACGGGGAATGCCAACACAAGTTGAGTTGACGCCACCGAGGGTGAAAATGGCGACTTACCCCCAAAACACCGAGCCCGTAGCCAATCCAGTCGGAACCGCGCCTGGACTGCAAGCCGTAATCGGCGGCGTAACTCTGTTTGCGTTGCCTGGCGTGCCACGGGAAATGGAGGCGATTTTCATTGCGACCATTGCACCCTTGATTAAAGCTGCTGTCGGAACAGGGGTTTTCTGTGAGAAGAGCATTTTTGTAAATAACATCTTTGAGTCGCGTTTAGCGCCTTTGATCGATAGGGTTATGAGCGATAACTCTGGCGTCTACATAAAGTCCCATCCGTTACTCTCAGACAGCAATCCACACATTGAATTACACCTAACCATGGTTGCCGACCGAGAGCAGAACCCAGCCCAGGCTCTCCAGAAAGCAGCAAAGGAACTTGCCGCTTTAATCAAAGCTAACGGTGGATCAGTCCACTCTTAGGTTGGCTAGCTCCGTTTTGGGAATAACCATTTAAAGTATCAAAACGTATGGAGGATGCATCAGGGCTGGCTATCCTCGCGTATGAAAAAAGGCTATCTCAAGGCGTTAAGCCTAACAGTAGTGTTGCTTGCAGTGGTTGCCCTAGCGCCGATTGGCAGAACAGAAGGCCAATCACAAGATACAGTAGTATCTTTTCTACTGCTCAATCATAACAGAGACAAAACCTACGAACTTAACGTCTCTATCCCCTACATCCTCTATCAATACTACACCGTCCAAAGCCACTTCCTCTTCTCACCCTCAGACTTCTCCCGATTCGTAACACCCTACACTCTAAAACCCATCGCAGATAGGCTATGGCAAATCTACAACAACACCGAAGATTTCACAAACGCAGTCTTGGGCATGGTGCATCAGATAACTTACAAAGAAGTCGCTCCACCCAAATACCCCGTTGAAACCTTAGTCAACGGTTACGGTGACTGCGACTTATTTAGCTACATAGCCGCTTCCATCCTAGAAGCAGGCGGAATCCCCACTGTGCTTCTCTATTACAAGGAGCAGGAGCATATGGAAATCGCCGTTGACATAGGCAGCGAACCCACACAAGCCAGAACCAGCGTTTACAGCGTCACCTACCAAAATGCAACCTACTACATCGCCGAATGCACCGGTGGACAGTGGAGGCAGGGCTGGCGTGTCGGCGAATGCCCAACCGACTACCAAAACGCTACAACACAAATCATTGGGTTAGACGGCATGGAGCAGACGTCCATCGCTCAGGTAGGTGCGTCGCTGCGGGAACTTGACCCCAGCACTTTGGCGCTGCAAGTTTCCTCCTCGCTGACGCTTGAAAACAGCCCAATAGTTATCAGCGGACAAATCCTGCCCCAAGTAGCCGGAGAAAACGTCACATTACAAGCCAAAATCAACAGCAACAACTGGATAACCATCGCCACAGTAGAAACCCAACCAGACGGCACCTTCACTTACAGTTGGACGCCGCCAAGCGGAACAATCGACATACAGGCTAACTGGGAAGGCAACAGACAATACAACGGAGCATCAAGCGCACAGAACAGCGTCTTTGTAATGCCCTACATCTTCTTGGCGCTGATCTTGACTCTTGCAGTCGGTATAGTGCTTTTGTCGCTAGTGTTTGTGGTTGTATCGAGGCGTCGAAAAAACGCTATTTCCATGCAAATGCAAAGTTCAGCACCGCCTCCTCCCCCAAATCTCTCTTAAGAGGCATATTTACATTCTAATATCCAACCTATGCACTGAACCTATTAAGGGTCTCTTTTTTGGCTGTTGTAAAAGCCAAACGGTTCCGCTTTTCATAGGAGATAGGGGTCCTGTGAGAGCAGCAAAACTGTTTTTGAGCAAAAGGTTCATTACCCCAACTGATGCCTTCGAATACGGAGACAGAAACTGTGCCCTTAGCATTCGTTATTGGAACGGCGGGTTCAGGCAAATCCCGTTTCACCGCTGCCTTTGCAGATTGGCTTAAAATGAGCAAGCAAGACGTCGCCGTCGTTAACTTGGATCCTGGCGCATTGAAGCTGCCCTATCAACCAGACGTTGACGTCCGCAACTACGTAGATGTCGGCGACTTGATGGAGAAATACAATCTGGGCCCAAACGGCGCCCTCATAATGGCGGCAGATTTAATCGCTGATGAAATCGAGAATTTAACCCGCGACATAGAGGAAGCCCACGCTGACATTGTGTTAGTCGACACGCCGGGGCAGATGGAGCTCTTTGCCTTCCGCGCCTCTGGACCATACATCGTGAACGAATTAACCAAAGAAACCAAAGCGCTCATCTACCTCTTCGACGCGGTCTTTAGCATAAACCCGCTAAACTACGTCTCAAACATGTTTCTCTCAGCCGCAGTTTACAACCGATTCTTCCAGCCCCAACTCCACGTCCTCTCCAAAGTTGACTTAATTCCCAAAAAAGACGCTCAAGCCATCGCGTCTTGGAGCGCTAACCCAATGGCTCTTGAAGACGCTATCGAAGGGAAACTGGAGGGCACCAAGCGCCTCTTCAGCCGCAACATGATGCAAGCCATCAATAGGTTGGGTTTAAAATTCCTCCTGATGCCTGTTTCGTCGAAGACCAATGAGGGCATGGTTAACATTAACACGACGCTTGAACGCATCTTAAACGAGGGCGAAAAATACACCACTTAAACGCTTATCAATGACCAGCTGGCGGCAAACGCGCCCCGCTTAGCCTTCAACGGCGTCTCCGCAGTCGCAACGACAATTGCATCGTTTTCCTGTGGCTTCATTTTTTCCAGGATTTGGGCGGCAGCTTTGGGAAACTGCTCTTCCAAGTTATCACACACGGATTCAATGCGGAGGTGGCCGTTCTTGTAGACCATGACGAGGGCTTTGCGTGCACCCGCAATTATGGCGGCATCGCGCTGGTTGATGCCTGTGCCGACTTTTTCGCCGACGTTCTTGACAAGAAAAGCATAGTTACAGTCATTGGGGTTAAGTTCGGTTTTAACTATATCTGTCTGGGCTGGGAAAACCGCTTCAAATTGTCTCCAAACTGCCTGCCCTTTAGGCGTTAAGCCGCAGCCGGTTTTTGCGGTTTCAATTAAATCGGCATCCCTTAGGCGGCTGATGATTGTGCGGACTGCTCCGTCGCCTACATTGAGTTTTTCAGCTAGCTTGTTTCTGCCCAGCGGCTGCTTAGACAGCAACTCCAACGCATAAAACAAATGGAATATTGTGAAGGTCGTCGACGGACCAGGCGCTTTTTTGCCTGAAAGCTCCTGCATAAACTTTTTTAGAGATGCCGCCATGTTTCTGCCTGCAACTATTTAACACAACTGGGCTTTTATAACTTACCAAACAGAGCAGCGCTAGTCCCTGTAAGCGACAACTGACACTTCAACAAGAGCGCCTGATTTAAGCTCTGTGGCGACGGTGGCTCTGGCAGGCGCATCTGTTTGGAAGTATTTAGAGTATTCACGGTTAAATTCATCAAAAAGCGTCATCGATGACAGGTAAACTGTTGTTTGAACTACGTCTTTTAAGGTGTAATCTGCGGCTTCTAAGATGGCTTTTATGTTCTCCATAACCTGTCGTGTCTGCACAGTGATGTCTGGGGCGGCGAGTTTGCCGTCTTTTGGGTTAATGGCAAGCTGCCCAGAAACAAACAGGAATCCACCTGCCTCGATGGCTTGGCTGTAGGGTCCGACCGGCTTAGGCGCGTTGGGTGTAGCGACTACTTTTTTCATGGTGCATCATGTGGCTTGTGCATTTTTTGGCTTAAAATTGTTGTGCAATAAAGAATGCGGTTGCATGTCAATATTACGATTGGAATATTTTATTCAGAAAGCCATATAAGAAAATCGATAAGTTACCTAATGCAATACTCGCTTGAAGAGAGAGATTTCAATGAGGAAAAACGGGAAATATTTGTTCACATCCGAATCAGTCGGAGAAGGCCACCCAGACAAAGTTTCTGACCAAATATCCGACAGCGTCCTAGACGCCATATTAAAACAAGACCCCAAAGCAAGAGTCGACTGCGAAACACTCGTCATGCAGGGAACAATCGTTATAACCGGCCAAATCACCACAGGCTGCTACATCAACATCCCCGCCGTCGCCCGCCAAACCGTAAAAGAAATCGGTTTAGACAACGCAAAAGACGGACTTGACTGGTCAACATGCGGCATTTTAACCTCCATCACCGAGCAGTCACCCGACATTTCCTTGGGTGTAACTGAAACAGAGGGACATGAGCAGGGTGCTGGAGACCAAGGCATGGTTTTCGGCTACGCCACTAACGAAACAAAAGAGCTTATGCCTCTGCCAATCATGTTAGCCCATAAACTAGTTAAACGGCTAGCAGAGTGTAGGCACCAAAAGATTCTGCCTTATTTGCGACCAGACTGTAAATCACAGGTTACTGTTCAGTACCAAGATAGCAAGCCCCAATGCGTAACTGCAGTTGTCATCGCAGCCCAAAACAACGGCGCAGTAGACGATGCAACACTCAAAAAAGATATCTGCGAAAAAGTAATCAACTATGTTATCCCCGCAAACATGCTGCGTGAAGACACAAAATACGTCATCAACGGTACAGGCAGATTCGTCGTCGGCGGAACCCTAGCAGACTCGGGCTTAACAGGAAGAAAAATCATCGTTGACACTTATGGCGGCGTCGGTAGCCACGGCGGCGGCTGCTTTAGCGGCAAGGACCCCTCGAAAGTTGACCGAAGCGGCGCATACATGGCTCGCTACATTGCTAAGAACATTGTTGCCTCAGGTTTGGCTGAGCAATGCGAAATCCAAATCAGCTATGCCATCGGTGTTGCCCGACCAATCAGTGTTTTAGTTAACACGTTTGGAACTGGCAAATGCAGCGATGACCTGTTGCTGGAATTAGTCAACAAGCACTTTGACATGCGTCCAAAAGCGATTATTCAGCAGCTTAATCTGCTAAGACCTATCTACAGAAAAACCGCGGTTTTCGGCCACTTTGGGCGAGACGACGCAGACTTCACATGGGAAAGAACCGACAAGGCTGAGCTTCTCAAGAAAGAAGCTGAATGCGCCATAAAAGCCTAAACTCTTTTCCCAAAACTTCTTTTTTTATTTTATCCAATTTTATAGTAGTTTTGTTGCTTTGCCGCTGCCATCAATCTCCTATGCAATGAAAAAAAGGAGAAGACGCAGACTGCTTGTTTGGGGCGTGCTAGTTTCTTCGTAGTTTCAACTTAATGTTGGCTACCAAGTGCATACCGACAACAATCGCAGTTGAAACCTTGAATCGCCGGCTTTTATCCATAAAGTATGCTCGTCGCAGGTAGTAATGGTGGAATGCGCCTTCACGGAGTTTGCCCAGTTCTTTCATGCTGAGTTGTGGTGTCTCAAAGATGGGTCTGGTTGTGTCGTACTTGTCAAAGTCAGTGATTCGAAGCCAACCCTTCTCCTTAACCTGATCATAGAGCGGAGTGCCAGGAAACGGAGTGGCAACATTGTAGAAGCCCACTGCGTCAGGCGCTACTTTCTCAACGAATTTTATGGTGTCCCAAGCGCTTTTCTTAGTTTCGCCGGGGAAGCCCAAGATAACGTTTGGCACAGGCTTCATCCCGACCTCGCGAACCCAGCCGAGTACCTTCATGGTTAATTCTGGAGTGATGCCTTTCCTCATTGCATCCAGCATCTGCTGTGTGCCTGATTCAACGCCGAACCAAACGGAAACACAGCCTGCATCCTTCATCTTTAAGAGCAAATCTTTGGTTAACATGTCCACGCGGGTGCCGCAGTTCCATTCAAGCTTCAACCCACGCTTCTTAATTTCGCTGCAAAGTTCTTCAACTCTTGGTTGGTCCACGGTGAATGCATCATCGCAGAACGTGAACTTTGTTTTACCATAGGTCTTGTAGAGGTATTCTAGTTCATCTACCACATTTTTTGCGCTTCGCATACGGTATTTGCGTCCATGCATACGCACTGTGCAACAGAATTCACACCAATACACGCAGCCTCGGCTCATTGCCAAATAGAGCACATCTTCATATTCCTTGAATTTCTCCATCGGCCAAAGGTGCCGAGCTGGAAAAGGCAGGCTATCAAGGTCTTCGATGTATGGGCGGTCGGCGTTCCGCACGATTTTGCCGTTTTTGCGGTATGTTATACCTAAAACGTTATCGAAGCTCTTTCCCGTTTCGACACATTGAGTAAGGTCAAGAATAGTGTTTTCTCCCTCTCTTCTAACAACAACGTCAAGTTGGGGGTATTCTTCCAATGCATGGTCATCCCAAAACGTGACATGGGGACCCCCAGCAAAAGTTATGACGTTTGGAAGGACTTCACGGGCTGCTTGGATCAGTTTCATGCCTGATTTGTATGTGAGCGTGGAGGATGTTGCGCCGACGATGTCAGGGTGGCGCTTTTTGATTTCTTCTTTGAATTCTTCAAGGGAGAGTTTTGAGACCTGGCAATCGATGACGTCAACCTGATAGTTGTTTTTCTCTAAAACAGCAGCTAAATACCCTAAACCTAAGAGTGCAAAAGGCCAATGCATTACAGCGCCCTCTGGGGCGGCAGGGTTAACGAGAGTGATGTGGGGTTTCATTCGCTTCACGTTTGACTATTTATCTCTGTGAAGGTGGTGCTTGATGCTTAAACGTTTCGCATTTTCGATAGGAAAAGGTTAATGAATGAAACTTTGACGGAATATCGTTTAAACCTTGCTAATGTATTGCTTCTTAAACAGTAGACAGCTTGGTTTTTTGGTCGGTTTGCTGTTTAGAGGTTAATTTAGCCTCTTAGTAGCAAACGAGTTGATATTTGCACCTGTTTAGGATAACTTTATTAGATATTTTTCTTATTTTATCTATCACTACTTTTTAGGAGAATAAAAAATGCTTTTGACTAGAAAAAAAATAGCAGCTATTGCGATTGTTCTGATTTTAAGCATGTCAATAATAGCAGTCTCAACAGTACTCTTTCCCATCACCAGTGCTCATACCCCCCCATGGAGTATACCCACATATGCATTCATCAACGTCTCACCTAACCCAGTCGGCGTAGGTCAACGCGTACTTGTTATCATGTGGATAGACAAACTGTTCTCGCCTGAGACTGGATTAGCAAACGACTACCGATTCCACAACTATCAGCTTACAATAACACCGCCAAACGGTTCAGCAACAACGACCACCTTCTCTATCGTGTCAGACCCTACCTCCGCGCAAACTTATTCATTCACCCCCAACCAAGTTGGAACATATACATTGAATTTCACCTTCCCCGGTCAAAACTTCAACACCTACAGCCACCCCAATGATGCCTTAGTTAACGACACCTACCTGCCCAGCAACGCAACGACAACGCTGACTGTCCAACAAGAACAATTACCCGCCCCCATCGAAAGCTATCCACTTCCAACAGAATACTGGACCCGCCCAATCTACGGTGAAAACCCAGGGTGGTGGACGATTTCATCTAACTGGTTAGGCACAGGCGCACCAGTCCTGGCTTCAGTCGGAGGCGGTGACATCGGTGCATTCGGAATTTTCGGTGCAGCACTCAACCGGTTCCCAGGCGATGCAGTCGGACCCCTTACAGGCCACATTATGTGGACTAAACCGCTCCAGTCCGGAGGAGTAGTCGGCGGTAACACCTTCCAAATACAAGGCGACACTTACTTTGAAGGCTCTGCATACGATCAAAGATACATTAACCCGATTATCATGGACGGCAAAATCTTCTATCAAGCACCCTTGAACTTTAACAGTGAAGGCACAATGTTGGGTCCTGCAACTTCTGGAACCTACTGTGTGGACTTACGAACCGGTGAGGTCATTTGGAAAAGCACCAGCATACCCGCAGGGCAAATCTCATTCGGCTACATCTACGATACCCAGCAGCCAAACCAGAAAGGCGTTTTCCCACCGATCTTATTCACCGCTAACTTTGCACAGGCTTATGACGCTGACACTGGCATACTCCTATTCAACGTTACTAACGTTCCCGGCGGTGGCTTTGGACTCTTCGGAGGCGGCGTCCCAGAAACCATGGGACCCAACGGTGAACACCTAAGATACATAGCAACCAATGTTGGCAGTGCGTCGCAACCCAACTGGACCCTTGCACAGTGGAACTCCTCTAATCTCTGGAACTGGAACATACCCGTCGGCGGTGGAACCCCTGAACCAGCAACAAGCAACTTCAACCTCACAACTCCATCTGGTACGGTTCAATACACAAATACTGTCAACGGTGGAGCCACTAACTCCACACCAAGATACACAGGCGACCCAGGCGTATACGATTGGACAATTACATTACCCTCTACCCTGCCCAGTTCCTTCACGCAAGTCACCGCAATCTACGGCAATCTGATACTATGCATGAACGGCACCCTACCAGCCCTCAGCACAGGCGGATTAACAGGAATAACCAGCATATCATCACCCTACACCTACTTTGCAATCAACCTCAATTCAACCCGAGGCGCAATCGGATCAGTCCTTTGGACCAACACAGTTAATCCTCCGCCAGGCAACCTGACTGTCTTGCAGGGTCCTGTTGATCCAGCGACAGGCGTCTTCATAGAAGGCTACAAGGAAACGATGCAGTGGGTCGGATACAACCTCTACACTGGACAGAAGATGTGGGGTCCGACACCCGGTCAAACGGCCCTTGACTACTACGGCAACCCGATTACACCACTAATTCAAGCGCAACTTGCATACGGCAAACTCTACAGTTCAGGATACGGCGGCATATTATACGCCTATGATCTAACCAACGGCAATTTAGTTTGGACATATGGCAACGATGAAGCAGGCAACTCTACAAAAAGCGGATTCCAAACACCCTTCGGCGACTACCCAACCTTCATCAATGCAGTCGGAAACGGCGTCATCTACCTAGTCAGCTCAGAGCACACCATCAGCACCCCAATATACAAAGGAGCACTTGCACGAGCAGTTAACGCAACCGACGGATCCGAAATTTGGACGGTCTCCAGCTACACCGGCGAATTTGCCTCCATGAGCTATGCAATTGCAGACGGCTATGCAACATGGTTTAATGGTTATGACAACCAAATCTACGTTGTCGGCAGAGGACCTAGCGCTTTAACCATGACAGCACCTGGTAGCGGCGTTTACGAAGGCGGACCCGTAGTTATAAGCGGTACAGTAATGGACATTGCTGCAGGCACAAAACAGAACCAGCAGGCAGCAAACTTCCCCAACGGAGTTCCAGTTTGCTCTGACGCAAGCATGAAAGACTGGATGGGATATGTCTACCAGCAAAAACCACAGCCGAGCAACTTTACAGGTGTCCCCGTAACTGTCAGTGTTCTTGACTCAAACGGCAATACACGAACCATAGGAACAGCAATGACTGACACTACAGGAAGATTCAGCCTCACCTGGTTACCTGACATCGCCGGCAACTTTACCGTCACAGCAGTATTCGCCGGCACCAACGGCTATTGGCCATCCTACTCTGTAACAAGCTTCGCCGCAGCACCGGCAGCCGCACCTACAACTGGACCAACAGCGGCACCTGGAACTTCAACCACTGACACCTACATCTTAGCCTCTGCAATCGCAATAATAATCGTCATAATTATCGTCGGCGCAGTCATAATTCTGATGACCCGCAGACGGTAAACCCGACAACGGGAAAACTCCTTTCCCCCTTTTTTATTTGTAAAAACCTGTTTTTTCTCAAATGCTTAAATGCTAAAAAACGTTTTATGCAATGCTAATCGGGAGAGAGTAGCGTTGCTAAACGACCCATCGCTGACGGAAAAGATTCACAGAGCCAATGTGGAAGTGCACCGAAGCGAAGCTAGATACTATGAAGCCATTCACCCCGAAGTCTACAGCAAAAAAGAGCAGAAGCGCATCTGGACTCAACTCAGAACCATTGACAAAAAGATAACCGATAACCACAAAAAAGCACTTGATGTCGGCGCAGGCACAGGTAACCTCACTGGCAAACTATTAGAAATGGGTTACCATGTCACTGCTACAGACATCTCACCGGAAATGTGCGGCATACTGAAGAAGAAATATGCTGCATCTATGCCTGAAAAGTTAGTAGTTATTAACTCACCCATTGAAGACTTAACTTTTGGCAGGGGTGAATTCGACTTGATAACCAGCTACTCTGTGCTGCATCATCTGCCAAATTATGTGTCTGCCCTTAAGACGCTTTGTGGTTTCCTCAAAAAAGGCGGCGTCATCTACATAGACCATGAAGCATCACCTTACTATTGGGTAAACGAGCGCGGCATGCTGGCAAGTATCGTTAAAGGCTTAACATTCCACTCTAACCCGTTGCTTAATAGCCTATACTTTGCAATCATTGGACTGCGAATTCCCATGATCGATTATACCTTATCAGATTACTGGTTCAAAAAGGAACACACCTTAAGCCATGAAGCCCTTGCAAAGGTTTTCAAGCAGGAAGGTTTTGCTTTCTACAAAAGAACTGACCACTACATGAACGCAACATGGCTGCCTAACCCGCTCGCAACTATTTACCGTTTGGTATGTAGGCCTGAGATGAGTTTCTGGGTAGCCCAAAAATAGTTATTTTTTGCGGTTATTGGCGGATTTTTTGCCTTGTTTCTCCTCATAATATTTGGGCATAGCTTCGCTTTCCAGCAGGGAAGAGAACAGGTGCAGCGGCCAAGACTTAACCATAGGTGTTATTGCAACTTCAGGCTTGTCTAAACCGCTGATTTTATTCAGTTTCTGTCGGACCTCAAACATTTTGTCGATGTCTTCTAGTGCGATGCAAACCCATAAGTCGTATTGACCCAATATTCTAATGATTACTATTACGTTTGGTATCTCTAGAAGTTGATTGTATATTTCAGTCATTTTACTTCGGTTTGTGAGTTTGACGATAAGCCCCGCCAAGGCTTTGTAGCCAAGTTTGTTAGGGTCTACGGTGATGGTTGAACGCGGCAAAAGATACTCACGTAGTTTCTTGTATCTCTGGATAACTGTTTTTGTGGATATGTTTAGCTCTTGGGCTATTTGTCTGAAGGGTGTTCGGGAGCTTTTAGATAGAATAACTGCGATTTTCCTGTCAATGTCATCAATCTCGATTTGTGCTTGGTCAATGTTAGTCAAAGCTGGTCGCTTGTATATTTTGCAGCTACTGGGCGGCAGGGGTTTTATAACCAGGTTTTCTGGGAATTCTACGTTAACCGCTTCAGCCCAAATTAGTGTGTCTACACGTGCAATTTTTGGATTCAACTCTAAATCCTCAACAATTTCCGAGAGCTTGTTGAGGTCTCTTAGGGCTGCTTTTCCATAGAAGTTATAGTTGCCTAAATGTTTGATTACTTGTGAAACGTAGGGTTTACCTTCGAGGTAGCGTGCAACTTCTTCCTCATCTTCGGGCTCTGTAACGATGCCTAAATCAACTATGTGTCGGATGCCGAGGCAGTGAGGGTTAACCAGCATAACTTCCCCGTTGATTATGCCTTCTTTCCATAAGCGTTTGTAGCGCATTCTAACGGCGCCGACAGTTATGTTGCATGCTTTGCCTATGTCGGTAAAGCTTGTTCTTGACTCAGCTAGAAGCATCTTTATGATGGTAGCGTCTATTTCATCGATTTTGGGGATGTTGTTGTTATTCACAATTTTCCCTTGTGCCCAGATTTTACTTAAGCTAGTAGTTGCTTTCTAATTAAGGTTCTTCTTGTTTGTGGCTAATACTTTTGCAGATCAGCTTAAGTGACTGGAATTTTTTGTGAGGAAATCAGCTTGTAGACTGAAAAACTTTCTCTTTGTTCTCCACTCAGTTAAAGCTATTAACCGCGCAAGGCATCAACCATGCTTAACTAGGAGACAAACCAGTGCCAAAAAAGACAGAAAACCCCGATGTTATTGGCAGCCCTCACTCTATTCTACTTATGACAACAGCGCCGCCGGAAAAAGACACGTGGTATCATGGTAAACGTTTGCCTCCCATCGGTTTAATGTACGTTGCAGCAGCACTTGAGAAAGCAGGTTTCACAGTACATATGCTTGATAATTACCTCATGAACAAACCCCTTGTGGAAGTAAAGCAGCTAGTTGCAAACGTTAACCCCTTTATGGTTGGAATCACCTGCGGTTCAGCAACCTTTACCCGCTGCATAGAAACCGCAAAAGCCATCAAAGAAGCCAAGCCCGACTGCGTCATAGTTGTCGGCGGATGGCATGCCTCATATCTGCCCAGCACACTTCTTATGCATCCAGAAATCGATTATGTAGTGATGGGTGAAGGGGAAAGAGCGATCACACAGCTTGCCACCGCATTGGTAAGCGGTAACACAGCTCAAGCCGCCTCTATCCCCGGGGTGGCATGTAGAGGCAGCGGCGGTAACATCGTTAACCCGCCTAAATATATCGAGAACATGGATGAAATCCCCTATCCCGCGCGCCACCTACTGCCGCTGGAACTCTACGACCGAACCATCGAGTTCCTAGATGCTAAACCCGCAGACATAATGAGTATCTCACGGGGCTGCGTCTTTAATTGCGGTTTCTGCGAAACCCGAAAACTCTGGGGCAACATCTGCCGAGGCTTCAGTCCCAAAAGAGTTATCGGTGAAATCCAAGACCTCCAAAGCAAGTATGGCACAAAAGGCATTTACTTCATAAACGACAATTTTACATTACGGAAAAAAGACGCTATAGAGCTATGCAACTTAATGATTAAAAACAAGCTGGGTTTGGAATGGGTCTGCGACACCCGCGTCGACCTTGTAGACGATGAGCTTTTGGCTCTTATGAGTAAGGCAGGTTGCAAAGTCATCTGGTTTGGCGTCGAATCAGGGTCGCCTAAAGTGCTGCAGCGGATAGGCAGAAACACTACACCTGAACAAGTAGAAAAAGCCTTTAAGCTGTGCAAGAAAAACGGCATAAAAACCGCCTGCTCCTTCATGATAGGTTTACCAGGCGAAACACTCGCCGACATGGAAGTCTCCTTGAAATTCGCCAAGAAATTAAGCCCAGACTACTGCCAATTCAACATCTTCATCGCCTACCCCGACAGTAAACTCTACAATGAACTCTTAGAAAACGGCGGCTACACCCAACTCGACGACTACCTACTCAGCGTAAAAACCGACGAATACGACTTCGAATCCCTCAAAGCAGTCCAACGCAGGTTCTTCAAAGAGTTCCACATGGCTCCCAAGCAAATCTACAAGCGTGTCCAACGGGAAGGCGCCCTAAACTTTGCCAAACGCAGGCTGTTGGGCGGCACCAGAAAAACCAGCGGCTCAGCCTAGGTGGCAGGGTTGGAGAAGCGGAGGCTTGGCAGAACAAACCTTCAGGTCTCGATTGTGGGTTTCGGAGGCACCTGGATTGCTGAACTCACCGAGACTGAAGCCGTCAAAGTGGTTAGGCATGCTTTTGAGTTGGGGATAAACTATTTTGACACGGCTAAACTTGATGGGGACAGCGAAGAAAAAATCGGCTCAGCATTAAAAGATGTAAGAGAACAATGTGTAATCGCTTCAAAAACTGGTTCCCGAACCAAAAAAGAATCGCTTGAGGACTTCCAAAGCAGCCTCAAACGGCTCAAAACTGACTACTTAGACATCATACAGCTGCATGGGGTCGATGACGAGAAAACCCTTGCAAAAGCCATGAGCGAGGACGGTGCACTTCAGGGCTGCAAAGAAGCCCGCCGAGAAGGATTGGTAAATTTCATTGGAGTCACTGGGCATAAACCACGAGTTCTAGCAAAAGCGGCCGCATCGGGCGAGTTCGACACCGTTCTGGTGCCCATCAACGTCTTAACGAGGCAGGCGCTGGAGGAGCTTCTGCCCGCTGCAAAAGCGCATGACGTAGGCGTGGTGGCTATGAAACCACTGTCGGCAAAGACATCTAATCTAATTACCTGCCTCTATCAGCCTTCGCTGTCGCTGATTTCCGATGAGCCTGAACTTAAGAGACTGCTCGGCGAATCCAGCGGTGAGCAGGTTAATAGTGCCTTGCGGTATGTGCTGTCACAGGATGTCTCGGTAGCTATCCCTGGGTTGAGGAGCATAAACGAGGTTGAAGTAGCCGCTAAAATAGGACAGACTTACCAGGGATTAACACTGCTGGAACAGAAGCGTTTTAGCTTTGAGCTTAGCGCCTACTGCAGGGATTGCGGCTTATGCATGCCCTGCCCAGAGGGAATCAATATAGCGGCAGTTTTGCGTTTCCATGATTTCTACACTGTTTTTGGCTTGAAGGAATGGGCTAAAAAACTGTACAGTGGGCTTGACGTAAAAGCGGATAAGTGCACTGGTTGTGGACTGTGTATGCCCAAATGCCCATTCAATTTGCCTATAGTGGCGCGTCTAAAGAGTGGACATAGTGCATTTTCGAGTGCTTAACATTTGTCTGTTTTTTAGGGTTACATATGGCAAATGACCAAAGTTCAGAAGGGTTCATGACGGGAAAATTTTAGGTTATTTTTTAACGTAAAATCTAATTTTGATACTTTTAACGGCGAAATGTCACATAAAAAAGAGTTTTTGACCATTTTTATCTAAAAATTTATAAATCAATCGAAGCTAATTATGCTGCTAGACAATCGTTGGCTATCAATCGGTTGTCAGAAGAATTTAAGGAGAAAAAAGGAAAAAATGAACTATAAAAAACTAGCAACAGCTATGCTACTCTTTATTTTCGTAGCTTCAGCGTTAACCGCAATATCTGTAAAAAGCGTTCAAGCACAACCCCCTCCAATGAAAACCTACTCAATCGTCGATGCCATCCCCGATAAAGTCGGCGTTGGCGAAACAGTACTACTCAAAACTGGAATCTCAGAAGCACTAAACACTGCCGATTACGGATGGACAGGTCTCACGCTGGTAGTCACCAAACCAGACGGCACAAACACAACCTTAGGACCGTTTAAGACAGACTCTACTGGTTCAACCTTCACACAATACACGCCAGATCAAGTAGGCACGTATACCATAACAAGTTATTTCCCACAGCAGACAATGCCAGTCACCACAATTGTCATGGAAAGAATGGATATGTCCCCTACTGACTTCGTTATACCTCAGGGAACAGTCATGTTAGCAAGCAGTGCATCATGCACACTGTTGGTAACATCAGAACCCTCGCCACATTACCCAGACCAACCACTACCCGCTGAATACTGGACTCGTCCAATTGACGATCAATTGAGGTCCTGGTTTAGCATTTCAGGCAACTGGGTTACAAGACCAGACAATTCAGAAGCACTCTACAATGAATATGCACCAGACACACCTCACATACTGTGGGCTGAGGAATTAACTACTGGTGGTATGGCAGGCGGCCTCTATCAAGGCGACGTAATGGCAGGAATGAACTCAGGTGACGCATACGAAGGCAAATTCTCCAATTCAGTCATACTCAACGGAATCCTCTACTACAACACAGGACCAGCAGCAGGCGTATACGGTGCACTCGGTTCATGCAACATTAAAGCCGTAAACCTACATACAGGACAAACCCTCTGGGAGAAAAAAGACTCTGTTCTAGCATTCGGTCAAGAAATGTACTGGAACAGCTATAATGTCGACGCTATGTATAGCTACCTCTATACAACATCAAGCCGCCCTGAAAACGCCAGTGATCCATACTCTCGCACGATCACAAGTTGGACCGCATATGATCCCTTTGACGGCGCATACTGCTTTACCTTTGACGATGTTCCCTCCGGACAGGCAACTGTACGTGGACCAAGCGGCGAAATTCTAATCTACCAAATCGACTATACACACAACAGGATGAAACTCTGGAACTCAACCCTAGCCGGTTTGAGTGCTGGAGGAGCAAAAATAGACGACCCATCATATGGTAGTTGGGCAAGCAACGTCATGCTAAAGACAATGAACGTCTCTGGTAGAGGATGCTACTCATGGGATGTATCAATTCCAGCAGGACTAACCGCTAGCAATTCATTCTTCTCACCGATTCTAAAAGTCTATGACGACAGAGTAGTCTCAATGTTCGCCAACTACACACACGTAAGAGTGTGGGCACTAAAGACTGAAGGCTTAACCAACACTTCAACATCAACAACAAAGCTTTTCGATGAATGGTGGAGTGCACCATCCGAATGGCTCGCAGGCAAAAACACTCTACACTATGTCGGCGCATCTAATTATGTCCACGACGCCAAATACGGCGACGGTGTCATTGGAATATGGGACAAAGAACTAAGAACTCACTATGGCTTCAGCGTCACAACAGGCAAATACCTCTGGGCAACCAGCTCTGAATTCTACTCAGACATGTACGGTTGGGGTAATGCTGAACACACCTGGTACTATGCCTATGGCAAATTGTACTCGGTCGGTGTCGGCGGTATCCTATATGCCTACGACCTGTCAACAGGCAAGACAGCATGGACCTACAACATGTCAGACCCATACGGCGAACCAGTTACAGGCACTAATTGGTGGGGCTGGATTGACCTAATTGTCGACGGTAAAATCTACATCGGCACATTAGAGCACTCAGCAGAAAACCCACTACCACGAGGCGCACCCTACATCTGCGTTAACGCAACCGACGGCAGTGAAATCTTCCGTATAAACGGTTTAATGCGTGAGACACGTTGGGGCGGTAACCCAATCATCGGCGACAGCATCATCGCAGGCATGGATACATACGACCAACGCATATACGCAATGGGCAAAGGTCCATCCACTTTGACAGTTGCAGCTTCACCGAAAGTCTCGGTTCAAGGCAGCAGCGTCCTAGTGGAAGGCACAGTGATGGATAACTCCCCAGGCACCCAAAGTGACGCATTGAAACTACGGTTCCCCAACGGTGTAGCAGCAGTCTCTGACGCAAGCCAAAGCCAATGGATGCTCTACCTCTACAAGCAATTTGCAGCTCCAAACAACGCAACCGGTGTCCCAGTGACCATCAGTGTCCTTGACGCAAACGGCAACTACAGAACCATCGGCACAACCACAAGCGACTCAACTGGTGCATACAGCTTCAGCTGGGTACCAGACATCCCAGGCAAATACACACTCTACGCCACCTTCGCAGGCTCACTCTCATACTACCCGTCAGCAGCTGAAACCGCATTCGTCGTCGACCAGCCGGCAGCAACAGCAGCACCAGTAGCAACTCAACCACCATCGATGGCTGACCTCTACTTCCTACCGATGTCAGTAGCAATCATACTGGCAGTGATAGTGATCGGCGCCATCCTTGCACTGTTGCTCGTCAGAAAACGACCATAAACAAACCGCAAACAAAAAACATCCTTCCCCTTTCTTTTTTGTTATTCTTAAGTCGTTGATTTTATCGAAGTTTGTTGACAATAATGGATACCTTACCTATCGAGCAACCAAACTTTGCCATCTGCTTGCCAAATCAGCCACAACCACCCTGCAGTTACAAATAAAACCTGAACCAAAAAAGCAACCGTTACTGCAAACCGCTGGTTGTTGAAGGGTATAGGGGGTTTTCGGCAACAACTAAAGAAAAACAAAATCTAAGCAACAAAAATTGAACTTCATGTATGGAGGTTTACCGATCGCCTGCACAAGACACCGGAAATAGCTGCCTGCTCTCTAAGCCTCAGGCGGCGACTCGCTTTTTCCCTTCACTACCCAATCAGCCAAAATTATCCTATTTGTGTTATAGTACTTCTCAGCTTTAACTAAGCGTCTGGCGACAAGTCTGGCTAGTACTCTGTGGGTTTTGACTCTGGATAACCCTGCCTTATACTTGATGTCCTTCTGCAGCAAAGAACCGTCTTCTGAAGCGGCAAGAGCCTTGATTATCTTCTGTTCATCAGCGTTGAGAACCCGCAGAACCGCTTCAAGCGTCTGGCTGCTCTGGGCGGGCGCCGCTGCCACTTGCTTCTGTGGCGTACTTGGGGTTGTCGCTGTTGTCTGTTCGACTTTAATCTGCGGGAAAAGCAGTGCATAGACCAAAACTGCAAGTGCAACTGCCAATGGAACCGCAAAGACCACTAAACCAAGAGACCGATAATCCAAAACAGCCTGAGCTGCCTGAGCACCATACCCCTTTCCACCGCCAAAGCCACCGCCCTCCAAGAAGAACAGCAATAGCCCAACCAAACTAACCGCTATCAACCCAACAACTATGATGTATGTAGCTTTTCCCATAGCTAAATCGCTATTACATTACGTCAGCGTCGCCTTATAAGCTGTTTCACTTTTTGAAACACCCGTTACAGCCAACTAGTAAATCCCTGTTCAGCCACTTAGGGTTCTGGAGGTGAAAAGAATGAACAAGAAACTGTTCGCGTTAGCTGCCGTATTGGCGCTGGTTGCCATTCCCCTGGTGGCAGCGGCTCCATCTTTTGCGCAGGCTATAGCTCAAAAGGGCGATGTACTCCAAATTCAGGACCAACAGCAGTTGCAGACACGAGATTGCATAAGTGACATTCAATGTAGCTCTATTGATTCTCCCCTTCAAACGCAGACTCAAGAACAACTCCAAACCCAAGACTACACACAGGAGTGCCAACAAAACTGCACCTGCACTAACAGCGGCGACTGCAACGGCACTCAACTCCAAACACAAACACGCCAGCATACTTGCATTGAAAACCAAGCGTCAATCGGCGGTAACTCTGCCTGCGAGCAAAACCAGTACTGCAACACTTACCAGCACCAAGAACGCTACAGAAACCAAGCGCCCTAAAAAACCCCTTAGAGCGAAAATTACCCTTAACTCCCTTTTTTCTTCGAAGGTAAAGCGTAAATGTTTGTATGCTATTTATGACTATGAACTTTTTTGGAACCCAAAAAATCAGATAATGTTTCAACAGATAAGGCAGCAATTGATATTCCAATCCCTGAAGATATGACGGGACTCAGCCAAATCGAAGCTGAAAAGCGAATCACAACATATGGCTTCAACGAAGTCACCGAAAAAAAGCCTAACCCCATAATCGGTTTTGTTAAGAAGTTCTGGGGTTTAACAGCTTGGATGCTGGAAATAATTATAGTGATTTCCCTCTTTATGCACAATTACATAGACGTCTACATTGTTTTAGGATTACTCATATTCAACGCAGCTTTAAGCTTTGAAGAAGAACAAAGGGCCTCTGGCGCAGTTGAGACCCTAAAAGAAAAGCTCCGCGTCAACGCCCGTGTCCTCAGAGACAACGCATGGAAAATCCTGCCCGCTAGAGAACTAGTGCCCGGCGACGTAGTCAGGATTAGGACCGGCGACTTTGTACCAGCAGACGTAAAACTAGCTAAGGGCGGCCTTGAAATTGACCAGTCAGCCCTAACTGGAGAATCGTTAACAGTTAAAAAGCAGCCTGGAGAACTGCTCTATTCTGGTTCGATTGTAAAGAAAGGCGAATCCAGCGGCGTTGTAGTTGCAACAGGGGTTAAAACATTTTTTGGGCGGACCGCTCAGCTAGTTCAGTTGGCAAGGCCCAAATTGCATATAGAAGCAGTTATCTCAAGCGTCGTTAAATGGTTACTAGTTATCGTTTCGGTCTTGATCGCTGTAGCGGTTGTTTTCTCTTTTATCCGCGGCTTCACCGTTTTAGAAGTCTTACCCATCGTGCTGGTGCTTCTCTTATCAGCGATTCCAGTAGCTTTACCGGCCATGTTTACAGTAAGCATGTCGATAGGCGCCATGGAGCTCTCCAAAAAAGGCGTACTGGTCACCCGTTTAAACGCGGCAGAGGACGCGGCAACAATGAACGTTCTTTGCGCCGACAAAACGGGAACAATAACACTAAACAAGCTTTCGATAGCCAAAATTTTTCCTCAAAATGGGTTCACTGAACAAGACGTCACTCTCTATGGCGCTTTAGCTTCCCAAGAGGCGAACCAGGACCCAATAGATTTAGCTTTCCTAAATGCGGCTAACCAACAAAAACTACCAACAAGTGGCTATAAGCAGAAAGAATTCATCCCATTTGACGCATCAACCAGACGCACCGAAGCAACTCTACAGATGGACGACGTAGAGTTTACAGCCATGAAAGGGGCAGTTAAAACCATAGCTGAAATCTGCAAAATCGACAAAACAGGCGTGGATTCGCTTGAGTCCCAAACGCATGATTACGCAGCAAAAGGGTACAGGACGCTAGCAGTAGCAAAAACAAACCCTCAAGGCGCCGCTGAGCTTGTAGGGTTGGTGGCTCTCTATGACATGCCTCGGCCAGACTCGAAAGAGCTCATTCACCAACTGCAAGAGTTAGGCATCTCGGTTAAAATGTTGACTGGCGACGCCTTACCAATAGCGGAGGAAATCGCCAAAAGCGTTGAATTAGGTGGAGCAATCACAAGTGCAGCCGACCTCAAAGCCTGCATCAAAGAAGATCCGCTTGAAGCGCAAACGCAGGCTGAAGAAAGCGGCGGTTTCGCCGAGGTTTTCCCTGAGGACAAATATACCATAGTCAAGAGTTTGCAAGCCGGCAACCGTATAGTAGGGATGACAGGGGACGGTGTTAATGATGCTCCTGCCTTGAGGCAGGCTGAGGTAGGAATAGCAGTAAGTAACGCAACTGACGTGGCTAAAAGTGCAGCCAGCGTGGTTCTAGTTAATGAGGGCTTAACAAATATAGTGGATTTAGTGAAGAATGGACGAGTGATTTATGAGCGTATAACTGCTTGGATACTGAACAAGATCGCTAGAACCCTGCAAATCTCACTTTTTGTTGTACTGGCGTTTCTGTTCACCGGCAGCTACATTGTAACTGCTTACACAGTTATCTTACTGTTTTTCTTAACAGATTTTGTCAAAATTTCGTTGTCAACTGATAATTTGAGGTGGTCTCAGAAACCTGATACATGGAAAATAGGTGACGCCGTGAAAGCCTCAGTTATTCTCGGGGTCCTTGTCACCGTAGAATCCTTCTTTTTGCTCTACGTAGTGCTCTATTGGTTCCACATCAGCCTAACAGATCCTGCCCTGTACACCTTTACGTTTGAAATACTATTCTATTCTGCGACACTGATTATTTTTAACGTTCGAGAAAGACGCTATTTCTGGAGCTCCATGCCAAGCAAAGCTCTGCTCTTCTTCAACGTCATAAGCATCATAATTGCAACAGTTATCTCGACAACTGGAATACCTGGATTAACAAGCGTCAATTTCAGTCAGACGCTTACTATACTAGGTTTCTCCATCTTCTTTACCTTCATAGTTAACGACCTAGTAAAAGTAGCGTTGGTAGAGAAAGCAGGTATCCGCTGGTAAACAGCCAAACTAACAAATGGCTAAAAAGAAAGGAGACTTATTGTTTTCCAAGCTCGTTCTGCCGCAGATTCTCTAAGTACTTAGGGTCTTCCCGCAGAACCTTGGGTATATAATTGCATGCCGGGTCTGATTCAAAGATGTCGCCAGTGTAGAATTCAGCGCGTGTCCTGCATCCTCCACAGATTTCTCTGTACTCGCAGACTCCGCATCTGCCTTTGAGGTTGCTTTTGTCCCGGAGTTTAAGGTGGAATTCGCTCTTCTGCAGGTTGTTCCATGCATCACGCAGTTTGGTTTCTTTGACGTTGCCTATTCGGTAGCCCTCATGGAAGCCGCAACTGCGGTAGTCACCGTTTTCGGTGATGCCGATGTAGTTGCCGCCGATTGTGCATCTGCCCAAGTAGCCTTCGTTATACCAGTCCCAGAAGTCTACTGAGTTCTTCTGTTTGACGATGCGTGCATAGAATGGTGAATAAACGTTGACTTTGACTTTGCCGTATAGTTTGCGTTGAATTTCATAGATTTCGTTGAATGCTACCTCATACTGGTCCGGTGTTGGAGCTATGTCTTCCATGTGTTGACCTGCGCGTCCGACTGGTACCAGGTTGTGGTAGACGACTGAGCGCGCTTTATATTGCTCTGCAAGAGCCGCTGTATGTGACATCTGATGAATGTTATACTTAGTCATGGTTGTAACTAAGCAGTCGAGTAATCCTACGCTGCTCAGTTTCTTCATAGCATACAGGGCCTTGTCGTAGCCACCCTTGCGTCGTATGTGATCGTTTGTGTCGCGTTCACCATCGATACTGATGGCTGTTTTAACGTTATATTTACGCAGTTTGTCAAAGCGGTCCTCATCCCACGCGTAGCCGCTTGTGATTAAACTCACGTTGAGGCCATGCTCCTTTTCTGCGTACTCGATTATTTCCCAGATATCAGGGCGAACCAGAGGTTCTCCGCCGCTGATTCCAAACCATTGCGAGCCAAACTCTGCCATCTCATCAACCATATGTTTGGCTTGTTCGGTACTTAGTTCTTGGTCTTTAGCATAATCTTTTATGTAACTGCAATATGTGCAAGAGCCAACGCAGTTGCGGGTACAGCGCCAAACAACCATAAACAAGGGAGCTGTGGTTGGATTCATTTAATTCACGGTGAAAGATAGATTTGCCTAGCTGATATAAAACTTACTCTAATAAACCACTTTTTTGCTCCTACGGCGAGAGTGCAGTAAGCAACTAACCAAACTTAGTACATCGTTCTATTCAGATGCTGAAGTGCCCAGTTTTCGTCTATTTTGCAGGGCTCCCTCGACTGCAAAAACCGCCAAAGCCGACCCAGTGATAAGCATGAGAAGCAAAAAGAAAACTTTGAACTCATAATGCTCCACAGGATAATGGATGGCCAAAATCACCGCTTCGATAACCAGTATAACCGTGAAAACGGCTGCGTACAGCCACAACTTCGGAACTAAATTGTGTCCCAGCCAAATCTGCCCTTTTAGCGAAGCCTTCTTCTTAACGGTGTATTCGCCGTATTCGTTTTTCGCTAAGTAACCTTCATCTTCGAGCTTCTGCAGATGCCTATATGCAACGCTTGGACTACTTAGGTTGACGCCTTTCATGACGTCCCGTGGACCCACAGGCTTGTCCTTCTTGGCAACATAGAGGTACACATTTAAGGTGATTCCCTGAAGCTCTTCGCTGCCAGCCATGGCTGTTTTTTCGCCTTCGCACTTTGGATAGTGTGGCAGTTTAACTGTATTAGCTTTGCTTAAGCGTATAGCCAGTTTTTCCTGACAAGCCGGCTACTCTTTCTAAATTCTTCTTAGCATACCTAGTTAACCCATAAAAAAGCTAAAATCTAATGGCTAAGCAGGATGTTTTGCTTAAAAGAAAGCGTTCCCTAAAAAGTTTAATAAGCCAGCATCTAGAAATACCTCTTCATTCGAGAAGGCAAATAATATGAGTAACGAATCCTCAAATGAACTAGTTGTAAAACCAGCACCTCATATCCACGCTCCAATGACTAAAAACCGCATAATGCAATACACGTTCTTCGCTATTCTCGCAGTTACAATTGTCACCATCGCACTCTGGACACAAGTTACCACAGAGTCAGGCTGGAACCTGGGCTTAACTGACGCCATCGGCGCACTCATAGCAGTAGGCATAGCCGTCGGACTTGACTACTTAATCGGAAAAGTAACTTCTGACAGTGAAGTCAACACTTGGTCAGCCGCGGTATTCGGCTTGATCGTAATCAACTCTTATACTCTCGGTTTTCCAAGTATGGCAACTGGCGAAGTAGGCATACCCGTTGAGGCACCTCTTGCATTCTACTACATCGCACTCATATCCGTCGTTGGCATCGTTGTTTTCAAGAAAGTCGCAAGTTTAGCTGGCAGAAAATTCGTTAATCCCGCAGCAGCAGCAAAATTCTTGGTGTTACTGCCAGGTATCTCCACCACTCTACTGACCTCTTTCCACTCAATCACTGGACTCCTAAAAGTCCCATCGTTAGCCGGCCCCATTAGCCTAACATCCGTTGTCGGCGGCAACGGCGGTGGAACAGGATATCCAGGATTCGGCGGTTACCTACAAAGCTGCTACCAAGTACCGACGTCAACAGCTGCAGCCACCCCTGAAAGCATCGCACAGATAATGCTTCTGACAAAGTTCCACGGATGGACTGGCGGCGCATGCAGCATCGCGGTCATCATCGCAGGTATCGCACTGTTCGCTATCGGACGCAAATACTTCAAATGGAAAATCACCGCAAGCTACCTAGTCGCAATCGCAGTTCTCTCAGTCATATTTTCATTCGCATTCGGCGATACAGACATCTATGCAAGATTACTCTTCGAACTGTTCATCGGCAGCTCAATATTCATGGCTTTCTTCATGGCTACGGACCCAGCGACAACACCCTTTAGCGGAATAGGCCAAATCATCTTCGGCGTTGGCCTCGCAATTTTGAGCATTCTGATACAAACCTTTATGGGTTTCTTCGGTGGCTCATTGCTAGCATTGTTGATCATGAACCTGCTTGTACCTGCAATTGATAAAGTTCGCATCAACAAACCTTTCGGGAGATAGAACAAAATGGCAAACTTGGTTAATATTCCAGAGAAAAAAGACGTTGCAAGGAAAACCCCCATTGAAGTCTTCCCTGACCCCAAAATTGCAGTTGTCTTAACCAATCAGCAAAGCGGAGCCACAAACAGTCCGCTTGTCTCCGTTGGCGACAGCGTTACAATCGGCCAAAAAATCGCAGATGCCAAAGAGCGAGTCAGTGCACCAATACACAGCCCCATCAGCGGCAAAGTCATCAAAATAGAGAACGCCTATAACAGTTGCTTTGAAGCCGAAACCGAAGCCATCTTTATTGAAGCTGACGGCAAGAAAATCAAAGACAAAAGCATCACACCCATCAAAGAAGCGGAATTAGCAACCACTAAAAACGAGGACCTGCTCAAAATCATCCGTGAAGCAGGCATCATCGGCATGGGCGGCGCAGGATTCCCAACAGCTGTAAAACTAGCTGTTCCAGCAGACAAAAAAATCAAATACCTACTTGTAAACGGTGCAGAAGGCGAACCCTATGACACAGCAGACGAACGCGTAATGATTGAGCGAACCGCCAACTTGGTTCGCGGAGTACGCGTTATACGCAAAATACTAGGAAACCCCAAAGTTATCGTTGTCACAAAAGAAAGCAAAGTTGAAGCCGTACCTAAACTTCAAGAAGCCTTCGCTAAAGAACCAGACACAGAAGTCGTTGCGAAACACTTAACCTACCAGCAAGGCGATGCAAGCATGATGCAGAAAGCTATTTTAGGCTACGAAACCCCAGCGGGCAAACGCAGCTATGAAATGGGCACAATCGTGCAGAACGTTGCAACCATCAACGCCATCGCAAACGCGGTCTTTGAAGGTGAACCACTCATAAGCCGAGTAACCACCCTCAACGGCGACGTAACCAAACCAAAGAATCTCCTCGTTAAAATCGGTACACCAATCAGTGACATCTTCAGTGCAAACAACATTACAGTAACCAAGACCAGTTCAGTCGTCATCGGCGGAGTCATGATGGGCATGGCACTGCCAACCATCGATGCTCCAGTAACCAAACGCACCTCAAGCATCATCTACTTTGCAAAAGCCAACGCTAAAATACGGAAATCAACCGCCTGCATACACTGTGGCAGATGCGTCAGTGCATGTCCAGCACGTCTGCAGCCAGTAGCAATCTACAACGCTGTCATAAAAGGCGACTTTGCTAAGGCAGAGAAACTTTGGGCAAAAGACTGCATTGCATGCGGAACCTGCTCTTACGTTTGTCCAGCCAACCTACCCCTATCCTACAACGTAAAGATGGCAAGGCAATAAGCCAAGCCCTCTACCCTATCCTTTCTTTATTTGATTTTCCGATTAAGTCTGAATTCAGCTTCTAGTGCCATTTAAAGCCTATAATTTGCCCATTTTGGCGCGCTGAATCTGTTGGTTTACCTAGCAAGCATTAAGCTTTTATATATGCCGCAATGTAAAATAAGTTAAGGGATAAAAATTGGCAGAAAACAAATTTAAGCTAGCAGACATATTCGGCGGCATCATCATACCCATCATTCTAGTACTATTGATTTTCATCTTTGCTGTCTACATCAACGTTGGGGGAACCTATCACCTTCTCGGTTCGGACAATGTCATCGCTGTTATTCTTGTCTCTGGTTTTGCTCAGATGATTGTTCTGGGTATCCCGTTGGTTTTGGGTTTACTTTGGAATAAGTGGGCAGGCGGAGCAGCAGGCTTTGTTATGGGCGGCATGTACTATGTAGCAAGCGCAGGTCAATACACTTCACTTTATGCAACTTACTCTTCAGGTGCTGTGAATTACAACTTCTTCGGCGACGTTAGTATGCTGTTCTATCTTGTCAATGCAGTCGTCATCGGCTATATGGCAGGTGCTCTGAACAATGGATCAACCAACTTCAAACGAATGCTGGGCGCAGGCTTAACTGCTGCAATGATAACAGCTGTCATTCAGGCTTACATGAACTACAATGTTTCTTTGGAACCTTCGCGGACGATGGCTCAAGGTATGTGGGCTGATCCGGGTTATGCGTTCTTGATTAACTTTGTCCCAAGCATTGCCTTAGGCATAATTGTGCCAATCCTGGCCAAAGTGATGACCTGGTATGGCCTCCAGCCGATGAAGCACGCTGGATATTAAAAATAGGAAGGGAATAAAAATTGGCAGAAAACAAAATTAAACCATCAACAATCTTTGACGGCGTAGCAATACCAATAATTCTGGTACTCCTCATCTTCGTCTTTGCGGTCTACATTAACGTCGGCGGAACATATCATGTATTCGGTTCGGACAATGTCATCGCTGTTATTCTTGTCTCTGGTTTTGCTCAGATGATTGTTCTGGGTATCCCGTTGGTTTTGGGTTTACTTTGGAATAAGTGGGCAGGCGGAGCAGCAGGCTTTGTTATGGGCGGCATGTACTATGTAGCAAGCGCAGGTCAATACACTTCACTTTATGCAACTTACTCTTCAGGTGCTGTGAATTACAACTTCTTCGGCGACGTTAGTATGCTGTTCTATCTTGTCAATGCAGTCGTCATCGGCTATATGGCAGGTGCTCTGAACAATGGATCAACCAACTTCAAACGAATGCTGGGCGCAGGCTTAACTGCTGCAATGATAACAGCTGTCATTCAGGCTTACATGAACTACAATGTTTCTTTGGAACCTTCGCGGACGATGGCTCAAGGTATGTGGGCTGATCCGGGTTATGCGTTCTTGATTAACTTTGTCCCAAGCATTGCCTTAGGCATAATTGTGCCAATCCTGGCCAAAGTGATGACCTGGTATGGCCTCCAGCCGATGAAGCACGCCGCATATTAAACCCCATCTTTTCTTTTTTGTTTTAAAAATAATTAGACAATTTTCTAAATCAGCGAGGATTTTCTGGTACAAGATAAATTAGGAGAATAGAAAGGGAAGATTATGCTTAAGATTGATTGGGAGCGAATTCCCAGGCTATGTTGCCTTTCCAGAGTTCGCCTTTCTTTGTTAAGCGGACTTCGTTGTCGTCAACCTCAATTAAGCCGTCAGCTTTTAGCTTTTCAATCTGCTTGGGGAAAACTTTCTCAGGGGTTGTGTTGAATTTTTCTTTGAACTCTTTTTTGCTTACTGGCAACCGCAGGTAGAGTCGTGTCATAGTGCGGCGCATCATGTCCTCAGTTGTGGATTCGGAGAGTCTGCAGATCGGCAGTTTGCCTGAGCGGACAGCATCCATGTATTCGTTGATGTTTTCAATGTTTGAATAACTAAATTTCTGGAGGTAACCCATGAAGCACCCGGCACCTGTAGTTAAGATGCCGCCCCATGGCCAACCGTTGAGGCAGTTTTCACGCATGTGCCATTCGACTCGGCTGTAGCGGTCGTGACCGACTGCTGTGTAGCCTGCCTTAGTAAGCATTTCATGTGCTTTCATGAACATTTGCTTCTCGTATTCTGCGTTGCCCTGTGGAGGTGATTGACCGTTCTTAATCATCTTTTCAAGGATGGTTCCGGGGTCAACGTGAAGTGAGTAGCAGTCCACTTCTGCGTCTAATTCGATGGTTTTCTTTAGGGTAGCTTCCCAGCTTTCCATAGTTTGGCCTGGAAGGTTGTACATGATATCGACGCAGACGACTAAGCCAAGGCTGCGAGCATATTTGATAGCGGCTTCTACGTCTTTTGCACTGTCTGGTAGGCAGAGTGCTTTGCGCAGTTTGTCATCGAAGGTTTGGGCGCCCATATCCATCTGGTAGACACCGTAATCCGCCAGTTTCTTGATTTTTGGAAGCGCCAATGTCTTTGAGGATCCGGTGACTTTGATGAAGTATTCTTTGTTTGTGACAAAGTTTGCTTTGCAGAAGTCGATTAAATCCATAATTTGTTCCGCGCTAAGAACACTTGGTGTTCCGCCTCCTAAAACGATCTCATCAAACACGCTGGTTTTGACGTATTTGGTTTTAGCGTACATCGCCAACTCTTTTTTGAGTAAATCAAGGTAGGGTTCAATCTGCACCTTGCTTGAAGCGGTGGTTGGGAAATAGCAAAACGCGCAACGGCTGTCGCATACGGAAACCCAGGGTTGAAGCTCCATTAATCTGCCCGAGGTGTTCTCTGTGTTTAAGAATTTCATGAAGGCTTCGTAGGTTTCAGGTTTTATGCCTGGGTAATCGCGGTAGGTGTATGGTGGCCAGTTTTCCCGTGACTCGTAAACTTCTGTTTTGCCCTTTTGTGTCGCGATGGCTTTAGTCATCCAATATCCCTTGGTTGTAGGTTAAAACGGGCTGGAACCATAATAAAGTTTACGTAAAACGCTAGGCAGAGGCAAACCCAAAAGAAAACGCTGTTTTAGCGGTGAAACGCTGACATTGCCCGCCACAAGTTATAGTTGATTGCGGTGCGTGTCATGATTTTGCTGTATAGGTTGCCTTTGAAGTAGCCTTTGTTAGCCTGTCTTAGGATGTAGGCTGGGCTATAGAATTTGTTGTAGAATCTGCGTCTCATTTCGGCGATTTCTTTGGCTGGCAGTTTGGGGTCCTCGTAGATGGGGTTCATGGTGTTGTAGGTCTTCCAATCCTGAGACATCGGCCAACCGTTCTGAATCACTATTTCCCGTAGGTGGGTTCCAGGGTAAGGCGTTGCATGACACAGCCAAACGTCATCGGGTTTAAGTTTAGCTGCAAAATCAAGCGTCTCCTGCAGGGTCTCATGGGTTTCGCCTGGATAACCCAATATGACTGAGACCGTGACAAACATGCCAGCGTCCTTAGCCCATTTGATGGCGTTTTGGATTTGTTCGTTGGTCACTCCTTTTTTGAGAATCGCCCGCATGCTTGCGCAGCCAGCCTCAACACCGAACATGGTCTCGTCGCAGTGAGCCTTAGCCATGGTGTCAATGACTTCTTTGGTTACTACGTCAGCGCGGGTTCCGCACCCCCAATGCAGCTTCAATTTGCGTTCGATCATGCCGTTGCAGATTTCCATGACGCGTTTGCGGTCAAAGGTGAAAGTGTCGTCTTGGAACGCGACTCCTTCGGCGCCGAATTCGTTCTGCAGCCATTCCAGCTCCATTAAGACGTTTTTGGGGCTGCGTGCGCGGAATTTTTGCCCGAACATTTGGCTGGCTACACAGAAGCTGCATGCGTATGGGCAGCCTCTGCTTGTGATGACTGGGAGCAGTTTGCGTTTGGCGACAAAATATTTCTCGATGTTTAGGAACTTGTAGCCGGGCAGTGGTAGCGAGTCGAGGTCTTGTATGAAGGGGCGGTTGGCGGTTTGGATGATTTCGTTGCCGTTGCGGAAGGTTATGCCTTTGACGTCGCCGAGTTTTCGCCTGGTCTCTGGTTGCTTGGCGAGTTCAAGGAGGGTTTCTTCGCCTTCGCCTCGAACAATTAAATCCACGGATTTTTCTTGGGTGAGAACTTCTTTGTCTGAGAAGGTTGCGTGTGGTCCACCCATGACGATGGTGGCGTCTGGGCAGACTTCTTTGGCGACCTGAGCGACCTTGAATGCGGATTCGATAGTGGGGGTCATGGAGCCTGTGCCGATTAGGGCTGGTTGGAAAGCTGAAAGCTCTGCTTTGAGCATAGTGTGGTCGATTTGGTTGACTGGGCAATCGATTATTTTGACTTCGAAACCGTTCTGGTCCAGCACAGCCGCCATGTAAGCTAAGCCAAGCGGCGGAAACTGTGGGTGGCCGCCGATGTCTAGTGGCAGCGGCGGGTTTACAAGGGCTATTTTCTTGTTTGTGGTCATAGCGGTTGCACGCACATGTGCTGGAGTAAATAATGCTTGGGTATAGCTTAACGGATGCTGTTTTTACTTATGAAGTTTTAGTTAACTCCGACTTTCTGCGGAATATTTGAGCTTTGACCTGTTTTTTCTAGTTTAGAAGATGCGGTGACCCCTCTTTTTTCTTCTTCCAGCGGCTTGTGTGGGCGATTGAAATTTTGCGTCTACGTTCGCGGTGGGTTGCTGGCTGGTTGTGGCGTTTTCCGCAAGCAGATTCAGCTTTCAAAGCTCTGGGTCAAGGGCTCAAATCCATCCGCCGTCTTAGTACAACCTTTCCTTTATCGTTTAAAGCTTCATTCTCTTGGCTGCTTCTTGAGGTATGGGGTTTTCGACGATAAGCCCCCGTTCTTTGCATAATCTAGTTATGTGTTCATCGTTACTTATGATTACGGATATGTTGTTTGTTTCTGCCGCCGCTATTAGCGTTGCATCAAATGACCTGACTCTGTGAAGTTTGGCAATTTCTAGGGCTTTTCGAGTAATATCAACTGTCAAAGGTAGAAATCGTATTCGTGCGCTTCTAGTCAACCCGTCAAGTTTGTATGAGGCTTCTTCTCTTTCCACGCCATAGTCCTCCACCAATGCATGGTATGCTTCCATTAGGTTTGGAGCGGTGATTGCGGCGGCTATTTTTCCATGAACTGCAGCCTGAAGTAGCGGCCAACAGTATGGGTGAGCATCATGTTTCTGGAAGAGTGCGTAGGAAAGAATGTCTGCGTCGATTATTCTCATCTTTTCCAAGCCTTTTCCCGTGAGAAAACTTTATTGCGTGCTTCTGATTTGCCTGTTTTGCAGGGTTCTCTAAGAGAACGGACTGCTAAATCGTCTTCTTCAACCAATGGGATCAGTTCGATAGAATCTTCCCGCGCCACTAATTCTAGTTTGCCATCCTCCGAAAGACCGTATTTCTCCCTGATTTCTTTGGGGATGACTATGCGTCCTTGCTTGTCAATTGCTACTTCCAATGGCATCACCATCTACCATTGCTTAATTTCGCTTAATAAAATTTCTCGTATAAAGTCAGAGGTGCTGGGTTGAGGGTAAATTACAATAGGACAGTTACCACAAAATACTGAGTTATGCAAGCGCTAAAACCGCGGTTGCTCTTCGTTGACAACTTGCGAACCTTCGCAATAATACTGGTCCTCTTGGTGCATATAGCCATAACCTACGGCGCCCCCGGCTTATGGTACTACAAGGAAGGAGAACTGACTGGTCTACAATACTACCTTTTCCTCGCCTTCAACTGCACCTGCCAAGCGTTCTTTATGGGGCTGCTCTTTTTGTTAGCAGGCTACTTTACCCCCGCTTCATATGACCGCAAAGGACCCGGACAATTTACCCTCGACCGCTTAACCAGACTGTGGCTTCCCATCGGAGTTTTCATTTTCCTTATCGACCCATTCATACAGTATGCCTTGATTTCAGCTGGCGTATGGCCTTCTCCAACTGGCTTGCCGATTACCCTGCAGGATCTTCCTGGACTTTTCACCAATCCATTTAACGGCTTAGGGTTTGGCCCGCTCTGGTTCATAGAGGCACTGTTCTATTTCACCTTAATCTACGTTGTTTGGCGGTTAGCCTTTAGAAGCCCAAGCAAAAACCGACCCGTCCCAAGCAACTTAACAATCGCCGCCTTAGCCGTTGCCTTAGGCGCCGTGTCCTTTGTGGTGCGGATTTGGCTTCCAGTGGGGTACCAGTTTGATCTGTTAGGTTTTCAGCTTCCGTTTTTCCCACAGTACATTGTCTTTTTCTTAGTAGGCATCTTTGCTTTCAGAGGCAACTGGCTCTTGGCATTGCCTTCAAAAATTGGATTGCTTTGGTTGCGGATCGCTGTAGTGCTTCTGGCTGTCTTTTTGGGAATGCTATCTTTTGCTGCCTTGACGGGAACTGTGGGCTTGTTTTTCGGCGGTTTTACCTGGGAGGCTGCTTTCTTTGCGTTTTGGGAGCAGTCTTTCGCTGTCTCCGTGTCAATTGGCTTAATCGTCTGGTTTAGGGAGAAACTGAACTTTCAAAACCGCCTTGCAAAGATACTATCGGACAATTCGTATGCTGCCTACATTTTGCAGACGCCTATACTTGTTGGTTTAGCGTTGGGGCTGGCGACTATACAAATGCCTCTAACCCTAAAGTTTTTGGCAGTTGCCCCACTCGGAGTTGCCCTGTGCTTTATCAGTGCCTACCTGGTGAGAAAAATTCCCAAAGTCAACAGTGTCCTTTAGGGCAGTTTTTCATCGTCTGCGTTTGGCTACATAGAAAGCTATTCCTGTAATCAGTGCCCCAATTGCGATGACAGCGGCTACTATAAGCCAAATGGTAGATGGCACGCCTGAGGTGGTTGATTGATTGGATAGGGCGCCGAATGCGTAGACAATGTGGTCGTATGAACCAACATAAACTGCGCCGTCGGCAATTGCTGGGGAAGAGACCACTTTGTCACCCGTCGCATAACTCCATTTCAAAGCACCGTTTTGGGCGTCGAGTGCATAGACGTTGCCGTCGTAGGAACCAAAAACGACTGTGCCGTCGGCTATGGCTGGCGAAGAAGCCACTTCGCCCCTTGTTGAATAGCTCCAGATAAGTTCACCGTCGGCAGCATTAAGAGCGTAGAGTTTGTGGTCGTCTGAACCCACATAGACTACTCCGTTGGCTACTGCAGGGGATGAAGCGACAGAGCCGCCTGTCGTGTAATTCCAAATCAACCTGCCGCTGGAGGCGTTTAGAGCATAGACTTTCTGGTCGTATGACCCAATGTATAGCACGCCATCGACGATTGCAGGAGAAGAAACCACATAGCCATCAGTGGCAAACTTCCAGCGTAGACTGCCTTTTGAGGCGTCCAATGCGTAGATGTTGCCGTCGTTTGAGCCAATGTAGACTGTGCCGTCTGCGATGGCGGGCGAGGAGAGAGTTATCTGATCGCCTGTGGCGTACTTCCACAGCAGATTGCCGTTTGTTGCATTCAATGCGTAGAGGCTGTGGTCTTCTGAACCAACATACACCACTCCATTGTAAACCGCTGGGGAAGAAACCACGGCGTAACCCGTCTGGTAGCTCCACCTGTAAGCGCCAGTTTGGGCATCCAGCGCATAGACTCTGCCGTTGTAACCGCCGACATAGAGGCTGCCGTCGGCGATTGCTGGGCTGGAAAACATTATCATGTCGCCTGTGTCGTAGCTCCAGACGACGGTGTTGTGTAGCTCCCAATCATAGCCGACCATGCCTGTAGAGGCGTTTAGGCAGTAGATTTTGCCGTCATATGAACCTACATACATCAAGCCACTTGCAACTGTAGGCGAAGAATCAACTTGTCCACCCGTTGCAAAACTCCAAATCAGCTTGCCATCACCTGCGTTTAGGGCATAGAGTTTGCCGTCCCAGCAGCCAACATAAACCATGCCGCCGCCAACTTCTGGCTTGGAAATAACTTGGTCACCAGCGGTGAAGCTCCAAATTAGCTCTCCCGTTTGTGCATTGAGAGCGTAGACTTTGTCGTCGTTGGACCCAATGTAAACGGTGCCGTTAGTGAGTGTTGGGGACGAAGCCACGCCTGCACCAGTGGAATAGTTCCAAACCTGTCTGCCATCGGAGGCGTTAAGTGCATAAATTCTGCCATCCAGAGAACCCACATAAACAAGTCCACCTGAAATGGCGGGAGAAGAATAAACTTGGTTGCCTGTGGTGAAATTCCATTTCAGCAAGCCATGAACTGCGTCCACCGCATACACTTTACCGTCCAAGGCGCCAAAGAAAACCGTGCCGTCAGCGACGGCGGGGGTAGAAACGACTTTGTCCTCTGTCATGAAACTCCAGAGGAGCGCTCCATCGGTTGCATTTAAGGCATAGAGTTTCTGGTCTAACGAACCCACAAACACCACGCCGTTGCTTAGGGTTACCGAGGAGAGCATGATGCTGCCGCCTGTAGTATAGCTCCAAAGCAGTTCGCCGCTCGTCAAGTTCAAGGCATAAACCTTGCTGTCCTCAGAACCGAAATAGACCACACCATTGGCGATCGCTGGGTCAGAATCCACATAGTAACCCGTCGAGTAATTCCACAGCTTAGCCCCCGAAGCAGCGTTCAATGCGTAGAGGTTGTGGTCTTCGCTGCCAACGCAGACTATGCCTTCTGCGACAGCGGGTTTAGAGATAACTATGCCGCCTGTCGTGTACGCCCAAATGACTCCGCCACTGGAGGCGTAGAAAGCGTAGACTTTATGGTCATAGGAACCAACGTAGACCACGCCGTCAACGTATGTTGGCGAGCCAGCTTGGCCGCCCGTGTTGAATTTCCAAAGCGTCTGATTTGATTGGGGTGCCAGAGAGGTTGAGGCGCCGCTGTGGGCTAGGTCGCCATGGAACATGGGCCAAGCGCTGGACTGGGTTTCTGCAAAGGCAACACTCGGAATCAGAAACAGCGCCAACAAGAAAAGGCAAAGACTCCCTTTTCTACTCATTTATGCTCTATTATTGATCAACGCTAAAAGCTAAAGATGTTTTCGCTAAAAACTAAAATAGAGTTAAAAGAAGAAAGAAGGAAAGCGTTATTTCTTTTTCTTCTGCATTTCTGCCCATTTCTTGGGTATGTAGGCACAAGCTGGATCCTCCCCTGCAATGTCGCCTGTGAGTGCGTATGCTCGGTTTCTGCATCCTCCACAGATGTCACGGTACTCGCAGACGCCGCATTTGCCTTTGAGCACGTTACGGTCTTGGAACTTGTTGTAGTAGGGGGAGGCTTTGATTTCTTCCCAGGCGGTGGTTAAGCTTTTGCTTCGAATGTTGCCCAGCATCATCGGCTCTGAGGGCTGAAGGTCAGTGTAGAAACAGGGGATCAAGTCGCCGTTTTCAGTGACAGATAAGTAGCCGCCAAACGCGAAGTAGGTGCATTTACCGTGGAACTCTTTCTCATACCACTCGTTGAACTGCTTCTCGGGGATGCGCTGTTTAACGACACGGGCGAAATGTGGGCAGTGTACGTGAACTTCGAATTTGCCATGGTACTTCTCGGTGATGTCCCAGATATGGTTGAGTGTCCACTCGTACTGTTCAGGTGTAGGCGATAGGTCAATGGATGCTTTGGCTCTTCCGCTTGGAACAAGGTGATTGTACCACACAAAATTGGCGCCGTATTTGTCAGCGAGTTCGGCAACGTGGTCGAGGTGCTGGTAGTTGATTTTGGTTATGGCGCAGGCTAAGCCGTTTAGGATTTTGCCCTTGGAGAGCTTCTCGATGGCTGCCAATGCTTTTTTGTAGCTGCCTTTGCCGCGGAGCTGATCATTGATCTCTTCGGGTCCATCGATACTGACAGATGTCCAAACCTGGTTCTTAACCAAGTTGTCATAGATTGAGCCGTCAACAAAGACGCCGTTGGTTAAGAGGCACACGTTTAAGCCTTTGCTTTTGGCGTACGTGACGATTTCAAAGATGTCTTTGCGTGTGAGGGGTTCGCCGCCTTTGATGCCGAACCATCTTACCCCGAACTTTTTGACTTCGTCGACCAAGTGGAAGGCTTCTTGGGTGGTCATTTCTCTTGGGGCATGTGCTCCAGTGGCGTCTACGTTGCAGTATAGGCATCGTGCGTTGCAGGCGCCTGTGGCGCGCCAAGAAGTCATGAGAAGTGGACCTTTATGTTCAGTCAATTAGAATCCTCTCTCGATTCCCCATTTTGGTTGTGTAGGGTTTAAGGTTGACTACGTCTTAAAATGGTTTACGGCGTTGAGGGCTTGTTTTAGGTTTCCAGGCGTTTTTGCTGCACAGAACCAGTTTAGGCGGGAACGCTGTTTTTTCAGTAAACTTTATAGTCGCAGTGAGGGATGTTTATGTTTTGGGCAAGGAATCAACGAACCTCTTGAGTAAGCTCGCATTCGCCCAGCATCCTAACGGGGAAAAATGGGAATGAACAACAAAACTTCAATAACTATCCTTATGGCTATCTTGGTTATTTCAGGAGTTTTCTCATCGGTTACCATACAGTCAGCTACGGCGTCTTCTAATGGGAACCTGAATCAGTATGAGTGGCCGCAGTTTGAAGGCGACTCCTCAACCACCCGCTACTCAACTGGGCCAGCGCCTTCTACTTCAAACGTTCTCTGGAAAGCCAACATACCTGGCATCCAGCCCTATCTGGCAGCGTTCAACGGAAAAATATACGTCTGCAACATAAGCTACGTTTTTGCACTGGACCAAGAGGGCAAAATCGTGTGGCAAACTCCCCTGCCTCAAAATACAACTTGGCCAATAGCCTACAAAATCGACAGCAGCCACATGGTCGTGGAGAGTTACTGCCTAAACCCTGACACAGGCGCCATACTCTGGCAGAGCCAAAACTTTAACGCTTTCACAGGCATCTTCAACGCCAACGTATACAGCCCTGAAGAAAAAATGTTCTACACAAAAGTCAACTCCACCATAGTTGCCTGGGACTTCTCGGATCCCTCTAAACCGCCAACAGTGGCTTGGACAACCTACATCCGCGGAGGCGGCATAACCGGCATCGGCATAACGTATGGCGACGGCAAAATCTTCACAGGCTCCTTTGAAAACATGCAGCTTTGCCTCGACGCCAAAACCGGCAAAATCCTCTGGACTACGCCAACCAAGGGCCCCATGATCTTCACGGGCGCCTACGCCGACGGCTTATACTTCAAAGGCGGAAGCGACGACAACACCATGTATTGCTTCAACGCCACTACCGGCGCCATTGTCTGGAGTTACCGCCCAGACACCGACGGCTACTTCACCACTGGCTGCGCAGTCGGCTACGGCATGGTTTATGAAATGAACAAAGACGGCTACCTCTACGCATTCGACATGTATACAGGCGCGCTTGTTTGGAAATTTAAGGGTCCAGATGAATCGCTTATGTGGCCGGGTATGCCTTCGATTGCAGACGGCAAAATCTACGTAACCACAGGTGAATCAGCGCAGTATAACGCGCCGGCTGGCACCTCAGAGTTCTCCTGCCTAAACGCCTTCAATGGCCAGCAAATTTGGTCGCTTAACATAGAAGCGTTGCCTCCAAGAGAATCCGTCGCCATCGCATACGGCACCTTATACATAATTCCGGGGGATGTAACAACCTCTGTTGACACAATCTCGGGTAATGAGTATGCCACTGTTAACGAGCTCTGGGCTATAAAAGACGTTAACCCACCAAGCACCCCTACGCCTGTAGTGAGCAATTGGCCTCAGTGGCGGGCTGACCCAACCCACTCCTCCACCGCACAGGTTGGACCCGCCAACCTCACCCTCGGCTGGAGATTCACCACCGGCGGCGCCATAATAAGTTCACCCAGTGTAGCAAACGGAATCCTCTATGTTGGCTCCCAAGACCACTACATCTATGCCCTAAACGCTAACGACGGGTCTCTAATCTGGAAATTCGCCACAAAAGACGTAGTTGAATCCTCTGTGGCGGTTTACAACGGCAAAGTCTACACTGGCGGCGACGACGGGTACGTTTACTGCCTTGACGCCAATACTGGAGCAAAGCAGTGGCAGACCTTTGTGAACGGCGACTTACCCTTCACGTTTGGCAACTTAGTCCTGAAGTCTTCGCCCGCGGTTGTGAATGGAGTGGTTTACATTGGCTCCTTAGACGGCTACCTGTATGCCCTAGACGCAGGTAATGGCAATATAATCTGGAAAACTCAGGCATTGGGTCCAATAGAATCCTCACCCGCTGTCGCCGACGGCGCTGTCTACTTCACTGCACAAGAACCCAACGCAGGAGCCCTCTACAAACTCGACGCCCAAACCGGCGCGGTTCTATGGAAGAAAGAGTTGCCCTACCAGCCCTCATTTACCGGCGGCAACGAAATGCTTGGTTCACCCTCGGTCGCAGCTGGATACGTCTTTGCCTCGTCCAACTGGGGCGACTACTACTGCTTTAACACAACCTCTGGCGAGATGAACTGGAAATTCAGTGACCCATCAGCAACTGAATTCATCGTTTCCTCTCCCATCTATGTCAGCGACGGCACAGTTCTGCTCATCGACAAATTCAATTTGGCTTCGGTTTATCTCTCAAACGGCTGGACGCAGTGGACCACCTACACAGGCGATGAACTCTATGTTTCGCCATCCTACGCCGACGGCAAAGCCTACATGGTTACTAGCCAACGCCACATATTCGTCCTTGACACTACTAGAAACGGCACAAAAATCGCCACAGCAACCCTGCCCAGCAGCACCTGGTCCTCGCCGACAATCGCCAACGGCAAACTATACATCGGATGCAACGACTGGGCAGTCTACTGCTTCACCGAAAACATAACCAGCGCACCCGCACACGGCACCCCAAGCAGCACGCCCACAAATAGCGTCCCAACTACGCCACAGTGGACATCCATAGCTGTCACATTAACCGCTGTAGTCGCAGTCACAGCTTTGCTTACTTATGCGGTCAGAAGAAAAAAATGGTAGCTTAAGCTCCTTTTTCCTGTTCCTGCTCAGAAGTGCTGTAGCCGCCGACGCTTTTCTTTGCCCGCCGCACTTTGCTTAGCCTTCGGAAACCCCAGCGCAACGTTTTACTATTCCACACAAGATGGTTCAACGCGGCGCGCGCCATGATTTGGCTGTAGAAGTCGCCTTTGAGTTTCTTGCGCAAAAAATAGCTTTTGGTGAAGTAGTGGTCGTAGAATTCTTTTTTGACTTCTTCTAGTTTCTCAAGCGGCAGGAGGGTGTTTTTGAAGACTTGGGTTTCTTCTCGGTATTGGTTCCAGTTAGCATCCACTTCCAACCCTAACTCTTTGATGTAGTTCGCCAGTTCGGTGCCAGGGTAAGGAACCGCCTCGCACATGTAAACGTAGTCGGGCTTTGTTTTGTAGAGGAAGTCGATGGTTTGCTGCAGCATCTGAGGCGTCTCAGTGGGGTAGCCAATTACAAGCGACACAGCGACTGATATGCCTGCTTCCTTGGCCCAGCGGATGGCTTGGGCGTTCAATTCGGGAGTGGTGCCTTTACGCATGAGCTTAAGCATTTCTGGGCTGCCTGATTCGACGCCGAAATGGATAAGTTGACAGTTCGTTGCTCGCAGCTTAGCCAAAAGCTCCTTTGAAACCCGGTCGACGCGGGTTCGGCAGTCCCATGGCAGATCAACATGGCGTCTCTGCATTTCGTCGCATATGGCGTATGCCCGTTTCAAGTCAAAGGTGAAGGTGTCATCGTAGAAGGCGTATGCGCCCGCGTGAAACTCATCCCGTAGCCACTCCAATTCGTCAACGACTTTGCTTGGGCTTCTGCCGCGGAACGGATGGCCGCACATTTTCCTTGCTAGGCAAAACGTGCATGCTGAGGGGCAACCTCGGCTGGTGATTATGGGCATGTAGTTGACGCCGAAGAGCTTGTACATGTTGGTGTCGAAGTGGTGGTGGGCTGGGTAGGGGAGCGAGTCTATGTCGGTCATGAAGGGGCGGTCGGGGGTTTGGATGATTTGGTTATTTTTCTTGTAGGTTATACCTTGCACTCCGCTGAGAGCTTTGAGGTTGTTCTCAGAGACAAGCCGCGCCAACTCCAGCAGGGTTTGTTCTCCTTCTCCTCGAACGACGACGTCTAGGTTGCTGCTTTCGGTTACTGCCTCCTTATCGAGTACTGAAACATGCGGACCGCCCATAAGCGTTAAAGCTTTGGGCACCGCGGCTTTAGCTGATTTCAAAACATCCAATGCAGGCAGATAAGTAACTGTCGCTGAGGTTACTCCGATTATGTCAGGGTTTAAGCTTCGAAACTTCTCTTCCAACGTTTCTTTGCTGTACTTTTTTGTTTGGCAATCTACCACGTCGACGCTGTAGCCCTCTTTTTCGAGCACTGCTGCCAAGTAGCCAATGCCAAGCGGCAGAAAAACCGATTGCCCCGCTTCAGGCGGATACGGTGGATTAACAAGTGCTACGTGGGCTTTCACGTGGTTTCCCCCGAGTGATATTACTCAAAAACACGGTGTGCGAAGCTATTATGTTTTACCGTAAAACAATACAGTAAGTGGTTTGTCACGACCGCTGAAAAACAGGGTTTGTGTTCTCTAGCAACCCTTAAAACCAAACTATCCCACTATCGCTTGTTGGTTTAAATGTTCAAAACAGGGATTGATGCAACAGCATTAGAAAAAGAGTACGTGCCTTTGTCGACTTTTGTTCAACAAAATGGCGGTATACCCCAAGCCAAAATTGTTTCAAAAGCTCTCTTAGGAGCGTCGGTCACAACACAAGACCCTGACTTTGACAAAAAATACCTAACTATTGTCAAAGAGACGTTGGAGAAGTACAAAATACGACAGGAAAAACCGATTTACAAAGCAGCCCACATAGTAAAACAAATCAAAGGCAGATTTGATGAAGTTTTTACCGACATATTGAATGCAATGGAGCCGTCTATAGAGCATATTGATTTGTATCATGCGACTTATCTTCACAGTGACCCCTCAAAGGATTATATTTCAGTTTTCGGCAAAGCCCAAGGACAAAGACTGACCCCTTTAGAATTCATTGAGAAAAATAGGAATGGTTTTGATCAAGCATGTGCTTGGTGGAATTGGCGGACTTATTCCAGACAAGAACCAGAACACCAATATCTTATTGACCATTTTGATAGCAAAATAACGCCTGGTTGGGACGAACTCGAACGTAACAACGTAAATATAAAAGTTCTTTATAGCGGTTGCGAATGTAACTGCCTTATTTCATTTGCCGATTTAATTCTGAAAGAAGTTGAGTCATTTCATTTTGGAGACATTGATTATGTCAGCATTGCTCAACCTATTCGCAACAAAGCAAAGACCTATGCGTTACGGCAAAAAGTAAAAAGCTATAATCTATCAAAGACTGACTGGGTAATAAGGCAGACAGTACCTGAGTCACCATTTGATATTGACCTTACGCGTTACATTAAACATCCTATTTACTTTATTGCATGGACGCCCCTTTTAGATGCTCCGAGAAAGGCTATAAAGCCAGCCTTTGAATGGAGTAAGTTTTATAATGCAGTTATTAAAAAAGCAATTGAAAGTGGCGGGTGCGTTAAGTTTTTGGATTTCCAACAAGATATGACTTTTTGGGAAGATATTGACTTCATAATCCCTTGGGAGACTCAAGACTTGGAGCATGTACGTCAACTGAAAAGCATGGGCTTCGAAATAATGCCAAAAGTACTTAACGCTACCAGCCTAACAACATAACACTGCAATGCGCCATATTTGCGCTAGGAGCATTACTCTTTAAACTTAGAGTACGCCAATAATTACCGAACACATAGCTTGTATATATAATTTATGGATTAAAAAATTCAGGTTTCAAAAGGCTTTTATGCTTAGCGGCTCCAAGCGAAAATACCCACAATTTATATCTTCAAGTTGCATTTTAGTTTTTTAAATACCTGTGACTTTTCTTAGATAGTCTGGCTGTGGAAACGGTAAGTTTTTTATTGCATCTAGGCAACTAGCGACTACTATTATCGTCTTAGAGGAAGATGGTTTGTCGGCGACTTTAGCAATCATAAACGCAAACGTAAAAACAATGAACCCCAAACAACCGACCGCCCAAGCCATAGCCATAATCAAAAACAAAATCGCCAAAGTCGGAACCAACAGAGAGATTAAGCGTTTTATCGACGAAAAAACCGTGGTTCTCAACTTTGAAGGCAAAACAGTGCTGCCCGGATTAATAGACACACATATTCACATCGCTGATTACGGGCGCTGCCTCATGTGGCTGGATTTAACCCCTGCAAAATCCATCGCTGATCTTCAAGAACTCATCAAGGAGAAAGTAAAGGAAACTCTGCCCGGTAAATGGGTAATCGGTCAGGGCTGGAGTGAAACCCGCTTCAAAGAGGCCCGCATGCCCACAACCGAAGACTTAGATGCGGCTGCACCAGACAACCCAGTCATTCTCTACCGCGAAGCAGCGATGCTTTGTGCAGTTAACACTAAAGCTCTTCAAGCTGCAGGCGTAACAGACCAAACAGCGGTTCCTCAAGGGGGAGTCATCGACAAAGACCCGCAGACTGGCAAATTAACAGGGGTTTTCCGTGACACCGCAACCACGCTGATTTGGCAAGCGGTCCCAGAACCCACTGAAGGAGACCTATTGAACGCAACGGTTTTTGCATGCCAAAAAATCCTCCATGCAGGCATAACCAGTGTAGTGTGGCTTGTCATCTCAGAAAGCGAACTGCCCATAATCAAAAAGCTGCATGCGTGGGGGCAACTGCCGTTTAGAGTTAACGTGGTTGTTCCAGAGGCGCTCTTGGAGAAAGCAGCCGAATTAAAATCCGGGGATGAAACGGTGCTGAGGGTTGGCGGCGCCTTCATCGTTGCCGACGGCTACTTAGATTCGAAGGAGGCGGCGCTGCAGAAACCCTACAGTGACGCCCCAGCTAACTGCGGCAAAATGCTCCTTACAGAGTCAGAGTTGGCGGCTTCAGTTAAGAGGTCGCTATCGTTTGGTGTTCAGCCTGTTATTCACGCGATGGGCGACAAAGCCATTGACACAACGCTTAAAGTGATAGAGCAGACGCCAAGCAAAGTTCGCTTCCGCATTGAACAAGCTGCGGTCCTAAACAGAGCCCTAATCGAGCGGTTAAAAAAACAGGATATCACCGTTTCTATCCAGCCAAAGGTAATCTCAACAGAATTCACTGTTTGGTCAGCTGACCAGCGGTTGGGCGATAGAGCAAAATGTCTCCATCCGCTAAAAACCCTGATGGATGAAGGCATTGTGGTTGCTGCAGGCTCGGACTGCCCAATGGAACCCCTAAGCCCACTGCTAGGCATACAGGAGCTTGTACAACGGGAGAGTTATCCACAGCAACGCCTAAGCGCCGATGAAGCCATCCGCCTATACACACTCAACGCGGCTTACTGCTCAGGCGAAGAGGGAATCAAGGGTTCCATTGAGGAGGGGAAGCTAGCTGATTTGACAGTTTTGGCTGAAGACCCTTCATCAGTGACGCCAAGTAGAATCAGGGACATTGTTGTTGACTTTGTTATTTTAAACGGTAGAGTAGTGGTAATAACTTAGCCGCAGACATATTTGGATCCCATTAGGTTATCTATGCAAAAACCTAGGGGTCCCTTTTCCTTAGGAGGGGTAGGATGGTTTGGTGTGAAACAAGCGTTTAGCATGTTGAAAGGCCGCAGCAAATCTGCCTTTATATAGGGGGAGGGGGGTCTTGGCAAAGCAGCAAAGGCTTCTGCTATGTTGATTTTTAAGCTGTTCCTCTATTGGAACAAAGTGTTCCATGAGGAGAGCTAAAGGGCACCTAAGCATGGTAAAATACATGGTGACCAAACTTTGAATTACAAAGCCCAAATGCTAATAGCCCTAGTTTCACTGCTGCTCCTTTCGTTTATGATTAGTACACAAACCGTAAAAGCCGACGTCTATACAAGCAATTACATAGCATACGGTTCAGGCGTCTGCCTTTATTCACCCCTAAACCAAACTTACACCACGGGGTCATTACTGCTCAACTTAACTTTCGGCAAAGGCATCGGTTTAGATTGCCAATTAAGCTATAGCATCGATGGGCAAAGCTACCATGAGATCCCAATGACCGCTCCTACCTCCAATGAGTACCATACTGTTGTTCAAATGATGGTGCCCCCTGTCCAGTTGCCTACATTAAATGATGGCTCACATTGCCTTACCATAAACGTGAATGCTTCAGCCGAAGGCTATACTCATTCATGGGTGCACACGGTTTACTTCACAGTTGACACAGGCAAAGCAACGTCAACACCCACCTCCCAGGCAGTAACCTCTCCCACGCCAACCCCGACTGAAATCACGGCGGGCAACCCCTCCCAGACCGCTGTATCTACGACTCCAGAACCACCGTCTTCAGCGCCAGTTGTAGCGATTATAGTTCTTGTTGCAATAGCTATCTATGTAGCTGTAATTGTTGTGTTAGCCACCCGAAAAGGCAACCCCTAACGGCTCTATCGCTTAAGAAGCATCTTCGCAGTCTTATGGGGATGGCGCATTGCTTTAAACACCTTCTTCCGTGTTAAGGTGCGGTTAATCGCATTTGCCTTCATACATAACTCGCTTATCTCAGCCGCAGTAAACTGGGGTGTCTCCACCAATGGCTCCGTCGCAGCCAAAGCGTAATCGCAGAACCCCTCTTTAATGTATCCGCCTGCCTTTGCCTGCTCATAAAACGCTGTGCCATAAAGCGGCATAGCGATGCTGAAGATGAAGCTCTCGGCGCCCAACCGCTTTAGCTTGTAAGCGTATTGGATGGTTGCTTCTATGTCGGCTTTGGTTTCGCCGATTAAACCCATCACAAAGAAGCAGCCGACTTTTATGCCGACCCTCTTGCAAGCCACAACTGCATCCTCGACTTTTTTGAGGTCAAGGTTTTTCTTGGCGATTTCAGTGACAACGCGCTGGACGCCTGATTCGGGGGCAACACGGATTTTTCTGCAGCCCGCCTTCTTCATTTTTCGCAGCAGCGCTTCATCAAGAGTATCAGCCCGTACGCCGTTGGGTGTGAACCACTCAAACCTCAGCCCACGCTCAACGATTAAATCGCAAATCTCTGCCATCCGCTGCCTATCCCAAGTCATGTTATCATCAGCGAAATCCACCTGCTTGATACCATAGGTCTTGATTACATGCTCAAGTTCGTCGACGACGTTTTTGGGGCTTCTTGGACGCCACTGTTTACCCCACACAATGCTGTGGGTGCAGAAGACACAGTTAAAGGGGCAACCGCGGCTTGTAACCACAATAGTGTATGGTTTGTTTACTTCGCCCCGAAGCGGGTTCTGCTTGACGGCTTCAGCGTAAACGTTCATGGGCAGCAAGTGGCGTGCAGGAAGCGGCAACGTATCCAAATCCTCAATAACCGCACGTTTACCGTTGAGGACCGCTTTGCCCTTAACTTTGAAACCGAGCCCAGCTATGCCGCCAAAATCGGTTTTATTCTGCTCCAGCGCCTCAACTAACTCTGCGATGGTGAGTTCCGGTTCGCCGACCACCACAAAATCCACCTCAGCGTTCTCTAGGCAATCCTGAGGGCGAGAAGATGGATGCAGCCCAAACAGCGCCACTGTTATGTTTTTTCTAGCTTTTTTTGCGATGGAGACTACTTCGTAGGCTGTTTTGGACCAGCCGGAAAAGGGGATCTCCACAATAACCAGGTCAGGTTTCCACTGCGAGATGCGTGCTTCAATTGTTTCTGCGCTTAACCCGACCCGGTATTTGGTGGCGTCAAGTTCCAAGAGGTTTTCCCAGCCCTCGGTGGGAGCATCAATAATACTTACCGCATGCCCCTTTTTCTCGAGAACCGCAGCTACAGACGCCATAACGATGGGTGGAAAAACGTTGGGTTTCCCCCATGCTTTAGGCTGAATCCTCGGAGGGTTAATGAGGCAAACACGCATCAGAGGCACTTCTTAGAAACATAACATTTGATGGAATGATTAAAAGTTTACACTAAATCGGCATAAACCATAACCGCACAACCACAAGCACCGCAACACATAGCAGACCCCAAAGAACAATCGTGACATCCCGTATCCGCAGAGCCCCCAAAACCTTATCGCCAGTCAACGGTTCCTGTGCGTCACCCAAAATGTACTGCCCAGGCTTCTCCAGCTGGATACGGAGGGCACCGGCGACGGCTGCCATGGGCCAACCGTGGTTGCGGCTAGGCGTTTTTCTGTGGTCTCGGCGAGCCACTCTCCAAGCGTTCTTAGCATCCATACGGAGGATTGCTGCTGCAACAATCATTAACAGCGCCGTTAGTCTTGTTGGAATAAAGTTAACAAAATTGTCAAGATTTGCGCTAAACCAGCCAGTGTTAATGTGTTCCTTGGTTTTGAAACCAACCATGCCGTCAAGAGTATTTATTGCGCGAAAAGCAACTGCGCCAGTCACCCCGAACAATGCAAACGACATCATCGGCGACAGCTTAAAGTCGATCAGGTTTTCTGACATGGATTCGATGACTGCGCTGCCCATTTGGCTACTGTTAAGGTTTCTGCTGTCTCTGCGTGAAAAGTGGCTGTATTTTTTTGCTTCTTCGGCGTTGTCTGCGTTTAAGGCTTTGGCGGTGGCTTTAGCCCAGTCGGTTTCAAGCTTGATACAGATGGTCATTTTGAGCAGTATAATGCCGATAAACCCGTAGATGAGTATGTTGAGGTAGAAGGGTGCGTAGGTGTAGATTGCCCATAACACAAGAAATGTTGGAACCGCAAAAGCCGCAATCACCGTTAAACCCAGCAGAACGCCAAGGAACTTTTCAGTTTTGGCATCGGGGTTTTTGAAGTAAGGCTCGATTTTCTTGGTGAAGTTTCCCATTAGCACAGTTGGATGCAGTTTAAACAGCAACCTGTCAGGATAATTGGGTGATGGGTCACCTACGACCAAATCTAAAAGGATGGCGAGGACAAGCACTGCTATAGCGACTAGTATATTTAGGGCATTTTGCGTCAGCCATGTCGTGAGGTCAAGCATCGCTTCGATACTTGGATGCTCATAATATATCACTTACGGTTAAAGAAACAATGTGCCTCTGGAGCGCAACTATATGAAAGAGTTTTGGAGGATAGATTTGCTGTGTTTAGATACTTTGGTTGAGATAAAATAGCTTATAGGAATCACATAAAGCGGCACTGTGACATTATAAGATATTATCAGGGGCATAGTTGCCAAAACAAGCGCGTAAGAGGCGGCGACACTCAAGCCCGAAACCAACGATACTAAATAGCCGTAGATATAGTAGTCCAGCGGCAACATGATGAGTGTTCTAGACAATAGGCCACAGGCGGTTGAAAGTGTCGCCCGTTTGGTGGCAGTGAGGTTTGGCGCAAACTTGGGCTTTATTAGTTTCTCAAAAACGTAAACTCCGAATAGCAACGCAAACACCGATAAGAAATAGTAAAGTGGACCGATTGGGCCAACTGGACTTGTACTGATAACTATCGATATAACCATGCTTAATACCGCTACAGAAATTCCTACAGCGAAACCAAAAAGCAAAAGAGCAACAATCAGGGAAATATCACCCAACTGGTAGCTGTACTGTGGCAAATAAGGTACAGGTATGCGAATAAAATTCAGAGCTACTGTGAGAGCTGTAAATGCAATGACTGCCCCTATCGCTTTAGCGTTCACTTTTTGCTTACCAACCCGATAGCATGCCCTTTTATTAAAGCAGCCATAGTACTCAAGCAGCTAATAATCCTTTTTAAAAATCGGCTTCTTGGTTGTGTCATGTTCGACAAAGAGAGATTCTGTTCAGGTTTTAGCAAGCGACTGGCTCTTCGTGTTCAGCACTGCACCGAAATTTCTGCAAATGGGAAAATCTACATCATTAATGCAAGCAAACTCGACTCTTTGTATATTAGGTGCTTTTTTTGCTTCTTCTATTAATTTTTGGATACTTTTCAAATCAGTAATAGGCGCGATTGCCAAAATGTCGCAAGGCCCGATAACTTCGGTAACGACCAAAACGTTTTCCAAGTTTTTCAGGTAAGCTATTGTATCGGTTTTGTTACAGTTTGGAGCTGCATGCACCAGCAGAAACAGTTTGCCCTGATAGCCTAACTTTGATAAGTCGATTGTCACTATGGTTCGGAATATTATTCCGTCTTTTTTCATCTTTTCATAACGGCGCCTAACAGTGTATGGCGTGGTGCCTACGCTTTTTGCGATGTCGACGAATGAAAGTGAAGCGTCCTTCTCGAATTCAGCTAAAATAAGATAATCTAACCTGTCCATTGCTTAGTCATTTCTCCGGCGTCAGATTGATTTTTTCAAAGTTCAGGTAAGGTATCCCAGACCAGACAATAACCACTACTTTTCTGATTCCGCTGAGTCTTCGCACGGTTTCAATGCGTTCGTTTAGGTTTGTTATGTTTTCTGCATAGATCAGCGCGCATAAGTCGTATTTCCCGATGCTGACAGCTGGCTCGATTAGATACGTGTGTTCCTTAAAGTACTTTAGAATTTCCTCTACATTGGCGCCGCTTTCAGTTTCCATTCCGATGGATGCAACAATTTGGAAACCAAAGGTATTAATGGACGCAAAAAGTGTTGCGCCGGCTATTACCCCAGTTTTTTTTAGTCGCCTGATCCTGTTTAAAACAGAAACTGATGATATTCCGCATTTTTTTCCGATGTCCTTTAGGCTTGTGCGGGCGTCTTCGATAAGTAAGTGAAGTATTTTGTCGTCGATTTCATCGATTTCAACGATTGAACCCATTTTGCTCAGCCATGTAATTTAGTTCAGTTAAATAAATCTTGTCGATTAAATCAGGTTATTTGGAGATTGAGCGAAGTTTATTATAATATGGGCTAGATTAATGCGTTTTTTTAGTGAAATATTGAGTAAAATAAGAAAAAATGGTATTTGCAGGCTGGATTTGTTGAATAAGTGGCGTTATTGTTCGCTGAAATGCAATTTTATTTGGGAATTTTTATGTTTCAAAGCAATAAAAAATTTAATTTTGAATCTCACTCCAGCTTTATTAGCAATAAGACCTGTGATGCGATTAAATAAAGTCGAAAGAGGGCCCTATTTTCTGAAGAGCGCTCCAGAACTCAGCCTCCTCAAAGCTGCTTGCCACCCAACCTTAATTTTTAGCGTTTACTTTTTTAGGTGCAACCAACGCTAATTGGTAACAAGGCGCTCTGGTTTGGAACCCACCGACGAACTTAACTCCACCCTATTCCACACATACATCTACCTTGTCAAAGCCGACAAACCGGTTGGACCACGCGACCTGATGCGGGGCGCCAACCTAAGCAGCCCCAGTGTTGCATACCGCAACCTCCAGCGCCTTATCGATCTGGGTTTAGTCGCCAAAGACGATTATGGAAACTATATTGTTAAGCGGAAGGTTTCTCCGAGTGGCTACGTTTGGATTGAGAAAATTTTAGTTCCACGTTTTGTCATTTTTGGTTTTATTTTTGTCGCTGTTTTGGTTGCAGAAGTCGCTGTGCTGGTTCCGCATCTGCTGCTTGGATCCGCTGTTGAAGAGTCGTTTTGGCTCTTGACTGTAGTCACGGTTGTTGCTGCAGCGATTTTCCTGTTGGAAGGGTTACGGTTTAGGAAGAAAAAACGGATTTAGCCTAACTCTAAGCAATCTTGGGGAAAAGCGTTTGTTGCTCTGCCAGTACCCCCCTCCCCCTATATAAAGCGCTGAAAGTTTTCATGCATAGGCAGTGAGGTAGAGGTCCCCTGCGATGAACACTTGGTCACCAGCTTTAATCGGCGGCAGAATGTAGTGGTCGAAGTGCTGGGTTCGGGCTAAATTGCCATTTGAGGCGCTGAAAACCCAAAGCGCCGTATTCTCCGTCAAATAGACCGCATCCTTGTTGACTACCATGCCGACGGATGGACCATACAAACCTCCGCTGTCCTCAAACTGCTGAGTCCAAATCGTCTTGCCAGTCGCTAAGTCGAGGCAGTAAATAGTGCCTGTATAGGTGCCGTGCTCGTCGTCGTTATTAACTACCGCAAAGCTCCAGTAGATGCGGTTTTTTGTAGTGTCGATTTGTATTGGGTAGGCTGTTAAAGTTATGTTTTCGTTGTTAACTGTGGAGATTAGGTTTTGGTTGTCTAACTGTGTTTTCCATATCTGGTTTCCGTCTCGCAGTTTTATGGCATAAAGGTTGCCATCCGAAGCGCCAAAGTAAAGTGTGCCCCCATTAATCGTGGGCTCGTAGATTGATGCGTCGATGTCTCTGCTCCAAAGTGGACCGCCTGTTGCATCATTAAAACTGGTGATTTGGGAGCCCTTCTGAATTATAACTTGTCCTTCATAGCTGCCAACAACTGACGATGCGAATCCTTGCAAAAGTGTTCCGCTTTGCCAAATGACGTTGCCATTTTCGGTGTCTAGTTTGAAGATGTATTGACTGGACCAATTTCCGCCTAAAGCATAGACAGCATTACCGCTAAAAGGGTCGCCATCCAAGACACGTCCGCTAACCTGCCAGTTTTTTAAGTCAGTTATATTGCCAAAGCTGGTTGGCATTTGAAGGGGGAGTGCTTCCCACAGAAGCGTTCCGTCAGTAGCATTGTGGGCGGTAACACCTGGGCCGATATTAATTACAGAATAGACAATACCGTTCCTGACGACGATGCGGTCGGGAGCCGGCTTCATGTAAGCGGAGTTGCCAAGAGAGCCCGAAAAACTCCACTGGAACTGACCAGTTGCCTCATCCAAACATCCGACTGTAGCCATCTGTGTGCCTCCATAAACCCTACCATTGGAAACTATGAGCCCTTTAGAAAAGTAGCCGCCGACGCTACTGCCATTCCATACTGAGGAGCCAGTTTGGGCGTTGTAGCAGTTAACGTTGCCTGAGATATCCATTGTGAAGACTTTGCCGCAATCAGTTGCAAGGGCGGTGGCGAAGTTTTCGATTGGGCGTTGCCAGCCAGTCTGCGAGCCAGCAGGGTTAAAGTTAATGTTTGCATAAACTAACAGAGAAGAAACCACCACAGTAGCGGCTGCTATGGCGATGACCAGTTTAATCTGTCTGTTCATCCATACTTCACGACAGCGCCCTATGGATCCATCGCTTATATCGTTTTGCAAATTATTCGGTTGATACTCGGGCGCTTATACGCACCTGTTTCGTTACTGCAAATCGACGCCAACATATCCTATTATATGTTCTTCAGAATCAGCTATCGGTGATTTTATTGAGTGTAAGCATAATGGGCAATAGAAACTTGGAGTTGATGCAGACCCTCGACGACGCCTGGAACAGCCAAGACTGGGACACCTTCAAGAAACGACATGCAGAAAACGTCGCCGTCTATTGGCCTGGGCAGCCAGAGCCAACCAGAGGACGGGAAGCCCACTACAAAGAATCCGTAGAATTCTTCAAAACCTTCGACAACAAACTCGCCAACAACCCCTACAAAATCCTGTTTGGACAAGGCGACTACACTTGCTCCGTGGCAGATTGGACGGCAACCATGATTGGACCCATGAAGATGGCTGACGGCAGAGTGGTGCAACCGACTCATAAAACGGCTAAGCTGGAGTTCTGCACAGTGGCACATTGGAACAAAGACGGCGAAATCCTTGAGGAACGCCTGTTCTACGATGTCGTGGGCATGATGAGGCAGCTTGGATTAGGCTGAAAAAACCAAGCCAGCATTCACATTAGTCGTGGGCAGGACAGGCAGGTTTAGAGAAATCTATACATCCCCCACAACATCAATTAGTACTCAACCCGCTTGGAGACACATCAGCCATGAGCATCCTTAGTAGCAACGACATCCAATTGCTTACAGAACGCAAAAGAATGGGCAAAAAAAGCATGCGGGTAATAAGTAGGCAAGTTGACGTTCACTGATGGTTTAAGGGAAATTGTTTATCTCGGTTTCGATCACCACTGGGTCAAACAAGAGTGTATCGCCGGCCATTGTAAACTCGAACCCTTTTTTTGAGAATAACGCTTTTTTGATTGGTTTTTTAGTTTTAAGTGCTTTGGCAGATTCTTCTAGCCGGTTTAGTTCCGACCGAGCTGTTTTTTTGTTTGTCCACTTGCACTCAGCAACGTATAGGCAGGTTTCCGTTTCAACGATAACATCTATTTCTCTATCCTCAAATTGCCCGTTAACTTCTACTTGCCCCCACCATCGCCCAGTTCCAACCACCCGTTCGCCATGAACCTTTAGGTAGCCTGCAAGAAAATCCCTGCAGAAGAGCTCAAAGCGTCGACTAATAAACTGGTTTAATGTCTCCTCCTTGGGCGGTTCCAGTTTACCGTACACATTGGAGAACCAAAAAGCAATTGTGTTATCTTTGATTAGGTAGACTCCCTTTTTGCTTCTTTGAGGGTTTTGCCCAAATGGAACCGCTCGATCTAGCAGTTGGAAATCGCGTTGCAGCGACACTATATACTTTGATAATGTCGTCTGGGCTACTCCAAGTCGGTTAGCTATTTCGCTGCCTGAAACAACGCCTGCTCCTACCGCCTCTATTATAGAAAAATATTTTTTGTATCCCTGTCCGAATTCTTGCCTTAACACGTTTTGACCTTCCTCTTTTAATGGAGCAGCGACGTCAAAAAAGAGCTCATTCACCGTGTCTTTTTGAGCTCGTTTCTCTAGTAGTTCGTAATAGTATGGAATGCCGCCCAGTATGCAGTAATTGCTGATTTTCTTTATTGGGTCAAAGCCGAGGGCTGCTTGTATCTCCCATATTACTTTTGGTGATAGCGGCTGTAGCACAATATGGTATCCTGCTCGGTTGAAGAGGGGGGCTTTTTGCCGTGTGAATATTCGATTCATCATGCTAACGTATGAACCTGAAAAAATTAGAACCTTTGATGTTTTATCTTTGTATTTCTCCCAACAGCGCTGGAACACATAGGGTATGGACCCATCTACATCTAGTAGGTTGGGGAATTCATCTATGTATAAGATACGTTTACTAGAATTGTTAAAGAAATAGTCCAAAGCTTCTTCTACAGTGCTAAAAGTTGGTGTGTAACCGTTTGAGAAGACTTGTGCAAAATCATTTGCAACTAGCTTCTCTTCTTTTGGTACAATAAGGATTTTTGCATGGTCTTTGTTTTTGAGGAACTCATCGATTAGCCTACTTTTGCCTATGCGTCTCCGTCCGCTGACTATTATCATTTCTGAGTTTTTCGTTTGGATGGCTTTTTCTAATGCTGTAAGTTCTTTTTCCCGGTTATAAAATTTCATTATCCAGCCACTGGATTATCCAGTGAGAGGATAACTATTTAAGAATTACCTTAACCCCTGCTCACTTCCGCAGAACCATCTTTTTAGAGAAATCTTTACATCCCCCACAACATCAATTAGTACTCAACCCGCTTGGAGACGCATCAGCCATGAGCATCCTTAGCCACGACACCCTCTGGAATGCAGTCATCACCCTGCCCATGACTAAAAAAATGCTCCAGCTCTCCCTCAAAAAATGCCCCAAATGTGGCAGAACCGTCTTGGAGGCGGCGCTGGATGACTATGGCGGAAAAACCGACCTCAAATGCGACAGATGCAGCGGTCTCTACTCGCAGATCATCGCTTTTTGGATAGAGTTCCTGCGGCGTGCGTTAGGTTTTAAGAGGGCTAAAGTTGAGAAGTTACTGACCGACCGCTATGCCCGCAACGCAGTTCTCAATCTGGTGGAGTCTTTTGCTTATTTCGGCATCAAAAAGCCCGTATCGCTTTGCGCTCCATTCCTTGTGGTTTGGGATTTCACTCACAAATGCAACCTCCGCTGCAAGCACTGCTACAGTAACAGTGGCGCAGTTGAAGAGGATGAATTAACAACGGAGCAGGCGCTAAACGTGGTTGACCAGTTGGCTGACGCGCATGTGACAGCGTTGGCGTTTAGCGGCGGCGAACCCTTAACCCGCAAAGACTTCTTCAAGGTCGCCCGACACGCCTCAGACCGCGGCCTCTACGTCTCGCTGGCATCCAACGGAACCCTCCTAAACAGCGAAAACGTGGAGAAACTCAAAGAAGCCCGCGTAAACTACATCGACATAAGCATCGATGGGGCAACCGCCAAAACCCACGACGACTTCAGAGGGGTCCCCGGCGCCTACGAAAAAGCCGTTGCAGGGCTAAAAAAATGCATCGAAGCAGACATCTGCGCCTGTATAGCTACCACCGTAGGTAAAGGCAACATGGCTGAGTTGCCTGCGATTATCGATTTAGCCGAGCAGTTAGGGGTAGAGCGGTTTACTTACTTCAATTTTATTCCAACGGGCAGAGGCAAAGCGCATATCAACCAAGACCTCTCGCCTCAGGAACGCGAAGACGTAATGCGTTACCTGCTAAACCGTATGTCGTCAGGTTGCAAAACCACGATTCTCGCCACAGCACCCCAGCTTGCCCGAGTTGCATTGCAATGCCAAGGCTCACCGGGCACAGGCGAAGTCACCTTGGCGTTGGCGCACATGCAAACCGTCAAAGTTACAAAGAAAGCGGTGCCACTGGGCGAATTCATAGGCGGATGCGGCGCAGGGAGGCTCTACTGCTCGATTTCCCCGCAAGGCGACGTGCACCCATGCGTTTTTCTGCCCGTAAGTGTGGGCAACCTTAAAACAGAAAGGTTCCGGGATATCTGGCTCAATGCGCCGCTTTTCCAGGCTTTCCGCAACCGGGACAACCTCAAAGGATCCTGCGGCAAATGCGAATACAAATACATCTGCGGCGGATGCCGAGCCCGCAGCGCAGCCTACCACAACGGCGACACCCTCAATAGTGATCCCGGCTGCCTCAACGGAGTGAAAATCCAAAATGGCAGATAACCGCAACACAGTCAAGATTAGCCGTGCAGGCGAAGACATAAGCGGCATCCTAAAGCAAGCCGTCGCAGATTCGGGGCTTCGGGGCAAAAAAAGGATTTTTATTAAGCCGAACCTTAGCCACCCTGAATACCTCCCAGGGGTCGTCACCAGCCCAGCGCTTATGCGGGAACTCGTCGGCTTGCTACGCGACGGCAACAGCGAAGTTATCGTCGGCGAATCAAACGGCATCAACTATCCATGCTGGACAGCGTTTGACAAAACGGGCATGCAGAAAGCGGTCCAAGCAGCGGGCGGAGTTGCAGTTAACCTTTCAGAGGACAAAGTTGTAGAAGTCAAATTCCAAACAAACACACCTCTAAAACGGCTCTTTTTGCCCAAAACTGCCCTTGAAGCCGACGCCGTCGTCGATTTGCCCTTAATGAAGACACATGAGTTTATGGCTTACAGCGGCGCCATCAAAAACCTCTTTGGCTGCATCCCAAGCAACCGACGCATCTACCTTCACCCGTACTTGCCTGAAGTCTTCTACCGCCTCTACACCATATTCAAACCGCAACTAACAATAATGGATGCACGGATAGGAATCGAAGGCAACGGACCCACAAAGGGCAAACCAGTCAAGATGGGCTTAATCCTCACAGGCAACGACGCCCTAGCCGTGGACATTGTCTCCGCTGAGGTTATGATGCTTGACTGGAAAGAAACCTACCTCAAATACATCGCCGACAAGACAGGGCTTCAAGAGCAGGACATCCAAGTTACAGGTTTACCGATAAACTCGGTGGCACACAAGTTTGAGCCGCCCCGAATCGACCTCCCCGTAAAAGCTCAAATGATGATTTACCGCCATGAATACCTAACGAAATTCATGTTCTGCTCACTCGACATCATCCACCTGTTCCAGAGAATAACCAAGGCGTACAGGCGTGAACCCCTGCAAATCGCCTAATCGACGGGATAAGCGTAAACTTCAATAGACAACTCGCTTACCCTCTTTTAGGGGCTGTGTTTAGGTTGAGAAAGCTTTTCAACATAATTTTCACGGTTGCGATTATTTCCGCTTTGATTATTCCCTGTTTAGCGGTAAACGGTTTAGTTAGCACGGCAGAAGTTTCGGGTTCGATAAGTTCAGATACAACATGGACCCAAACAGGTAGCCCATACACCCTCAACACCTCAGTAACAGTCGCAAATGGGGTTACCTTGACGATTGAGGCAGGCGTAACAGTTAACTTAAACGGCAACACCCTCCAAGTAAATGGTATCCTGCACGCAGTCGGCAGCAACACATACAAAGTATTGTTTAACAACGGGAACATTGTTTTTTCATCTTCCAGTGTTGGATGGGATGACCAAAGCGGCACAGGCGACATTATCCAAAGTGCAACACTAAACCAAGTTTTGGTGTCCAGCATTAACGCCGTAAAAGTCAGCGGAACCACCATCAACGCCCCAGACGATGCATCGGCAGGTGCCCTATCTATTGGTGGCTTCTCAATAATAACAGACAACATGATAATCAGCACAAGCGGAAAAGGCTATGGTGTAATAGTCAAAAATGGTTTAGCCTCCATCCAAGGCAACATCATATCAGGGTTCGCCGTTGGAGTTTGGGCTTCAAGCCCCGCTTCACTTCAGCAAAACTCGATTTTGAACTGCGGCGTCGGCTTAGGGATTGGAAAAATAATCGGCACATCCTTTGACAACTATGAGTTCGGCGAAGTCAGCGTCACAGTTACCGAAAACACCTTCGCCAAGAATTACATAGCCATCGGCGGACCAATCTTCAGCGGCAAAGTGCCCATTAGCAACGTAGTGGCTACAGGCGAAGTAACCGGAACCAGAAACTTCATCGACAACAATACATATGGTCTTGCTCTAGGCGCGTTAGGCTCTTTCCGATACAACACAATCTCAAACAGTGAAACCGCAGTCACAATTTATGACACTTCAGGTTCTCTGTCACCGCATTTTGACAGCAACAACATCATCGCGTATCAGCAAAGCGTCAATCAACTCGGCCCCAAAGACGTATGGATGGAGGAAAACTATTGGGGAACAACTGATCTACAAGCAATCAACGCCTCAATCCACGACAAAATCGACAATCCAGTTTTGGGTCGGATATACTTCGGCGGCGCTTCCTCGTCAAGATACGCTGAGGCCCCAGCGCAACCGCCTACGCCAGTACCTGATTTGCCAACGCCAGAGTGGAGCCCAACCGATCTGCCAAGCGAATCACCAAGCCCAACGCCCACGGGAAATGCTAATAACTATTTCCAAGTTGAATCCAACAGCTCGATAACTGAGCTCTTCTTCAATAGTACAAGCTCCGAGTTAAGCTTCACAGTATCTGGACCCGCAGGCACCACTGGATACGTGCAATACAAAATCGCAAAGAGCCTCCTTTCAAGCGTACAGAACGTCAAAGTCTACTTGGATGGCAGCCAACTAAACGTGAACATCAGCTCAGACCAAGATTCGTGGCTACTTTACTTCACATATCATCACAGTTCTCACAAGGTACTTATTGATTTGAGCCAGCAAGGCAGTGTTGCCCCCGAAAGCACTTGGGTAATCTGGATTGCCGTGCCTGTTATTGCCGCTGTACTTTTGATTGCTGGTGTTGCATTGAAGCGGAGAAAAACAAACCAGCCCCCAATTAGCTGAGGGCTTGATCGTAAACTTTCATTGCTTCCTTGACTACTATTCGCCAATCTAACTGTTCCACAACTGTTTTTCTCGCCAAGGCACCCATCTCCGACGCCGCCTCTCGGTGCTCGAGCAAATAAAGAATTTGATCAGAGAACTGCTTCGAGTTGAAAGGCTCAACCAGTAATCCGTTTTTGCCGCTCTGGATGGTTTCGGGGATGCCGCCCACCGTCGTCGTCACCACAGGCAAACCCGTCGCCAACGCCTCCAACACGGCAAAGGGGTGATGCTCATAAAAGGTTCTGAAAGCGAACACATCGGCGGCTTGGTAGAGTTTAGGCAGTTCTTTGTCAGGGGTGTAGCCGGTGAAAACTATGTTGTCTTTTACGCCGATGCGTGTGGCGTGAGCGATAAGTTTTGCCATTTCGTCGCTTTGCCCCTTGCCGCTGATTATGAATTTGGCGTTTGGGAACCGCTTAACCACTGCTGGCATGCTCTCGATTAGCGTGAATAGCCCTTTGCGTGCGTAGAGGCGCCCCACCGAGACGATGGCTATGTCGTCTGGGTTAAAGCCCAGTTCCGCTTTAGCTTTGCGTTTGTCGGCGGCTGGCTGGAACTTTTTAATGTCGACGCCGTTGTAGATGACTTTGATTTTGTGCGCTGGAATCTTGTAGTAGTTGGTGAGTTCCCATTTAGTGAAGTGGCTCACAGCAATGATTTTTCTGGCTCGATGCAGCATGCCTTCTTCGAAGAACCGCAGAAACCCGTTGAAGCTGACAAGAAACTTTTCGTTGGCGTTTAGCCGGAGGTAGGGTTCGCCGCGGATGGCTTCTGCTTCCCCTTTCCATGTGGAGTGGACTGTGCAGACAAGCGTTTTGCCAAAGTTGGGTGGCACCGCAAAGTTGGGTGTCAGGGGCAACTGGGGATGTATAATATCGACGTTGGCTGTACCGCGGACGCTTTGGAGTTTTCGGTAACTGTTCCCTGCAAGCATAAACGATTTAACGATTGGGGTTTTTGGAATTTTAAGAAAAGAGACATCCAGCTGAGGGTTAACGTGGACGTCTTGGGCTTGGTTGGCGCCTGTTACGACGTAGATTCGGTAGCTGTTTTTTAGGAGTTCGTTGCTGAGGTAGTAGACGTAGCTGCCTGTGCCTCCTGTGAGCGGCCAATACTCTGGGGAGATAAAGCAGACTTTGGTCATTGCTTGTCTCTCCCCGTCAGGTACTGCAGGGTGATTGTGACTGCGCCGTCAAACCATGCTGCTGACCGCACAAAATAGAGCATGACCAGCCGCATAGCTGACCAGTCATGGAATTTAGCGGATATTTTAGCGGCAGAGTAAACGAAGTAAAGCAGCATCCCCAGCAAGATGATTAGCGGGCCAATCCATAGAAGTCTCAGCGTCGGCACAATCCCCAAAAAGAAAAGAACCACAACCCCCAAGAGCAAAACAGGCTGAATATTCATGCCTACATCGGTGATTTCGTCGCCTTTAGCCAGGTGCCCATGTTTGAAGTAGAGTTTGAGGGTGTTTTTGCCGTATTGCAATTGTTGCCGATAGTACGCCTTGAGGGTCGGACGGTTATAGTGGTAGCAGATTGCTGCTGGTTCGTAAGCGATCCTGTAGCCTTTAGTCGCCATTCGAAAGCCAAAATCAGTGTCGTATTGGCTTGGCAGTTTCTCATCCCAGCCGCCCACCTCCTCAATCACAGATTTTTTGAGCAGCAGATTCATCGTCGCAATCCTGCCAGTGTATTTGCCTATGCGGCGGTAACGGCTTTTGAGTTCATAGCCGATGCTGCGTGCCCAAGGGTTTTTGCTGTTCCAGGTTTCGATGCTGCCGCTGACGCCCACTACTTGGGGCTCAGCAAGATGCGGCACCAGTTTTTTTAGCCACTCTTGCTCGACTTTGGCGTCGGCGTCGATAAAACCCAAAATTTCGTGCGCAGCAATTTTTTGGGCGTAGTTGTAGGCTGCAGGTGCGTTAAGCTTGATGGAGATGACTTTTATGGGGAACTGCTCAGCGATTTTAACCGTGTCGTCTTTGCTGACGCCGTCCATAACGATGACTTCAACATAACCCGCGGGGTAATCCAGCGTCAATATTGATTTGAGGCATTCCCCGATGGTGTCAGCGCTGTTGTAAGAAGCCACTATAATCGAAACTTTGGGGTAAGAGCCTTCTGCCATGTCCAGTCACCCCTTCAGATACGCCATTATAATCGAAAACATAATTTTTGAGCCATCCACCATGGGATCCACGCCTGAGCGGCCATAGGTGCGCTGCTCAAAAGTGATCGGCACCTCCGATATGCGAAAGCCCGCCTTCGCCGTCTTCACAAGCATCTCGGATTCGATTTCGTATTCGCCTGACTTCAGCTTCTGCTTGCTTAGGACTTCGCGTTTCAGGGCTCTGTAGCCTGATTGGGAATCGGTTATGGCGACGCCTGTGAAGAGTTCAATTAGGTAGTTGAAGATGCGGACGCCGAACTTGTTTAGTTTGCGTGCTTCCACTCTTTTATGATTCATATATCGGGAACCGATGACCATATCTGCTTGGTCTGCTAGCACGGGGGCTAATACCTCATGGAGTTCTTCTGGCCAATGTGAACCGTCTGAGTCGATGGTGACTATGATGTCGCCTTTGGCTTTGGCGAATCCCGCTCGCAATGCGTAGCCTTTGCCCAGATGCTCCTTTAGGGAGTAGAGTCTGACATTTCGTTGCTTTGCAACTGATAGAGATCGGTCATAGGAGCGGTCGTCAACAACAATGATCTCCGTATCCAAACCTGTCCGTTTTGCTGCCTCCACGGTGCGGTCGATGATGTTGCCTATCGTCAATTCCTCGTTGTACACGGGGATAATGATGGAGAGCAGCATTTGGCGTCGGCTCGTTTTATCTTTACCTCCCAGTGGAAACCTTATAAAGTTTGGCTACCCCAACCTTGTAAGCAACCCAACGGGATAGTTGAAGAAAAAATGCAAGCCACAATGACTACTAAACCCAGTGTAGACCGCAAGGTTTGGTTTTCGATGTGGTTTCTGGGTGCGGTGGTCACTTTTGGAGTGGCGTTTTTCCCGATGTTTTACCGTTTAGTAGATGGCAGAAACAGGCACCTGTCAGGTGAGGCAGAGTTTGAGCAGCGTGCTGGCGCATACCTGAAAAGCAAAGGCAAAGAGGCACCAGCGACACAGGCGCCGCCTAAGCAGCGGAACGCAAAGCTCTGGGCTGCAAGCATCATCCTAATCATCCCCGCCTTTGTCATCCTCTATTTTCTATCAAGAGACCTCAAAGTTCATGAGCAACAACAAGACGCCTTCCTTGCCTCTGCTCTACCGGAACGAGTCTTTATGCCTCAGACGATACCGTTAACCACATATGTATTGATTACAATTGTTACGTTGGGTGTCGGAGGCGTGTACTGGCTATATAAAACCGTTAACTTGTACAACGCCCACTACAAGGCTCACTTAGCAGTCGAGAAAGAGCTGAACCGATTAATGGAGGAACAGAACAGTGTCCAGCACATGTAAAAAACGCAGATTCGTCAGCCACGGCGGAGACATCTGGGGTTTCAGCAGAAAATACAATATACCCCTAGAGGAGGTGCTGGAGTTCAGCGGACCCATCAACTTTATGGGGCCTCCGCCCAAAGCCGTGGAAGCGGTAAAGCATAACGCTCGGCTTATCAAGTTTTACCCTGACCCCAACCCCGTGGAGTTCAGGGAAGCTATCGCCGAATACGTCGGTCACGGCGTGAAACCTGAGAATATTTTGCTGGGGAACGGTTCAATCGAACTCATCTACATGATAACAGAGATATTGCCACAGAAATTTAAGGCAGTTATTCCCGTTCCATCTTTCTCTGAATATGAGAAAGCAACCCTGCGGGTCGGCGGCGAAGTTACCTTTGTGCAGTTGCCGCAGGATTTCCATCTCGACGCAGCGAAAATCAAGGCTGCAGTCACTGAAGACACAAAAATCATGTGTCTCTGTAACCCCCACAGCCCCTCAGGCACGCTTTATAGTAAAAAAGCCATAATGGACCTTGTTGATTTCTGTTATAAGAAAGACATTATCTTTAGCGTTGATGAAAATTACATAGAGTTCGCTGAGGAAGGCGACAAGAACACTGTCGCTGGCATGGTAAAGGATTACGAGAACCTATTTGTCATCCGTTCAGTCACCAAATTCTATGGCTTAGCGGGCCTAAGATTCGGCTACGCCATCGCCGCAGACACCCTTAAAGACAAACTGGAGACGATGCGGCAGCCATGGAGCATCAACGGTTTAGCCTGCCAAGTTACCATGGCAGCTTTCAACGACACCGACTTCATCAAAGACACCAAAGAAACAGTAACCAAAAACAGAGCGCAACTCGCAGGCGACCTCTCTGCAATAGAGGGTTTGCATGTTTACCCATCTGTAACCAATTTCCTGCTCGTTAAAATCACAAAGCCCACACTGACCTCAACCATGCTTAAGGAGTTGCTGGCAAAAGAGCGGATACTGGTGCGGGACTGCTGCACCTTTATGGGTATGGATAACAGCCATTTCCGGGTTACCGTTCGCTCTGCTAAAGATAACAAGATATTTGTGGAAAAAATAAAGCAGGTTCTTAGTAAAAGCTGAGACAGCCGCTATAAAATAAGAATGCAAAAATCTATTTCTAACCTATGTAATTAACCGTGAATTCGGTGCCTTGATTCGAAAGCCCCGAAATATTGACTAGTTGCACAGTTTGTCCACGGCTGGTCTGTGTGCTCATAACTATGGCGGTGTTGGAGAAGTCACTGATGCTGCCATTTTTGTCGATAAAACTTGCGTAGCAGTCGCTGAAGGTAACGCTGCCAAAATCCGCCAGCGTGCTTATTTTGTTGTTAATGTCGGGTCGCTCGATAATCCATTCAGCGCTTAACCGCGTAGAATTGTAGGTAAAGCTTTGCTGGAAGCTTTGGCCAGTAGTTAAATCTGAAATCGAGATGGACCATAGGAAGCTGCCGGCGTCAACGAGGTTTATGGAGGCTTGCATTTGGTCGCCAGGCGACACCGTCATCGCATCTATTGTTATGGAATCCTGTGGAAGCATCTCATACCATGCATAGTAGACCGGTGCTCCATTCACATAATCCTGCTCTGTACCTGTTTGGATTAGGGTGCTGTCAAATTGGCCGCCTATACCGACCCACGCCGCCGAAAACGTGTCTGTTCCCACGTCGGTGACTGAGGGTACAACCCATGAACCATTAACCCCGATAACTGTTGATTGCGGATTAGTCAGGTCTGAAGCAACTAGATACCCTGCCCAGTTGCGGGCGACAGACACGGCTGGCGCAGGCAGAACAGTGGTCAAGTTTCCCAAAAAAGAAAGTATCAGTAAACCTGCAACCGCTAACACTATGAAGCCGACAGCGACCGCTACAATCGCGGCTTTTACGTCGGCAGAGATACGCTGTGGCAATAAGGAACCCCTTTTTTCAGAAACTTTTGTTTCTATTTAAGGATATGCTATTGTAGATGGACAGCAAAGCTATTTACTCTAATGATTCGGAGAGAGGAAAAGTATTGCTAAACGGATCGGCCAAGCGTTAGCAATGGGAAGGGTGAGAAGTAGCTGGGTACTGGGTGTGCCTTCTCCTTTGTTAACAGCCGAACCCGCCTAACAGGTTGGCTATCCCTTGCATCTTACCAACCATTTACTTGGTTGAATAATATAAGAAAATGTGGTTACACTGTGTTACCAACAACTGTTACTGTATTGCACTTTGCCGTTATTTTGCTGTCTTGTTTGCCATTAGTCGCTGGGCAACCTCAAAATCCTTTATTGTGTTAACGTTTAAAACCACTTCAGTTTCCTCAGTGATTATGGCGGCTGTCTCAACCTTGCCCTCACCCAGAATTTTGGCGCCGTTGATCACGTTGACTCCTGAAACCGCGTACCAAACACCTTGATACTCATCCGTAGAGGAAATCGACAACCCCAAATCCAGTCTCCTCTGTATGGGAACAAACACCGCCAAAAAGTCCTTGCCGCTTCCCTCAAACTCGCCAATCACCCGATCCAAAATTGGTCCGGTAATCGCTGGCACATCAGACGGCATTGTTAAAATTGGCCCCATCCACCCCAGCTTCGCCACCGCCTGCTTTAGGTCGTCGTGGTAGCCTTTGGCGTCTGTATGCACAGTTTTCCAGCCCATGCTTTTGCAGTGCTCTTCAGTTTTGGGCGTGTTGGCGCTGGTTATGACATAGAATTCGGAAACGTTTTTTGCCTTTAAAACGGCGTCTGCTACCCAATCCAGCAGTGGCTTTCCCATAAACTGCAGCATCGGTTTCTCAGTGGGCAACCCCATGCGGCTGCCTCTGCCACCAGCCATAATCAATGCAGGAACCTTCAAACCGCCACCACCACCAAAATGACTGCGAAGAGGATAAGCGTGACTGCTCTTGCGGTTTCGTTGGTTGCTCCAATCATGTCACCTGAGACTCCGCCAAACACACTGTCTGAAACCTTATTCATTGCAAACGCAACTGGGACACAGATCAAAACTAACCCAACCGCTATCAAACCCCAAACTGCATTGCCTACTAAAGCGAAAACAGCAAAGACAATCAAAACCGCAAAGGCAAACGCCACAGCATTAAGGTTCTTTTTAGCTTTGGATAGAAAAATCGAGCCTAACCCTTTATGCGAAGGTTTCCCCAGCCAAACAATCGTCACCATGGACAGTTTCGCCGCCACTTCAGCCGCGACAACAGCCGCGAATGTAAACCAAACTGTTTCGCCGCGTTGCAAAACTACAAAGAACAAACCCAGAAACGCCAAAAGCTCCACCGCCAACGCTAAACCAGCGCCTGAACCTGTGACAGTCCAAGCGTGAGCTTTCATTTTGCGGTCATGTAGATTGCGCAGGCCGATTGCGTTGCCGAGGTCGATTAAACCGTCAAAGTGCTGCAGCCCAGTCATCACAAGCAGAAACGCGATGGTCATGGCGGCTGGGACAAGTGCACCTAACAACGCTGTCGGCAGAGCCACATAGGAGTTGACTAAGTTAAGCAGGAACCCCACGATGCCGCTTGAAAGCAGAAAGTACAAGCCAGCCAGCAAGCCGATGAAGCCGCCGATTACTGGAAAAAGCCACATGTTCTGCGCAGTCGTGAAGATAAAGTCCTCTTTACCCCCGACTGGGATGATTGTTAGGAATGACAGCAAATCCCTAAAAACTTTTATAGCTTTCAACGGCGACATATACCTACAACTCGCCTGTAGATAATATAGGCTTTATCATAACTTTGGGGGCACAGAAATGGCAGCAAAGAAGATATTGGTTACTGGCGGAGCAGGATTCATAGGTTATCACCTCTGCAAGAAACTCTCAACATTAACAGACAACCTGACGATTTATGATGACTTATCAAGCGGCAAAATGGAAAACGTCAAAGACGTCCCAACCGCCAAATTCGTCAAAGGCGACATCTTAGACCTCAAGACATTATGCGGCTTGCCCAAGCAGGATTTAATTTACCATTTAGCCGCGCAAGTTGTCGTACCCTACTCCATGGAGAACCCCCTGATCGACTTTGACACAAACGCCAAAGGCACCCTTTGCGTGTTAGAGAAAGCGCGGAAAGACGACGCGAAACTTGTGTTTGCGTCAAGCGCGGCAGTTTATGGCAACCCATCTCAGCTACCGACCAGTGAAGAGTACGGTTTCCATCCCTTCTCATGTTACGGTTTATCCAAGGTTGTTGGCGAAGAATACTGCCAAATGTACAAAGAGCAATACGGCTTAGACATAGTTATCACAAGATTCGCCAACGTGTATGGATTGCGCTGCCACGGTGTTATCCATGATTTCTTAGATAAGCTAGCGAAGAACTCCGATAAGCTGGAGATAATTGGCACTGGTCAGCAGTCACGTGACTTTGTACACGTCTCTGATGTGGTTGATTTGCTGGCGACTGTTGGTTCACTTGAAAAAGCCAACGGAGAAACCTACAACGTGGGGCTTGGCAAAACCATAAAAATCATCGACTTAGCAAAGATGATGCTGACTATCCTTGGACTCCAGAACAAAACAATCGTAACCACAACCGGTGTTTCCTGGCAGGGCGACATCCACACAATATGGTTTAACAACGCTAAGGCCAAAAAAGAGTTAGGCTGGAACCCCAAAGTCACTCTTGAAGACGCAATTAAAGAAGTCATAGCCGACAGGAAACTCAAGGTATGAGTGCATCCTCGCCACTACGAGGATTAATCGCTCTACTGCGGCTTCCCTACTGGTTAATGACAGGCGGCCTAGCTGTATTAACAGCGTTTGCTATACTCAAAGGCAACTTTTCTGATGTGCCGACGACGCTTGGCAACCTCAATGTCGGTTTGGTTGCACTCTTAACCTTCTTCTCCATGGCGTTCATCGCATCCGCTGGATTCGCCATCAACGACTACTTCGACCGCGAAAGCGACGCAGTCATCAAACCCAAACGCCCGATTCCCTCCGGTGCCCTCTCCTACAAGCAGGCTGTGGCTGTTTCAGGTGTGCTTTTCGCTTTGGGCTTGGCTCTGTCTTTCTTTATCAACTGGCTTAGTTTCGCAATCATAGCCGCTGACTCTCTTCTGCTACTGGTTTACTCATATCTGGTGAAGCGCAAGTCAGGTTTTGCAGCGAACTTGTTGATGGGCGTTTTGACTGGCACCGCCTTCATTTATGGGCAAGCAACCATTGAAGGCACCGTTAACTTTGTTTCACTGAGTCTCTATCCGATTGCGTTTGGAACAATAGGCGGCAACGTTCTGCGGGACATCTTCAGCTTGGAGGGTGACGCAAAAGTTGGTTACCCCACTTTACCCCAGAAAATCGGCAGCATAAGCGCTGCAAAAGTCGGCGGGGTATTCTTCCTTTTGACTGGATTGCTTGCGCCGCTGCCTTACTTTTTAGGCAACTTTTCTGTGTACTATCTGCCGCTTATTCTAGTATGGAGTGCACTCTTGATTTATTCATCTATACGTTTATTCACTGCAAACTCAACCATAGCAAATATACGCAAGTATGAGCGCTTGGTAACGATGTCGATGATGCTGTTGCCGCTTGCACTAATAGTTGAGGGCATAATGGGAGTATTACTTTGAGCGAAACCAAAAGCATCTGTCCAGAATGCCAAAAGAAAATAGACGCTCAACTGTGCAACGTAAGCGGGAAAATCCAAATCATCAAGCAATGCCCCGACCACGGCGATTTTAAAGCCACCCATTGGCAAAGCCAACCCATCTTTACGCACATGCAAAAATATGACCAGTTTCAGTACCTCGGCGACTTAAACGCCCCCAAAAACCCCCAGGGCTGCCCATATGTCTGTGAAACCTGCCACAATCATGCCTCGGGCACAGTCATCGGGGTAATCGACGTAACGAAACGCTGCAACTTCCGCTGTGCAGTGTGTTTTTCAACTTTTCCTGGTCAAGAAACAACTGATTATGAGCCTACAAAACAGGCGCTCATAGACATGCTGGAGTTTGCAGCTAAAGCCAACCCTAAGCCGCCTGCAATCCTTTTTTCAGGCGGGGAACCCCTTGAACGGGAAGACATGCCTGAAATCATCGCTGCTGCGCATCGCCTCAAGTTTATGACGATTTTAGCGACGAACGGTACCCATTTGGTTACTGATGAGGGATTGGCTAAGAAGCTCAAGGACAACGGCTTAAACATCGTCTACTTATCCTTTGACAGTTTCCATGAAGACTTCAACCGCAAAGTCCGAGGCAGAGAACTCGTGGATATGAAGCTTAAAGCGATTGATGTCTGCCGGAAATACGACATGGAAGTCATCTTGGTTAATACGCTAATGAAGAGCCTCAACGATAAAGAAGTCGGAGACATGATCCGTTTCGCATCAAAAAACACCGATATCATCCGAGGCTTAATCTTCCAGCCCATCGCGTTCACAGGTAGAGCAACCGAGAACCCCTTCCGCGAGAACTTCCGTGAATGGAGCTTCGCCGAAGACGTTGAAAACCAGACTAACGGCGAAATCAAAACCACTGATTTGTTCCCTATGTCAGTGATGACTTCACCTATCAAAATCATGCGCAAGTTCATGCAGAAACCTTGGCCACTCTTCAGTTGTAGTCCACAATGCGGCATAGTCAACTGGATCTATGTGTCTCCTCACACCGGCAAAATGTATCCGATTAATCGGTTCGTCAACTTTGACCGCTTCTTTAGGACCATCCGTAAAACCGCGGAAAACGCTGAATCCAAAAACAAGTTCCAACTGCTCTCCTCGCTGTTCATGGGTGCAATGGTCTCCATGAATATGCTGCTTGTCACCGAAGAAGTCGGCACCTTCACTCTGATAAAAAGCATCCTGCAAATGCATATGAACCCAACTTACAAGTCGCTGGGCAAAATTCGAAGGCGTATATTCCTGCTGGGGTGCATGGCATTCATGGACAGCTACAACTTCGACGTCAACCGCGTACGCCGATGCGTCGTCCACTACATAACCCCCGACAAAAAGATCATTCCCTTCTGCGCCTACAACAACGTCCACCGCGTCGCCATCGAAAAAGATTATGCTGAACGACAAAAGAAGGCACCCGCGCAGCAGCCGCAACAGGAAACTCCCTTGATAACAACGCCAAAGCTAAAACGCAAGAAATAACGCGGCCTCGCTTTCTGCTTGTGGTTGCTTGCATAACCAATCTGCAACCTCCAAAACCAGTCAAACCAAAACAGACATCAAAGCCAAGCCCGCTGGTACAAAAGGTGCATAGGAGATTTGCCCCTTTTACAACTTTAGAAAAAAGTTGGAAATCCTTAATTAATAGCAAATCGCATTTCTGGTACGAAGGAATAAACTTTGAGCGACGAACTATCCAAATTACCGCCTAACGTACAAGAAAGGCTTCTGCGGCTCCAGCAGCTACAGCAGACGCTACAGTCGATTTTAGCTCAGAAACAACAGGTTGAAATGGAGAAAACAGAGGTTGACCAAACCCTCGCTGAGTTGGCGAAAACAGGAGACGACGCAGTCATCTACAAAGCCATCGGATCACTCCTTGTGAAGGCAGAGAAAGCTAAAGTCAGCGAAGACCTCAACGAACGCAAATCGCTTCTGGAGACCCGTAGCACCGTCATCGCAAGACAGGAAGAACGCATAAAAGCCCAAGTTAAAGAAGCACAGACTAAACTGCAAGAAGACCTAAGCCCAGTCTCAGGTCAACCCCTCTCCTAAACGGGAGAACTGATGCTTGATGGGTGAGCTCGGCTTTCCAGAGCTAACCACCGAGCAAATCGAACTTTTATGCCAAACCACCGAAGACGCAGCCCGTAAACACATTTTAAGCAAGGTTTCAGGCAAAGACGTTGACCGCTTAGACATCGCCGTCGAAGTCGAAGGCACAAAACCCGTCAACGTAACCGTTGAAATCAATCTTCTATTAACTAAAACAACAAAGGCTGTCGATCCAGAGGCGCTCGTTAAGGAAGCGGTCGATGCCGCGCATAGGGCAACACAAACTTTTCTGAGCAAACTAAAATGAGTCTAAAAGAGTTAATCCAGATTCTCAAAGACCAGCATGCGGGCTACGTGCTTTTGCTATGTCACCGCAGTGCAGACGCCGACGCAATCTGCTCAGCTTATGGTTTGCAGGGGCTGCTGAAGCGGTTTTTGCCCAACGTGGTGGCTGAGATCGGTTGTCCACAGGGCATAAACAAGCCATCCAAGACTCTGCTGGAAAACATGCCCATCACGGTTAACCTGAAACCGAACATTGAATCCGCAGAAGCCATTGTGCTCTTAGACATGAACACAATCGAGCAGCTAGACGAAGTTGCCGACACCATAAAAAAGTCGCCTGCACCAAAAATCATAATCGACCACCACGCACCCAGCGCCGAAACAACCCAAATCTGCAAACTCTGCATAATCGACGAGAAAGCAGCGGCTAACTGCGAAATAATCTACCGCCTCTATGTGGAAGCGGACGCAAAGCCCACCCTGCATGAGGCAAAGGCTTTGTTTGTCGGCATAGCTTTTGATACACGCCATTTTGCGCTGGCGAATTCGCCGACGTTTGGGATACTTGCAGCGCTGGTTGCCGAGGGCATTGATGCCCAGCAGACGCTGGCGCAGTTCTCATTGCCCATTGACCCCTCGGAACGCGTCGCCAAACTCAAAGCCTGCAAAAGAGCAAAAATCATAAAAATCGAAGGCTGGATAATCGCGTTATCCCATGTCAGCGCATTCCAAGCACCCGCAGCCAAAGCACTTGTGGATTTAGGCGCCCACATGTCAGCGGTGGCAGGAAAAAAGAACGGCAAAGTCGAAATCAGCTTACGCAGCACACGCCAATTTAACGAAGGCACAGGCATTCACCTCGGCGTAGACATCGCGACGCCTCTGGGCGAGTACCTTCAGGGAGTCGGCGGAGGCCACGCGATGGCTGCAGGCGTCAGCGGCAAAGGGGACATCCAAGATGCCCTCAAACGGTGCCTTGAGCTCTTGAGGCAGAAGATAGCTAAGGCTGAGTAGCTGCCGGCATGAGCAGTGTCCAATCAATCAAATCCTAGTTAAAGTAGTTTAGAGATTTCAAGCTTGTTTAGAGAGTTCAATGGAAATTCTTAACTACGCCAAAACGATTTAGAACAGAAAAACAGCCAAAACTGAGTAGTTACGCTTAAATGAGCAAACCTTCACGCTTAAGGTAGCAGGCACAAAACTTTGGCGATAATCGAAATCAAAAACCTAACCTATACCTACCCCGGCGCATCAAAACCCTCAATCCACGATGTGTCACTTAAGGTGGAGAAAGGCGAATTCGTCCTCATTACAGGTCCAAGCGGCTGCGGAAAAACAACTTTGTGCCGATGCTTCAACGGGTTAGTGCCGCATTTTTATCAGGGCGAAATCAAGGGCGAAGTCACAGTTGCAGGCATAAACGTGTTTGAGCACCACACATACGAAATGGCTAAGCACGTAGGCTTAGTTTTCCAAAATCCTGAGAACCAACTTTTTGCGTTATCAATCGAGAAAGACGTTGCTTTCGGTTTAGAAAACGTCGGTGTCTCCCGAGAGGAGATGCGTAAAAAAGTGGATTGGGCACTCAACCAAACAGGAATAAGCGACATCCGTGAGCAGTCACCACATGAAATCAGTGGTGGGCAGCAGCAGCGGGTGGCGATTGCGGCGGTTTTGGCGATGGAGCCCGATATTATTGTGCTTGATGAGCCTACTTCTTTTCTGGATCCGTTGAGTGCAGAGAAAATCTTTGAAGTTATCTATAAACTCAATAAAGAGCAGGGAATCACAGTTATCCTTGTTGAGCACAGATTAGACCTCACGGCAAAATACGCCAATCACCTTGTCGTGATGGATGAGGGCACCGTGCGCTTGGAGGGCGACCCCCGTCAGATATTAAGCAACGAAGAAACACGCTTGATCGGCGTCGGCATTCCCAAGGCGACGTTGCTCTATCAGATGCTCAAAAAAGAAGGCTTCAATTTAGGAGATAAAACACCGCTGTCCTCGGAGGAGTTGGCAGACCAGATTCTGGAGGCGCTTTCGCCGAGATGATTGAAGCTGAAAACGTTCACTTCTCTTACCCAAGCAAGGTGGAAGCCCTAAAAGGCATCTCGCTTACAATAAAAGACGGCGAATTCGTCGCCATCATGGGGCAGAATGGTGCAGGCAAATCCACGTTTGTCAAACACTTCAATGGGCTCCTTAAGCCCTCAGTGGGCACCGTTAAAGTGGATGGCGTCGAAACAACCAAATCCAGCGTGGCAGCCCTTGCCCGAAATGTTGGCTTTGTCTTTCAGAACCCAGACCATCAACTCTTCAGTGAAACCGTTGAGGATGAAATCGCTTTTGCCCTCAAAAACTTCGGGTTCGAACAACACGTAATTGAAGAACGCGTTACATGGGCACTTAACCTCCTATCGCTTTCTCAGTACCGCAAAACATCGCCTTTTCTGCTAAGTGGCGGCGAGCGGAAACGGGTTGCGTTGGCGTCAGTGCTGGCATGGGACCCCAAAACCCTGATTTTGGATGAACCCACGATTGGGCAGGATCACGAGCAGAAAGAGAAGCTGCAGCAGTTCATCATGCAGATGCAGGCTCAGGGCAAAACAGTCGTTACAGTCACCCATGACGTGGAATTCGTGGCGGAATGCAATCCCCGCGTCGTATTAATGAAAGAGGGCAGAATCGTCGCCGACGGCGAAGGAAAAGAAATCCTCACCGACCCCGCAATGCTTGAGTTATCCTCTATTGTGTTACCTCAGATAGCGCAGGTGTTCACTCGACTCTCTAGTTTAGGGTTACCAAAAGACATCATCGACCTCTATGAAGCCAAAACGCTTCTGCTTAAAGCCAAGGAGAAAACCAGCCGATGAGTGTTTTCGACGGCTTAAAATTCCGCAAAGTCACCTCTCCAATCCACAACCTAGACCCCCGCATCAAATTCGTCTACGTAATCGCAATCTTCGTCGCCGCCATCCTATTCTACCAAATCATCCCTCTGCTCGTGTTATTTGTGATGCAGTTGCCGTTTGTGTTTTTGGCGCGGGTTCAGCGGCAGTGGCTGCGGTCGCTTCGGGGTGCAGCATTTTTGGCGACTTTCATCTTTGTAATAAACGTCGCCACGACTTACTTCACTTCAGGTTACACTTTAACAGCGATAAACATTGAAAACGCGGCGTCTATGACTCTGCGGTTTGTAGTGCTTGTCGAATCCTTCTCCGTCTTCTTCCTGACCACCTCACCCGACCACCTTGGCTTAGCGTTAGAAACGTCCCGTGTACCCTACGAGTTCGCGTTTGCCTTCACCACCGCCGTCCGCTTTGTTCCTGTACTTGCAGAGGAAGCCCAAACCATCATGGACGCCCAGAAAGCCAGAGGATTAGAACTGGAGAAAGGCGGCTTGCTTAAGCGCATACGCAACTACATACCCGTGCTTATCCCCCTGATTGTCAGCGCCATACGCAGAAGCCTCGAGTTGGCGGAGGCGATGGAGTCGCGGGCTTGGGGAGCCAGCAAAAAACGCACCAACCTCTACGCGCTAAGGCTGCATAAAGGCGATTTTGCCCTGCTAGCGATAACCGTTATAATCATAGTGATTGCAGTTTACGTGCACTTTTATGTCGCAATCCCAACAATCGCGAGTTTCTTCTAAGAGAAAGCCTTAATGACTAACGGAGCAACCTAAACTACAGATAAGCTATGTCTGAGCGCACCCGTTTTGGCCCCGCAGGCGTCCCGCCCATGTTTCGACTGCTAGGCGCAACCACCTACGACACGCCGCGCCTGCTCCATGAGGAAGGCTTGGATGCGTTCGAGTACCAAGCTGTCCGCTGGGGACCTAAACCGCAGATTAAAGAGGCAGACGCCAGAAAACTCGGCGAAGAAGCACGCAAGAACGATGTTAGGCTTAGCCTGCATGGCTCATACTTCATCAACCTCTCGGGCAAACGCGAAGTGGTTGAAGCCAGCAAACAGCGGATGCTTGCCTGCGCAACCGGGGCAGATTGGATGGGCGCCTACGTCATGGTTTTCCACACGGGCTTCTACGGAAAAGTAGAGAAGAGTTTTGCCTTCAAAAACTGCCTTGCCGAACTTAAAGAAGTCAGTGCAGAAATGAAATCCCGAGGCTTAAAAGTTAAGTTGGGACCCGAAACGATGGGCAGAAAATTCCAAGTCGGCAGCATAGACGAAATCATAACAATCTGCAGAGAAGTCGAGGAGACACAGCTAGTTATTGACTGGGGACACCTGCACGCACGCAACTTGGGCACATTTAAGAAGATGGAGGACATGCGCATAGTCGCCGAGAAAGTGGAGCGGGAACTAGGCACAGAAGCGCTCCGCAGCATGCACTGCCACTTCTCAGCCATCGAATACAACAGTCAAGGCGAAAGAAAACACCACACCCTCGACGAGAAACGTTATGGACCTAACTTCAGCTGGCTTGCAGAGATAATAGTGGATTTCGGTTTGCATCCTACGATGATTTGTGAGTCGCCGATTTTGGATGTTGACGCAAGAAAGATGCAGGAGACTCTGCGGCAAGTTGAAGCTGAAAAGCGGCAAAACAAACAATAAGCTGATTTTCTTCCTGGAAATCGCAGCTTACCAGCAATTTTTGCTGGCATGCTTGCGGAAATCTCCACAACCAGCTTGAAGTTCCAAATAGCGCCTGAACCAAAAAAGCAATCGTTACCGCAAACCGCTGGTTGTTGTGTATAGGGGATTTCCCACAACAACTTCTATAGAAAAAGCCACTTGCAGCCTTTGCATCTGCTTGCAGAATCCGTCACAACCAGCCAGCAACCCATCGCGAACGTAGACGCAAAATTTCAATCGCCCACACAAGCCGCTGGAAGAAGAAGAAAAAAGAGGGGTCACCGCCATCTTCTAAACTAGAAAAACAAAACACCAATACTACACTTTTTTGATTCACTATGAAAACGATGTTTAAGTTATCACTTGTATGGGTAGCAGGCAATAGTTTCCAGTAAAAAAGTAGGCAGAGCCATTTTTCTGCCAGAGCTCAAAAACGACTGAGTAACTGCCGGTTTGGTTCATGGTGACAGTTACGGGAGTCTGGTTGGTTGCGCCATTAGCTAAACTAAAGTCATACGTGTTGACTGGACTGACTTGGAGTCCGTCTGGGAAACTTGCAGGCAGATTAGTGGTTACTTTGGTTTCAACCCGGTAATCTTGGGGGTCGTTCGTATGATCTGTTACGCTAACGTAAACTGTGAAAGTGCTATTTTGGTTGGCAACCAGAGTTGTGGGGTAATCAGACGCTTTCTGATGGCTATCCAACACTGAAATGGTATTGTAAGGTTCAGGCTGCGGTCGAAGCACTATATAGTAGCCTGCGACCACAGCGGCGACAATAAGCAGGGCAACGAAAACGGCGACGACGACGCCTTTGTCATCGTTTAAACCGATTCTTCTTCCAATGCCCGTAACATTGTCGAAACGTCTTTGCATCCAAGAACCCCTTGAATATAGTACTGAATATTTGAATTCCAGATTTAAATGGGTTGAGTTTTGTTTCGCCGTAAGTTCTGGGCTTATACGTCGTGGGGATTTCCACCATATTGTAGCCTTCACGGGCGAATTTAATCAGCATCTCAGTGGCAAACGCCATATCTGTCTCTTTGAATCGAACGCTATCATATTTTTCTCTTGAGATAGCTCGAAAACCAGATTGCGTATCGCTTAAGAATTGACTATAGAAAAAGTCGTATGTGAATGTGATAACTTTGTTTCCCAGAAAATTCAGGAAGCCCATGGCTTTGTTCGGGTCATACATGCGTGTAGCTAAAACCATGTCTGCGTCTTTTTCAAGTAAGCGGTTTACGAGGCGGTCAATATGTTTGAACTCGTAGGTGCCGTCTGCATCAACCATGATTAAGACATTGCCCTTCGCCGCTTTCATACCTGTTCTTAAAGCGACGCCGTAGCCTCGCCTGGGCTCAACAATCAACCTGCAGCGGTCACAATCCTTGACTTTTTCAAGCGTTCCATCAGTTGAGTTGCCATCCACAATAATAATTTCCTTTGGATAAGTCACATACTTATCGATTGTATCGATGGCTTCCATAATGGTCCCTGCTTCGTTTAACGTGGGAATAACGACCGAGACCATTTCAACTTTTGACGTCATCAGTTAAACTCCGATGTTTTAGAGGGCTATATTGTTTCCGCTGCATGGTTAAATAAGCTCTTCGTATAAATCAGTAAGCTGTTTAACGTTGGCATCCCAGCTGAAACGCTCCTCAACTCTGGCACGGAGTTCACTTTTGTGCGGCGAGAAATCAACCGCTGCAAACTCCAGAACCGCATCCGCCAACAATTTGGGCTGATTAGGAGGCACAAGCTTACCAAACTCCCTCACGGGAATTTCGTTGATGCCGCCGACGTTGGTGGCTATAACTGGGAGTCCAGACGCCATTGCCTCCAATGCAACCAAAGGCAACCCTTCACCCGACTTCGAAGGCAACACAAACAGGTCAGCTGCATTGTAGTACAGGGGCAAATCAGCGTCGCTTACAAAACCTGCTAGCCTGAAATTTTCCGCTATACCCAGTGACGCTGCCTGCAACCGAACATTCTCAAGGTCGGGACCTTTTCCGACAGCTAAAAACACGATTTTAGGGTTCTTTTTAACAGCGATGTTGGCGCATTCAAGGAGTGTATCGACGCCGTTCTTGTAAACAAGCCTCCTAACTGTCAACACGACTGTGGCGTCTTGTGGTATGCCGAGTTTTCTGCGCATTTCTTCCTTTTTGCCTTTGATTATTCGGAATCTTTCCAAGTCGACACCATTGTAGATTACTTTGATTTTGCTTGGTTTCGCCCCTAACCGTAGAACATAGTCTTTGGTGGCGCTGCTTATTGTGATGATTTTGTCTGCAGTGGTTAGGTTTTGTTTTCCCACTGATAAATCGTTGATTAATTCGACTTGGTCAAAGATGCTGTTGTATTCTATGAAGGTGTTATGCTGTGTTAGTATGAAGGGTTTGCCGTAGAATTTAGCTAGTTTCCCCGCAAGCAGCGAAGTGAGATATGGGTGTCCGTGGGCATGGATGATTTTGGATGATTTGACTGCTCTGGTAAATGTTGGGAAGCTAGGAATGGTTGGGATAGAGTAAGGTATGCCAAGTCGGAAGCCTGTATTGAGGGATTCATAGCATTCAACAGGCACCCCATCAACCACATAATGCTTAGGCGTCCCAATCCTATTAGTAACAACCGTAGGCGCGTAATTCTTTCGAAGTAGCCTTTTGCTCTGCTCATTTGTCACTATTTCTATGCCGCCGACATGAGGCAGAAACGTATGCGTAACAATGCAGAGGCGTGTTTTATCCATTGGCTGCCAACGGATTAACCCTCAACCGCGACGGTATTATAATTTACGGAAAAACCGTTAACAGGTTGTGCCTGCAGCCTTAATCGCTCGTGTGTAAACATTTGCGGATACACCTGCAACTAAGGCGCCGATAGCATCGTTAGTGATGGAGCCAAGCCCTTTCAGTAAACCGGGTTTCGCCTGGTCGAAGCGTACGTATTCGAAGACGCCTCTTGTTCCGCCGATGTAGGTGGCGATTGCTAAACCCAAAATCTCATCAGCCACTGGGCCAGGTCTACCTCTGAATCGTTCCTGGGTTAAGCCTGGGATTAAGCCTTTTTCGGCGTCTTCCTGTGTATGGAAAGCAGCCCATTCTAGAATAGACACGTTGACGTCGCTTAATGCGTCTAGGAACTCTTCTTTTAGGAGCTCGGTGGCTTTTTCAGCGGTTTCCATGCCTGGATGCGGCACATACATTTCCATTGCACAGTCGATTAGGTTTTGTAGGGTGATGCCTTTGCCCTCTAGGAAGGTTAGGAGTGGTGGGGTTGCTTTTTTCATGTGGTTCAGCCGCTGTTTAGTTGGCGTTGTTTGTTTTAAGTGTTGTGAAACGGTTTTTCCGTAAGCCTTATATGAAAAGGTTGGATAAACCAACCAACAGAGAGGGAAACATTTGCTAAACATAAAGAAGATCTCGCTTGTTTCGGTCAAAAAATTAGAAAAATCCCTTCACGCTAAATGTTTGGCAAGCAAACCTGTAGTTTCCTGTTTAATTGTTCTCAAAAAAATTGGGGGAAAAATAGGATGAAAGTTGTTGCTTCATGGAGCGGCGGCAAAGACAGCTGCTACGCCTACTATCTCGCTAAACAGCAGGGACACCAAGTCGTATCCCTATTCACTATGATGATGAATGAGGAGAAATCAAACTTCCACATGATACCCACAGGCATCATAGATGCACAGGCAAAAGCAATCGGGGTGCCCCTGATAAAGAAAACCACCTCAGCAGCAACCTACGAACGCGACTTCAAAGCGGTCCTTACAGAGTGCAAGGCTAAAGGCGCCGAAGGGTTGGTCACAGGCGACATCTATGAGGTTGCTGGGCATGAGGAAGGCTGGCTTGAGCGCATCTGCAGAGAAGTCGGCTTAAAACCCGTCAAGCCGCTTTGGATGAGAGACACCAAACAGATTTACCTCGACTACCTCAAAGCTGGCTTCAAAGCCATAGTCGTCCGCACCAACAGAGACCTCAGCCTCGACTGGCTGGGGCGGGTGCTGGATCGCAAATTCTACGACGACATCCTTAAACTGCCAGGCGTTGACCCATGTGGGGAAGGCGGCGAATACCACACTGTCATAACGGATGGCCCTGAATTTAAACAAAAAGTGGAGCTTTTGGAGACGGAGAAGAAACGCTTAGATAATGGCTTTGGGTACTTAGAAATCAGAAAGTGGAAAGTAACCCCAAAGTAGGCGTAACCCAAAATGGATGTCCTGATTGCTAATAACGAATTGAAAGCAAAGGCTTTCTTGGATGAAATCGAAGCAAAAAATCCACTCTTTATCGCTACAATTGCCACCACTGAAACTGGCAAAATCCCCGGTTTGTCAGCGGCAGGCGCAAACCCAGACTTCACTGACTTCACCCCGCCCGCAGACGCCGAACTTTTGCTTCTGGGTAAATGCAAAAGCATACAGGGCGTCCCCATAACTCCTGACGGCATCCCTACACCCGCCTTAATCACAACTTCAGCACTGCATCTAGCCGACATCCCTGTGCTAGTTGTTAACGGCGGCGTGAAGGTTAAGCCGCAGATTCCCTACGTTGATTTAGGCGGTAACAGTGGACGCGACATCCGAACAGGAGACAGCGTTGACAACGTCGAAGAAGTCATTGAACGCGCCAAAGTGCTGGGTGAGCAGTTGGCAAAGGCAGCGGATTACCTTGTTATCGGCGAAAGTATCCCCGGTGGAACCACTACTGCGCTGGGTGTATTGTCAGCTTTAGGTGTGAACGCTGAAGGTAAAGTCAGCAGTACTTTACCCCTCAACCCCCATAGCCTCAAGGGCGAAGTGGTCAGTGCAGGCTTGAAGGCGGCTGGAGAAAAGTTCGGCAGCTTAAAGGGCAACCCAGTCAAAGCCGTAAGCTGCGTCGGCGACCCCATGATGCCTGCGTTGGCAGGTTTAGTTATCGGCGGCTCACGTCAGGCGCCTGTTCTAATGGCTGGCGGTACACAGATGACCGCGGTCCTAGCAGTCATAAACGCGCTCGAACCTGAAGCGCTCTGTAACGTTGCAGTCGGCACAACAAGATGGGTTGCCAAAGACAAGTCCTCGGACATATGCGGCATCATAAAACAATTCTGTGAAGTTCCAGTGTTAGCAGCTGACCTAGATTTCGGGTACTCCAAGTATCCGGGCTTGCAAATCTACGAAACTGGGCTCGTAAAAGAAGGTGTCGGGGCAGGCGGAGCCTCAATTGCAGCCATGGCTAAGACCGGCGGCGCGGTTGATAAGCAAATTCTTCTTAAGGAAATAGAGCGTAACTATGCCTCACTGATGCAGAAAAAGTGAGATGTAAGTGGTCACTAAACAGCTGAAGAATCTCATAGCTTTCTTAACCGTTTTTCCAGTCCAAATGGACAAGGACCTGTTGATTGACTGTGCACATAACATGTGGGTTTTCCCCCTTATCGGTGCACTGCTGGGATTAATCGCAGGTTTGCTGGGTTGGGGTGCCCTTCAGTTCCTGCCTGGCTTAGTCGTCGGCGCAATCGCTTTGGCTCTGCTGCTGTGGATGACTGGGCTGCATCACACGGATGGGCTGCTGGATTTCGGTGACGGTGTTATGGTGCATGGTACGCCTGAGAAGAAAATTGAGGTAATGCATGACCAGTTGACCGGGGCAGGAGCCATCGGCTTAGCCTTAATGACCTACATAGTTACTGCGTTTGCGTTTGCTTCATTTGGCAGAACAGTTTTTGTCGGCAGTTTCGCTGTTCCGCTTGTGTTTCCGGGTTTGATTGTTGTTGAATTATGCGCTAAATTGGCGATGGTAATTGTTGCTTCGGCGGGCAAGTCTGTGCATCAGGGTATGAATTCTGCTTTTCTGGAAGCTATGCATGGATCCAAAGGTGACCTGCGACTGGCATTAGCCTTGGTGATTTCGCTTGCAGTTGCCCTTCCACTATTATGGTTTGCCGGAGTCTTTGTCATAGCGGTTGCTGTAGTTACGGCTTTAGTTATGGTTGCAGTGGCACATCGAAACTTCAACGGCGTCACCGGCGACGTTTTTGGGGCTACAAACGAGATAACTCGGATGGTTTGCGCTGTTGCGTTGCTGGCGGTGGTTGCATGGGTGTAACCGCGCTGGTTATGGCGGGCGGTAAAGGTACCCGCATGAAGTTGGCGCAGGAGAAACCGCTGATTGAAGTCTGCGGCAAACCCGTCATCGAATACGTGCTTGCAACGCTAAAAAAAGCCAAAAAAATCGACCAAATCATTGTTGCAACTAGCTCTGCCACTCCAAAAACGGCTGCGCTGATGAAGAAACATGGCGTAAAAGTAATCGAGACACCAGGCAAAGACTATGTTAGCGATATGGGCTACACGGTTCAGACGCTTAAGCTGGGCGTGTTTTTAGCGATTGCCGCTGATCTGCCGCTGGTTAAGCCAGAAATGGTTGACGAGATAGTTGAGCGCTATGAGCGTTGCGGTAAGCCTGCGTTGACAGTGGCGGTTCCGATGGCGATTAAGACGCGTCTCGGCATGTGCATTGACTACTCTTTCCAAGAGGGCGGGCAAGAGGTGGTTCCTGTCGGCATAAATGTTATTGATGGTAGCAAACGCTATGGCGATGAATGGCTGGACCAAGATATCTATGTTATGAATCAAGAAGAACTTGCTGTTAACATTAACACTGTACAGGAGTTAAAGCTAGCTGAAGATTTACTAGAGAGAAAACATATTGAATAGTTTGTTTTCTTAGAACTTCTGTATTGGTTGTTTTTCTATTTTGGTTGTTGCCGCGGACCCCTCTTTTTTCAACAACAACCAGCAGACTGCTTGGGCTGTTGCTTTTTTGTTTCTAAGTTGGGTTCAAGTTGCTGGCTGGTTGTGGCGTTTTCCGCAAGCAGTTAGGAGGGGGTGGTTGAGTTCCAGTAGTAGATATGTTGGTAACCGATGTTGGTGTATGGGAAAAGCGGGTCTTGGTAGACAATATCCAACTGTGTGCCATAGTATGATAGCAGCTTAGACGTAACTAGTGCGGTCTGCTGCGTCCTGTTGTCACTTGTCCAAAATCCCCAAATTGTATCGTTAGGGTTGCGTAGTCCCCAACCGAAGTTTTTGGGCAAAACCAAAGCCGCCACCGGCTGGCTCATGTCTGCAAATTTCTTGGTTGTTATGTCGGTCCAGAATCTTTGCATTGCGGCAAAGTGGTCGTCTGTGAGGACTCCGTAGGGGTTGGTTGTGTTGTAGGGGTAATCGAAGATAGCGATGTATTTTGCTCCCGCCTGATAAGACGCTAACATCTGGGTGTAGATGTTGTCTCCGCTGTCCATGTAGGGAGGCTGCTGATATCTCCATGTAATCATTGTGCCCCATGTTTTGTTCTGCAGCCGAGCGGCGCCTTTCACCAAGTCAATTTGCTCTGCCACGCTGTTGTTCCAGCCTAGCTCAGCCAGCATGGTACTGTAGCCTCCCATGTAATCCCACCAGTACAAGCCATAGTCAGAGGTAAAGGCGGGGATTCCTGCGGCGGTGAGGTTTCCAATTCCTGGATCGTTCATGACAACATATTGTATGAAAAAGTTTGCTTCTAACTCGTAGTCATCTGGGGTCGGTTTTGTTCCATTGTCAATATAGTTAAGCAGTTTCTCGTAGATACCGTTGAGTGACTGGAAAGCTGGGAAGTCGATGTTACCAAGGTGTTCTCCAGCGTATTCAAAGAACTGTCTCCAGGCAGCGTCAAGCTGGACTCCTCCAGGTTCGTCGTTATAGTAGATGCCTAGGAACTTGTCTCCCCACATCTCTGTCCAACGCTGTTTAATCGCGTCCAGTGACGATTGATTCCAGAACCAACCCCACTCAGAAGGGTTCCCCGTCTCCTTGATACCTACGTTAATTATGACGCTTAAGCCATTATCGACAGCATAGTTGCAGATATCCTCAACTTTTGTCTGGTTTGCACTGATGCGGTTTCTGCCCACATCTAAAATAAAGAGATTAGTGTAATCTTTCACTTTATCTATAAGCGCTTTTGCTTGCGCGGTGGTGTTTCCGCCGAAGGCAACTCCTACGTAGACTCCAGGGTCAGCTTTTGTTTGGCTCTGGCTTCCGTTGGAGTTAAGCAGCTGCACAGCGAAAGCTGAAACAATCACTAATGCAATGAGGAGGGTTGGAATCCAAATTTTCCTTACCCGACTAAAACTACTCATGCTTTGTGCCTTACATTAGACGTTTGCAGGTTTACCCCTTAAGGTTTTGCCAAAAACACTCCCAATTCAACCCAAAGAGAAGATGAGCTGTTCTACTGCATGAAGAAGGCTGGTGCATAGTTACAGACAGTTTTTTGTCTAAACTCTTTTTAAGGCGGCTACTGCAAATACCCCAAGATAAGAGGGTGACGATAGTTTGGAGCGCAGGGATTTCGACCGAGCCAACGTCGTAAAAGAAGAAGTCCAGCGGCAGGATACACGGTTTTTAGCAGTTTATGTAGAATCTAAAAACAGCATTATGATTATGCTTAGCGAAAAAGAAGACAGGTTGGGCACGATGGCGATTGCTGTTCCTAAACCCCGTGATATGGTGGGTTCAGTTACTTCCTCTGTCCTTTTGGGCGACAAAAACGTTATTTCAGCGCGCATGTTTGCTGAGTACGCTGCGGCCAAGAAGGGCAAAATCGCAATTGTCTCAGTTTATCTTGACCGTGTAGGCGAGATTCAGGCGCAAGAGTTCTTTATGCACCTAATTGATAAGGTGCTGAAATCAGACAGCAAAAAAGAGCCTGAAGCAATATAGAGAGTTCGTGAACATTAATGATCCGTAAGCTTTCGGATTCCGATTTCCAAACCATCTACCACATCATAAATGAAGCTGCCGTAGCCTACAAAGGCAAAATCCCTGTAGACTGCTGCAAAGAACCCTATATGTCCAAAGTAGAACTCAAAGAGGAAATAAAATCAGGCATCCAATTCTACGGCTACATCGAAAACGGCAAAATTGTCGCGGTTATGGGAATTCAACCCGTCGGCGACGTCACCTTAATCAGGCATGCCTACACACTCACCAGTCACCAGCGACGGGGCTTCGGCGAACAACTCCTCAACCACCTCCTCAGCATAGCAAAAACACAGCGCATACTTGTGGGCACCTGGACAGATGCACCTTGGGCGATCAAGTTTTACCAGAAACACGGCTTCAAATTGCTTAGTCGGGAAGAAACAGATAAACTGCTGACCAAGTACTGGAGTATACCTAAGCGGCAAGTTGAAACCTCAGTGGTTTTGGAACAGAAAAGGCGCTGCCAATGAAAACACTCATGCTCAAGGTGGATCCAGAGAACCCTGACCTAGCCAAAATCCAGTCGGCAGCCGACCTGATTAAACGCGGAGGCTTAGTTGCGTTTCCAACGGAGACGGTTTATGGACTGGGCGCAGACGCATTAAACGCAGACGCCGTTTTGAGGCTTTTTGAGGCAAAGAAGCGTCCCCTTGATAACCCAGCAATCGTCCACATAGCCGACGCGTCGGAGGTTTATCCGCTTGTAGTTGAGGTTCCTAAAAAGGCGGAGTTGCTGATGAAGTGGTTCTGGCCTGGACCCTTAACGCTGCTCTTTAAGCACTCAGAGAAGGTGCCGAACGTCTCCGTGGCGGGGCTGGACACTATTGCCATCCGCATGCCCAAACACAAAGTTGCCCTCGCCCTCATTCGCCAAAGCGGATGTCCCATTGCAGCTCCAAGCGCCAATCTCGCAGGCAAACCCAGCCCAACAACCGCTCAGCACGTCTACGAAGACCTCAACGGGCGCATAGACGCCATAATCGACGGTGGAGCCACAGCAATCGGCGTTGAATCCACAGTTGTTGACCTCAGCGTGGACCCGCCGATGCTTCTGAGGCCCGGTGGCACAGCCTTCGAAGCCCTCAAGCGTGTGCTTGGCGATTTAAGGTTGCATCCCTTTGTAGAGGCAGAACGGGAACTGAAGCCCGAGCAGGCGAAGTCGCCGGGAATGATGCATAAGCATTACGCGCCTAAAGCCGAAGTTGTCTTGGTTGAAGGCAACATGGAAGCAGTGGTTACAAAAATTGGCACGCTAGCAGAAACTTACCGCTCGACGGGCAAAAAAGTCGGCGTACTTGCCACCGACGAAACCAAAATCAAATACAGCGCAGACGTCGTCTTGTCGCTGGGTAGCCGCTTTAACTTGGAAACGATCGCTCGTAATCTGTTTCGTCTTCTCCGGGAAGTCGATTCTCAAGGCGTTGATATAATATTAGCTGAAAGTGTTCCCTCGGAGGGTTTGGGATTAGCGGTTATGAATCGGCTACGCAAAGCGTCAGGCTACCATATAGTCAAAGCCGACTAAACTATCTGCCCAATGACGAAAGAAGCTTCTCCATCTTAACCGAGGCTACGCAGACAACGGTGTCTGCTGCTCCGTAGTAAACAAAAAGTTGATCATCAATTATCACGTTGCCGCAGCTGAACACAACGTTAGGAACTTTACCGAAGCGTTCATAATCCATCTTCGGAGTCAAAATGGCCCTTTTGGAACGACAAAGCACTCTTTCAGGGTTATTACCATCAAGCAAAATCACCCCCAAAGAATACAGGCGGTCTACGCTTACTCCATGATAAATTACAAACCAGTAATCATCCAGCTTTATCGGTGTGCCCGCAGCCCCTATTTTCCAGTTATCCCATCCTGTCGCTCTCGGCGCCATTAACGCTTTGATGTCACACCAATGCACCATATCATCCGAATAAGTAATACATAAATCAGGCTCAACGCGGTGAAGCATAACATATCTGCCGCCCACTTTCTCGGGAAATAATACGCCATCTTTGTTATGGATGCCTGGAAACGGCAGCTTACGTGGGGTCCAACTCCATTTACGCTCAAGAAATTCAGTGTTTTGAATGGTTGTTAGCGCTATTTGGTAAACCTGAAGGTGATTGTATTCCCGAAGAGCAGTATAAGTCATAACCAGTTGTCCATCGATCTCTGTGACGCGGGGGTCTTCAACGCCGTCTTTTTCACAGTTGGCTTTCGGTTCATATACAGGAGTCGCTAAACGCTCATCTATATGGAATCCGTCTGATGAGGTGGCATAGCCTATTCTTGAGATGTTATCATGTCCTACTGCCCTGTATAGTAAATGCACTTTTCCGTCTAAGTAAACAGCTGCTGGGTTGAAGACTTCTCTTGACTCCCATGCATGCTCCTCTATGGGGCGAAGAATCGGGTTACCAGCAAAGCGTTCCATAGAAATTCCTATGTTGCAGTGGCCACAGGCGTTTTTATCCCTAAAACTTCATCGAAGAAGGCCCTCAACGAAAACAATCCAATGAGTTTGCCTGTTTGGTCCGTAACGGGGAGATGCCGAATATTATGTGAGAGCATTAGACGTTTTGCCTCGTCAAAGGAGGCTTCAAGCGTAACCGTCACGACATGCCGGCTCATGGTTTTGCTCAATGGTTGATCAACAGAGAATTTACTAGCGATTATTCGAATAGCATCACGTTCTGTAAATATACCAATACACTTCGCTTCATCGTCAACGACCACCAGTGACCCAACATGCCTGTCGTTTAGGAGTTGAATCGCTTCCAGAATCGGCATATCCTCTTTTGCGGTGATAACTGTTTTACACATAATGTCTCTTATTCTGAGCATAGGCTCACACATCAAATCACCTCAAAAACCACCTTGTTCCTATGTATCAAGCAGATGTTTCTGGTTTAAATTCTCTTCTGATGCCAAACCCCCTCCTTAGCCTCTTCAAGTCGCAGGCGGGCAAGAAGATAAGAAATAGATGATTCAGCTCCTTGATTGCGATTGACAAAATCCTCTGATAAACCGTCATAGCATCCACCGCTCTCAGCGTTGTACATGACGACTTTGCGGCTGTTTTCGCCTAGGAACCAACCGAACACTTGATGCGCCAAATCCAAATAATGACGCTCTTTAGTAGCATAATACGCGTCCACCGCCGCATCCACCATGGCAGCTGCCTCCAGCGGCTGCTGGTCATAAAATGCTCGTTCGCCCCCCCGCTTGAACCAGCCGTCGTTTCCAATCGGCACAAACACTCCATCTATCAATTGAGTTTTCAAAAGGAAATCCATAGATTCCTCTGCCACTTCAAGGAACCTTATCTTCTTAACAAGTGAGTAGGCAACGAATAGTGCTTGCGGTAATCTGGCGTTGTCGTAGGTTAAGTGTGGTTCAAACCAGTGCCAGTCCCCCTTGGTTTGGTCTTGAAAATGCTGGACAAGGCTGTCGCCTAGTTTCTCAACGCTACTTTTTAGGCTGTCATCTGGGATGGCTTGATAGTAGTAGTTTAACCCCAGTATGGCAGAGGCGCAGAACCTCAACGATATAGATTTCCAAACCCACGGTAAACCTCGGTCAAAGATGTCCTTGGCTACCAACCGAAAATCATTAGGCAGTGAAGATTTAACAGTGCAGCCGCAAGCCCACAAAGTGCGTCCAGCCGCATCGTCTGAACCGTCGACGTCGAGGTAGGTGCGTTCGTAACTTAGGTAATTGTGGAAGTTGCCGTCGGGTTTCTGCATGTGATTAAGAAACGCCAAATATGTATGCGCCAAAGACTTCATGGATGAATCATTTTTCAGCTGATGATATTTCACTGCGGCTATTAAGGCACGGGCGTTGTCATCGGTGGTGTAGCCTTCACTCCGTTTCGGTATACAGAGTTTGGCATGTTGAAACACCCCGGTGTCGTCGGTGAATGCTTTCAAGTAATCGATTTTTAGAGGGGGAAGTCGGATTGCCAGGTCTCCTCCGATTGCCTGGTTAATTCATCAAAAAGCTTAAGGTATTTTTTGGCAACCAACGGCCAAGTAAACTTTCGACTGTACGCGTAAGCTTTTTCCTCCAGGGATCTGCGGAGCCTGCGGTTTTGGATGATTTCGATTACGCGTTCAGCTATGGAGGCTGAATCGTTGAATTTACAGAATACGCCGCGTCCTTCACCGAGAGCCTCTTTAGCATGCAGATAAGGCGTGGAAACCACTGCTTTCCCTGCAGCTAACGCATAGGACAAGGTGCCGCTGCTTACCTGATTAGGAGACAGATAAGGCGTTATGTACACGTCTGTGGCTAACAGGTAATTGTAGAGTTCAGGTTTGGAGAGAAAACGGTTTAGAAACCGAACATGGCCTCTGAGCCCCAGATTTTTTGCCATCCGCAGAAGCGAGTTACGGTATTCTTCTCCTTCCACCCTTTTGACCTGTGGATGCGTTACGCCTAATACGTAGTAGATGAGTCGGGGTTCTTTTTTAACGATCTCTGGAAGAGCTTTAATTACGTGTTCTATGCCTTTGCCTTTGCTCAGTAACCCAAAAGTAGAAAGTACCACCCGATTCTTCAACCCCAAATTCGGCTTCACCTTCGCGCTGGACACCAATGGTAAATCTGGGCAGCCGTGTGGAATCAAGCGGACCTTCTTTGATGGTACTCCATATTGCTTTATGAGTCCGCGGGTGGTTTCATTGAGCACCACTATCGCTGAGCTTTTTTCAACTATGTCATGGAAGACTTCTTTTGCTTTATTCTCAAAATGCGGCAGAACCGTGTGAAGGGTGGTGGCGACTGGTCTTTTTATTTTGTCGAGAAATGAACAGATGTATTCTCCTGATTCTCCTCCAAAAATGCCAAATTCATGCTGAATATTGACGACATTCACTGATGAATGGTTAAGGAAATCAGCCATTAAGACGTAGTCTTCGATGAAGTCACGGCCGATTTTATGCTCAATTCCCTCGTAAGCAGGCTTGAAAAGTCTCCGGCCGTCTATAGAGATTACTTTTTGGTCTTTTAATTTGTTGAGTTGGCTAACAGAGTTAACTAGGTCTGCTGTGAAGGTTGCTATGCCGCATTTTCTCGGCGGAAAAGTACTCACGTAAGCAACTTCTTTGACGCAAGCCAGCGTAGGATCGCCTAGAATATACTTTGCCAACTACAAATCACGTCATTAATAGAGGTTCGGCTGTCTTTAAGCACATGTGATTGTACATGGACAGTCACAAGGGCAGTTTTTTACCGTTTTTTAAGTGAAGTTTATATGTTGCCACTGCTAGAAATGCTGTCTAAGAAGGGAGAGGGGCTTACGAAACGATTTCAACATAATCCCATATTGAAACCGAAAAAGAGTAACTTCTGGGAGTCAAGGTCAGTTTTCAATGCTGCAGCGGTGTACAGCGAGGGGGAAGTGCATATTGTATACCGTGCAATGGGCGATGACAACATCTCCCGGTTGGGTTTAGCCACTTCAAGCGACGGCTTCACTATCAAAGAACGGTTTGAAACACCAATCTTTACTCCTGTCCACCACGCGGAACGAGACGGCTGTGAAGATCCACGCTTAACCGTAATCGACGATCAAATCCTTATGGCTTACACGGCTTACCGAAATCACGATTATCCAGTAATCTTTCAGATCTCGTTAACATCAATTAACCTTAAAGATTTTGTTAACCGCAACTGGAACTGGAAAGAACGCATCCTGCCTTTTCCGGGTGTACGCAACAAAGATGCACTTATCTTGCCCAAAAAAGTTGACGGCCAATATATGATGTTCCACCGTGTTGAACCCAGTATCTGTGTCTCCTACTCTGAAGACCTCAAGAAATGGCATGGCTTCAAATCTATCATGGAGCCGAGGGATAAAATGTGGGACAGCGCCAAAATCGGTGCAGCTGGAACACCTATTGAACTCAATGAAGGCTACTTATTCATATATCATGGTGTAGACGAAAAGAAACGTTATTCACTAGGCGCTGCTTTACTTGACAAAAGCAATCCTGAGAAGGTCCTGTATCGTTCAGAGAAGCCTATACTGACGCCCTGTGAAAGCTATGAATGCGTCGGTGACGTCCCAAACGTGGTTTTCAGCTGCGGCAACGTGCAAATTGACGATCAAGTCATCGTTTACTATGGTGGCGCAGACACCGTGCTCTGTGGTGCAAGCTACGAACTGAATGAACTATTGCCCAGAAAATAGTTTAAATCGATAAATGCTTAAGACATTTGTTGGCTTAAGCAACCCCTTTTTTGCTTTTGTTTTGTATTTGCTAAATTTTTGTGTAGGCGCAGAATTGTAGTCACATATTTTTAAATCATGGCTAAGACGAAATTATGATGTAAACCTATCATAAGTCACGGCTTAAAACTAGAAGGGGATTGCTGCATTCCTATTGGCAAATCGATTCCCCAATCAATGGCTGGTTGATAGGGAGGTGAAGACATGTCTAAATCTATCAAGTTTGAAACCGAAAATGAAGGCAAAAACCAACCTGACTACATCGAAACGTTAACCTCACGAGACATGAGGAATCTTCATGAAGAAGAGCAGGCTTCTCCTGATGAAGCGCAAACCCAAGAAGACATCGATGAGGGGTGGGCAGGGAGAAATCAATCGCCATTGACGGGTAGAATGTCTGGAACCATGGAGGAGCTTGAGCGAATTCAAAGCTCAGAAATGATGACAAGCGAAGAAGTCCGAGAATGCCTTAAAGATTCGCTGGATTGTTACCAAACATGTACTGAAACGACGATGCGGTGTCTATCTATGGGCGGTAAATACGCCGAAGCTGAACACATCAACCTGTTGATGGATTGCGCGAGAATCTGTAATACAAACGCTGATTTTATGCTACGGAACTCCACCTATTATCCCCAGACATGCGGTATCTGCGCTGATATCTGTGACGAATGTGGGGATGCCTGTGACCGATTTGAAGAGGATTTTATGAAAGAATGCGCCAGTGTTTGCAGGCGTTGCTCTGAGTCATGCCGTGAAATGGCGCGATAGGCGATTCCGCTTAACTGTTTATAGAATCTTTAGGGAGGTGAATTTTTTATGCAGGAAGAAGTAAGAAGAGAACAGGACAAAATCAAAAGCAACGCAACAATTTATGACATCCTTAAAATGGAGCATAAAGATGTAAAGAAGCTTTTCAAACAAATCATTGATGAAGAACGCTACCAAGATAATATTTACAATCAAATAAAGACAGCCCTGTCACTTCATTTTGCAGGTGAAGAGAAACTCTTCTACCCCCGACTGGAGAATAACGCAGAAACCCGCAGCACAGTGCTTGCTTCTATGGAGGAACACGACCTCAGCAAAAAAATAATCAACGACATAGATAGCTCAACTGACAATGACGCCAAATATGCTAGAGTTAAAGTGCTAAGTGACGCAATCGACATGCATGTTAAAGAGGAAGAAGACGACCTTTTCAAGAAAGCTAAGAAAGTCCTCTCAGACGACGATGAACGGGAAATTGCTCGGCAGTTTATAAATCAAAAGATGGAAAGTATGCCGAAGATGTAGCCCCTAATCCTCTATTTTCTCTTTATTTGCATATTTTTTCGGCCGATTTTTTGGGTGGTGATTATTTGCCTCCAAGAGGCGTTGAAAGTCCAAAACGTAAACGACAATACGAACACATCAAGGAATCTGAGCTCAAACGAGGAGAAAGCGAAGAGACGGCTGAGCGTATTGCCGCAGCAACGGTGAATAAAACCCGAAAAGAGAAAGGTGAAACCAAAAGCTAAGTTTTCTCTATCTCTTTTTTACAAAATGTGCTATTTCTAAGCTGAAGCGCTGGGAAAAATTTATATTCCGAAGTCTGATTGATGAATTCCAGTTTATACTTTAAAAATCTAAGAAATACTGGTGAAAATTATGTCACAAGGTGGAGCAGGAAACATCCCCGTTCTAGTATTAAAAGAAGGCACAGGAAGAAGTACTGGCCGCGAAGCACAAAGAAACAATATTATGGCTGCAAAAATCGTTGCTGAAGCAGTAAAAACTACGCTCGGTCCCTGCGGCATGGATAAAATGCTCGTCAGCGGCATGGGCGATGTTGCCATAACCAACGACGGCGCAACCATCATGAAGGAACTTGATGTACAGCACCCAGCAGCCAAGATGCTGGTTGAAGTCGCCAAAGCACAGGACAACGAAGTCGGCGACGGAACCACAACAGCAGTTATCCTCGCAGGCGAATTACTCGCAAAGGCTGAGGGCTTGCTTGACAAGAACATTCATCCTACAGTCATCATAGAAGGATACAAGAAAGCAAGCGAGAAAGCCCAAGAAATCCTTAACACCATTGCCCTGCCAATAGCATTCAACGATGATAAAACACTCAAGGAAGTTGCAATCACTTCTATTTCAAGCAAAAGCATCAATGTTGCAGAGGATCACTTCGCAAAAATTATCGTTGACTCTGTTAAGCAGGTAGCAGAAAAAGTTGACGACAAATATGTTGCTGACATCGACCTTATTAAAGTCGTTAAGAAGCACGGTAAAAGCTTAGACGAAACCGAACTGGTCAAAGGCATGGTGCTGGACAAAGAAATCGCCAGCAGCGGCATGCCCAAACTTGTTGACGGCGCCAAAATTGCCCTTCTAAACGCTAAACTCGAAATTGAAAAAACAGAGTTTGACGCAAAAATTAACATTGAAAGCCCAGATCAAATGAAAATGTTCCTTGACGAAGAGGAACGAATGATAAAGGACATGGTTAACTCAGTCATCAAGTCAGGTGCAAATGTTGTCTTCTGCGAGAAAGGCATCGACGACATGGCGCTTCATTTCCTCGGGAAAGCCGGCGTCATCGCAGTTAAAAGCGTAAGCAGCAGCGACATGGAGAAGCTATCCAAAGCAACAGGCGCCATGATTGTTGCCTCAGTTAAAGAATTAAACGCAGACGTTTTGGGCAAAGCAAAACGGGTTGAAGAAGTCAAAATCGGCGACGATAAACTTCTCTATATCCGTGACTGCAAGAATCCCAAAGCCGTAACCATCGTTATCCGAGGTGCATCTAACCACGTCATCGACGAAGCAGAACGCAGCCTTCATGACGGCCTCTGTGTCGTCCGCAATGTTATTGAAGATGGCAAAATCGTTGCAGGCGGCGGCGCACCTGAAGCTGAACTCTCAAAGAACCTCCGCGCATACGCAGTTAAAGTCGGCGGACGAGAACAGCTTGCAGTTGAAGCCTTCGCTGAGGCAGTCGAGGAAATCCCGTTGACACTCGCAGAAAACGCTGGACTTGACCCAATCGACGTCATGGTTGCTCTCCGCGCTCAACATGAGAAAGCAGACAGCAAAACCTTCGGTATCGACGTTAACACAGGCAAAATCGTCGACATGATACCAAAGATGATTGTTGAACCCCTCCGCGTTAAACAACAAGTCATCAAATCAGCCACCGAAGCCACCAACATGATACTGAAAATCGACGACTTAATCAGCATCAAAGGCGGCGGCAAGATGCCTCCAATGCCCCCTGGAGGAATGGGCGGCGGAATGGGAGGTATGGGTGGCATGGGCGGAATGGGCGGTATGGGCGGAATGCCCTACTAAACACCCAAAAACTTCTTTTCTTTTGTTTAGTTTTTTGTATTTTAACTCTCTAGCAGCATCAAAATTTTCGGTTCAGCTTGTAGAAGTCTCTACAACCAGCCTGCAACCCAACGCAAACGCAGACGTAAAGAAGCAGTCGTCAGCTAAGCCCATTGGTAGAAGAAGAATAAAGGCAACAGTTTCTTCTTCTTAATACAAAAAAACTAACCACGCCCTTTGATTTACGTTAGGCTTTACTTGTTTTTGGAGTACTTCTTTATTTTGTGAGTGGGTGCTATTTTGTGTATGGTGAAACCGCGGATTTGTTCTTCTTGCCCCTTCTTAGTCATGTAGAACCTTCCGTCGCTTGTCTTAGCGACTAACCCGGCTTTCTCCATGATGTCAAGCATAGCTTGAAAATTCAGTTTTGAGTCGTTTACGTCTGCGGCAGATTTCTCATCGAACGCTCTTTTCTCTGTTAGGGCTACCTCGATTCTGTGGCGTGTCGTGATTATGATGCCTGCGGCTTCTACCAAACCAAATCCCTCTTAGCAATCCTTTGCGTATGGCTGCATGGGTTGATTAGGCTTGTGACTTTAAACTACATATCAAAAATAGTTACCTAAAAACTGGTTTACCGAAAAAACAATTAAGCTTTAAGGTACAGTAACCAATGTTTGAGAGAACAGTATGCGGCATGTAAAAATCTCTGCGTTCGACTGTCCCGATGCATGGTTCAAAGCCTTAAACAGCATCTGGCATGAAGGCGACATATTCAAAGTTGGCTTCGGCTCCGAAGAAACCGAAACAAAAAAACTCAACCTAACAATCGAAATTGCGCACCCAGAGAATCGGCCACTTGTCAGCGACAAAGCCCCCTGCGACTTCAAATACGTGCAGGGATACGCCTTGGAGTATCTGTGGTGCGGCGAGAAACAGGAAGATGAAACCTACACTTATGGGAGCCGACTCAACCACCCAATTAATCAGGTTGAGGAAGCCATAAAACGGTACCTAGAGGAGCAACGGGACCGCCAAGTAACCATGGTAATACGGCTCCCAGATGACATTCTTAAGTACGATAAAAACCACAAAAAAAGCGAACCCCCATGCCTAAGCCTCATAGACACAGAAATCCTCGACGGCCAAATGCATTTCACATGCTACTTCCGCAGCTGGGATGCCTACGGCGGATTACCAGCCAACATAGCGGGGCTGCAGCTCTTCAACGAAGCGTTTGTTTCAGAAATCAACGAACGCGGCGGGTTTTCGCTCAAAACTGGCAAGCTGATTTTCCACAGCAAAAACTGCCACATCTACCAGCGCCAATACAACCTCGTCAAGGAACTACTAGAGCCTAAAGACGCAAAAAGCACCCGACTAGCTAAGGCTCTCAAAGGTGAAACCTAGATTTCTCTTTTGACAGGGTAACCCAGATTTGTCCAAGCAGTCATGCCCCCCAAGACATTATAGGTGTCTGTGAAGCCTGCCCTCTCAAGGATGCTGAGCGCGGTGCTGGTTCGGTTGCCGACGGAGCATGTAGCTGCTATTGGCTTGTCTTTGGGCAATGCGGCTGTTTTGTCTGGGAGATCAGCGAAGTTTATCAGTGTAGCGCCTTCAATGTAGCCGTCTTCTGGCCACTCATGCGGTTCCCTTACGTCTAGAAGCGTAACTTTGCCCAGTTTATCTTTCAATTCAGTGGCAGTCATTGTGCCAAAACTTCGGAAGGGTTTGCCCGCTTCCTGCCAAGCCTCCATGCCGCCGCATAGGTACCCGCACATGTTGATGAATCCGACTCTGCGGAACCTCGCTGTAACCGTCTTGATGTCTTCTGGTCGCTCCAGCACAAAAACGATGTACTGGTAGATGTCCATTAGCCAGCCGGGGTAAACACTGGTGCCGCCTAGCCAGAGACTAAGCGAATTTGAGATGTGGGAACCAGCGAAAGAGTAAGGCTGCCGCGTGTCGATTACTATCATGCCTTGATACTGCATTTCCTCCTCGAATGCCTGGAGCAGCATCGGTTTGGGATCTGCGAGTTCGCTTAGCAGCTGCGGTCCGTTGAGGTTTAGTTCCTCCATGCGTTTGAAGTAGCGGGGCACAACAAGTTTCTCTTTCATCGATTTCTCAATGAATTCATCTTTCCCCAGTTCCAGATAGGGGTTGGTTTGTTTTTCATAGCCGATGGTGGTGGGTTCTTCCTCGCTGATTTTGCTTCCGCATATGCTGCCTGCGCCATGAGCTGGGTAAACCAGTACGCCGTCGCCGAACTGCAGGATTTTTTCGTGGAGGCTTGTGTAGAGTTTTTCTGCTTGGGTTGCCTGCGCCTGTTTGCCGTAGAGGTCTGTTCTGCCGACGGAGCCCGCGAAGAGGGTGTCACCGCTGAAAATTATTCGCGGCTCAGAGCCCTCAAAAACGATGTAGCAGAGGGATTCGTTTGTGTGCCCTGGAGTGTAGAGCGCCTTGATTTTAACGTTTCCAACATTTAAGACGTCGTCATCGGCTAGGTTGTGTTCTCCATACTTGAACGGTAATTCTTTGCTGTGGCCGATTTCTGCCTCCGTTATGTTCTGGAGCTCCAATGAGCCGACGACATAGTCTTCGTTTCGGTGGGTTTCAAGAATATACTTGATTTTTGTGCAGTTCTCAGCGGCGAGTTGGGTATAGATTTGACTGTCTCGGCGGGGGTCAATCACAACGGCTTCATTTCCGCTGGATAAGAAATAGCTGTTATGCGCTAATCCCTCTGACTTAACGATTTTTAGATACATTGCAGTCGCCCCTAATCGGTCCAGTCAAGAAGCCGTTTTTCACCCTGCAAAGCCCTGATATCCGTCACGTCCTGCACCACTTCCACCGTCCCCAGATATTTGCCCTCGGCGTCGCGGACGGCGAAGAAGCGGATATAGATAAAGCGGTCGTTTAGGGTAATCCAAAATTCAGCGACGTCTTTTTTGCCTGATTTAAAGGACTGCACGATACGCATTACGGTGTCGAGGCTTTTGGCTGGGTGGCAATTCTGGACTTTTCTGCCGATTACTGCTTTTGTACGTATGAAAATCATTTTGGCAGGCTTGTTGAAATACCGTACTGTTTCCTCTTGATCGATGAAAGTGATTTCTATTGGCAGCGTGTTTAGGAGGGGGTTTAGTTGGGATGGGTTTAGGCTGCCGAAGTCAAATGTCACTTCGCCTGTTGGCACTTTCGGTTGGGCTTGAGCCGTTTCTTTGGGTGCAGCTATGAGTTCTGGAGGGGTGAAGCAGCAGTAGCCGATGTTATCGAATTCCCCTCGTATATCCACCCATTCCTGCTCGGTTATTACGCTCAGGGAGGCTGGGAAGAGTATGTTGTTTTCTTTGTAGAAGTGGCTTGACAGTTTAGTTGCAAGTTCTTTGGATGCGTCCCAGAGTTCCTGCTTGAAACCTTCAAAGCCTTCTGGCTTGAAATCTTTGATTAACGCCTGCAGCTTCTTTTTGATCTCGCGGATCTGGTTGTGCTCCATCCACATTATGCTTGGCGGCTCTGTTATGCCATGCTTCTCCAGCATCGGAAAAAGAACGTTTTCCTCTCTTACGTAATGCTTCTCAGCGTCTGTGAAATCGGCGGTTAAATGCTCAATTTGGTGGATGTCTTCTCCTACATACTGGATGTCTGTGACTTTTAGTATCTTGTTAGCGTAACCCATAAGGTCCTCCGCCATCTTTGTCATGATTCGGTGCTCTTCTAGCAGGATGCTGATGGGTTGGCTGGGTTTCAGGTCAGGGTGCTGCTTCTCGATTTGGTCTTTGAAAACCGCCAAGTGGACATCGCATAGCCGCTGCATTTCCTCGTGTTTCATGCCTTCCTTGGCGAGTTCCTCCTCGATTTTAGCTATTTCCAGTGAATCTGTGCCTTCGAAGACACCTTTGAATTTCTCTTTCACTTGCTCAGGAGGCACACCTGCATGCAGTTGGCGGATTGCCTCTTTTATCTGGGCTTTTTTATCCTGCAAAAATGGTAACTCTCCAAGGAATAGGAAATTTGCAAGGTAATTTATTTCTTTCCAAAAGCATTATTGTGCAATTAATGTGAGGGTGCTTTTTTTCTCTTTGTGTGGGTGTGACGGTTTATGGGTTGCCACAAGACTGCGGCTGGAGGCGGTTGCTTTTTGGGTTTGCAACGTTTTTTGGCGTCTGACTCGGTGTGGTGTGCGGTTTTTCTTCTACAAGCTCTACATGGCTTCATGTTGGCGCCGTGTGGGTGTGGATGTGGGAGCATGTTAGACTTGCCTAAATCCACCACAATGAAAACCCGCCGCTCAACGGTTAACCCTTAAATTCGAAAGCCGCCATCAATACTTAGAGGCATACTTTATGGGTCGCAACATGGCGTCTTGGAAGCTGCTTGAAGACATGATGCTGGAACTCAAAAAATCAGGCGCAACCATACCCGCCAAAGTCATCGAGGACCTGCGGGGCGCAAAATCCATGCTTAAACTCTCCTGTATGCCCGGCAGCGGCGACGCAGTCCAGAAAGCCGAAGAATACCTTGCCAATGTCGAGGCTTTTGTGATGAATGAGGGCCAGAAGGCTTTCGGCGATGAGCGAGTGGATGAGTGGCTTAGGCAACTGGAGGACGCCAACGTTGAAGTCTGCGCTGAACCCTCGGCTGCAGAGAATAAGTTTGTGGTGGGTGTGCCCCGAGACCAGAAATGGGTCCGCGTTGAACCTGTCGGCGAATGGACTGCAGATAAAATTGGGCAGTTTGCCAAAGAGCAAAGTCTACAAGTGAAGTCGCAGTCGGATGGCAGACTGGTGGTTTATGGGCAGCCAGAAAACCTCAAGGCTTTCGTGAAGAAGATGGCGGCTGAAAAAGCCAAACCCTAGTCTGTTCCTTTGGCGGTTTGGTGCTTCGATACGTTTTTACGTTTAAGCAGTAACTGCTAAAGTGTGAACCGCATTGTTACGTAAACTGTTAACGTTTGAGGAAGCCAAGCGCACAATCGAAGCCAATTTTAAGCCGCAGTTTCTGGGTGAAGAGGAGGCGGTGTTGCTGGAAGCCGCCAACCGTGTTCTTAGCCAAGACGTCACGTCGCCGATTGATATTCCCGGCTTTAACACTTCAACCGTTAACGGATACGCTGTAAGGGCTGAGGACACAGTTATTGTAAGTGAAGACGAGCCTGCAAATCTCAAGGTGGCAGGAGTCGTCGGCGTCGGTGAGCAGCCTAAAGCCGTGCTGGCAAAAGGTGAAGCCTTCGAAGTAGCCGCAGGAGCGGTTCTTCCAGAAGGCACAAACGCAGTCTTACCCGCTGAAGATGCCTCACGCGAGGACGATACGCTGTTGGTTTATAGCTCTGTTGTGGAAGGCGAGAACATGGTTAAGCGGGGTTCAGACATCCAAAAAGGCGCCGTTGTGCTTAAGAAGGGGCAGGTTTTGGGTCCAGCCGAGATAGGGGCGCTGGCGGCTTTAGGGTTGAAGCAGGTTGGGGTTCTCAAGATTCCGATGGTTGCGGTTCTCTCGGTCGGTAGCGAAGTGAACGAACTAGGAAAATCACTTTCACCGGGTAAAGCTTTTGACGTGAACGGTTACAGCTTAAGTACCGCCGTTATGGAGTGCGGGGCTAAACCCGTCTATTTTGGCGCCGTGGCAGATGACAAATCGGCGGTGGAGAGAATACTAAAAACCGCTGTGTCGTCATCGGACCTGGTTGTTGTATGCGGCAGCATGGATGTAACGGAGATCGCGGATTCGTTGGGCAAGCCCGGCATTGTCGTCAACACAATTGCAGTTAAGCCAGGCAAAAACACCGCTGTAGCCTTTGTCGACGGAAAACCCATTTTCCTATTGCCGAGTAACCCCTCTGCCGCACTGTTGATGTTCCAGCTTTTGGCTCGGTCGCTGGTGCAGCGTCTAGCTGGCAGGCCAGTTGCAGACTTAAAGGCAGTCACGGCTTATGCGGGTTCAAAGATGTTTAGCGCTAAGGGCAGCCGAACCTTTGTGCTGGTAAAGCTTTTGTTTGATGAGCAATGCCGTTTAATCGCAGAAACAATCGGGGCGGCTGGGGCTGTGTCGGCTTTGGCTGTCGCTGACGGCTTTGTCGAAATAGCGGAGAACGAGCAGTTTATCGATATAGATCAGGAAGTTACGGTCAGGCTTTTACGTGGTTCAGCTGGTAGGGTTTAGTCTTTTCTTCTCAGCCATATCCATGCCGCAACTGCCCATGTGAGCGCGGCATAAGCGGCCATGGTTAAGGCAACTAGTAGGTTGCTTAAGCCGACAGCGAATAGTGTATAGAGTGAGAAGACGCTGATTGTGATTAGTAAGACAAAGACCAGCCAGGTAGCCCAGAAACGGTTGGTTAAGAGGCTGTAGGCGGTTATGAGGCTTATAACACCCAGAAACGCGACGTGAGGAGGAAAATCGCTCAGCGGCAGAAACCCAAGCAGAAGTATCCCTGTGGCTGCGAAGAAGATTGTGGCGGCTCGCTGGGCAGGGTTTAAAGCCTTAAATCTTGCGGATAGTGACAGGGTAGTTCGCCTTTAACCATAAGCTGGGTGGGCTCAATTAATAAATTTACTGCATTGAGTAAGTTAACAGCTTAACGCTTTTTTTTGTTTAAGAAGAAGAAAATGCCGCCCTTATTCTTCTTCTACCTGTGGGCTTGGCAACGGCGTCTGCTTCGGTGTCAGCGTATGCTTTGCGTTGCAGGTTGGTTGTGGAGTAATCCTCAAGCAGAAGAGCATTCTATGCGGCTAATGACGATTGGGTAGAGGACTTGGAAAATGCTTTTTTCATGCGCAATTGGTATTTATAGCCAGACAAAGCATACTCTGGGTATTCTTTGGCGGGGTAAGGCACACGTTAACACAGACAAGCGCGCAAACGGTTCTGTCAGCATTAAAGGATACGCTAGCCCTGCCTAAACTTGTTAAAGCTGGCGGTGACCCCTATCAAACGCTGGTTGTGACGATTATTTCTCAGAACACCGCAGACACAAACACCAGCCGCGCCTTCGAAAACCTCTCAAAACGCTTTGAAGTTACGCCGCAGGTACTGGCAAACATGGAAACCGCAGAAATCGAAGAGTGCATCCGAGTTGCTGGGCTCTTCCAAGCCAAAGCCAAAACCATCCAAACCGCCTCCAAAATTATTCTCGAAAAATTCGGCGGCAACCTAAACCCCATCTTGGCGCTGCCTATCGAGGAAGCCCGGCGAACGCTCATGGAAATGCCTGGGGTTGGCCCAAAAACGGCGGATGTTGTGCTGCTTTTCTCGGCACATAAGCCCGCTGTCCCCGTTGATACGCATGTTAATCGGGTTTCGAAGCGGCTGGGTTTGGCGCCAATGGACGGCGGCTATGAAGATGTGCGGCAGAGTCTCATGTCTCTTTTTGAGCCCAAAGATTACCTATCGGTGCATCTGCTTTTGATTGCGCATGGCAGAAAAACCTGTAAAGCTCACAACCCGCACTGCCACAACTGTGCAATCAACGCTTATTGCCCATCCAACGGGAGAGTGACCTGATGCAGTTGCCCGCCGAAGTCCTTGAATACTTCCCCTACAGCGGTGCGCGTCCCCACCAAGATGAATTCATAGCTACCGTCAACCAAGCCGTAAACGACCGCAAATCTGTACTCATCGAAGGAGCAAATGGACTGGGCAAAACAATCTCTTCGCTCGCTGCGGTTTTGCCTGTGGCTATGAAAAAGAACCTCAAAATACTCTACGTCGCACGCACTCACCGCCAACACGACCGCGTCATAGAAGAGCTCCGTGCAGTGTACAAGCGGCGTCCAGTCACAGGCGTATCTATCCGTGGACGGAACGAAATGTGCCTAAACGCCTTCGCCGCAAAAGGTGCATTTGACTCTAAATCGCTCATGGAAGTCTGCGAACTTCTTAAAGCCAAAAGCCGTTGCCCCTACTACGTCAACGTGGATGAGCGTACCTATGAGTACCTCTCTATGCAGCAGGAGGTCGCCAAGCGTCCCTATATGGGCTCTGAAATCTTGAGGGCATGCAAGAAAAGAGAGCTCTGCGCATACGAATTAGTTAAAGGCGCTATCCCAGACGCACGGGTAATCGCGCTTAGCTACCTCTATGTTTTTGACCCAGTCATCCGCACGGCTTTCCTGAAAAACTTGGAGACTGAGCTCCAAAAAATCATCTTGGTCGTAGATGAAGCCCATAACCTCCCTGAAACCGCCATCGACATCTCCAGTAGCCAGTTGACGCTGTTTGTTATGAAGGCGGCGGAGATGGAGGCAGAGCGGTACGGCTACCGTGATATCGAAGGCTTCACCCACTTCTTCCGAATTGAAATCGAAAAGTTAACTGATCAAATCAGCAAAGAAGAAATCATCTCACCCAGCCGAATCATCGAAATCATTGAGAAACAGGGCAGCATAACCAAGCCCAGAGAATTCTTCGAACACGTACATGAAGCAGGCGTCGCCATCAAAAAAGCCATGCTAGCGGAAGGCAAAAACCCCCGCAGCTACGTCAACGCCATGAGCGAGTACCTCCTAAAATGGGTAGATACCGTTGACGATGACTCATACATTAACGTGGCAAGCAAATACTTCAACAAAGAAAACAACAAAACAGGCAAACTGGAAATCGTAGCTCTAGACCCCTCTAAAATCACCGAACCCGTTTTCTCCTCTACATACGCCAACGTCATAATGTCTGGAACGCTGCAGCCGCTGGAAGCTTACGCACGCATAACCAAGCTGCCCCAAAACACTGTGCAGTTCCTAGCGCCCTCACCGTTCCCTAAAGAACACGTTTTCTCAGCTGTCTGCTGTGGCGTAACCACCTCTATGGAGAAGCGGACGCCCAAAATGTACCAAACCATGATTGATCGCATAAACGAAGTCGTCAACAGCACCCCAACCAACACAGGCATCTTTGCAGCCAGCTTCCAAGTCCTAAACTCCCTGCTCTCTGAGGGATTAGAGAATCAACTGCTGAAACCCCTGTTTTACGAAAAAAGCGGCATGACCTCTAAAGCCAACGAGAAACTGGTGCAGGATTTCAAGGCATGCGGCGACAGGGGCGGCGCAGTCTTCTTGGGCGTGCAGGGCGGCAGGACTTCGGAGGGCGTAGATTTCCCAGGTAACCAAATGAACTCGGTGGTGGTTGTGGGGGTTCCTTATGCTGAGCCGACGCCTCGTGTCAAAGCGCAGATTGATTACTACGAGCGCTGCTTCCCTGGTCGAGGCAGAGAATACGGTTATATTTTGCCCGCTATGAAAAAAGCTTCGCAGGCGGCAGGCAGACCCATCCGTACATTGGACGACAAAGGCGCCATAGTCTTCTTGGATTACCGATTCGGAACCGCCTACTGCAAAAGTTTCCTGCCAGTGTGGATAACAAACGGCATGAAAACTATACCTGACAAGCCAGGCTTGCTAGCGCAAGAAGTCAGTAGCTTCTTTACTAATCAATCTTGAAGTTCCTGAATCTTCTCGTTTAAGTGAACTTTCCCAAAAACCAGTCTGAAAGGCTTTGACCTGACGGCAGTCTGAATTTTCAGTGTCCGCCTCTCTAGGTTCACTGAGCGTAGGACTCCGATGCCCAGAAACCTTGATCCTCGACCATACAAACCCACAAGCAACCCTTTCTCGGGCTCCTGGTCCTTAGGCACGCCGTTTCTGGGCTCCAAGTTTATTTGGCTGATTGGGATACAGTGCAGTTTGGATTTTCTGAGGTATTTGGTGTAAGTCATTTCTCGGAGGATTTTGCGTTTCTCTGCACTGCGCACGCTTAAGGCTTGGGATGGCTCAACAATCATGACTCCGCCTCCGCCTAAATAGGAAAGAAGAGGGTCAAGTTCACCCTGCGTTTGCAACCCGACCACTACGTCGGGCTTTAGTTCCTTGATTAATGAGAGCTTGTAGCTTATGGCGACGTCGCCGCTGACAAACCCATCGGTGTTCACTATAATGTAATCAGCTTGTTTTGCTGAGGCTTCAGCCATCAAAGCAGTTAACCCTTTCAGGGTTTGGGCGATTGCCTTAACGGGGGACGTAACACCGACGAAGTATCCATTATGTAATCGTAAATTGTACAGTTCTGTTATAGGCGACGAGGCAACTGCGTAGCCGATGCTTGCTGAGGGACCGATGTCTGATTGACCTATATCGCCGTCTAAAATAGCAACCTTACATTTGGCTTGGACTAACTTGTTAACCATAAAAGTGCAGAAGCTGCTCTTACCAACATCAGCAGAACCTAAAACCATAACCACCACCGGCTTCTTCTGCAAACCAAGCACAGTCTGGACAGGTCTATTCCATGACTGCGGTATGGTGCTGCCTTCAACTTCTTTTGCGGTTGCGTTTGCGCCGAGCTGGACATTGAAAACTGAGGTTTCTTGAGCGTAGAATGGCTGGCGTTTGCCTTCTCGAACCACTACCCGCTGTTCCTCTTTGAGTGGATTGCCGAAAACTTCAGCTTTTCCAGTAACTAACTGTACAGATGCGGGGCCATCCACCAGTAGGGTTCTATTGGCTTGTATTGTTTGCTGCAATCGCTTTCCTCCTTGCAAATATGTGCCCAGTTCTCCCAGCTATACGTATAGCGGAAGATATATGCCTAATCTTTCGGCTGTGCATTGTTAGGGGACGGTTGGTTCCTGCTTCACCCACAACCTCCAATGCTGCTTGGGGTGGAAGGGAGTAATCGAGGTCTTCAAGCAGTTCCTTATATACGGGTACGCCGTTCCCGATTTTTACGACAACGCTGGTTACTGAGAAGTTAACGGTTCTCAGCACTTTAACGATGCTGCTGGTTAATTCGTGACTGCTATAGCAGTTGCCTTCTTCAATAACCTTTCCATCCGCCACTATAACCAATCCGATAGCTTCGCCCGGGTCTATGCCTACAACAATTCTTTCAGGCGCTTCTTTACCTGCAAGCATCTTTTTAACTTCGATAATTAAGCTTTCAAGCTCTGCTTCCCCATGGAAAACTAGGACTTTGTCATAGTTGACTTTGGCTTTTTCCCCTTCAGTGGTAATTACCAACTTAACTTTGGAGGGTAAAGGTTGGCCTGGAACCAAACTGATAAAGCCGATGCCTTGCTCGTGCAGTGCGTTAACTAGCAGAAAGTAAGCTCGCCCCTGCACTGTTGCCACAGCAACTTTTTCTTTCATAAACCAACCTTAAGGTATAGATTTAAGTGCAAAACAAAATATTAGCTTCAAGTTAATAATCCTTGAGTGGTTCCATGGCGCAAATCTCAACGGGCATCAGATGTATCGATGAAGCCTTAGGCGGAGGTATAAACCCAGCGTCGATCACGCTGATCTATGGGGAACCAGAAACTGGCAAATCCACGTTGGCACTGCAATGCGCCGTTTACTGTGCCCTACAAAACCGCAAAGTCCTCTATGTAGACTGCGACAACACCTTCTCCGCAAACAGGCTTGCACAACTTTCAGGCAGCCGCTTTGACGAGGTCGCCGAGCGGATTGTGTTGGTTAAGCCGAGGGATTTTAGGGAGCAAACCGCCCTCATCGACCGCATAGAAGACTACACCGTTAACGTTGGCTTAATCATAATTGACACGTTCACCTCGCTCTACAGCGCCAAAGCCGCGGAATCGCCAAGAGCATTTGGCTCTAATCGTGAATTAAACCGTCAACTCGCAGTTTTAGCTCAAACAGTAAAAACCAAGAAAATCCCCCTCTTGATGACTAGTCAAGTGCGCAGTGTAATAAGTGAGGAGTCCTCCAGTGTTCGCCCAGTCGCCAACAGGGTTCTCAAGTTCTGGGCAGACAACATCCTCTTCTTAAAACCCGCAGACCTTCCCCAAACAATCAAAGCCACAATCGAGAAGGCACCCAAACTAACCTCGCAAGCTATCTGCTACGTACAAATAGGGGAACGGGGAATAAGAGATACACAACTCCACTAAAGCATGGTTGAAACCTCATGGATGTCCTGTTGCTCATAGTTGAAGCCTTAAAATTCATTTTCCCCGCCTACTGCGCCAACGGCACCCCCGTTTTGGCTGGCGGCGGCGCAAAGATGGATTTCGGCAGAAACTTTACTGATGGCAAACGCATCTTTGGCAACAACAAAACTTGGCGTGGCTTCTTCTTCGGCTGGGCTGTAGGCATTCTGGTGGGGTTAGTTGAAGGCTTTGTTTTCGGCTTCGGCAATTACCCTGTGCTTTTTGCAGTGCTGATTCCCCTAGGTGCGCTTCTAGGTGACTTGACAGGCGCCTTCATTAAACGCCGACTCGACATTGCCCCAGGCGGGTTGCTGCCAGTCGTTGATCAAATCGACTTCGTGGTTGGAGCCGTCGTATTCGCTTTACCTCTGGCATTAATTAGCTGGCAGGGATTAAGCTGGGAAGTCATACTTACTGTGCTGCTGATTACTCCGCCTATTCACTTGTTCACTAATTACTTAGCGTATAAGCTGAAGCTCAAAAAGAACCCTTGGTAAAAAAAATAAAATAAACAATATCAAAAAATTGTTAAAGGGTAGTTTTGGCTATCCGCCTTTGTATTTTATTGCGCCTTCCAGGAATATGTATGAGATCAATAGGAAGGTGATGCCTACAACTAACAGGAGGTAGGCTTGTCTTGGCTTGGACGCGTTTTTGGCGCTTTGATAGATTGCCAGCATACCAGCAAAGCCCAAGGCATAAAGCACTGCCGATATAATCGTGTCAGAGACAAATTGGTTGCTTACATCTGGATACAGGAAGATGAAGGTTGATCCAGTATAGTATGATGGGAGAGGCTTGTTGATTAAGGTGAATAAGCCTCCGCTGAAGAGGAAAATCGCGTAAGCTAACCCTACAACTGTAATTATAAAAGCGACAGGTGCATTAGTCGTCATTTTGCGGAACCATCGGCTAAGCGAGAATGACATTTCTTCAGATGTCTTTTTGATTTTTCCTGACATTTTCTTCCTCTTCCCAGATTAGGTGCTTTGCTACTTCTTTAGCCCATTCTCCAGTTAATGAATTTTTCTGAATCTCAGCCAGATATTGGCTCCAAGAGAGGTTTGTTGCCTTTTGATAGACCTTAAACTTTTCCACTATAACCCAGTAAGCCCTATTATGCAGATGGCAATAGCCGCTTTCTTGAGCTACTCGGCCACAGATTTTACACTTCGGAACGTTTACCTCATTAAGTGTGCCCATGTTCCCGATCCCATCGGATAAAGTCGGCTGAGGAGGTCATTACGCCATACTTTTTTTGCAACGCTTCTCTATGCTTATCAACCTCTTCGAGAGCCTTTTTCAATTTCTTTTGTTTTACCATTTCTTCAGGGCATCTCCGACACCAGCGTAATTTAAATTGGATTATTGAAGTTTTTCCTTGCTTCTTGGGGACCATAATTCGATGGTTCCTGAAATTCCAATTGTTAAACAGTATTGTTAACATTGTTAAACAAAATAGTTAACTAATTGTTAACAGCATTTTAGCTGTCGCCGTCTTTACTACCGTAACCTTTTTTCGAGATGCATTGAGTGTTCAAGCACAATCTCCACGGCCTCCTTCCTTTACTATACACCGCTATAATGGGTGACCCACAACTTTTGCAGACTCTTCCCAACGGCTTTACTGCGCCAGTCTGCGGCAATGGATAAGTTAAATTGCAGTTGCCCTCAAAATAACCAGTGCAACCCACAAAGCGCTTACCAGTTTTCTTCGAACGCAGAATTACTAGCCGACCGTTTCCACATTTGGGGCACGCTCCAATGGTTCGCTCATCAAGCCGTAACTTCTCCACCGCCTGACTTAACAGTGCGCCGACCTCGACTTCTTTTTCTTTAAGCTGTGCAGTGACTGTTCTGAGTGTTTCTTTGGCATTTTGGAGTACGTTCTGCTTTGTCTCTTTGCCCTGCTGGATCGCGTCCATCTGTTCCTCCAGCGCCCGGGTCATCTCCGAGGAGACCACTGTTGGACAGTAGGTTTGGAGGACTTCAGTGACTTCAAAACCTAAGTTGCTTACGCCTAAGCTGTCTGTTCCAGTTAGGTACTTGCGTTCTTGAAGGGTTTGGATGATGGCGGCGCGGGTGGCTTTGGTTCCGATTTCTTCTTTCTCCATTTTTTGAAGCAGGCTACGGGGGTTATATCGAGGAGGCGGCTGAGTAAAGTGCTCTTTGAGAGTTACGCGTTTTATTTCGACGGATTCACCATCAGTTAACGGTGGCAGCATATCGTCCTTGACTAGCGCATAAGGTCGGTAAAACCTAAACCATCCCTCATCTAACGTGCGCGTCGCAGTGAAGCAAAAGGGGATGTGGTTGAGGCTCACGGTTACTTTTATGCTTTGGCGGAGTGCTGGTTCGCCGAAAACGGCTAAAAACCGCTTCACAATCAAGTCATAGAGGTTTTTTTCTGCGGTAGCTAGGGGTTTTTGGGGCAACTTTCCTGTGGGATAAATTGCTGGATGTGCGGGATCGGTTTTTTTGCCTTCATTTGGAGTTAGCGTGGGTTTGGATAGAAGTTCAGTAGTATGCTTGGCATAAGTGGGGGTTTTGCCGAGTTTTTTGAGTATGGCTTTGTAGCCTATTGTGGGGGGAAGTTTTTGGCTGCTTGTCCGTGGGTAGGAGATTAATGCGGCAAGGTAGAGGTGCTGTAGGATGTTTGAGGTGTGCATGGGTGCGTAATGGAATAGTTTGTAGGCTTCGCTTTGCAGTGCGCCAAGATCAAAAGGCACCGGCGGATTGACAGCAAAATCGTTTGCTTCGACCCTTTCGATTGTGCCCTGTTTGGTTTTGCATGTGTCCCGCAAAGCCGTTGCTTCAGCAAGAGTTTCAAGTGTTCTCTCGTAAGCAACCTCGATGAGAGTGCCGTTTAAACTGATTTTTGCGGTTAGCCGCCAGAAAGGGGTAGGAACAAAGCATTGGATTTCTTTTTCTCGTTCTTCAAGAAACCGAAGCGTTGGACCTTGAACTCTACCTGTGCTCAGGGTTGCGTATTGGCCGCTGCTTGCCTTCGCTGCCTGTGTAAGTGCCCGCGAGAGGTTTATGCCATAGAGCCAGTCGACTTCATGGCGGGTTAACCCTGCTTCTACAAGTGCAAAATCAAGTTTAGGCAGTAAATTCCCCCAGGACTCTTGGAGCTCCTCCTCTGTAAGGGTTGAGTACTTCATCCGTTTTGCCGCTTGCTGTTTCTCGCCGCATGCGTACTTGAGGATGGTGTATCCGATGATGCTGCCTTCAATGTCAAAGTCGCAGCCATCCACGAAAACCTCGGCGTCCCTAGCTAAATCAGAAATCACTTTAAGCCAAATGCGAATCCTCGACGCACCCTTCTCAGCCAAGTACCGCGGCACCCACTGGTAATCGAAAACTGGATACCCCCTCTGCTTCTGTTTGCTGGTGACGGTGTAGAGGTGTCCAATTGCTGGAACAACCACGATTTCGCCGTTCCGATACGCCTGATAGTAGGGGACGCCGTTTTTGCTTTGCCGCTGCGGCTTTCCTTCAGCGTCTAGGGCGGTGGCTATTCGGTTGGCGGCGTCAGGCTTCTCAGTTACAATGAGGGTATACGCGCGGTGCTGTTCCATGCAACCATCTGAGGTTGTATTGTCAATTAAAAGTTTTACAGTGGAACCGGTTTTTAGCAACCAATAAATATGTCACATCCATGTATGATAGGGGGTAATGGGATGCCGCAACGCGTCATTTGCCATGGATGCAACCATGTTTTGTATGAAGGCGCTGAGCTTAGGCCACCGGACGAAATTATTCAGGAACACGGCGGGAAATGTCCGAAGTGTAATAGAAAGCTGTCACTGCTTCCCTTAGACGTTGAAGTAAAACCGGTAAACAAACGGTGAACATAGAATCTGTGTTTAAACTATTTCAAAGCCTCAAATTTTAAAAACTGTTTTAGGCTGGGTAGATATTTTGCGCCTGAATTGTTTTGAGAAAACCTTTGTTGCTCCATTTTTTGTATGAATTACCCTGCCTAAGTGCCTCTAAAAAAATTTTGGGCTTTTGCGAGAGTTTTGGAAAGCCATAAATAAATCTCCAATGTGTAAAATAGTACAATCGCAATATACATTGAAAAGAGATGGCTTAAAGTGGGGGAAACAGTTAAGGAACGACTCGGCAAAGGATTATCTGGTTTCAACAGGTTCGGCATACAAGTAAGCCACGGCACAATCATATCTATAGCAGCTTTACTTTTGATCCTCTTCGTCGCGTTTGTAGTGCGCATTCTGCCGCTTCGCTGGGAGAACCTTGCAGCGGGCACATCCTACCTAAACGAGTTTGACCCCTACTATCAATTCAGCATCACCCAGCATATGGTTCAGAACGGTATACTGTCACCGTATTATCCTGCTCCCGGCTGGATTGACTACATGAAATGGTATCCAGACGGTTTACCCCTGATTAACTCGCTGCCTGCACTGCCTGCAACTGCAGCTGTACTCTACAGTGTAGTATCAGTTTTTGGTAATGTAGATTTAATGACGTTCTGCGCTATTTTACCAGCAGTCATCGCTGTTATCGATTGTTTAATCATTTACTTTGCAGGTAAAGACATGGGCGGCAAAGCAGTCGGCTTATTCGCTGCTTTATTCCTTGCTATGGCGCCGTCATTCCTGCAAAGGAGCTCTCTGGGTTTCTTTGACACGGAAGTTCCCGGTGTCCTCGGGCTTGTTTTGTTCATTTTCCTCTTCATGCGTTCCATGGATACTAACCGCTCGCTTAAAGCGTCTTTACTGTATGCTGTAGGCGCAGGACTCGCAATAGGCTACTTCATTATGGGCTGGGGATCCGCATACTTTGTCATTGACTTGGCATGCCTCTTTATCTTTGTCCTAATACTGCTTAAGCGGTACAACCAGCGGATGCTCATTAACTTCAGCGTAACCTTCGGCTTAGCCCTAATGATAGGCACCAAAGTACCCTATATCGGGCTTGGCTATCTGGCTTCAGGCGCTATTTTGCCTGTAGCCGCTATATTGCTGATGCTGATTGTTGCTGAGCTTCTCCGCAACAACATCTCCGTAAGGAACAAGTTGACTTTGGCAATTGCCGCTTTAGCTGTCGCTGTAGGCGGATTTCTTGCTTTATGGGCAACTGGTTCACTTGAAGATGTGACAAGCAAGTTCATCACGGTACTTGATCCCTTTATCAGGGCTTCTTCACCGCTTGTAGATTCAGTGGCTGAACAGAGAATTACTGCATGGGGCAACATCTACCTTGAATTAGGAATAAGCGCGCTATTCTTCCTGATTGGCCTCTACTTTACACTGCGCAATCCCACTAACCGAAACATTTTCCTGCTGCTCTTCGCGGTGACATCGCTTTACTTCGCTGCTTCAATGGTGCGTATTCTGGTAATCTTTGCTCCAGCCTTCGCAATCATCGCTGGCATCGGTATAATGGGTATGGCTAAACCTTTCTTCAACTTACTCCATGAATCGTCAAGAGCTGTGGCTAAATCGAAGAAGCGGCTGGTACGGGTTAGCAAGGAATACAGTGGCATAGCGTTATTCGTCATATTCATGATCTTGGTATCTCAATTTGCGTTTTCACCGCAGACAGGCGGCGAGCCAAGATCGATTTCCCAGGCGTATGTGCCCACAGCAATCCAAGCCTCGAGTCTGCCGTTGGGCGGCGCGGGACTCAACGGCAACGTCCCCACTTGGCTGGACGCGTTGAATTGGCTTAAAACTAACTCGCCTTCAAAAGATGTGACGGTGATGTGGTGGGACTACGGAAACTGGTTAAGCGACATAGGAAACGTAACCAGCTTATGCGATAACACTACAACCAATGGCACCCAAATAGAGAACGTCGGGTTCGCCTTCATGGCAAACGAGAACCAAACCCTGCATATGCTGTCGTCCTACGGACAGAATCGCGTAAAATACATCGCTGTCTTCCTAACCCTCTACGCTTCCCAATCGAGCAGTGGAAGCAGCCAATACGTGGTGTATCCGGGCGGTTATGGCGACGAAGGCAAATGGGTCTGGATGGCGCGTATATCAGGTCAAGGCATGGATAGACTGGTAAATGAAGGATTCATCAGTGCCTCAGATGCATGGACCAACGAAACATCTTTCGGAAGCAGCGCTTCAAATGGCCAGTGGCAATGGAATGACCGCGGCTTAAACTGCACAGTTGAAGAACTGATGGCTTACGCTGAATCACAATACGCCCAAGTAATAACATCAACTGGACAGTACACAGTGCAAGCAGACCACACAGCGACTACACCGACCTACTTCAAAGAAGCCTACTTCTCAGGCATCAACGTAGCACCCAACACTTACGGCGGCTTAATCCCGATCGTCGCAATATACTCCATCGACTGGGCAGCATACGACGCAGCAAACGGAATAACACCACCCTCAAGCTAAGATAGGAAGCGCAAAAAGTGTTTCCAAAGGTACCCGACCAACACAAAGTCGGTCGACCCTTAATCCCCAACGGTTACGGCGTTTTCTACGTCTTAACCGCAGTTCTTTATCTTTTCTCAATTTATTTTCTGAACAGAATTTTTCCTTTAAACTTAGACACATATGTGAACGGTGTTTCTGCATCTTTGACACTTGCGGTTTGCGTACTCTTCGGCGGATTTATGGGGCTTCTTGATGACTTCATCGATTTAAAGTGGCGATACAAGGCTTTTATGCCTCTAATTGCTGCGTTGCCGCTGATGTATTACACTTTTGAAGGTTTACAAGCTGGAGCCATAAGGACTTCCATTGCAATCCCCTTCATTGGAACCTTTCATTTCGGTGCATACTACGTTTTTTTAATTGTGCCGCTTATTGTCATGGTTGTTACAAACGTCGTTAACATGCTTGGAGGGTTAAACGGATTAGAAACTGTTTGCCCAGCCATTGTGATTTTGGGGTTAATGGCTTTCTCTCCATCCTACTTCTTGATGGTTGGACCCTTACTTGTCTGGTTAGTGCTTGCGTTCTTTAATGTGCGGGGGAAAATTTTTGTTGGAAACGTAGGTTCATTCGCCATCGGAATCACCGTTGCCTCATTCGCCGTTATTTCAGACTTAAAAGTCAGCTTGCTGGTTTCCATTTTACCCTTCATCTTTAACTCCACTGTAATTTTGCTTTCCGTTTTCTTTACACGTAAAAAAGCCAACGTGACCTTTGATGGGCAAAAACTATGCTCCGACAGCCGAAGAAGCCTTGTAACAATCATAACCTACCATCGCCCCTTAACAGAGCGACAGATAGTCGTTATTATTTCAGGAATTGTTGCCCTTTTCACACTGCTTGCAGCAGCTTTAATGTTCATTTAAAAACAGGTGTTTCTAATTTCGGTGGTGTCTCCTTAGCTGAGGGATCCAGTGGTTAAGCGCCCAGAAAACTTGCAAGCCTCGTTAACCCAATAATCTCCTCGAAGTTCAATCCCAGTGCATCAAGCACTTGGTCAAAGGTTGACTGCAAATAGGCGATGTATTTGTCGACGTCTACTTCGTTACGTGAAGCTAACTCGACGGGTTTTACACCCGAGTTATCCTCTGCTGAGCCGCGCTGTTGCCCTGACCTGATTACTTTTACGAAACTGATGAGGTCGCCTGCTCTTAGTTCTTTGCCGCTTTTCTGCAGAATCCGTGCGGCTTTAACATGCTGCGGCGTAGTCTTGGTGTAACTTGAGAGTTCATCGCCTAAAACCACGTGGAACGCTAGTTCGCTGTTGTCTTTCCATTCCCGACGTTTGAGGATATTGTAGCGGTCGCGAACGATGTTGGCAATGTCTTTTCGGGCTTTCTCGAAGTCCTCGGGGTTCTTGACCTTTGCGAGGCGCTCTTTCATCTGGTTAAAAGCATCCTTGATAAACAGGGGAATATGCTTCTTTTTACCTGTTAAACCCTTCACGTCCACCGTGCCGTCTTCGAGGACGCCGAGATAGTTCTTTTTGCGGCTGCTAAACACTGCATAACGGTAGGTTTTGTCGACGTCTATGCCCATGCCCAACTCGTGCTCGGTGTAATGGACGACGTCTTCGATTTGTTCTTTGGTGGGGTTTTTGAGGAATAAGCTGTCGGTGTCGCCGTAGAGCACCTGGATGCCTACAGAGCGGCAGTGAGTGAGGATTTGAGTGATGCTGTAGCGGCCTATTGCGGCGGTTGCTTCCGCGACTGGGGGACAGTAGAGGTCGAAGCTGTCGGCTCCAAAAACGCCGTAGCTCGCGTTCAAGATGACTTTGAGTGCTCCCTGTGCGATGCTGTACCAACTGCGCAGTTCAGGCGGCAGTGACTTGTCTTTGGCTCGGCTCTTGTACCAGCGCACACGCAAATCTCGAAGCGAACCGATCAGCAGGCTTTCAAGTGCCCGTTTTTCTGTGCAGACCCAGTGTTGGGTGTCTGGGATCGGTTTTTTTGTTTTGCATCCCGGGTGGTTGCAGCAGATTGATTGGTAGCCAAGGTTCCAGACTTTTATGATTGAGGGGTATAGGCTTGGGAAGTCCATTACTGAGACGTTGAAGTGTACGCCGGGGGTGGGTTCGACGACTATGGCGCCTTTGTATTTTTTGCCTTTGATGACTGCGGTCGTGCTGGTTTTGCCCTTCTTAGTTAAAATATCCTCTGCATTGGGAATGAGCATGCCTAATTTGCGGTGTTCTCGATGCATAAAGTTGCGGATCCAGCGGCTGACTCCTTGGCGGCTCACGTCCTCCATGGGCATGCTGGCGATTCTGGCAAGCACAAGCATCAGTTTCATGGCGGAGTCGTTGTCGTAGCTTGTGAGTTTATAGGTGATTTCGCTGTCTCGGAGGCAGTAAGCGGCAAGTTCGCTGTAGTCTAAGTCGCCAAAATTCTTGTCCAGATGTATCTTCTGCGTCCCAATCAAGGCGCAGCCTACATCGTCGAGGCTAACATCTTTGTATTTGCCGCCGTAAGCGTAGATTTGCACTGAACGGTTGAAGAAGAACTTGTAGAGGTCAATGTGGATGCTGTAGCGGAGGAGACAGACGCGTTTGCCGATTTCAATGGGGATTTCCCGTTTGCTAAAGCCTAAGTTGGCTGCGCGGTGAGCGAGGTAACGAAGGTCAAAGTCGTCGCCGTTAAAAGTTAAGATAAAGGGATAATCATTTAGGACATTGAAGATTTTGCGGAGGAGTTCCTCTTCGGTTTCACAGAACTCCACTTCAAAGCCAACTGTTAACTTTGGGTCGCCACTCTGCATGCCTTTCCGCTTGAGAACCAGCACTTTTTTGTCGCCGTCGCTGCTGTAGACGCTGCATGCGATGACTGGACAGGCGCCTTCCCGGGCGTCAGGCACACGGTTAGCCAGCGGCGAATAAACTTCGATGTCTATGGCGGCACGGCGGAACTGTGGCGCAGGATACTCAAGCAGCTTAGCCCACATCTCCGCGTACTCCCGCTCCTCAACAGAGCAGTCTTTAAAAATCTCCCGGATACGGCTCAGGTTCTCATCTGCCTGTTGCACAACCGACTCGACCAAGTTGCCGTCTTTAACCTCATAGATCATGCCGGGCAGAAACTGGCGGTCATAAATGTATGTTTGGTAGTATTTGATTTTGGATTCCCAAACCTTGATTTCTTTAGGGTCAATGTAGCTCTCAGAGACCTTGGGGTAATCCTCTGGGATGATGTCTCGGATGGTTCCGCCGGGTCGACCGCCAATCGCCAAGGGATCTTTGCAGACAACCTTTGTAACTGTGACTTTCCTATCGTTTAATGGATCGGTTTTTTCAACTGCTTCGAAATGGTCGAAGCCTTCGTGGTTAACTACCCTGTCGAGCTTGCCTAACTCGTACTCGGACAGGTTTGTTAAAAGGTAAGGCAGGTGCCCAGTGTTGTCGTACCAGAAATATAGTTGCCCAGAAATAGGCTCGTAAAGCTTGACAACCGCTTTTTTCTGTCGGCCATCGTAGGCGGCTGAGACAAAGTATGAGGGGGGCAGATTGTCTGGGGCTATAGGTGGTAGCTTTCTGGGTTCCCTTATTTTAGGTTTAACCGCTTCGGGGATGGAGACTTCTTTGGGTTTCTGCACTTCAGGTGGCAGTGTCGGTTGCGGTGCTACCGCTTGGGCCTCTTCTCTATGCTGAGGTTTAGCTGGTTCACTGCACCAATCCAGTAGAGTGCGAGCCATCCCATTTTCCCCTATGCCTCAGTATGGCACATGGAGACTAAAATGTGTAGTGACACCTAACAGACAAAATATCCCTCAAATGTCAGAGCAAACTACGGTGTGATTTTATTCAGTGTAGTAACCGTTGAGGTTGTTTAGGACCGATTTGATTTTTGGTTTATGAAATTTTTTAATGTGGTTGCTAACTTCCATTCCTGTGTCAAAGATTTTACCGCATTCAGGGCACATGTATTGCCCCGCTTTGGTTTCAGGAGTACTTCTGCGTTTGATTACGCTATTGCGTTTAACTATCGAATTTTGACTCAAGCTTTTACACCTCGCTTAAAGTAAGAAAAATGGAAAAGGCGCTTAACTTGGTGTGTGCGCACTAGAGTTTACGCACTACAAGCATTTATTCTTCTTCGTGTTCCTTGCCTTCCTCGATTAGTTCACGGACCCGTGGACCGCCTTTGGCGCCGCCCCTTTTTCCTGCTTCCTGAACCGTCATTTTCCCTTTACTCGTTTCCATGTTTTCGTCTATTCGCCTTTTTGACAAACATGTCACCTCCATTATCGGAGCTTGCCACAGAAAACATTGAATCTAGCACAATTGGAAACTTCTTAAACATATGTGGCTGTTCACGTGCAGTAACAGTAGCCTCTTTTGAATTGCTTATTTAGGGGCACTGCATTTGGTTTCGGTGTGAATTGATTTGCTGCGGGAAGCTTGGACAATCGCGATAGAAACCCTAAGTTGGATGGAGATGCGCCGACTAAACGAGCGCTCAGCGCTGCTGCGGACAACTAAGCAGCTGGGCATCAGGGATCTTCAGGCAATCCGCCTCGCATACGGACTCGTGGTGGAAACCACACGGCGAAAAAACCTCATCGATAGACTCATCAATAATGTGGTTGCGCCAAAACAAATCGGCGAATACAATCAGGGCATCCAAGCTTTTCTGCGCCTCTATGTCTATCAGACCCGTGTAGCTAAGAACTGGGGCAAAATCCACCTAAAAGAAGCCGAGAGCATCGCAAGTTTGGGCAGGGCTATTCTGGGTTGGCAGGTCATGCGAGAAGTCGAGCCGTACTTGGGCTTCCTTTTAACGCGGCAGCTTACCCAAATTATGGAGGCGGCAAGCGAAACCGAGCGGATAGCGCTTGAAACCTTCCATCCCACATGGTTCGTGGAGTATTGCATTAAACTCTTTGGCAAAGAAGAAGCCGCCTCGTTTTTGAGGGGCAGCCTGCATCCGCCGCCAACCTACATCCGAGTCAACACCTTAGAGGCTTCTGAAGATGAAATCCTCCAAAAGCTAGCTGAAGAAGGCGTCAAGCTCCAAAAAGTTGAACCCTTAAAATACACCTACAGGGTCTTGGAGCTTAAGGCGCCCTTGAATACGTCGCCATGTCTCAAATCAGGCTTATTTTATGTTCAGGACAAAGCCAGCTGTTTTGCAACGCAAGCCGCTGACCCAATGCCAAACAGCACAGTTTTTGACATATGCGCTGCGCCCGGAGCTAAAACCACCTTTATCGCTCAACTCATGGGTAATCAAGGCAGCATTGTCTCAGTGGATTTCTCGGCTAAGCGTATGCATACTTGGCGGCGTGAGACAGAGCGGATGGGTACAAAAATTGCTGCGCCGCTGGTCGCCGATGTCAGGGTGTCGGTTCCTTTGGTGGGGGAAGCAGATTTGGTTGTTTTGGATCCTCCCTGCACCAGCACAGGCGTCTTCGCTAAGCAGCCCTCTGCGAAGTGGCGGCTGAGCAAAAAAAGCATCCAAAACATGAGTGAAATCCAACTGCAGATGATTCAAAACTGCGCCGACAAAGTCAAATCAGGCGGCACTCTGGCCTATTCCACCTGCAGCGTCACTTTGGAGGAGAATGAGGGCGTAATCGAGCAGTTCCTCAAAGCACACTCAGACTTCAAACTGACAGAAATCACACCGAAAATCGGTGTGCCCGGACTCAACGGTTTAACAGAGTGCCAACGCCTCTACCCCCATATCCACCACTGCAACGGCTTTTTTGTAGCCAAGCTGGCTAAGAGTTAAAAACCACATTTCACTATGGATACAGCCGCGTATTCTACCCTTTTTATGAGGGCGATTTTTCTATAGAAACCTCAAAACTGATTCTGCTATTGGCTTCTTTGGCAGGTGCCCTCTTAGGAGTTTTCGTTCTAGCGCTGGCTAATCCGCCGACCGACTTGTTGTTTTTGCTGCCTGTGTTCGCTTTAGCAGGGATATTTGTGGCTAACTTTACGTTGATAATAATTCTTCAGGCAAGCAGGGGTATTGAGGATTAAGCGGGAAAAAATTTTTCTTTGCCAATGCAAATGCAGTAAACGAGTTCCCGTGGTATGGAATAGGAAGCCTAAAACCTTTCCTTAGCCAATCTAAACATGAAGGTGGCTAAACTAATCAACGACGAAGTCCTAATCATTTTACTTACAACATTGACTGGAGTGTTAGGCGGCATCTTCGCCCTTATTGAAGCTCACCCGCAAATGGATTTCTACTATCAACTGCCAATTTTCGCCCTAATCGGCGTAATAGTAGCTAACCTGGTCCTGATTGCGGTCTACCAACTAAGCAAGGAACTCAAGTTTTAGGCGGAACCAAAATCGCCAAGGGTTCTCTGCGGCGTCTCTTTGCTGTACAGTGGGTAGGTGACTTTGTTGCCTTCCACATGGGCTGCTTCGCTGAGTTCATGGGTTATGGTGCTGGTTTTGCTTATGATATGCAGCACCCGAACATGCCGCGCCACCAATGCGTCAGAGATGAGGCTTCTGTGGCATCGCCAAGGTAGCGCCTCCGCACACATCAACGCCACCCGATTCTCCCGTGCCAACGCCATGATTTTGAGCAGGGCGTCGGTGAACTCTTTAGTCTGCATGTAGTCGGCGTATCCGCGGAAACTTGGGTTCTTCAATGCAAGGTTGACGCTGTTGGGTTTAGGGTGGCGTAATCCGCCGATTTCTGGCAGATGGGTGTATTTTATGCCGTAGCGTTTAAGGTGGTCGGGGAGGGCTTCTTTGTTGAATTGGGGGTTATGGCGGCTATGGGGGACGGTTCGGACGTCGATGAGTAGGGTGACGCCGTAGATTTGCAGGAGCTCGGTGAATTCTTCAAGCGTCCGCGTGCTGTGCCCGATGGTGAGCACTGTTAGGTCTGGCTCTTTTTCCCTGTTGCTCAAATTTAGCCCTCGAATCCGGTTATTATTGGCGGGTCTGGGTATAAGAATCAATCAGGCAGTTACCGAATAGAAGACTCGTGGTTAGTGCTGGGGGTCTGTGGGGAAGTCGGTGGATAATCCGCCCCGCAAATGCTTTCTTGGGAGTTGTCGTATTTTGAGGTGTCGGGTTAGGGTTATGGCGAATAATTCCTAAATATTGTCTGATTTCTCGAAAAAAATGTTTCCTTAAAGATATTACTTCACGAAAAACTTTGAATTACTGAGTTAGCGGAAAAGCAAAATGTGTATATACGTCGCCAGAAAACTAGCTATTTTATCGCTATATAGGAAGGAAAAATGACTTGAAAACCTTAAGTAAAACAGCGATTGCAATCTCAATTCTCCTCATAGTTTCTATGGGAGCTTCAACAATGCTAGTTCCAAACACTAGCGCACATACACCAGGATGGAATATACCAACATTTGCATTCATCAACGCAGCACCCAACCCAGTCGGTGTAGGTCAAAAAGCATACATTATCATGTGGCTCAGCGACACCTATGACCCCAGCAGTGCATTATCGAACAATTACCGATTCCAAAACTACCAACTCACCATCACCGCACCAGACGGAACAGTAACCACACAGACCTTCCCCATCGTAAGTGACCCAACATCAGCACAGGACTATCCATTCACTCCAAACCAAGTAGGCACATACAACCTCACCTTCTCATTCCCAGGACAAAACATAACTGCCAGCAACGACAGCCCCACCTCCGTACTCGTTGGCGACTATTACATGCCAAGCTCAGCACATGCAACACTGACAGTTCAGGAAGAACCAATCGCAACCATACCAGCAACTCCACTACCAACCGAATACTGGACACGCCCAATCTACGGCACCAACCCCAACTGGTACACAATCTCATCTAACTGGCTAGGCTCTGGTGCACCCGGCTACTCTGGCTACTCCATGTTTGGGTCAGCTCAACAGAGCTTCCCAGGTGACGCAGTAGGACCACTTACAGGCCACATTATGTGGACTAAGCCACTGCAGAGCGGCGGAGTCGTCGGCGGAAACAACACCGTAATCCAAGGTGACACATACTTTGAAGGTTCAGCTTACAACCAAAGATTCACCAACCCAATTATTCTCGACGGAAAACTATACTACACCGAACCAATATCGTTCGCAGGAGTCCCAGGTGGATTAGCGGCAAACGGCATTCAAGGACCAACTGACTGTGTTGACTTACAAACTGGACAAGTTCTATGGTCACGCACTGATGTTCCAGCGCTTTCCTTCGGCTACATCTACGACGTACAGGACCCTAACCAACACGGAGTTTACCCGCCGATTCTATTCTCAGTTGTAGGGGGTAACTTCCTCTATGCATCAGCCACTTCAACTTGGAAAGCATATGACGGCGACACAGGCGACTATATGTTCACCGTAACTGATGTTCCAGGCGGCACCACAATGCTTGGTCCAAACGGAGAACACCTGATCTTAGCATTACATAACTACGGCACATCATCAAGTCCAAACTGGTATCTGCAGGAATGGAACTCATCCAAACTATGGGAACCAGACTACTCAGGCGCATCAACTTCACCTCCAGTTGTTCCAGTGACAACTAACGGAAGCTGGACAGGCGGCTACGTAAACATCATGGGCATGTACGGGCCAGTCCCAACATATGTTCCGTCACTATACGACTTCAACGTTTCAGTACCACAACTCAACACACTCAGCGGAACACCGTCAATCCAAAGTGCATTCTACAACAACATGGCAATCGTGTTAGTAGGCTCTCTACCATCCGCATCAACACTCATATTCCGCACAATGAGCAGCAGCCCATACACCTACGTTGGAATCAACCTCAAAGCAGGCTCAATCGGCAACGTAGCATGGACAAACACACTTCAACCACCACCAGGCAACGTCACAGTCCTAGCAGGCCCAGCAGACCCAGCAACAGGCGTTTTCACTGAAGCATACGCAGAAACTACGCAGTGGGTAGGCTACAGCATGGCTACAGGTCAAAAGATCTGGGGTCCAACTGCAGGTCAAACAGCTTTTGACTACTACGGTAACCCAGCAACACCAAACGTTCAAGGAGTCTGCGCAAACGGCATCCTCTACAGCAGCGGCTTTGGCGGCATATGCTACGCTTACGATGACACCAACGGCAACTTACTTTGGACTTACGGCAACGGCGGCGCAGGCAACAGCACCTATGCAGGTCTTGAAACACCATTCGGCGAATACCCAACCTTCATCCAAGCCATCGGCAACGGAGTCGTTTACCTAGTCACGACAGAACACACCATTGAAACTCCAATCTTCAAAGGAGCATTGATCCGCGCAATCAACGCCACAACAGGCGCAGAAATCTGGACTCTCTCAGATTACACAGGCGAATTCGGCGCAATGAGTTTTGCAATGGCAGACGGATATGCAACCTTCTTCAACGGTTATGACAACCAAATCTACAGTGTCGGCAGAGGACCAAGCCAAACAACAGTCGAAGCCCAAGCATTCGGAAGCCAAATAGTCATCCGAGGAACAGTAACAGACATCGCCGCAGCAACCAAAGAAACTCAGGTAGCAGGCAACTTCCCCAACGGTGTCCCAGTAGCTTCAGACGCAAGCATGAAAGACTGGATGGGCTACGTCTACCAGCAGCAACCCTGCCCAACCAACTTCACTGGTGTCCCAGTAGACATCTATGTGTTGGACGCTAACGGCAACTACCGCAGCATCGGCACAGCCACAACAGACGCATCAGGCATGTACACGCTAACATGGAAGCCAGACATTCCAGGCAACTTCAAAGTCTACGCACAATTCGAAGGAACCAACGGATACTACCCATCAAGTTCAGAAACAAGCTTCGCAGTCGACCAGCCACAGGCAACTTCAACACCAACCCCAGCAGCTCCGCAATCAGCAGCTGACCTATACTTCATCCCAGCAATCGCAGGATTGTTCGCCCTAGTCATCATCGTGCTAGTAATGCTAGCAGTAATATTGATGAGAAAGCGAGCATAAACAGCGAACACAAAAAACAACTTTCCCCTTTTCCTTTTTTTAGTTAATTATTTTTAGTCAGGTTCAAAATGGCTCTGGGAGAAATAGAAATCTTGACAAGGTTTAGTCAAGGAATCTGTACAAGAAGCCTTTAATTGACGACCTGACCCAGAGTGCAACTATGAACAAAGCAGGAACAGTGGCTGCACTAGCGCTTCTGCTGCTTATGATGGGTGCTAGCCTAATCGCGGTTAAACCTGCGGTTGCTCAATCAATACCTAAACCCTCAGCACCCGAATTCAGTTTGCAAGTTATAGATGACTCATATATCATACCTTTCAAAAATGTGACTACAACCGACCCCTATACTGGAAAAGTAACCTGGCTAATAGAGGGCGGTGGTCACGTTGAAAATCAAAAAGTCGTTGTAACGATAAGAAAGCCGTCGTTTACGCCAATTCAGACATCTGATGGTTACCTGACTGACTTGTGCTTTAGTGTTCGCGCCAAAGGGCACTATGAGGAATGGCAACCTTCCGCTGAACCCCACCTTATCTATGCGGTAAACGCTTCAGCCGCCGAAAATACGGTGGCTACTTATTATTTACAGGGTGAACCTGGCTGGGGTAGCTTTCATAATGGCGGAGAAGTCGATGTCGAAGTCAAAGCTCTTATCGGATATCACTACACAACTGAGGATTATAGTCGAGTTCTACACCAACCCATTTACACAGTTCAATACGTAGAGCTTGCAGAAAGCGACTGGAGTAGTACACAAACAGTCACAGTCCCAAGAGAGTTAGCAAATCCCCTGCCTCCTTGGTGGATTGGGCCTACTCCGCAATCATCGCCCGATATAACTACACCCGAGGTTACTGTGACTCCAACCGCAACTGCCATCCAATCAGGATTAAACCTGGCTTTTCCCACATTAGATTGGATAGAGCTTTTCGCATTTGCAATTGTAGCTCTGGTGTTTGCTTTGCTGGTTGTGGTTATTTTCTTTATGCGTAGGAGAATTAGGGTTTTGGAGCTGAAACAAAATGGCACCTAAGAGAGCACTTTGCGTGTTGTTGGTGGCATTGATGGTTAGTGGAGTAGCCATCGGTTTTGGCAATGTCAGGGCTGAATCATCCATCCCTAAACCATCAGTGCCAGAGTTTACCGTGAAGTACGTTGATCTATCCTATGATGTCCCCTCGACAACTAGCATAGACCAATACACAGGAAAAACAGTGACTGCACAGGGGTACCACGTAGAGAACAGAACCATACAACTCACCATTAGGAACCAACCATTTACCTCTTACATGCAAGATGGACAAAAAGTTTCTTTCTACTATAACGTAAGAGAAAAGGGGCAATATTCAGCGAATACAGGAAATTGGATAACAGTTTATAACCCTGACACTGATTTTCCGACTGCATCCAAGTCTGATTATACAACTTTGTACTATTTTATTGATGGGAATGGTTTTCCGTTCTGGGATCATCTGCTTAACGGTGGGACTGTAGATTTTCAGGTCCAAGCATTAGTTGGCTCTGTTCATCGCATATCTAATATTACTGGAGGTAACCAGTCTCCATTTGAAATGTTCCCTTGGATCTTTGATGGGCAAACAAGCGACTGGAGCGGCACACAAACCATAACCATACCCGCAAGCGCCGCCTCAAGTCCAACAAGCACACCTCCACAATCTCAGACAACCTTGGAAACCCAACCAGGCACTAATGCAGTTGTTATCCAATTGAATCTGCTAGAGCTTGTCATTTTGGTTGCTGTAGGAGCTGTGGTTGCTTTGTTGGTGGTCTTTATTGTTTTGTTGCGTAGTAGAATTAGGGTTTTGGAGATGAAACAAAATGGCGCCTAAACGGGTACTTAGCTTGTTTTTGGTGGCGTTGGCTTGCTGTTATTGTCGTGTTGTTGGTTTTTGTGGTTGCTTATTTGCGTAGACGAAACGTAAAGTAACCAGCGCCTTTGTGGACTCTGCAGAAGCCTAATGGCATTCCGGTCTGGAGTTAACGGCTTTATATAAGGGGAGGGGACCCTCGGCAAAGCAACAAACGGTTCTTGACATAAGCGCCCATCTGCTTGCGGAATCCGCCACAACCAACCTGCAACCCAACCCAGTTGCCAAACACCCAAAGCAGTCGCCTGCATAATCCGCTGGAAGAAGATGAAAAAAGAGGGGTCGGCGGCAACTTGTAAAATAGAAAAACAATGTCAGCAAAACCTCTAAAACCGATCTACTTGTGGCACAACCCACAACCAACCAGCAACCGCCAAAACCAGCCAACCCCCAAAAAACAATCTTTACCAACGTTCGCTGGTTGTTGATGTGTAGGGAGACTTTTCGGCAACAACTTCTAATGAAAAAATAACCCGCCAAAGAAGCCTAAACCTGCCTTTTTACCATTCACATGTCAAGTTTTTGGTTTTGCTTTTATAGGAAAGGTTTTTAGTATAGTTATTGTATGAGTCTGTGAAAAAGTCAACAAGGTAAAATGAGGTTAACATTATGTCTGTATTTGCAGCACCAGGAGCATATGACCGTGCAATTACCGTTTTCTCACCTGACGGCCGACTCTTCCAAGTCGAATACGCAATGGAGTTGGTTAACCGTGGAGCCACCATACTTGGCATCCAAACCTCAGACGGCTTAGTGCTGGGGTCAGAAGAAAACATAGAAGTCCTCGAAGAAGCAGGCTACTCATGGAAAATCTTCCGAGTAGACGACCACATCGGAGCAGCCATAGTCGGCTTAAGCTCAGATGCACGCATACTAATCGACCAAGCACGAATATACGCACAAAGCAACAAACTAACATACGACGAACCCATCGACATAGAAGTCGTCACCAAACGCATCTGCGACATCCAACAAATGTACACCCAACACGCAGGTGTCCGACCGTTCGGCGTATCCATCATCTTCGGCGGCGTCGATAAAACGGGAGCACGAGTCTTCGGTACACATCCAAGCGGAACATACCGCGGCTACAAAGCCACTGCACTAGGCGCGGGACGAGAAACAGTCCTAAACATCCTAAAAGAAGAATACAAAGAAGACCTGAGCCTCGACAGCACAATAAAACTTGCAGTGAAATGCCTAGTCAAAGCACTCGAAACACGCCAACTGCCACCCAGAATCAAAATCGCCATAATCCCGGCTGCAACCAAAAAAATGGAAATGCTAAACGACAACACAGTCGAAGGCTACATTAAAGAGCTGGGTTCAAGCAAGTGACAAATTAATGAGCGAAAAGTTCACCGTCGCACGCTTAACCCGCGAAAACGAACACTTTGAAATCCTAGTAAAACCCAACAAAGCACTGGATTACCGCAACGGCAAAATCTCAAGCATAACCGAGGTTTTAGCCGCTGAACTAATTTTTAGCGACGCAAACAAAGGCACCAAAGTCTCTGAAGAAGCCATGAAAAAAGCGTTTCACACGGTGGACCCGCTCAAAATCGCAGACGAAATAATAAAAAAAGGAACCCTCCAGCTCACAACCGACCAAAGAAGAAAAATGGTCGAAGACAAAAAAAGACAAGTAATCGACTTCATTTCCCGACAGGCAGTTGACCCAAAAACCAACCTGCCTCATCCCCCCATGCGCATAGAAAACGCCATGGAGCAAATCCGCTACCCCATAGACCCATACAAACCCGTTGAGGAACAAGCAAAAGACATAGTTAAACTCCTGCGACCCATCCTGCCTCTTAAAGTCGAGCAGGTAATCGTCGCAGTAAAAATCCCCACGCAGTACGCCGCCAGAGCCTACGGCACCATCAAAACGTTGGGCACCATAAAACGGGAAGAATGGCGCAGCGACGGCTCATGGTACGGCGAACTAGAGTTACCCGCAGGATCATACGCTTCACTGCTAAACAAACTGGGCGACATAACCAAGGGAAGTGGAGAAGCAAAAATAATCTAAATAATATGAAAAACCAAAACAGGTGATTTTATGCCAGCATTCTTTGAAAAAAAACAGCTCGTAACGCCCGGAGAATTACTCGCTGAAGGCGACTACTTACCCGGCGAAAATACATATGTAGAAAACGGCAAGATCTACGCCTCAAGAATTGGACTCGTAGACGCAGACAACAAAAAAGTCAACGTGGTTGCACTTAGAGCTTTTTATGTGCCAAAAACGGGTGACATAGTAATCGGAACAGTCGTCGAAGTAGGCTTCAACGGCTGGACAGTCAACATCGAAGCACCCTACACCGCACTCCTACGTGCCTCAGACGTGCTTAGCAGACCGTTTAAACCCCAAAACGACGAGTTAAGCGCAGTCCTAAACGCAGGCGACCTGATCGTTGCCAAAATCGCATCCTACGACCGTGCACACGACCCGCAATTGACAGTCGGCGAACCCGGCTTGGGAAAGATTACACGCGGCCAAATCCTCAGAGTGACACCTACAAAGATTCCACGCATCATCGGACGCAAAGGCTCCATGATATCCATGATTAAACAGGAAACCAACTGCCAAATCATATTGGGCTTAAACGGTGTCATCTTAGTCACAGGCAAAACCCCTGAAGAAGAAGAAATCGCCATAATGGCTATACGGAAAATCGAGGAAGAATCCCACACCAGCGGTCTAACGGATCGTATTACCCAGTTATTGAAAGAAAAGAAACCAGCTAAATTGGAGGAAAACAAAATTGAATGAAAAACCCGATAAATTAATCGACAAAAAAGGCATCCGTGGCGACGGAAGAAAAGCGGATGAACTTCGCCCCCTAAAACTTCAAGTGGGCGTACTCTCAAACGCAGATGGCTCAGCATACATTGAACATGGCAAAAACAAAATCTTAGCCGCAGCATTCGGCCCAAGAGAAATGCACCCCAAACACCTCGCGCAACCCGACAAAATGGTGCTACGCTGCAGATACCACATGGCACCCTTCAGCGTTCAAGAACGCAAATCCCCCGCACCCTCACGCCGAGAAGTCGAACTTAGCAAAGTCATAAAAGAATCCCTCGAACCAGCATTATTTCTAGAACTCTATCCACGCACAGGCGTAGATGTCTTCGTTGAAGTCTTGCAGGCAGACGGAGGCACCAGGTGCGCAAGCATCACCGCTGCGGCTTTAGCAATCGCAGATGCAGGTGTACCCATGAAGGACCTGGTTGTTGCATGCGCGGCAGGCAAAGTAGACGATACAGTGGTTCTTGACCTGTACGATGCAGAGGATAAATTGGGCTCTGCAGATGTTCCAGTTGCCTATATGCCAAACCTAAACGCTGTCACTTTATTGCAGATGGATGGCATCTTGACTCCTGACGAATTTGAGAAAGCAGTCAACATGGCTATGGATGGATGCAAGAAAATCTATGCGATGCAGAAGGAAGCGCTAAAAACTAAGTACATGGTTGTTAAGGAGGTTGAAGAGTAATGTCGTCACTAGTTACTAAAGTCAGACTACGACAAATTGAAGCACTCCTCGAGAAAGGTAAACGCCTAGACGATCGAAGCTTAACTGATTACCGGGAAATAAAAATTGAGCAAGGCATAATTGAAAAAGCCGAAGGCTCAGCACGCGTCTTTTTAGGTAAAACTGAGGTTCTAGTCGGCGTAAAAGTTGAAACCGGAGAACCATTCCCAGATACACCTAAAGAAGGCGTCATGACCGTCAATGCAGAACTTGTGCCGCTGGCTTCACCAAACTTTGAGCCGGGTCCACCCGACGAAAACAGTATTGAACTTGCACGTGTTGTTGACCGTGGCATAAGAGAATCCCATTCAATTGACACAGAGAAACTCTGTATTGAAGAGGGCAAGAAAGTCTTTGTTGTATTCGTCGACGTGTATGTCCTTAACCACGACGGCAACCTGATCGATGCTTCCGCAATCGCGGCCATAGCGGCACTTATGAACACCAAGATGCCTAACTACGAAATCAAAGATGGCGAACTAAAAATCAAGCAAGGCTACACACCGCTTCCAATGAAAAGTCACCCTATAACTGTAACTATGGGCAAAATCAACAATAAACTAGTCGTTGACCCCTGGCTTGAAGAAGAATCTGTTATGGACTCACGCATATCTTTAGCCACAAACGAAGACGGCAACATCTGTGCCATTCAGAAAGGCGGCTCCAGCTACTTTACACCGCAACAGATTTTAGAAGCATCAAAGATTGCTCTGGACAAAGCAGCAGAACTGCGCAAGAAACTAAACTGGTGAAAACGTTGCCTAAGACAAAGAAAGTCGGTCCAACAAGGGGTTTAGGGACACGTTACGGTGCCACAGTAAGGAAACGCTACGTCAAAGTCATAACTGAACTCAAAAAACCCCACAGATGCCCCCAATGCGGCTTTGTCCGCGTTAGACGCGTAAGCGTGGGCGTGTGGCAATGCGGTAAATGCGAGTTCAAGTTTGCAGGCGGAGCCTACACTCCAAGCACGAAACTCGGCGCTGTTGCTAAACGTGCAGCTAAAGGCATGCCAGTGGAGGAAGCCACCAAGATGGCGACTGAAGCTGAAGCCGAATCTGTTGAACCGGCAACTGAAGAAGAAGCCTCCGAGTAAACCTATCCTTTTCCTTTTTAATTTTTGTTCTATTTGTTTTTTCTAGTAGTTGATGATGGCAGAGTCGCCTTTACAGGTCGTCTTCTTACGGGCTTGGTGGGCGGCTGCTCTTTTGTGTTAGTGACCTCTGCATGTTGCAGGTTGGTTGAGGCTGATTCGACGTGTTCTGTGAACAAAAAGGCGACGCCCTGTTAAGGAAGCAAGCAAAGCATTATAGGGATAACCCGATTAAGAAACACAAGACAACTCCATGTCAACAAAAGCCCAAGCCACCATTAAACTCAAATTCGCATCAGAAAAACAAGTTGACACCATACTCAACGCCCTCATCCCAGAAGCCAAAGCCCCCCCAACCCAACGCTCCACCGTAACCCTCAAAAAAGACGGCTCCAGCCTAACCCTAACGGTAGAAGCCCAAGACACCACTGCGCTTCGAGCGACCCTGAACGCTTACCTGCGATGGATAAACTCTGCATTAAATGTTATAGATGTTGTCGCAAAAGAGTAGCTGCAACGGTTGCTTTGCCACCGGTCTGGTTATTTTTTAGTCTTAGTTGTTGCCGTGGACCCCTCTTATTTCAACTTCTTCCTGCGGACTTTGCTTCTTTGGCTGTTTTGGGTTCGGCTGCTTTTGGCAGCTGCAGACTGGTTGTGGAGACCTCCGCAAGCAGATTGGCAGGATTCTTTTGGAAGCTTGCTGCTCTGTCGCCTACCCCTATCCCCTATATAAACCAGAAACTGAAAGCTAATAAGCGGTCGTTAAAAAGAAGTTAAAGGGCAAATATGAAATACACTGTATTGGTGGTGGCGTTAATTCTTATTTCAGTAGCTTTAATCGCCGCTTTCACCGTTAAACCCCCACCGCCAGCACCAACTCCGAGTTCAAACAACCCTGAATCCGTGGGCATCTGCGTTCATTCTCTTTCGCAAGGCGACGCATATTTAGTGAACGAAAGTGGAGCACGCTGGATACGCATCGACATCTCAAACAACCAAACCGACCTAACAAACTCCCTGGTAAACGCAAAAACCTACAACCTTTCCGTTCTGGGTGTACTTGGCAGCTGGATGTTTAACAAATCCTGCAACTTCACCCTTGATGAATGGAGCAGGGCAGTGTCATCGAACGTCTCTAAGTATGCCCCGTATGTGGATGCTTGGGAACTGTGGAATGAACCAGCAAGCACCCAGCAAGGCTGGCAGTTGCAAGCCGATTACTTCTCCATGGTGAAGATAGCCTCCCCAATCATCCGCCAATTTGACCCAACTGCAAAAATAGTTCTACTCGGCGGTTTACAGCTCTACAAAGGCTCCCCAAATGTTCCATCCGACGACAAGGAGTTTGCAGATAACCTGCCCAAAAACATAACAGATTACGGCGACGCAATTTCAGTCCATGCATACCCATGGGCAAAGTCTTCATTCGATTGGGAAAGCCAATATGATGCCTCTATGAAATACTACCGTGGACTATTCAGTAATCAGTCCGTTGAAATCTGGGTTACAGAGACAGGTCAAAACATAACTGACTGCGGAGGAAACCAGCAACTGCAAGCCCAGTATCTTAAGGATTCGCTTGATTTCTTTCAGGGCAAGGCTCAGCATGTTTTCTGGTATGCTCTCCATGACGAAAACATGAAAGTGCCTGACTTCGGATTGGTCAATACAGACAGCAGCTCTCGTGAGGCATACAATGCGTTGCATAACGAGGCTAAAAGGTAGGTTAGCCTTCAACTCGCTCGGTCTCAACGTCACCGCTATGACAAAGAAATCCTGTCCAAGTCATGGCTCAGATATTAGCCAATAGCCGTTTTTCTCTTCGAGCGATAGCTTGTTTTCGCAAACAAACCTTTCTAACTCAATTTTTTCGGGAGTTGTTTTTATTTTCAGTTTGTACGAGTCTGCCTCGGTTTTTTCCACTGAAACCCAATCTGGATCGATGATTCTACGGTCAGCCAATGCTTTCAGTAGATCCATCGCTTGTTTTCTATCCAAATCAGGTTTCCCTCTCATAAGTCCCTTGGCGGTTGACAGAATATATAACACTTCTTCATACTGGGTTTACTTAGTAAAGAAGTCCAACAAAAATACACAACCGACTGTTAGCAATTTCAGCTATAAACTGCCGTTTCGCCAAGTCTTAACAGTTTCATAGCACAAAAAGAAAACCAGCACCGCCGTCGCCACCACAGAGAAAACGTATTCCCGATAAAGGAAGTCAGGTTTGAGAACCGACAACTCCAACGCCAAAGCCGCCAACGCAAAGACCGCATAGAAGAAGTACCTTGGAATCAAAAAGCGGCTGATTTTTACGCTGTTCTCAAGCAGGTACTTGCAAACTGTAAATCCGCCCATTTCCCTCTTAAGCAGCCCCGCATCCTCCAGTTTGGTGAGGTGGTATGTGGCAACTGAAGAACTGCTCAGGTTCAGCGCTCTCTGTAGCTCCCGAGTGCCGACTGGCTTGTTGCTTTTAAGTAAGAAGCGGTAGACTTCAAGGGTGGTTCCTTGGAGTACTTCTTTGGATTCGTCGGCTGCCACAGCGGTCACATTGCCAGAGATTAGTATTTTTAAGAATTTAAGACCTATGTTTAGTAGCCGTTCGAAACTTTAGAACAAACTATCGTGAAAATAGTGTTAAATAAACGTCTGTGCCTACATTTAGGGTACTGAAGTTAAGGTTCGGCATGATTTGAACACTAAACTGCTGTTGGCACCGGTTCTCGCGGTTACACTTGCTTTACTGTTAGCAGGGGCAATCAGCGTGATTTTACCCCAAGACCAGACAAATTATGTTTATACAGTGGGTTCAACGTCGACTTTTACGCCTCCGATTCCAGCGCCTACTGCTGCACCGCAAGCCGCTTCAATGACTGACCTCTATAGCGTTCCATTGTTCGTCATGTTTATTGTAGCAGCAGTGATTGTTGGTATAGCGGCTGTTCTGCTATTCTTCAGAGAGAAAAACCTTAAGGATCAACCTTAGGATCAACTGCCTTTCGGTATGTGCTTAATTGCGAACAAGCCCTTCTAAAGTACCGCATTAAAATTGCCCACTCATGGGGGCTATTTGTCGCGATATCTACCACATTTTACTCACTTGAATTTCACTTTAAATACCAAAATAATCAGTGCTTGAATAAACGCCAAAGCGTTGGCGATGATGATGGGGAAGTCATGCATAAACAATCCATAGATAAACCAGAGCAGGACGCCTCCACAGAAAAGCCCAAACATACCCACCGAAATATCTTTGGTGGACTTGGTTTTCCACACCTTGAGCAACTGGGGAAACAGCGAGACGGTGGTGAATAGGGCAGCAACCAACCCAAGGACTGTTACTATATCCATGGTTGCGTTAGTGAGGGCAAGTGGGTATTTTAGTTTTCGATGAAAGGTAGCGGCTGTTGTGATTGAAAAACCTCAATTTTCGGTTTTCGCCTTAACGGTTGATGGATATTTCTGCTAGGGAAGGTTTAAATAAACACCAAGTCATTTCGTATATGCTTTCAAAGTTAAAAACGGATGAAAACTTAGCATGTCACAGGAATACCGCTATATTGTTCGTATCATGGGCACCGACGTACAAGGTACCCAGAAGACATCTTATGCAGTTGCGCATATCAAAGGCATCAGCACCAGCCTTTCAAACGCAGTCCTCAAAAAGGCAGGCGTAAACCCTGACCTACGCGTCGGATTACTCACCGACTCAGACGTCGGCAAGATAGAGGACGTTATCAGGGACCCAGCAAAATATGGCATCCCAGCGTGGATGTATAACCGCCGAAAAGACAGCGACACCGGCAAAGATATGCATGTTCTGGGCGCTGATCTCGCATTCAAAATTAAAACTGACATTGACGGAGCCAAAGACATGAGGTCTTGGCGTGGATACCGCCATGCTTACAGCCTCAAAGTCAGAGGTCAAAGAACCAAAACCACTGGACGCGCAGGCAAAGCGTTGGGAGTTAAGAAGAAGACTCTGCTGCAGAAGCCGGGCGCAGCCCCCGCTGAAGGAGGCAAATAAGCATGGGAGATCCAAAGAAGCAACGTAAGAAATTTGATACGCCACGTTTCCGTTGGCGCAAAGATGTCCTCCAAGAAGAACTCAAACTCCTCGGACAATACGGCTTACGTAACAAACATGAACTCTGGCGCCACAAAACCACCCTATCTAAGACCAGAGGCATCGCACGTTCACTCATCAGCAAATCCGCAGAAGAACGCGCAAAAATGGAAAACGAGCTTCTTGCCCAACTGAAAAAGAAGGGCATTCTACAGGAGACCGCGGTTCTAGACAACGTCCTCGACTTAACCATCGAAGACATATTGGAACGCCGACTCCAAACCATAGTTTTCCGCAAAGGCCTCGCAAGGACAACTTTCCAGGCTCGCCAGCTAATCACCCATGGACATATATCAATCGATAACCGCCGAGTAACCATCCCCGGCTACATCGTGTCTAAAGAAGAAGAACCAAAAATCGCCTATTCAACAGAAAGCGCAATAACAAAACAGGAACACCCTCTACGCCTCGGACTTACAGTAGTCGCTAAGCAACCTGAAATTAGGACTCAGCAGAGAGGCCGAAGAGGCGGACGCGGAGGCGGCAGATTTTGAGCATTAACCCAGCAAACAGTAAACGGAACGACAAATGGGCAATCGTACACATTTTTAGTTCCTACAATAACACTCTAATCCACATAACCGACATCTCAGGCGCAGAAACCATCGCACGCACCACCGGCGGCATGTATGTCAAAGCAGACCGCATGGAATCCTCGCCGTACGCAGCTATGCGTGCAGCCACAGGCGCAGCAGAAGTCGCACGTGACAAGGGCATAACCGCCATCCACATCAAAGTTCGCGCGCCAGGCGGCAGCGGACCCAGAACACCTGGACCGGGCGCTCAGGCAGCCATCAGGGCACTGGCAAGATTCGGCTTCCGCATCGAACGCATCGAAGAAGTCACCCCAATTCCACATGACGGCACAAGAAGACCTGGCGGCAGAAGAGGAAGAAGAGTCTAAACTCTCCTATCTCCCATTGTTTAAAGGGAAAAATACAAATAATGCACCGAAATATCGTATTGACCGCAAACCAGTTATAGTAACATTATTGGAGTGTCCCAGCAAGTGAAAATGGAAATCTTGGAGAAAAACGATACAAACCTCCGCATAATCGTCAAAGACGCGGATGTACCCTTAATGAATGCTCTGCGTCGTTTAGCACTTGCTGAGGTTCCTTGCATGGCAATTGAAGAAGTTGTCATGATAGAAAACAGCTCCATCCTCCAAGACGAAATCATCGCCCACCGCTTGGGACTTACCCCGCTTCGAACTAATCTGGATGCTTATAATCTTCCAGAGGAATGTGAATGCCAAAGCGAATTCGGCTGCCCTAAATGCCGAGTAACCCTGACATTAGACGCTGAAGCAAAAGACGGCACACGAACCGTCTACAGCGGCGAAATCGTTTCGGAGAACCCAGAAATTCTGCCAGTCTCAGATAAGATCCCAATTATTAAACTGGCTAAGAATCAGAAACTGAAACTTGAAGCCTACGCACGCTTGGGAAGAGGCAAAACCCACGCTAAATGGCAACCTGTTTCCATGTGCACATACAAGTATTACCCAAAAATCACCACTCCAGAAGAGAAGTGCCCAGACTGCACAAAATGCGCTGACATCTGCCCAAAAAAAGTCCTAACAGTCAAAGACGAAAAAGTTGATGTCCGTGACCTCTTGGGCTGTAACCTCTGCATGGACTGTGTTGAAGCTTGCCCCCAGAAGCCTTCACCCTTAAAGGTTGAATGGGAAAAGAATCAATTCATCATGAACATTGAATCTACAGGTGCGCTTCCCCCAGAGCGGGTGTTAAAAGAAGCCACTAAACTGTTAGGCAAACAACTAAACGAGTTTGAAGAACAAATCAAGGCGGAACAGAAAGAATGAGAGAAACTAAAACCACCAACCCACAGCTAATCGAACTTATCAATATGCTACGTAAGCAAAGCAGAGAACAGGACGCTCCAATCTGGGCAGACGTAGCAGACTACCTTGCCCACAGCCGCAGCCAGCGAGTCGCCGTCAACCTAAGCACTATCAACAGGAACACTGACAAAGCAGCTGTAGTGGTTGTTCCAGGCAAAATCCTCGCTTCAGGCGCACTTGACCACACCGTAACCGTCGCTTCATTTGAAGCTTCCGTTCAGGCGAAAGCAAAGCTTGAAGCAGCAAAATCAAAATACCTCACAATCCAAGAGCTTATGGCGAAAAACCCCAAAGGCTCAAACGTAAAAATTATCCGGTGAACACAAAATGCAAGCAGCAACAACTAAACCCACAGTTACCCTGGTGAACGCTGAAGGCCAAATAGTCGGCCGATTATGCAGCAAAGTAGCTAAACTGCTCCTAAACGGCGAAGAAGTCATCATACTCAACGCTGAAAAAGCAGTTTTCTCAGGTAAAAAGAAAAGCAAAATCGCAGAAGCACACCTCTTTTTAGAAGTCGGTGCACCAGCACGCGGGCCCTTCCACTACCGCAGACCCGACCGTTTCCTACGCAAAACCGTCCGCGGCATGCTTCCGTTTAAGCAGCCGAAAGGCAAAGCAGCCTACAAACGCCTAAAAGCCTTCATGGGTGTACCCGCAGAGTTTAAAGACCAAAAAATGATCTCTTTCACTGACGCCCAATCAACTGATTTGAAGGGGCCACACTTCACCCTTGCCGAACTTGCAAAAGAAATCGGCTGGAGAAACAGGATGGAATAATTATGCCAACACCAACAAAAAAAGTTCTCGTAGTAAGTGGAAAAAGAAAAACAGCCGTTGCCCGCGCCATCATTAAACCAGGCGTCGGCAAAGTACGCATAAACATGACTCCGATTGAAATTTACGAACCAGACATCGCAAAAGCAAAAATCATGGAGCCGCTCCTGCAAGCTGGCGGAGACGTCTGGGGTCAACTAGACATGGATGTTAAAACCAGCGGCGGAGGCTACATGGGACAGGCAGAAGCAGCCCGCATGGCAATCGCCAACGGCATCCTCAAATGGACCAAAAGCACACATTTAAGAACAGTCTTTAGCGAATACGACCGCACCATGATCGCAGGCGACAGCCGCACAAAAGAAACAAAGAAAGTCGGCGGAGCAGGCGCAAGATCCAAAGAACAGAAAAGCTACAGGTAAGGAGAACAAAAAAATGATTATCCCTGTTAGATGCTTCACCTGCGGCAAACTAGTTGGGGACCGATGGGACGAATTTACACGGCGCATCAAGACAGGCGAAAACGCAAGCGACGTACTTGACAGCTTAGGCTTAAAACGCTACTGCTGCAGACGCATGTTGCTCTCAAACGTCGAAATCATCGACGAAGTACTGCGCTTCTATGAAGAAGCAGAAAAACGCAAAGAAGCACGCAACTTCTACTAAACCCTATTTTTAATCATCGGAAGCCACAGCTAAAAGGTGCCTTTACATATTTTGTAGTGGCGCTTGTTTCCTATTTCAGCTTCTTTGTTTTGTGTCCGCCTGATGCGTAGATGATGAAGCCGATGGCGAATGATGCAATAAGAAAAGGCAACAGGAACATAGTCATTGTTCTGTTTCTTTTTGCCATGATGGTGGTTTTGAAGATGATTTGTTAATAATACTTTGTAACATGCCCATATACATGAGAAGCAAGATAAAAGAAAGATTACATGAAGCTTGTCAGTGACATGTTCTCAGCTGGGGGCTCAGCTGTGCCCAACATGTAAGTTGGGTGCTTTTCAAGGTTTAACTCGGCAGTGTATGCTGCTTTATAGTAGGAGAGAACCGTGTTTGCCCTGCATAGAGTCATTTCTTTGAGGGCAATGTTTCTTATGCTGCCTTCATGTGTCGGGTAAGTTGCAACCACTATGACCTGGTGCTTCTTTGCTAGGTACGCAAGATAGTTTACGATTTGTCCATAAACTTTTTGCGTTTCCTCCTTGGGGATGGTGCTGTCAAGGAATAACCCTGCAATGTCAGAGACAATCACCAGTTTAGCGTTACATGCAAGGATTTTTTCTTCTAATTTATCCATTATCATCGTTGTAAGCTGGTAGGCTGTGAATGCGCTAAAGTTAAAGATGCGTCGGCGAGCAGTCGTTGGGTTTATGTGGTTCAACTGGGCTAGGCGGGTGATGTCTTGTTGTGTAAACGTGTTTCCACAGTCAATGTAGATTACGTTGCTGCTTAAGCCGCCAAGTTGCGTAGGTAGTTGGGCTCTGACGCAGAGGAGTGCGGTCAGGGAGGTTACTGATGGTGACCCATAGATAACGGCGAATTCGCCTTGGGTGAACCCTGGGAAAAGGTCGTCGACTTCTGGCGTGTTAAAGGCGAATTTCTGCTGTGCCAAAGCTTGGGGTTTAACCATCATGTTAAGAGTCATTTTGTTCACGGAAGCACCATTTGCCCTCTTAACCCTATTTAAGCAATCGACGAAAAGACTTTGCCTGGGAGGGGGGAGGTGGCTGAAAGTGAAAGTAATGCTTAACTGGCTCGTTTTATTTGTTGTTCTCTCTGCTCTTTTTGTTGCCGAAGAATCGCAGTTGCCAACGTTGACAGCAAGATGACTGTAAACGAGAAGACGGCGATGCCGATTTTGTAGGTGAAGTCAATGTCCGCGTAGAAAAGCGCCAGCATCGTAACCAGCATCAAAGCTAAAACAAGTGCTTCCTGAACGCCGTTGAAGACTTTTATGTTTCCAAAACTCAACATTTTCACCTTATCTTTAATTGGTTTTGTCAGCGTAGGATATTAATTTTGTTACAAGCTAACCCAAATTTCGTTCCTTAATTAATATACATATTATTCTAGTGGAGACGCATGACGTTTTATTGGTATCTCAACAATGAATTTCGCGCCTTGACCAAATTCACTTTCAAACCACACTTTCGCGCCTTGAGCTTCAATAAGCCGCTTAACAACTGCTAAGCCCAAACCTTGGCCTTTAGCTTTTGTTGTAAAAAGCGGTTTAAACAAGTTGGGCTTTACATCCTCAGGTATCCCCGCTCCTGTATCCTCAACAGTTATTTGTGCCTTATCTTGCACAGTGAATGCTTTGATTGTGAGTTTTCCGCCTTTAGGCATGGCTTGAATTCCATTCTGGATTAGATTGGCTAAGGCGCGTTTAAGCATCTGGGCGTTTGCGCATAGTAGGGGGAAGCCTTTTTCAATGGTAATTTCAACTTGGAGACCATCTGGGACTGGCATTATAGACATCACATCAGACATGACCGCGTTAATGTCTACTTCTTCTATATTCACTTCCTTTAGGGGTTTAGAAAAATCTTGTAAGTCAGAAACAATCTTGTTTATGTAAAAAACGTTTTCTTCAATTGCCCTGATGCTTTCTCTTAAGTTGTTTTTAGCTTCCCCATCGGGCAAACTTGCGATGTCTTCCCTCTGCAGGTACAGTTCGCCTGTGATTGCCTGCAGTGGATTGCGGATGTCGTGTCCAACCATAGCTGCGGTTTCGCCGATGGCAACCATGCGTTCAGCATTTTTCAGTTTTTCGTTTGCTTCATTAACTTTTTGCTCCAAGCTTCTTGCGTAATTTGAAAGAACCATGAGCGATTTGTTTCTTTGAATGCTTTTTTCGGTTTCCGAAATGAAAACATTAATTACCGTGCTAAATGCGTTTATTTCTGTTATTCTATCGTAGGTGCCGTCTTTTGCTCGCTGGTTGAGTATATGAATTATCGCCCGCTCAATCTTAAAATGGTTGTTTCCATAGACTTCTTCAAGGGCTCTATGAACGATTGTAAATTCATCGGCAAACTTGCTGAGGTCAAAGTGATATTTATTTTTTAGGAATTCGTAGAATGCGCTCTTATTTGTGAAATTGAAGGTTGATAAGGCTGAATCTACGCATTCCTGGACAATTTTGTTAAGCGACAAGTTTTTACCTATTAATTAAAATGACGTTGTTTATGTTTTAAGCTTTTTTCATTACAGTAAGATACAAAACTCTAGCTGATTTACCACCCATGGCTTTAAAAAAATGAAAAACCAACTTTAACTGAAAAGTTAAGATAAATAGACTAAAAAGAAGATGCTCTTGAGTATTGAAATAGTCGAGTTATGCAGAGAAGGTCAAGGTTCAAAGCTAGCAAAGAATTAATTTAAAGACGTGCATTAAACTCTAGGCTTTTTTATGAATCTAAATGAAGTGGTTGATTTACTCAAAGAGATGGTTGATAGTTGCTCGGATTTAAACGGTGGCGATTTTTTGATCGCGCCTTCTAAAGTTGCGCAGTCAAGGGTTGAGGGCTACGAGATTCATATGACCGGTAAATTTAGTGAATCAGCAAAACGTTATCTAAACGACTTAGCAATAAAAAAGAAGTTAGCAATAATCCAGCACCCAGAATCAGTTATGATTTATCAAGTCAGGTCAAAGCCCTGATGACTATTATGTCCTGACGAGTTTGGGTGTAGTTGAAACATTTTTAAGTTCAATCCTCCCACTACGAATGTGCAGTTTACATATTATGTTTCAAGAAACTTCCGGATTACTGAGTAAGTGATTTGATTGAGCAAAAAAACTCCAAAGAAAAAAAAGGCTCCTCTGAAGAGGCTCAGGTTCAATCGAAAGTGGATTCAGCGCCAGAACAAGCTGAATGGCTAAAAAATGTTAGTTTTCCGATAGTTGGCATCGGCGCTTCCGCAGGCGGCTTAGAAGCCCTAAAAGTATTGCTTCAAAACCTCCCTAATGACACGGGGATGGCTTTCGTCATCATTCAACATTTAGCCCCGGGTCAAGTAAGCATGTTAACCGAAATTCTCTCACGTTCAACAAGCATGCTGGTTCATCGAGCTACCCAAAATATGAAGGTAGAGCCGAATAAAGTCTATGTCATCCCACCCGATAGCAGCATGACCATTGTAGATGATGCATTACAGCTTCATCCAAGGGGTCAAGAAACTAAAGGCATAGATTCCTTTTTTTCGTCACTCGCAGTAGCAAGAAAAACACAAGCAATCGGCGTAATCCTGTCGGGAACAGGCGCTGACGGTACCGAGGGCTTAAAGGCGATCAAAGCCGAAGGCGGACTAACTTTTGTTCAAGACCCAGAAACTGCCCAATACCCTGGTATGCCCCAGAGCGCTATATCAGGAGAAACCGCATACTTTATTTTGCCCCCAGACAGAATCGCTAAAGAACTGTCTCGAATATCTAAGCACCCGCAGATAATCCGAGCAGAAATCCTTGCAGCGCAGCCAAAACCAACTAAAGAAGAGAACACAAAAGCCATCTTTACAATTCTGAAAACAGCTTTCAACATAGACTTTACACATTATAAGGAATCCACTATCAGTAGACGCATAGCCCGTCGCATGGTCATAAACCAAATCGACAGCCTAAAAGACTATGTTACTTTTCTGCGTTCTCATCCAAGAGAACTTCAAGCGCTTTTCGATGACATGCTTATCGGCGTAACCAGCTTCTTTAGAGAACCATCAACTTTTGACATTATGAAGGATAAAATATTTCCAGAGTTGCTTAAGGGCAGACAGCATGATAACCCCATCCGCATTTGGATCCCAGGCTGCTCTACAGGCGAAGAAGTTTACTCCATCGCAATTACTATACAGGAATTTCTTGAGGACAAAAACATACCTGACCAAGCAGTCCAAATCTTCGGTACAGACGTAAACGACCGAAACATCGAACGCGCGAGGCAAGGCATTTACGCAAAAAACATAGAAGCATACGTAAACGAACGTCGACTACGCAAATACTTCGCTAAAATAAACGGAAACTACCAAGTCACCAAATTTATCCGCGACATCTGCATCTTCGCAAAACAAGACGTCACCAAAGATCCCCCATTCTCTAACCTAGACATGATCTGCTGCCGCAACGTACTCATTTACTTTGACAGCCAACTGCAAGAAAGGGTTATCCCAATTCTGCATTATGCGTTAAAACCCAACGGTTTTCTGGTCTTAGGCGAATCTGAAAGTGTCGGTAGATTCACTGACTTGTTTGGGGCTATGGAAAAGAAAGGTGTAGTCTACGTTAAGAAACGTGCATCTACCCAGGTTACCTTTGGGTTTGAAGCTTTCCAAGCAACCACTAAGCAGCATCCCATAAAAGAAGCTGAGAAAAAAGATCCAATAGCCCTCCTTCGCGACGAAGTTGACAAAATTGTCATGTCCAGATATGTTCCAGCGATGATGCTTGTCAACCGAAACATGGACATCCTGCTTTTCAGAGGCTACATGGCGCCTTATCTGCTTCCAGAATCTGGAGCGGCAAGCTTAAACGTCAACAAAATGCTCCGCGAAGAACTCAAACTTGAAATCCAAACAGGCGTATACCGATCTAAAAAAGAAAATCGCCCAGTAACAATTGACTCGGTTGAATTCCGAACAAACGGCGACACAAAAATCGTAAGTATAGAAATTATGCCCATTCGAACAAGGTCATTTGATGAAACCTTCTATTTGGTCCTTTTCAAAGAAGGAATAAAAGCTTCTATTCGAGCGGAATCTGCTCAACCAGTCAGCAAAGAGCTTGAAAAGGAAACTGTAAGCAAAGAGCAGCAACTGCAGGAGCTCCGTGAAGAACTGGATTCTACCAAGCAGTCGTTGCAAACAATCATTGAGGAGCAGGAAGCAACCAACGAGGAACTCCGCGCCGCCATGGAGGAAGTGCAATCCAGCAATGAAGAGCTACAGAGCACAAACGAGGAACTTGAAACCGCCAAAGAGGAATTGCAATCTACCAATGAGGAACTGAAAACTCTCAACGATGAACTTAAAAACCGCAACAGCGACCTAGCGCGATTAAACGATGATTTAACAAACCTCATCAAAAACATTGACATAGCCCTAATCATGGTTGACAATGGATTGAAAATCCGCAGGTTCACGCCGCCAGCGCAGGAAATTTTGGGCCTTATCCCCACAGACATTGGTCGACCAGTCACAAACATACGCTTGAACGTTACTGTAAAGCAAATTGAGAAGCTCATTACAGAAGTCATAACAAAGCTGACTAGCACCAAGATAGATGTGCAGGATAATAGCGGCCGCTGGTATGAACTACGCATCCGCCCCTACATCACCGAGGAAAAACGAATCGACGGTGCAGTCATAAGCTTCATCGACATCGACGAAATCAAGAAAGCTCAAGTCTGCAAAAAATGATCCAAAACCCTTTTTCCCTCTTTCTTCAATTAGGATTTCGCTGTATCTTCTTTATTTTACAAAATGTGGTAAAAATAATAGAAAATGGGTTAGCGGCAACTAGAAGATACCTGTGGAGAGTTCCTTGACTCTGCTTTCGATGAACTCGGCGACTCGCTGCTCACTAAACTGTTGTTCTTCTTCTTGGGCTTGCAGTTGCTCTTTAACTGTGCATAGGAGTTTTTCTACGTCTACGGGTTTGAGCAGGTATGCGTCTGCGTTTTTGTTCAGGGCTGATATGGCGTTTTGCATTGAGGGGTAGCCTGTGACCATTATTTTGCGTGTTCGCGGTACGCCTTCTTTGAGGAGTTTTAGGAGTTCGACGCCTTCTATGTCTGGGAGTCGGATGTCGAGGAGTGCTATGTTGTAGAGTTTATCTTGGCTTTTCTGGATGGCTTCTTTTCCGCTTGCCGCTAAATCAACTTCATATCCCTCGTCTTGAAGAATCGCTTTCATGGTGGTTCTTATTGTTTCGTCATCGTCAACAACGAGGATTCGGGGACGTTTATCCAAACGTTTTCACCTCCATTTTCTGTTTTCGGTTTAAAGGGCAGGGTTAACGTGAAAGTTGTTCCTTGACCCTTCGCTGTCTTAACTGTTATTGTGCCACCGTGGGCTTCGATGATGCGTTTGCAGATGGCTAATCCGAAACCCATGCCTTGCGCCTTTGTAGTGAATAATGGCGTGAAAATTTTCGGCAAGATGTCCTCGCTTATTCCCGTGCCCGTGTCAGCTAACGAAATTTCTAAGGCGTCCTTTAGTAGTCTGCCTTCAACGGTGATTGTGCCGCCGTTAGGCATGGCGTCGACGGCGTTTTTGAGCAGGTTTACGAATACCCTCTTTATCCTGTCTTGATCCAATGGCAACACAGGGGATTCGCCAAGCATATTTTTCACATGTATTGTCCTGGGAATTTTCACCATCGCCAGTGAGTCATGGAGTAATTTTCTAGGTGAAGTTATTTCTAATGATAAGTGAATTTCCCTGGAGTAATCAAGTAGATCGTTTATGATTTTATTTGAGTAGTCCACGCATTTGTCGATTGTTTCCAACATCTCTTTGGCTTGAGTCGAAGCTATTTTTTCACCCTTCTTTTTCATGTAATAAGTTGAATTTTTAATGCCTGTCAAGGGGTTACGTAAGTCGTGGCCAATCATCCCTGCTAGCTCGCCGATGGCTGCCAGACGCTCAGATTTAACCAGTTCCGCCTGAGTTTTTTTGAGTTGCGCGGTTCGTTGCTGCACTATTTCTTCGAGTCGCTGGGAATATTCAGCAAGCTTATTTTGTAGTTGTTTTCTCTCTGTTATCTCTATGGCAAGCTCTAGGGCAGCAACCACTTTTCCGTTCTTGTCTTTAATTGGGGTGCTAATCAGTTCCGCCCACCAATCTTTCCCATCGTTGGTTTTACGGTGGTAGTCTCTTCGTGCGATGCTTTCACCGTTTTCAAAGACTTTTTTTACGCCGCATCCTTGACAGTTTTCATTGGGGTTGTCAGCAAAAATTTCGTAGCAGTGTCTGCCTTCGATGTTGGGGCCATGTTTTGTTCCCTTTGCTATTTGGTTTCCCCAGATAATGCGGTAGTCCTTATCAACAATGGATAGTAGAATGTTGGTGCTTGCGGTTACGCTTTCAAGTAAGTCTCTTTCCCTTCGGAGTGCTTCTTCCATTGCTTTCCATTCTGTTATGTCCCGAATAACCGCAAGGAGACAATTATTGTCTTTAACTTTAACTGGCACCAACGAGAGGTCAATCGAGATCAGGCTGCCGTCGCTTCTCACGCAAGTTAACCCAAAACGCCGCATCGATTTGAGTTCATTTAATTTAGCCTGCAGTTTTTCGTGTTTATCCCTGTATTCAGCGGGTATTATTAAATCTGCTACCTTTCTCCCTAATGCTTTATTTGCCGAGTAACCGAAGATTTTTTCCGCTGCTGGATTCCAATAGATAACTTTGTCGTCTTCGTCACTTAACACGATTGCATCCATGGCGGATGTACTTATAGCTCGGAATCGTTCTTCACTAGCTTTCAAATCGTTTTCTAACTGCTTACGCTTGGTGATGTCTTCAAGCTCGACAACGAAGAGAACTGGTTTGCCTTTTTGGTCTCTTATCGCGTTTACACTAACACGCCCGATGATTGGGGTGCCGTCTTTTCTTATGTAACCCTTCTCTTGCTCAAACCATGTAATCTCTCCTTTTTCAAGGGCAGTCATCTTTTCAACGCTTGAGTCGATAGTTTGGGGGTCACTTATGTCTTTAAACGTAAGCCTACGAAGCTCTTCTTGGCTATACCCGAGTATGTTACAGAAGGCTTCGTTAGCTGATAAGAAATGGTAAGTTGCATCTGAGGTTGCTATTCCGATCGGCGCGTTGGCTACTATAGCTCTTGAGAGTTCCTCGCTTTCTTTAAGCGCTTTTTCAGCTTTTTTCCGTTGGGTATTATCTGATACGACGGCTAGGATTCCGGTTTTTTGTTTCTCATCGTTTGTTATTACCGCTAAGGATACTGTTGTATCGATGTTACCTGCGTTTTTGTGTGGGAAAGCATACTCATACTGGGATTTAGGCGATGATTGTGTGAAGTCCTTAACTATTTTTATTATTGTAGGCTTCATCTTTGCGTCAAGAAAATCAGCAAGGTTTTTGCCAATCATTTCGTCTTCGGTATAGCCTAGCATCTGCGCCATACGTGGATTCACAAAGGTAGTAATGCATTCGTTATCAACCGCCCAAATACCCTCCTGTGCAACCTCGACAAGTTGGCGGTATCGTGCTTCGCTTTCTACCAGAGCATTCTGAATTTTTTTTGCTTCAGTTATATCGTGGCAGATACAATGCAGATAGGGTTTACCGCCAGATTTGAATGCTTTAATGCTAACTATTACGTTGCGTATTTCTCCAGTTTTGGTTCTATGTTTAGTTTCAAATTCTCCTTCTCCTTCCTGAAGAATTTTTCTTGCTCGTTCAAGTGTCTGTTCCGATTTTTCTTCCGCTTGAAAATCAGGCACGGTTATTTTTTCAAATTCTTCTCTGGAGTAACCAAGCTGAGTGTGCGCCACAGAATTGAATTCGACGCATTGGAGTGTTTGGGGATCAACAACCAGTACTCCCAATGGTGCTTGGTCGAATAGAGCGTGATAACGTTGCTCTGCATCCCGGAGCTTCTGGTCTGCGTTTTTGCGTTTGGTTACGTCTTTAACTATTCCGACGGCGCTCCATTTCCCATTCAGCATCATAGGAGACAGGGATAGTTCAGCTGGGAATTCTGTGCCGTCTTTGCGTCTACCAACCAACTCAACGTTTCCGACGGTGAAATATCCCATTACTGTTTCTCGAAATATCTTTACACTCTGCTTAACGCTGTCTTTAATTTCTCTGCAGGTTGAAGCTGGCAGAACTAATTCATGGATTGATTTCCCCATTGCTTCTTTGCTGGTATAGCCGAAAGTGTATTCAGCCGCTGGATTCCAATATGTTACTCTGGCATATTCATCCACCAAGATAAGTGGGTCTCTGACTGAATTGGAAATAGCACGGAATCGTTCTTCGCTACTCTGGACAGCTTCATGTAACCGGTTAACGCCAGTTACATCATGACAGGTTACTAGTACCAGTTTTTTAGCTGATAACTGGATGACCCTTTGGTTTACAAGGACACTTCTTATTTCGCCGTTTTTAGTGCGAAGTTTTGTTAAGAATTCGGTTTGCCCTTTATTTAGTGTTGTTTTTAGTCGGTTGCTTATTTCCTCTGGTTTTTCGAGAGCTTCGAAGTCTGAAATACGGATTTTACTGAATTCTTCTCTTGTATAGCCCAGCTGCTGATGTGCATTATTGTTAAACTGAAGTATAGTCGAGGTCTCAGGGTCAACAACTATGACTCCCAGTGGCGTCTGCTCAAACATGGCGTGATAGAGGTCCTCAGCTTCTTTGATTTTTGTCTCCATTAGCTTCCGCTGGGTTGTTGGTACAATCACCTCTAGGGCAGCGAAAACTTTCCCATTTTTGTCTTTAACTGGAAAAACAGTTACTTGCGCAGAAATTGGATTGCCCTTTAGATCGAACCGAGAATCTTCTCTTGTTACTACTTTTTCTCCGTCAAAGATTTTTTTAACTCCGCACGTAGGGCAAATATCTGCGCGGTTGTTAAGGCAGACATAACATTTTTTGTTTGCTATGTCGTAGCCATGCTTTTCTTTCATCTTTTCGTTTGCCCAAAAAATGCGGTAGTCTTTGGTGATGAGCATAACGTAGATGCCGGCGTTTTGAGTGACTACCTCCAGTATATCTCGTTGCTGTTTTAGGGCGTGTTCAACATTTCTCCGTTCAGTTATGTCCCTGAGATTAGCCATGAAAAAAGTCTCTGTTCCAATCTGTGTCCATGAAATTGAGACTTCAGTTGGGAATTCAGTTCCATCCTTCCTTCTCCCTGGAAATTCAAGGATTCGGCTTACGCTGTTTGGGTATTTCGCAAAGTCCTGTTTTATTTTACGGGTTAATCGGATTGCATGCTTTGGAATGATTGTTTCTTTTAATGCTTTGCCCAGAACTTCGTTTGCTTTGTAGCCGAACATCCGCTCAGCTGCTGGGTTCCAGTAGCGAATCTTTTGTTTATTATCAAATAAGATGATGCCGTCAAATGTGGAGTCACTGATGTTTTTGAATTTTAATTCGCTCTGGCTTAGGTCTCGCTGGAGCTTTTTTTGATTCTGAGACCTTACAGTGACGTCATGTAAAGTCACTAAGTCATAGATTTTCTCTTCATATTCAATTCTTTTACCTGTTAATTCGAGTGTTTTAGGACCATTTTTGCCTTTAATTTCAACTTCATAAGAGCTAACGATGTCGCCGTTTAACCGTTTTTTCAAGTTTTTGACCAATACTGTTTTTTGTTGTTTACCCAAGAAGGATTCTTCAGTAAACTTTTTGCCTGTAAGATCTTTGGCTTTTAGTCCCGTGTATTTTTCGGTAAGGTTATTGGCAGCTATAATCTTGCCTGTGGCATCGACAACTATGGCTGGGTCTGGAATGAGGTTAAGCAGTGCAGATAAAGAATCATTCGGTCTCTTGTTGAGGCGATTCTTCATTTAGCAAAATCTCCATGTCAGATATTGATATTTTACCCTTGTTTTCGATACTTAGCTTAGCCATTTTGAGGTATTTTTCAAGGGTTAATTCAGGCACAAGCCATTTCGGTCCAACCCATTCATAGTTACATCTGATTTTCTCGTTTAGAAACTTCATGATTAAGATTTCAAGCGGTGCTGAGCCTTTGCCAAAAATTTTTTGCACTGCGCTCGTGAAATCCTCGATTCGGTCGGGGATGTCTCTTTTTGGGAGGGCAAATTTGGTTTCTAAATGGAAATAAATCGATAACTTCACGTTTTGTCCCAATGTTGAGAAGGCTTGGTCTATGGATTCTAGCAGTAATGCGCCGAATATTTTTTCAGTCTTTGTTTTAGCCAATCGTTTCATCTCAACGGTGGTACAGTTTTGCGCCATAACCGGGGTACATTACGGGTTATACTGCTTAGGGCTGAAATGAAAGTAAAGGCTTATGAAGCCAAAATTTTGAGTTCTAATCCAGCATTTGGCTATCAACAAATCGGCGGCAAACGTATAAACGCAGAAGCGATAGTATAAGCTTTTATACGTATGTTGCTGATGGATGTTCAAAAGAAGGCTCTGTGCTTCCGTGAGAGGGGTAAAAGACTAAGTGCCATACATCAAAAAAATCGAGTTAAAAGGCTTTAAGTCTTTTGGACCACAAACAGTCAAGGTTAACTTAGACAAGGGTTTCACAGCTATAACTGGCCCTAACGGAAGCGGCAAAACCAACATCATGGATGCCCTGCTCTTCTCTCTTGGCGAACTCAGCACAAGACGCCTCAGAGCAGAAAACTCCGCTAAACTGATTTTCCATGGCTCAGAAAAGGGCGGCTTAGAAAAAGCAAAGATGGCTAAAGTCGTTGTCCAATTCGACAATACAGACGGCTTAATGCCTGTGGACACCACTACCGTGACGATTTCACGGGAAGTTTACCGCAACGGGCAGAGCGTTTACCGTCTCAACGGTCGCCGAATGAGCCGAACCCACATAACCGAAACCCTCTCCATGGCTGCGATTAGCAGCATGAGCCAAAACATCATCCCACAGGGCACCATCACACGATTAACCGACTTAACCTCGATGGAGCGCAGAAAAATCATCGAAGACCTCATCGGCATAGCTCAATATGACGCCGAAAAAACCGAAGCAGAAGAAAAACTTCGAGCAGCCGACATCTCCATCCGAACTGCCATGGGCAGAATCGACGAAGTCCAAAAACGCCTCGACGACCTTGAACGCGAACGCAACCAACTCCAACGCTATAACTTTATCCAAACGGAAACCAAAAAGTTCCAAGCTATTAAAATCTCAAGCGACATAGCACAGCAGAACCAAAAAATCGCTGAAAACACCGAGCAAGCCCAAAAAGTCAAGGAACGAGTGGACAAGCTCAAGGAGCAGCGTGACTTGCGCCGTGGTAAGCGGCATGAGATTGAGGGCGAGTGGCGTAAACTTAGCGGTGAAGGCTTAGAGCAAGGCGGCTCTGAAGTTCTTAAAGTCCAAATTAAAATCGGCGAGTTAAAATCCAAATTAACCGAGTTAAACTCAAAAATTAATTCTGGGCAGTCAACCCTTGACAGTTTCAAACGCGTAAAAGAAAACAACATCGCTCAACATGAAGGTCTACAGAAGGAAATAACTGAGAACCGCCTAAAAATCCGCCAGTTCCGCAGTGAACTCGAAAAACTCAAAGTGCAGTTGGCTGAGAAACAGGCGCAGCATGAAGCCTTAGCTAAGGAAACCGCGCAGCTCTGGGAAGGCTTAGACGGCAACAACCAGCAGATCCGCCAGCTTGAAGGCCAAATCGAAGGTTACGTTAAACGCTTGGCGTTTCTGCGCTCGGAATACAAGCAGGACAAGGCAGCGCTACGGCTTTGCGTGGGCAGAATCAAAAACCTCAACGTACGCAAAGAAAAATTCATCGCAAGCCAAGCCGAAATCGAAAAGTCCCTTATGGAGCTTGAGCAAGTGCAGAGGGACCAGAAAGCCCAGCTCAAGAACCTTGAGCACACCATCGAGAAGAAGAAGCTCCAGAAAGAGACGGTTGAAAAGGAGATTTTGGAAGCCGAAAAAATCGCTAGTTCCGCAAAGGATGCAGTGATCGAGTTTGCGACGCAACGTGACCTCGCCGCAACAATCGCCGCCGAAGAAAAAGCGCTCCGAGGCATCGAAGAAATGGGTAACGTCGGCGCCATCAACGGCATTCACGGTAGACTCCGCAACTTGGTCAAGATTGATAAGAGTTACAAGAAAGCCATCGAAGCCGCAGCAACAGGCTGGTTAGACGCGCTTGTAGTCAAAGACATCGATGTAGCCTTCACCTGTACTGAGACGCTGAGACGCATGAAACTGGGCAGAATCAAACTTATCCCGCTGCAAGGCGCCATAAACATCAAAAACAAACCCGTGCCCAAACGCGAAGGCGTCATGGGACCGCTGAGTAGCTTCATGAAGTACGAGCCCAGCTTCGAATTAGCGGTGAACTATGTCTTCGGCGACACCATTGTGGTCTCAAACGACAAAACCGCCTTTGCACTTTCGAACGAGGGTTACCGTGCTGTAACCGTCAACGGTGACCTCTACGAAGCAGGCGCTTTCGAAAGCGGCTATTACCGTGCTCCGATCGACTTCTCCACGATTATCCCAAGCGAAAACGCGCTAAAAAGCCTCGACGAAGCCGTAAAAGCCCTTCAAACCCACCTCACCCAGCGCGGCACAGACATCGTAGGTATCGAGGAAGAGCTTGAACACTCCAAAATAGAGATGACCCGCCTAGTCGAAGGCATCGCAACCTTGGAGCGGGAAATCATCAGGGTTCGACGAGGCGTTAAACGTACCCAATTCAACATTCGCCACATCGACAAGTACGGTGGTAAACTGGAACGTGAAGCAGCCGCTTTCAGGGGGCGAATGGCTGTTTACCGCAACGAACGCAACAATATTCAGGTTAACCTAAAAAAAATCCACGCTGAAATCGCTGCATTGAGGTTAAAAACGGATGTTGCCCACATCCAAGAGCTTGAGGTGCAACGGGAAAAATTCGGCGAAGAAGCCAACACCCTCCGCCAACGGTTGGGCTCGTTGCAGACAGAGATCAACACTAACCAGTCGCAGTTCGACCATGTGCTGCGCATCGGCTACAAGAACACTAAGATTCAATTATCCAAGCTTGACCAGCAGCAGGAGAAGCTGCAGAAGGAAGTTGCCGACTCCATAGTTGAGCGAGATGCAATCAAAAAAGAGATCGATGAGTTAGAGAAGAGCCGTGTGGAACTTTCCAACGCTGTGCTTTCCGCTCGGGAAGAATCTAAAAAGTTCACTTCCCAAATCGACGCTATCGACGCTGAATTGCGGTTGCTTGACGTAGAGTATGAACAGGCAGATAGGTTGCTAAACCAGATGAATGTCAGCATGGAGACCACGCAACTTCGCTTGCAGCAGCTTCAAGCCCAGCTAAAGCAATACGGCTATGAGCAGCCGCTTGTGGTGACGCCTCGGCAGGTGGAGGAAGCTGAAACCACTACCCGTATGATGCAGTTTGAAATGGACCGAATAGGCGCCATCAACCAACTTGCCGCCCAGCACTATGCCGACCAAATCAGCCGCTACCGCGAACTCTCGGTGCGCCTAAACGAGCTTGAACGGGAAAAACAAGCCATAGTCGCCTTCATGGATGAAATCGAAGCAAAGAAACGCAGGGTCTTCATGACCGCGTTTGACAAAATCAACGCCAGCTTAACAGTGTACTTTTCGAAGCTGACTGGCGGCGGAAACGCCACATTGAAACTTGAGAATCCTGAGGAACCCTTCACTGGGGGCATCGACATGATCGTGCAGTTCCCCAACAAGCCCTCCATCGTCGTCAGTGGAGCAAGCGGCGGCGAACGCTCCATATCTGCGGTAGCCTTCATTTTCTCGCTTAAAGAGTTCTCCCCAGCCTCCTTCTACATCCTTGACGAAGTAGACGCTCACTTAGACGCCTTCCACACCACTAAACTTGCCGAGACGTTGCTTGAGGAAGCAGGCAAAACTCAGTTCATAGTGATCAGTCTACGCCCTGAGATGGTTAACAAAGCCCAGAAAGTCTACGGCGTCTATGAACGCAACGGCATATCAAACGTGATAACAGCGAAGTTTCCCGCGGAGGCGCCTGCAGCCTAATGGCATCACAAACTGCAACCTCTGCTCCTACGCGCAAGCCCTTCTATTTGCGTCCGCCTTGGAATATACTTTTTGAAATCAGCAAACTGGAGAAGCTTACCCCTTGGAACGTTAACATTGCTTATTTGCTACGTACTTTCTTGTCTGAGATGGAGAAAAACGGACCTGAAAAAGTAGATTTCCGTGCTTCAGGAGTAGCTTTAGACTCTTCAGCGTTGATTTATTTAATGAAATCAAAGCTGCTGTTAACCTTGCAAGAGCCGCCTGCGCCACCGCCAAAAATCCCAACTGACTTTGTTCCGCCGCCCCTGTTTCTACCACTCCGCCACGAACTAACTTCAACCACTATACAGCATCTGCTTGAGGTTTTAGATGATGTCTTAAAAGGAGAAAAACTGTTGAGCTTAAACCCTGTGGTTGAGCAGCACCCCGTTCTGCCTGCAGTCACCGATCTCCTGCCTCAATTCGACAGATTCATCGCTGAACTCGAAATGCAGGTCGACAAACTCTACGCCATCCTCATAGAGAAAACCGGCGGGCAGGGCATAATAGACTTCACCACCCTCTCCAAAGGCGCAACACGCATCGAAGCGCTCAGAATGTTCATTTACTTGTTGTTCCTTGCGCAGGATGGATTAGTTAACCTGTGGCAAAATGAAGAAACCGAAGAACTCTACATAGCAGTGGGGAAACTAAACGTTGGAAAACCCGAACGACCAACCAGTTGAACAGAATCAACCAGCTCCTCAGCCATCTCAAACCGCTGAGACCGCTCAACCAGCCGAGACAGTGCAGACTACGCTTCCTGAAGCGGCAGAACCCGCTGTGGATACTGAACTGAAAAAGGCACATGCACTGAACCTTCTTGAAGCTGCCCTCTACGTTGCAGGTCGCCCACTTGACATCAACGAAATGTGCCAAGTTGTCGGTAGCCGCAGTAAAAAACGGGTCATCGGTTATGCTGAAACCTTAATGGAGCAATACAAAGCCCGCAACAGCCCCATGGAGGTCTTGGCGCTAAAAGACGAACGCTATGTGCTCCAAGTTAAATCAGAGTTCACTCCGCTCATCAAGAAACTGGTCAACCGCCCCCTACTCTCGTCAGGTCCACTCAAAACCCTCTCCTACATAGCCTATCGCCAGCCAATAACACAGAAACGGGTCATCGAAGTCCGCGGACAACACGCCTATGGGCACGTAAAGCTGCTTAAGGATATGGGGTTGATTATGGCGGAGAGAAGCGGGCGGTCACTGGCGTTGAAAACTACAGATTACTTTGCAGACTACTTTGGGTTAACACAGGATACGACGGTTTTAAAGAGAGACCTCAAAAAGATTTTCGGGGATGCCATAAAAGAGGATGCGTTAGAGCGACAGCAAAACGATGTAGTTCAAGATAAACAGGAACAGGTAGAACCCTCAGAGGATCCGGATAACGCCGAAAAAACATAGTTTTATGTTTCATGATTTCTTTAACTTGGATACTGGGTTATAGGTACAGTAAGGTTCCTCAGCCATAACGTTCTTGTGTACAGATAATGCTCTTGCTCGGCATCCGCCGCAGGCACTTTGGAAATCGCATCTACCGCATTTCCCAGTTAGCAAGCTGTTATCGCGCAATTTAACGAACAAAGGGGCTTTCTGGTAGATTTCGCTAAATTTCTGTTGTCTAACATTGCCTGCAGGGATTGGCAAAAAGCCACAACCGAACACCTCTCGTTTGATGCGGAAGCGGATGGTGGCTTCGGCGATGTTGAGTTTTCGGCTGAGGTCAGCGAAGGATATTCTGCCATCCTGTTGGAGGATTTCTAGGATGTTTCTATCTAAGTCGTCTAAGGTGATGTTGGTCATTTTGGATACAAGGAATGTTATCTTTGTTTCTGTGATAAGAGAATTTTTATTCTCTATGGATTCTCCCCCGAAAATGATGGAGTCAGCGCGCTGGAAGGATAGCATAACTTCCGAATGACGTTAACGTGGACAATGAACCAAACGATTGCAACACACCTCAAAAGCAACACCAAACAAACCATCCAAACAAAGGGACCTCAACAAATGCATTAGCACCAAGCTGTATTGCCCACTTGCATCCTCCTACCTTAAAAAAGGTAGAGGGCCTATGCAAATCATCAAACTTCCAGTAAATGCCCTCGCAACACGCAGGTTGTGGTGGCTTCCACAATCAACCTGCAAACGCCATGACCAGCCAAACAAAACAGACGCCACAACCACGCCCCTTGGTTGTTGTTAAGTATAGCACCTTCTTGACAACAACTACTACAGACGAAAACAAGCCTACAAAAAGCTGAACTTGAACGTTTTAAACGGATACGTTTATATTGATTTCCAATGTTTTACTGGTTACGCAACCGAGGAAAATTGGATATGTCCACTCATAGCAGTTTACGGAAACGCAAGCTAACAGGCGGCAAAAAACGCGCTTACCGCACCAAGAAAAAGTACGAAGCAGGCGGATTCCCAGCGGAAACCGTTCTTGGCACACCCAAACGCAAAAGCACCCGTACATTAGGCGGTAACACCAAAATCAAGGTTTTAACAGACAAATTTGCCTCAGTTACAGACCCCAAAACTGGAACAACTCAGAAATCAGAAATCGTACGTGTCGTCCGCAACGGCGCAAACGTTGACTATAACCGCCGAGGCGTCATAACCAAAGGCGCAGAAATCGAAACCGCGCTGGGACTCGCAAAAGTCACCAGTCGCCCAGGCAACGACGGCGTAATCAACGCTGTACTCATTGGCAAAGAAAATGCCTAATTTTACCTTTTAATTCTTTAGCGTTTGGCAGGTGTAGATGCCTGCTGAGCCTTGATTTTTTGAAGATGCTTCGCTAAATCCTGTATAGTCTCTTCTTTAGCTTCACGCTTCTCCACAAGCAGCATGCCGCTTTTAGCCCATGGCATCTTGGGAAAATGCGCTTCAAGGTTGATTTCGTTTTCTAAGCCCAGCTTGTCTGCGGCTTCTTTGATCTCAGTGATTTTCGGTGACACAACTGCCAGGTTCTTGGGGACACGGCGTCCTTCCCTGCGGGTTTTGCTAGAGTCGAAGTAGATTGGCCAGATTATGAATTTATCAAGTTTACGCATGCATCTTCACCTATTTTTGGGCATAGTAAGCGATTATTTTTTCGCCGACTTCGTCCACCCGCACGAAGCCATAACGCTCAAACTGTATGATTTGGTCTGGCTTTAACTTTTTGCAAGCAGACTCCGCAAATCCCTCTGTGACTGAGGCATCCTGCTGAATGATTTCCGCTGGGTATTCTGTGCCTTTGGGAATCCACTGTATCAGTTGCGCTCTGATTTTTCTTACATCCTCGTAGGATTCGCTTGCGTAAACGGCGGTTACGCCGCCAACGGATTTAGCTTCGATTCTTATGTTGAAGAGTTCCATAAGCCTAATAGTTTGCTCTGGCTGCATAGCTTCAGCGTCGCTTCGTGAAATCCAGAAAAAAGCTGCGTTTTCTTCCCCGCTTGGCGAAACTTGGTATTCTCTAAAGCCGCGTTCAGGGTGCTCTGGATGCAACGGCAGCTTCGAATGGAAAACTTTCGGTAACCCAGCAACTTTTAGTTCGACTGGTTGAGCGACAAAGAAGTATCGGTCGCTTGCGGCGTCGAGGATTCTGCGGTTATAGGTATTGAGCGTTTCCCAGCTGAGGGTGACGTCGTTGGGTTTCACGCCGACGTCTATGATTACTTTTTTGATTGCTTCTGGAGTGATGCCTCGCCTTCGCAAAGCTTGGAAAGTACCAAGTCTTGGGTCATCGAAATCGGCAAATTCACCCTCTTTTATGCCAGCGACAATTTTTGATTTGCTCAGTGCGGCTCCTGTGATTTTCAGTCTTCCATAATGGATGGCTTCGGGATATTCCCAGCCGAGGTGCTTGTACATGTATTTCTGGCGAACCATGTTAGTGTAGTGTTCTTTGCCTCGGATAATGTGGGTCATGCCCATTAAGTGGTCATCTATTCCCGCCGCTAAATTGTAAAGTGGCCAAAGGAAGTATTTGCTGCCCACACGTGGATGAGGATACTTTTTTGTATCGATGATTCTTAATGCCGGCCAATCGCGGATTGCCGGGTTAGGATGATCCAGTTCAGTTTTGACACGGACCACTGCTTGTCCTTCCTGGTAACCGCCCGTTAACATACGGTGCCAACGTTCCAGCTGGTTTTTAGGCGTCATATTTCGGCATGGACATGCTTCTTTCGCCAGTGTTTTCTTGCGGAACTCTTCGGGGCTGCATTCGCAGATATACGCGTTGCCTTCGCCAATCATCTTTCCGACAATTTCGTAGTAGATTTCTAGGCGGTCGCTTTGGATGTATTCTTCGTCGACTTTGCAGCCGAGCCATTTGAGGTCCTGACGTATTGCCTCGTAGAATTTGAGTTGCGGCTTCTTGGTTTTGGGGTCTGTGTCTTCGAAGCGTAGGATGAATTTGCCGTTGTACATGCGGGCGTATTCGTGGCTAAGTACGATGGCGCGGGCTGAACCGAGGTGCAGGACGCAGTCGGGGTTGGGTGAGAATCTGGTGGTGATTTTCTTGTATTTGTCTGCGTTTGGCAGCGGAGGCAGCTTTTTCTCTTCAGCCTCATGTTTCTTTTGGGTTTCAGGCCAATTCTTCTCTACAATAGCTTCCTGCTCTGAAAGAGGCAGACTGTTAACTTCGCTCACAACCTGATTAATAACAACTGAGAGCTCCTTAACTCGGCTTCTGAGCTCTGCTTTTTCACCGAGAACCTTGCCAACCAAAGCTCCCGCCTGCGCTTTACCATCGTGCCCAACTGCGTTTAATAATGCGGCTTTACGGATAAACTCGCGTAGTTCAATATCGTTTTCTAATGCCAAATCCTTTACGCTCGCTGTTACTTGTTTCGGGTTATCAAGAATTCAGCGAACGCTTTTAATTTTTCCTTAGCCTGCGGCGTAGGAAGAAGCTTATCTACCTCGTTCCAGCTGTCCATGACCATGTGTTCGGCGAGGGCTTTTACATGTTCGAAGGCGCCGTATTTTTTGATGATGGCGATGGCTTCGTTGCGTAGGGCTTGGTCTGAGGTGTGCATGTTGAGGATTTCGAGGAGGCGTTTTTTGTCTTTGGCCGATGCTTTTTGAAGCGTATAAATAACTAGCAGGGACCGTTTGCCTTCGCTGATGTCTCCTCCGACGCATCCTTTGCTTTTAGCGAACTCTTCGCCTGTTAAGTCCAAAATGTCATCTTGCATCTGGAAGGCGACGCCTATGGATTCGGCTAATCGCCCAAGTTTTTCAACTAAATTGCTGTCGGCGCCAGCGAGGACCGCCGCCATCTTTGCCGACATACGCGCCAAAGTGCCTGTCTTATAGGCGCACATCTGTAGATAATCTTGTTCACCCAGCGCGTCTGCGTTAGCTATGCCTCGGTGCCAGGCGATGTCCATGGCTTGCCCCATGCTTAGGTTAATCATTTCCTGCACGTAAATCTCGTAAACATCCCGTTGCGCCTCAGCTGTGAGCTTGTCTTTGTTCGTCATCAGGGGCAGCAGGGGCAGGTAGTACATTGCGTTTCCTACGTTGATGGCTATGTCGCTGCCGTAGATTTTGTATGCGCAGGGTTTGCCCCGTCGGACTTCTGAGGAGTCTTCGATGTCATCGATTACAAGTGTTCCGTTGTGGATGACTTCGGGGATTATGGAGAAGTCAAGGCAGTAATCCTCTTTTTTGCCTAACGCTTCACAGATGAGCAGAAACAGCGCCGGCCGCCACCGTTTTCCGCCTCGGTCAAGCATATCCCAGATTGGTTCGGAGATGGCTTTGTTGAGGGGTTCAAGGTTGTAGCTGTAGATTGGCGGGTTAACTTTGAAGAGAAGCGCGTTTTTGCCGAGTTTTCTTGGAATGTATTTTTCTATGGCTTTGTCAACTTGGGGTGCTGTTTCTTCAAGGAACTTTTCGACATTCACTTTAGTGTATTCCTCTTTTTGCGTATTTTTGAAGGTTAAAGCCTCGGGCGGTGAGCCACTCAGCCGTTTTGCCAGTAATCACGACTGGAGTGTTGGACAAATCGCTGATTTTCTCTACGCCCACAAGGAACATTACGTTGCGGAGTTCCTCGATTAGGCATTGGAGTTTCTGCTCAGTCTCTTTTGAGCCTTTAACGGCAGTTTGCAGGATTGGCTGGACGATGCTGGCTAAACTGGCGTTCAGGGCTAAGGCTTTGGCTATGTCGGTGCCGCTGCGTACGCCACCCGACGCGATTAGGGGTAACTTGACGGTTTGGGCTGCCTCGATTAGGCTTACAGCAGTGGGTATGCCCCAGTCCCAGAGCGCTTCGCCCAGAAAATGCTGGATTTCGCCTTCTTTCTTTGAGGCCCTGTGGTATTCGACGGCTGCAAAGCTGGTTCCGCCGACGCCGCCGACATCAATGGCTTTGACGCCTGCTTTCTCAAGGGCTTTTGCGTCTTCAGCTGAAATCCCAGCGCCAGTCTCTTTAACAATAACTGGTTGGTCAATTGCACCCGCGATTTCGCTGATTTTAGCTAAAACCCCTTTGAAATTGGTTTGCCCTTCAGGCTGCACAGCCTCCTGCAGCGCGTTTAGGTGTACTGCAACTGCGTCAGCGTCTATCATTTCAACTATTCGTTTAACTTCTTTTACACCATAGCCATGGACAAGTTGGACGCCGCCGACGTTGGCGATTAAGAAGGCGTTTGGAGCTTTTTCCCTTGCCACCCTGTAGGTTCGCTCTAGGCTGCTGTTTTCGATGGCGGCTCTTTGGCTGCCTAAGCCCATGCCTAAGCCGAGTTTTTCGACTGCCTCGGCGATGGAAGCGTTAATTGCGACGGCTTGTTCGATGCCGCCTGTCATGGCTCCAACGATTATTGGGGCATTGAATTTTTTCCCCAAAAAAGTGGTTTGGAGGTTAACTTTGGCTTTGTCAGTTTCGGGTAACGCGCGGTGGATGAGTTGGATGTCTTCGAAGCCTGCTGTAGCCTTTTTAGCTTGTGCTTTCTCATCCAAACAGATGCGAATATGGTCCCCTTTGCGTTTGCCGGTTTCCGCTGCCATTTTACGCCTTCTCTATTTCAGTGCCTAACACACTTTGGTCTGTTAAGGCTCTGTAAATAGATAACCTTTTTGTGGCGCCGGTAACGGTTACGTGGACTCCCGCCTCAATTGCTGGGATCAACTCTGCGATTTTTCCCGCCATGCCGCCGGTGACGTCTGTGCCCTGTGCCTTGCCAAGTTTAGGTTGGAGTTCTTTGAGTTCTTTGAGGTTAAGCGTTTTGAATGGTTTGGCGTTGGGGTTGGTTTTTGGGTCGCTGTCAAAGAGTCCGTCTGTGTCTACGCCGACTACGATTTTTCTGGCTTTGTACTTGAGTGCAAGATAAGCGACAAGTTGGTCGCCTGAGAGTACTGTGAAACCGAGTTTATCGTCGAAAACGGCGTCTCCATACATGACTGGTGTATAAACCAGCTTTGCCATGGATTTAAGGACGGTGTCATCGAAGAATTTGATTTTACAGTTCTCTGTTATGAAACAGGATGAAGGTGCAACACTGACCGCTGGGATTTCATGCCAAATCAGTGAGTCCATGACTAACCCGTTGAGAACAGTCATCATATGGTGAGTTTCGGCGAAACCGAATTTTTGAGTCGGGTCTTCTTTGTAGCCTTCTTTTATGGCGTATTTGGCTGCGGTTGGGTGGCCGAAGCTGCCGCCGCCGTGGACAACAATGAGGTTGTCGAGGTCTGCGCGTTTGATTTCTTCGGCAAGTTGATTGATGATTTCTGTTTTCGGGGTTGCCTCCTGGGTTTTGTCAGTTATGGCTGATCCGCCGAGTTTTAGTATGATTGGGTTTGCATCGTTCATCGCAAATCGTAACCTAACTATGTTAATTCATATTCTGGTAATTTAACGTTGCAGTTGCTCTGCCCTGCCGGGGGGTAAGGTAACTGGAACGTTTGTTTTAACCATGCATGCGTAAGTTTAGTTATGTACAATTTCATTTGGTATAGCCTTTTCTTGCCCCTTCAAAAGTTTTGCAGGGTTTCTAATAAGCAAGCCCCAAATAGGCTTTAGCCTCAATAGAAAAAGCTAAAGGATAAACGGCAGCAAAACTCCTAACAGAACCAGCAATAAGCAGGTTACTGTAACGCCGACAGTTGTTCTGTAGATGGCTTTTTCGCTCATGCGTTTTCCCGCAAACCGTTTCAGGGTGATGTTGAAGATTCTGCCGCCGTCTAAGGGGTAAATTGGCAGGGCATTGAAGATTGCGACGTTGAAGCTGACGAACCATATCCAGAAAAAGGCGTTTGCAAAAATCTGCCATCCAGGGATTGGACTTGAATAAAAGGGTGCAAGCGAATCCGAGTAGGGCACTACGCTTCCGGCTAATGTGGGCGGCACAATGTAGAGGACTAATTTGTCCAAAGAGAAGCTCTCATAATTTTGCAGCACCTGTTTTGTCATTAAGTCGCCGGCAAGTATTCCCATCACTGTTCGGTTATCCGACGTAGTGAGGTTAACGGTGGTTGTGTAATGGTATTGCCACTGGTTTCCCCTTGCCACAGTTACGTTTACGAGGTCTCCCGCTGTTTTTGTGTCCAAAATTGCCCTTAGCTGTGTTGAATTGTTGATTGTTATGTTGTCAACTGAAATCAAGACGTCTTTGGGTTGTAGCCCAGTCATCTGTGCAGGCAACCCCTGCTGGACATCGCTTATGTAAACGCCATTAACGAGAGGGGTTAAACTGCCCACTACAAGCAGGAGCCCAATCAGGCATACGACGCCTACTAAGACGTTTCCGCCGACGCCTCCAGCCATTACTTTAAGCGAGCTTCTGGCGCGGGCTGTCTTAATTTGCTCCTCATCTACATCAACGAAGGCTCCGATGGGGATAATTAGGAAGAAGAGTAGACCGCTTGATTTCACGTTTAAACCAACATTTCTGGCGATGACACCATGGGCGCCCTCATGGATAACGATGGCTATGACTATTGCTATCCATCCGTAGACAATAGGCAGTGTAGGGTTGATTCCAGGCAAGAGCAGAACCGAAGTTGGCCCCAACTGCTTAGCAACTTGCCCGACGGCGGGGTTTGTCAGCAAAGCAATTAAGCTGTTAACTATCAAATAGAGGGCTATGCCGGCTACAAAGGGAACAAAGATCAGGAAAAGCCATGAAATATACTTAGAGGCCCGAAGAGCTCCCAACCTGTTGAAGACCCCAGCAAACCGTTTGGTTCTAACAATCAGCAGCGGAAACCTAAATTCAACTCGCTTTTCTTCCTCTTCTGGCTGTGGTTGGGCGGTCTCTTGTGTCAATCTGAAAATCGCTCAGAGCTAAAAAACAGGTTTCCTAGGACATAAGCTTAGCGCAAGTTCGAGAATATATCGATTTTTGCAATCTAGTTCTTAAGCAGAAATCGCAAATTATAGTTTGAGAAGGAAGGAGAAGGCTTACGTATCACCTTAAGTCAGCGGTGCTTCCGAGTTGCATACTCATACTCATGGGCACAATCGACTGCGTAACCACCGTAATCGGGATTGGTTTCCGCGGCGCAGCAGAACTGAACCCTTTCTTGGCAGGGATCGTTAGCAATATCCCAGCGTTTATGGCACTCAAACTTTCAGCAACGCTATGTATCGCAGGCACCTACATTTTAGCGAACAAAATCCTCAATGGGGCATCCGACAAAACCACTAAATCTTTCAAATACTCAAGTTACGGGATGAAGGTGGCATACGCAGGGTTGGTGCTTTTCTTAGCCATAGTCGTAGTCAACAACTTTACTGTTCTTCTGTCATAAAGCGTCAAGAATCAAAAAAACAGCCTGCCTGCCTCTGATCATCAGGTGGAGAAACACAAATCAAATATTGGGGTGGCAACAAATCTAAAATATTAAACCCCAACAGCTAAACGTAAAGAAACGCTTAACTGTAAAAGCACTGATATATCAAACTTGAAGGACCTAAAATGCCGTTCAACCTATTTCACAGAAAAAAGCCCGAGCAAGAAGTGCCAGCAACAGCACCCCAACCAGAAGAACCCGCCCAACCCACACAAGAAGCCCCGCCAGAACAAGCCATAACCGCCGAGGAGCCTACGCTGCAACACATGCCAACTGCTGAAGCTTTACCGCAAGAAGCCCCTGCACCCGTTGAGGAACAACCGCAACAGCTGCCAGCCTCCGCGGTTGAGCAGAAACCAGAGGCGTCAGCCGAACCCGCAAGCAAAACCTACCTTAAAGCCATGCCGCTTAAGGAACTCGCCGAAGTAGAAAACGTCAAAAATGAAGTTAGAAACGGCAACATCATAATTCTACGTATAACTCCACTTGCAGGTAAAAGTATTGAAGATGTCAAAACAGCTGTAAACGAGCTTTACCAGTTCGCGGAGTCTATTGGCGGAGACATCGCACGTCTAGGCGAAGAACGCGTTGTTGTTTGCCCAAAAACAGTTAGGATTTGGCGGGAGAAAACTCCAGCGCCAGTCTCAGGCAATCAGCCGCTTCCTACAGCAGCCTAAAGGTTTCCAGTGTATTCGGAACCACTGTAGTTATGCCGACTTTATTGTCTAAGAAGTTGCCGAAGTTTAGGGTTTTCTGTTTTTCACCGTGAACCACAAAGATGCGTTCTGGCTTGGGATTTAAGTGTGTTAGGTAGTTGACTAGTTGTCTGCGGTCGCTGTGTCCCGAGAAGCCTTCGATGGAGTGTACGCCCATTTTTACGCTGAGCGCCGCCATTTTGCCTTCGTTATCCATCATGGTGACTTCGCCTACGCCTTTTTGGACGCGTCTACCCATGGTGCCTTCGATTTGGTAGCTTACAAAGATGATTGAGTTGCGTTCGTCTGAGGCCCAATTCTTGAAGTACTCGATGACGGGTCCGCCTTCAAGCATACCGCTGGTTGCCAAGACGATGCATGGTTCGCCTTCCATGATGCTTGCACGTACGCTTGGATGCTCAACGATGGTGAAGTAGTCAGATTGGAATGGGTTGATTTCTTCGTGGAGTATGCTGTGGCGTACTTCTCTGCCAAGGTATTCTGGGTATGCAGTGTGGATGGCTGTAGCTTCACTGATCATGCCCTCAATGAATACTGGGGCTTCCTTCATCATGCCCCGTTTCATGTAGCCGTCGATGACAAGCATAATTTCTTGTGCGCGTCCAACAGCGGGAACTGGGATGAGAACTTTGCCTTTGCGCTCAAGGGTTTGGTTTATGATTTTGGTTAAGGCTTCTTCTGCTTCCACGCGGGTGGGAACTATGTCGTCGGGTCCACTGTAAGTGCTTTCAGTGATGACTGTTTCGATACGGGGAAACTCGGTTGCAGCCGCTTCCAGCAGCATGGTGCGTCCGAATTTGTAGTCGCCGGTGTAGACGATGTTGTGTAAGCCTTCGCCAATGTGCAGATGAACCATGGCGCCGCCTAAAATGTGTCCCGAGTTATGGAGAGTTAAGCGGATGTCTGGTGCAATGTCGGTGACTACGCCGAAACGCAGCGGAATAGTGTGGAGAACGCATTCTCGGACGTCTTTTTGGTCATAGAAGGGTGTTACGCCCTGCTTGTTAGCGACGTCAAGATAGTCCAGTTGGAGCATGGTCATTAGGTTTGATGTGGGAGCTGAGCAGTAGACCGGGCCGTCATAGCCGTACTTGTAGAGGAATGGGACTAAGCCGCAGTGGTCAAGGTGCGCGTGGCTGATGACGACTGCGTCAAGCGAATCAATTTGGAATTCAGGCGAGTCAAAGCGAGGGAACGATTCGAAGGGTCGGTTGGTGCCAGGGTGAATACCGCAGTCCAACAGCACGCTGCTTTCTCTTGTTTTAACCAGGAATGCTGAGCGCCCGACTTCTTGTGCGCCGCCCAAAACGGTCATGCGTATGTCGCCGACGTCGTAGCTTTTCGGTCGGAAAATACGTTCACCTACAGTGCGAAGGATACGTTCACGCTCTTTACTCTCTGAGTGGAGGTAATGGCGCATGTGGGTGACAATCTTGGATTTAATCGGCGGGCTACGAAGCACATGGGGGCGCCATTTGGTTTTCTTTATGATTTCTTGGAGTACAGCGCCGTTTCTGCCGATGACTAAACCTGGCTTTTTTGTTTCAATGATGATTTCCCCTAGGCTTGGGTCAAAGTTAATGTCAGTAACCTCAGCTTCAGGCGCTATGAGGTCCCGTGTAATTTTTTCTGCTTCTACCTCAGGTATGCGCACTGAGGGGTCTGGGCGTATGACGATTCTTTTACGGATGACACCGACGATTTCGGCGACTATGCTGCTTTGGTCAACTAAAATTTCGGGGCGTTTAGTATAAACGGCAAGCATGGGTCCCTCGTATTCGATTCGGGTGACTTCTGCTTCGCGAGGTACTTTCTGAAGAATATATTGGCTAATCTCTATTTTGTCCTTGTCTTTTTCTTGTGTTCGAGCCACAGTAATTAACTTCCTGCTTTGAGCAGTTTCGCTTTCTCTTCATCGGTTAACTCTTTGTAACCATGCTCGTTGATGACTATGATGTTATAGTTGTTGCCTGACGCTACATCGCGTTTCATTGCGGCGTTTACAGCCCTAGCGATGGTGGGCAAGTTTTCAGCTATGGTATTTCCTTCCTTGTACTTGTCCTCTAAGATGCCATAGGCAACTGGGGAGCCGCTGCCCGTGGAAACCATTTTTTCCTCGGTTAAGCTGCCATAAGGATCCAGATTGAAGACATGTGGACCGCTGTCATCTATGCCGCCTACCAGCACCTGGGTCGCCAAGGGCACATACCGTGCCGAGAAAAGCAGATTAGCTACTAACCGTGCTGCGGAGGCAATAGGAATGGGACGATTCATATTAATTTTATACAGCTTGGCGTTAGCGATGAGGATGTCTACTACTCGTTGTGCGTCGGCGACGGTGCCAGCGATGGTCATGCCGATGTGATCGTCGATTTTGTAGACTTTTTTACCGAATTTGTGAGCAACATAGAACCCCATGGTTACACGGGTGTCTGAAGCTAAGATTACGCCATCCTTGCAGACGACGCCGATTGTTGTGGTTCCTTTAAGGACTAGTTGGCTAGCTGTATTGTTTTGTGACATGGTTTTGTGCTCCCTAAAACTCCGTTGGTGCGGAATGCCATCCACTGTAGGAAGATGCATCATGTTAAGTTTCTGTGCGCCTAATTAATATTTCGCCAAAGCAGGATGTGACGCCCACCCTGTCTTGATGTTCCTAAAGGTTTTTAGGGAGCGTTGGAAGTTTTAGGTGCAGTTTGGCGCGTGAGTGGTGCTTCCCACCCGTTGCGCCAAAGAAATAAAACCCGGAGTAGGGAGGCAAATCATAATTGAAACTACAGACTAAGGAAATAGCCCTAATAGCGTTATACGCCGCTTTATACGCGGTGTTAGTTGTTGAAGTGCCTGGATTATCTTATGGACCCCTAAATTTGCGTATAGCAGACGCTATGATTGGAGCTGTGCCATTGCTTGGCCTAGCAGGGGTTTTAGGTCACACCCTTGGAGTATTCGTTGGAAACATGCCTTCGCCTTTTGGAGTAATCGACCTGCTAAACACCATACCCTCTTTTGTCATGGCATTTGTCGTCTACTATGTTTACAAACGCACCAAAAACGATTATGCCGTACTGGGAACCTTCGCCGCCTATTCAGCGGTGCTGGGGGTAACAGTCGGATGGATGCTTTCTGCACCCTTCAACATACCGTTACCGCTTAGCATAGCTTACGTGTTTGCAGGCAACGTCATTATTACGACCGTGGTGGGTTGGCCGTTGTTTAAACTGCTCAAAAAAGCAGGGATTGAAAGATGGCTTGGACTTGAAACGAAAGTTAATGGATTAAAAGTTAATGGAGAAAAAAAACCGTGAGTCAAAATAAAAAATGTGTCGTCGTCCTCAGTGGAGGACCAGACTCTGCAACCGTCGCCTACTGGGCAAAGCAGCAAGGCTACCGAATCTACCCCATAACCTTCAATTACGGCCAAATCGCCCTCAAAGAGACGGAAGCAGCCCAAACAATCGCCAAAAAACTCGGTGCAACCACCAAAATCATCGATCTCTCAGCACTCAAAGAAATCTTTAGCGACGTAACCCCGCTCTGTAACACCAATCTGCCCCTGACATCCGAGTTCAGCAGCCCAATCATCGTGCCCTTCCGCAACGCCATCTTCCTCTCAACCGCCGTCGCATACGCCGTCACCGTAGGCGCAACACACATCTTCTATGGCGCACAGGGCAGCGACGAACCCTTCTACCCCGATTGCCGCCGAGAATTCTATGAAGCCTTCGAAAAAGCCGCCAGACTGGGCACAGCACAGGAAATCACCATCAAAGCGCCGTTTAGCGGCAGCAAGAAATCCGAAGTGATAAAAGAAGGCGCCAAAATGGGCGTCCCCTTCGAGTTAACATGGTCTTGCTACCGTGACGGTGCCAAACACTGCGGCGTATGCGAGTCCTGCGTTAACCGCAAAAAAGCCTTCAAAGAAGCAGGCGTAGCTGACCCGACAAAATACGAGGCTTAAAAGAGGGTCTTCTGTTTTTCGCAGCTAACAAGGCTTGAAACGCGGACGCCGATAAGCCTCATTTTCCTCTCACTCATATAAGGCAGGAGTAGTTCTTTGGCGGTTTTCTTTAGGTCTTCCACTCGGTTAGTGAGGTGGGGCAGGGTTTTGCTTTTAGTGTGGGTTTCGAAGCCTTGATAGCGGATTTTGACGGTTACTGTCTTGAAAAGCAGCTTCTGGTCTGCGGTTTCTTTCTGCACGTCTATGCAGAGCGCTTCGAGGGCTGAGAGTATGGCGGCTGGGTCTGCGGTGTCCTCTTCAAAGGTGGTTTCGTGACTGACGCTTTTGACGCCGACGCGTTCCTCGACTTCGCTGCGATCCAAACCCTTGGCCATCAGGTGCATCTGCAACCCCAAGACCCCAAACATCGACGACAGCGCAGTGGGATCGTAGTTTGCGAGGTCGCCGATGGTGTTGACGCCTAAGGCTTTGAGTTTAGCTTCAGTTTTGCGTCCCACCCACAGCAACTTTCGCACGGGTAACGGTTCAAGGAATTTTTGGGCATCCTCTTCCTTCACGACTGTTAAGCCGTCGGGTTTCTGATAGTCGCTGGCGACTTTGGCGACTAGTTTGTTGGGTCCAACACCAATCGACGCGGTAAGGTGCTCCTTCTCCAATATTTCCCGTTTAATTTGCCGAGCCAACGCTTCAGCTTCCACCCAGTCCTTGACTTTCTCAGTGACATCTAAGAAGGCTTCATCGATGCCCCACTGCTCAAACTTGCCAGCGTACTTGCGGGCGATCGCCATAATTTCGTTCGAAACTTTGATATACAATGGAAAGTTTGGCGGCAGATAGACCGCTTTTGGGCAGAGCCTCCAAGCCTGAGAGATAGGCATCCCTGAGCGTACGCCTACAGCTCGGGCTTGGTAGTTGCTTGTGCTAACTACTCCTCTGCCTTTGCCCTCTTTGGGGTCTGCGCCGACGATGACTGGGTTGCCTTTTAGGGCTGGGTTTTCCCGTTCCTCGACCGCAGTGTAGAAGTGATCCATATCCAAGTGAAAGATGAAGCGTTTTTTCTCCTTCATTGCCCTCAAGAAGCCTTGTGCTTGTTTTGAAATTTGAACTTATCGAAGCCGTTCTTGGTGCTCTGTTGCTTATGTGATGGTTTAGGTTGCCATAGGTACTAAACAGTTATAAAAGAAAGCTTGCAAGCTATTTTATAGCCAAGGGAAGCATGGAAAAATGGATGTTTTTGAGGCAGTACAAGAGCGAAAATCAATCCGGGCCTACCAAGACAAGCCAGTGCCAAGGGAGACGCTGGAGCGCATACTAGAAGCTGGACGGCTTGCGCCTTCAGCACGGAACGTTGAGCCATGGCACTTCATAGTGGTAACCGATAAAGAAAAGCTGAAAGCCCTTTCAAAAGGGTTGTACGCCAAGTTTATTGCTTCAGCGCCGCTGGTCATCGCTGTTTGTGGGGACAAGAAAGCTTCGCCTGATTGGTATGTGGTTGACGCGGCTTTGGCTTTGGAGAATATGATTTTGACGGCAGTCAGCGAGGGACTCGGCACATGCTGCGTCGGCAGTTTGAGCGAACCCGACGTAAAGGCTCTTCTGAGGGTTCCAGGCAACTTTGAAGTTTTAGTGTTGCTGGTGGTTGGTTACGCAGAGGAAAAAGTGGATTTATCCAGTAAGCTGCTGCGTTTAGTGCGCGCTCGAAAAGTTTTAAGCGATGTCGCCAGCGAGGAAGAGTTTGGCAAGCGGTTTGTTCCCCAAAAAGAGCTTGATAGCTAACTTTTTAATCAGCAACCGCCACCTTCCGAATCATGGTCCTTATCCAGTAACGGCTAAATACTGCTAAGTCTAATTCCGTTGATACGCAGCGTGGGGAAACAAGAAATGACCGATGTGCCCGATTTAGTCGCAAATTTAATTGAAGCATCTAAAAAGCATGAGCAGTACCGCGATAAAGAATGCATAAACATGATTGCCAGCGAAGGCATAAAATCACCCGCTGTCTGCCAGATGCTCGACATGTCCCATGACCTTGCCACGCGTTATGCAGAAGGCGAAAACGACGCAGTGGGCCATGTTAAGAAGCGATATTATCAGGGCCAAAAATACATGTCCCAAATCGAAGACCTGGCAACAGACGCGGTCAAAAGCCTATTCAACACTACATGGGCAGATGTCCGCTTAATTTCAGGCACCCACGCCAACACAGCTACCTTCAAGGGCTTGTCGTTGGCATCAAAAAACAACAAGATGGTTGTAACTCCCCTGAGCTGTGGTGCCCACATAAGCCATGACTACACGGGCTTAGCAGGCAGCATACTTGGCATAGACAACATCAACCATGTCTATGACTTAAACGAATTCAACATTGACCCAGACAAATCAGCCTATGTTATCCGCGCCGCTAAACCAGGCATCGTCACATTCGGCGGCAGCCTATTCCTGTTCCCGCATCCAATCAAAGAACTCAAAGAAGTCTGCGACGAAGTAGGCGCCTACGTAGCCTACGACGCAGCTCACGTGTTGGGTTTGATTGCAGGCGGCCAATTCCAAGATCCCCTCCGCGAAGGCGCAGACTTCATCACATCCTCAACTCACAAGACGTTCCCTGGTCCACAGGGTGGTGTCATCATGGGCAGCCCGGACACTCCAGCAAAGGAGAAAGCAGTCAGAAAAATACAATGCGCTATTTTCCCTCTCACTGCATCTAGCACCCACTTGGGGAGATTACCTGCTTTGGGTGTAGCCTGCTTAGAAATGAAGGTGTTCGGCAAAGAATTAGCCAGCCAAATCGTCAAAAACGCCCAGACCGCCGGGCAATACCTCTACGAAAACGGCGTCAAAGTCCTAGCCGAACATAAAGGCTTCACTCGTAGCCACCAGATCGCCTTGGATGTCAGGGGTTTCGGCGGCGGCAACAAAATCGCACAGGACCTCGAAGACGCAAATATCATCTTAAACAAGAACCTCCTGCCCTATGACGACCAAAACGGCAAAGAAAATCCGTCAGGTCTACGGGTTGGCTTCCAAGACATCACCAGACGGGGCTTTAAAGAAGGCGATATTAAACATCTCTGCGACTTGATGCTGGACATAATTAAGGGGAAACGTAAACCAGCCCAAGTTAAAACCGACGTGTTGGCACTGAGGAAAGAGTTCTGCGGCGTAAAATATGGCTTCCAAACCGTTGAAGAAGCATTAAAATACGCCAAAAAGGCTTAGCCCTCCCTTTTTGAATTATTTTTCGCGTAAGCTAAGCTGTCAGGTTTATAAGCAGAAGACGCCTTAAGCATCAATTGATCAAAGGGCGCTAATTTTATGGAGCCTCAACAAGCCGATAGAAACCAGCAGAAACATAGTTTTCTGTCACTCACAATTATAGCGGTGACGGTTGCAGTTGGTTTCTTAGGCGCCATAGTGAGCTTTGTTTATCCAGCGTTTGTCAACTTGTTATCTGGGGGCACCTATGTTTCGGGCGGCGCCATCTACGACGCCATATACGTTGTTCTCACCCTCGCCTACGATGCCCTCTACCTCTTCGGCGGAGGCATACTGGTTTACGGGGCAATACTTGTTACTTACCGTTTTGTCCAGTACAAACTAAGCGACCCCTACAAACCGACTTTCTCAACAAGATATTTGTCCGGTTATCTTACTTTGAGCCTTAACTTTTTTATTGGCGCAGAAATTATTCGCACAGTAGCCGTTAGAACTTACGAGGAGTTTACGCTTCTTTTACTTGTAATTTTCAGCCGAGGCCTCTTCAGTTTGATTCTGTATTTGGAGAGGAGATGGCATGGCACCTCAGAGACAGAGTAGGCAATAATCCTGCAATCTTGCCTAAAGATTAATTAATTGACGCCACAATTTAGCCTTGAAAACCATGCAAATAGACCTCCTAACAACGCTATTCTTTGCAGTCGCTATAGGTGTCGTAATCCTGTTTATTCTCCTGCCCAGGTACGGACCACACTACACATCGAGACTTACCTGCCCCAACTGCAGAAAAACATTCAATTTCCACTGGATACCCGGCGCCACCATAACTTCGATTATCAACCGCAACTACCGCACGCTGAAATGCCCCTACTGCCACAGAAAATCCACCTTCGACATAGCCGCCACCCGAGTGCGGACGCCAAAAGCTAAGAAGAAAGCATAGGTAGCCGGCGTCTGCTGTAGTGAACTTTATTATATACATGTGCAATCACAGTTCTAATCAGGTTAAAGGTGAAGTTTGCATGAAGGTATTGTTAAACGATGGTTTAGAGAAAGAAGGCTTAGCCATATTCAAGGAAGCTGGCATAGAAACAGACACCAAGAAACGTGACGCAGCCCAACTGGTTGCGGAAATCAGCCAGTTTGACGCCTTAGTAGTACGCAGCGCCACAAAAGTCACCCGTGAAGTTATAGAGGCAGGCGCTAAGGGGAAACTCAAAATCATCGGACGCGCAGGCGTAGGATACGACAACATAGACGCCGCAGCCGCATCGGAGAACGGTATAGTGGTAAAAATCGCTCCCTACGGCAGCACAAACGCCGTCGCCGAATTAACCATCGACCTGATGCTATCAGTCTCCCGCAACACACCCCAAGCACATCATTCATTAAAGAATGGTGTTTGGATAAAAAAGAAGCTGGAAGGCAGAGAACTTGCCTACAAAACCCTTGGGCTATTGGGCTGCGGCAGAATCGGGCAAAAAGTCGCCAACATAGCCAAACTTGGCTTCAGCATGGAAGTCATCGGCTATGACATCAAGCCGTGTTTCGAAAGCGGCATTAAATTCATGACTAAAGAAGAGGTCCTTCAGAAAGCCGACTACCTCAGCATCCACACCGGAGGCAAAGACATCATCGTAGGCGCAAAAGAACTTGCGCTTATGAAGCCAACCGCATACATCATTAACACATCCCGGGGCAACAACATCGATCAACAAGCCCTCTACACTGCGCTTAAAGACGGCAAAATCGCCGGTTACGCAACCGACGTCTATAAAGAAGAACCCAAAGCTGAAGGCGACCCATTCAACGATAAACTAAAAGAACTTGACAATGTCGTCTTGTGCAGCCACCTAGGCGCCTCCACTGTTGAAGCGCAGCGTGAAACCTCCACTGAAATGGCGAAGGTTCTAAGCAGCTACCTTTTAGGCGGCGACTTCACCAACGCAGTTAACGCGGGTGAAAGCATCGAAGTTGAAAAGAAAAAAGTTTACACACTCTTCATCCACCACAGAGACGTCCCGGGAGTCTTCGCTAACCTAGACAAAGTCCTCGCTGACAACAACATAAACATCCGAGCCAACTACAGCCGCCAAATCAACACAGGCTACGCCATCTCAGTTTACGTCTTACATCAAAAAGTCACAGCCGAAATCGTAGACAAACTTAAAGCTGTACCCAACGTCTGCAACGTCAGATTCTAAACCCTGCCGTTTTTCAAGCAGGCATATTAACATCTTTTCTTCTTTTTAGTACCCATGCGATTAGGCGTCCTGTTTTCAGGCGGCAAAGACTCAACCCACGCCCTACACTTAGCGGCACAGAAAGAAGAAGTAGCCTGCCTAATCACTGTGATCTCAAAGAACAAAGAGAGCTTCATGTTCCACACGCCAAACATCGACGTGACCGCTTTTCAGGCACAGGCCTTGGGGTTGCCGCTGGTTTCGGTGCAGACAGAGGGCAAAAAGGAAGAGGAACTCGCCGATCTAGAACGCGCTATCGCGGAAGCCAAAAGTAAACACCAAATTGAAGGGGTCGTCACAGGTGCGGTGGAGTCGGTTTATCAGGCGTCGCGGGTTCAGCGCATATGCAGCAAACTCGATCTTTGGCAGTTTAATCCACTTTGGAAAACTGATCAGAAAGCCCTCCTCCAAACGCTTTTGCAGCAACAGTTTCACGTTATCATTTCAGGGGTCTTCGCGTATCCCCTTGACGAGAAATGGCTCGGCAAAAAAATCGATTCTCAAATGATAGCGCAGCTTGTAGAGTTGCAGGGTAAATATGGCATCAGCCCTTCAGGCGAGGGAGGAGAAATCGAGACGACAGTGCTCGACGCTCCGATGTTTAAGCAGAGAATAGAAGTAACTGATTCTGCGGTTGAGTGGAAGGGCGACTCAGGCGTTTACGTGATAAAGCAGGCTCGGCTGGTACCTAAATGATACTTGTTGTTGACATGAACTGGAAGAAGGATTCGCTGGCGTACACTGAGTTTGTTTCGCCGATTCTAAGGGTGATTGAGCCGCTTGAGGCTTGCAGGGTTAGGCATTTCTTGGAGCTTGAACCATCAGAATTAGACAGATACAGCCATGTTATTCTGTCGGGAACAACTCTCAAAGACTTCAGTTTCCTAAATCACTTAGAAAGGTTCCAATGGCTAAAGTCGTTTGGTAAGCCAGTTCTGGGAATTTGCGCGGGCATGCAAACTATCATCCAAGTCTACGGCGAACCCCTCACCGCCTGCCCCCAAGTAGGCATGACCGAAATCACCACCCTCAAAGAGAACGCCCTATTCAGCGGTACCTTCCAAGCCTACGCCCTCCACACCTACTCAGCCAAGCCGAACAACCAAGCCTTTGATGCAATAGCAGAATCAAGCCATTGCATCCAAGCAATAAAACACAAAACTAAGCCCATCTATGGCGTGCTGTTCCATCCCGAAGTTCGAAATCAAGATATTCTTCAAAGATTTTTGCGATTATAAGAAAAAAGAGAGGGAATGTTGGTTGGTTGCGCTGCTCAAGTTGCTGCCAGTCCGGTTGTTGCAGGCGGCAGACCAGTCATGTTGCTGATTTGCCAGAGTCCGCCGTCTTCAGGAAACACTTGGAAGCCCGTGATGTCGTTGCCGTTTAATGTGTAGAGGAATTCGCTGCCAGATGTGAGTGCCATGTCAAGGGCTGGTGAGCTGATTTTCGCTGTGATGGAGCTTGTGAGTAGAAGTATGCCGTTGTTTGCGATTCCATAGGTTGAGATGGTTCCGTTGGCTGCGTTGGTTGTAAATGCCCATGCGTCATCGGCAGTTATTACGACCCAGCTGGGAGCCACTTGGAAGTCTGGCATTGCACCGCTTATGGTTCTTAAGGTTCCGTTTGGCGTCCAAGTGAAAGATGACATTGTGTTTGAGGCTGCTTCACTCATCACTAAAAAGCCGGTGCTTGTATAAGCAAAGCCGAATGGTCCATTGCCTACTGAAGGCATCGTCACAGGCGCGCTTGCTACACCATTGCTGTCAACTGCATAGAGGTCTGTCATGTTAGCGGCTTTTTCTGTGACTACAAGTGCGGTTCCGTTGGGGTTGAAGCCTATTTGTTCCGGTGCACTGTTGGGTACTCCGCTTAGGGGTTGATTGGAACCTGCAATCGGAGTCAATTGTCCTGTGGCGTTAATTTGGAAGCCTGCAATGTTGCCGGGCACCGTCACTGAACCATTGTTGAGCACGTATACCCAGTTGCCCCAAGCTGTTACGCTGATTGGGGTTACTCCTTGAGAGCTTGCGTTGTCCGTCAAAGTTAAGCCAGTTGCGTTAACAGCGAAAACAGAGATTTGATTGCTGCCCGCATCCACCGCAAAAAGCCAATTGCCATCTTTGCTAAGCGTTAATGCGCCTTGGCTGTCAAGTTTAGCGTCTGTTCCATTGCCCATCGTAGAGAAATTCCCCGCTAAAACTAAGGAGCCGTCGGACATGCGGTCAAATTGCCACACGTTGTTACCTGCCGCCGCGTTATCCATCGTGTAGACTTTGCCCACCATCTGTGGCTGCGCATTGAGTAATGCAGTCGCTGAAACCGCTGTGAGTAGCGCTACTAAAATCGTTGAAATTGCTAAAAGCTTTTTTCCCATTGCTTCTTCATCCTCTTTTCCCTTTTTGAGGATAACTACGCCAACTACAGCCGTGTTAATTTGGTTATGTGGGTAGTGTTGATTCAATTGCGGGGAGACGCAGAATTGGATGATGTATACCTCGCCAGAAAACCAGTCCCACAACATTACAGGTTACCGATCGGCAAAAAAAGTTAAATGCCAAGAACTCATTTCTTCTATTGATAACTTTAGGAGGTTCTTACTTTTGACAAACAAGTTACCTGTAGAGAAGTTAAGAAATATCTGCGATGCCAATGTTTTGCATTGCGTTTCATCTAAAGACTTAATCCCGCTTGCTGAAATAATCGGTCAAGAACGAGCGGTACGAGCCCTAAAATTTGGGTTAGGCATCAAAAACCATGGCTTCAACATGTACGTAGCCGGGTATCCAGGAACAGGGAGAAAAACCGCTGTCAGAAGCTTCGTGGAGGCACAGGCCAAAACGCAGGCGGTTCCCTCGGATTGGTGCTACGTATATAATTTTAGCAATCAGTATGAACCTAAAGCGATTCAGTTACCCTCAGGCAAAGGCAAAGAATTCCGCGATGACATGAAAAACTTTATTGAAAACGTAAAAACCGCCTTGCCCAAAGCTTTCGAAAGCGAGGATTACGTTGCAAGAAGAGATGCCACACTTAGGGGCCTAGAAAATCAGCGCAAACAGTTAATTGACACTTTAAATTCCAAGGCGCAGCGGGAAGGCTTCGTAATCGAAACCACACCTTTAGGGTTACTGCTTATCCCAGTTTTGGATGGCAAACCATTAAGCGAAGAGCAAATGCTTGCGCTGCCACAGAAAGTGAAGGATAAAATCGCTGAGAAACGGGAGACGCTGGAGACTGAATTCCGTAACACTATGCGTCAGCTTATCGACATGGAACGGCAGATACATGAGGCGCTAAGAAAACTCAATAAAGAAGTCGCATTATATGCCATCGGAACCCAAGTTCAGAGCCTAATGGAAAAATACTCCAGCAACACCGAAGTAACAGCCTACCTCAAAGACGTAGAAAATGACATTTTGGATAACCTGCAAACGTTCGCGCGGAGAGGCGGCGCTGAAGCGCAGCAGCAACTGCCTTTCCAGATGCCTTGGATGCGGGAGGAGCCCTATAAGAAATACGAAGTCAACGTAGTCATCGATAATTCAGAAACCAAAGGCGCCCCCGTCATCATGGAGACTAACCCCACATACCCCAACCTACTCGGTAAAACGGAGAAGGAGGCCCAATTCGGCGCCCTAACAACCGACTTTACTATGATTCGGGGCGGAAGCATCCATAAAGCCAACGGCGGATACCTCATCGTAGCCGTCGAAGACTTACTTCGTAATCCACTGAGCTATGACGGCTTGAAACGTGATTTAAAGGATAGTAAAATGTTCATCGAGGAACCTGAAGAACGCTATGGATTTTTGAGTATAAAGACGCTTAAGCCTCAGCCCATACCTCTTACAGCCAAAGTCATTCTCATCGGCGACCCATATGTTTACCAGATGATGTTCAGTTTAGACCCTGACTTCCGAGAGCTATTCAAGATCAAAGCGGAATTTGACACAACCATGCCTCGTACAGACGAAAAGATCCAGCAGTATGCAGCGTTCGTCTGTGGTTTATGTGAAAAAGAAGGCTTAAAGCATCTTGACCGCGGCGCCCTAGCCAAACTTGTCGAATACAGTAGTCGCTTAGTCGAAGACCAATACAAGCTGTCAACGCAGTTCTCGATGGTAGCTGACATAGTAAGGGAAGCCAACTTCTACGCTGAACAGGACAACTCTGAATTCACAACAGCCATGCACATAAAGAAAGCTATCGAAGAAAAAATTTACCGCTCAAAACTTATTCAAGAAAAAATCCAAGAGATGATTGCCCGCGGCTTCTTCCTCATCGACACCCACGAAAAGAAAGTAGGGCAAGTCAACGGTCTCTCCGTTATGGGGCTTGGCGACTTCGCCTTTGGCACCCCCTCCCGAGTCACCGCCAGCATCGGGTTAGGCCGCGAAGGCGTCATTGACATCGAACGCGAAGCAAAAATGGGTGGACCCATCCACACCAAAGGCGTCCTAATCTTAAGCGGTTACATAAACGACAAATATGCCCGCGACAAACCCCTGAGCCTCAGCGCCCGGCTGGTATTTGAGCAGAATTACGAAGGCGTCGAAGGCGACAGCGCATCAAGCACAGAACTCTACAGTATACTCAGCTCACTAAGCGGACTCCCAATCAAACAAAACATCGCCGTCACAGGCTCTGTCAACCAGAAAGGCGAGGTACAGGCGATTGGAGGCGTCAACGAAAAAATTGAGGGTTTCTACGAAGTCTGCAAATTCAAAGGATTAACAGGAGAACAAGGCGTAATGATACCTGAAAGCAACGTGCAGAACCTGATGCTTAAAGAAGAGGTACTTGACGCAGTCAAAGAGGGCAAATTCAACATCTACTCGGTCAAAAGCATCGACGAAGGCATCGAAGTCCTAACAGACACACGGGCGGGGCAACGCAAACCAGACGGCAGCTTCGAAGAGGGCACAGTCAACTTCCTCGTCGATAAGACACTCCGCGAAATGGCGGATAAACTCAAAGAGTACCCAGCCGTCGAGATGAAACCAAAAAGGATCGAGGATTAAAAAACGGGAGCCTCAAGGGCTTCCATCCCTCCTGTTGGCGCTGACTCTTAATTCCGATTGATTTCAGGATACAGTTCTGCCATTTTTTCAGGTGAAAACAGGAAAGCTACTCCCTCAAATATTGGATAGGAGTTGCCGCATTTTTCACAGTGCAGAGATGAACCCCTTGGCGTAAGCTTAGATTCCGTTGCATTTTTGAGGCATAAGGGGCAAATTAAGGCGTCTTGGATAGCTGTTTGCTTTACATTGAGGTGCCCTGCTTTGCGGCAAAGGCCTGAGATTTCGCCGCCAAAAAGGTAAGCTAACAGGTACTTTCCACGATTCTTTGGATGGAACATCTCTGTATCGATTGTTTTCTTTATAGCATTCGAATGTAGATTGACTTTTTTCTCTTCAAACAATCCTAAGGTTTTCTTCCAAGTCTTGATGGAAATGTCAAGGTTCTCGATTATTCCATGGTCAACTTCGTTGCAGGTCTTTTTGGCGAAGAAAATATCAAGTGCCGTCTTTATTTTCCGCACCTTACTCCGTTTGGCTGGCTTGTTTGCATAGGCTTTTTCTGCGTTGTAAAGGTTGACATGGAGAACTTTTTTGAAGGGTTCCTCGTTAAACGAAAAGTAGCCTCCGGGCGAGAGCACTCGGTGTATCTCTTTCACTATTGGGGTGGGTTCAGGAAAGTGGTGAAGAGTTTCGTAGCAGAACACAAAGGGGACAGACCCAGTCATGAACGGCATGTTGTTTGCGTCGCAACAAATCCTCAGGGGAACTTTGCTTTTGTTGAATGCTGCTTTATAGTGATCGCAAGATTTGAGCATGTCAAAGGAAATGTCAACGGCTGCACCATTAGCGCCTAGGTCGTTTTCCATAACCAGTGAACGTTGGCACCTTTCTGCGCCAATCTCTAAGTAAGGCGACAAGGGGATATTTTGCGCCCTCAACGAAGCCATGTCATTATAGGTCTTTTTCATTCGGTCGGCAAGGATTTTTTTGATGCTCTCGGCGTCATATTCATCTTCGAAGAAATGCTCTCCCGTGATTTGTTGTTGAGATAGCTTTTTCCTGAACTCAATTTCGCCTTTCTGACTTTCCTCTGATTGCTGTTTCATAGCAAATCTTCTCCTATTAGATTCATCGTTTGAGTTTATTTCTGTTTCTAATAAAACTGGGGCATCTTGTTTTTGCTCAAAAATAAAAAAGAAGGAAGGTGGAGGTAGGCTTTTAGGTCTCGCCTGTTTTTTCTTGTTTGGCTTTGAGTTCGCTGTTTTCTTTATGAAGGGCTGCGTTTTCTTCCATTATTGCCTTCATAACGGCGTTGAGCTGGGTCATCATGTCGTTGATGCGGAGGTTTAGCATACCTATCTGCTGCATGATAGGAGAAGCCTCAGTTGTCTGTGCCAATTCAGTCACCTATGTCTGCGACATAAATCGACAAAAAATGCACAAAATCAGCAGACGCGCCTGTCTACTTGTAGAAAACGCCTCAACCAGCCAGCAGCCCAAACCGAACGCTGACGTCAAAACAGAAGCTTCTGCGAGCCCGTAAGAAGATGATGAGTAAGGGCGACGCTGCCATCATCAACTACTTAAAAAACAAAAGCCCGTCAACTTTTGGTGGACTGTTATGTAAGGGATCTAATTGGAAAAAGCAGTTCACTCAAACCTGTACTGCTTGCAGAATCATCCACAACCAGCCTGCAACCTAAACCAGACGCAAAACCAAAAAGGCAGTCCTTTGCTAAGCCCGCTGGAAGAAGTTGAAATAAAAGGGATCCACGGCAACAACTAAAATTGATTTCTAATCTGTATTGTGGCTTATCAAAGTTTAACTAGCATTTTCGCTGATTCCATGTCAGGTGCAGACTTGGTGTATAAGCGAAGAGTTAAGCGCAAACGCAGCAAAGCATTGGTCTTTATGCTGCTCCCCGCGCTCATCTTCATCGGTTTCATGGGCTGGCTAATGTATGCCATGGAACCCCAACGCCGTGCACCCAAAAAATCAATCCAGCATGCGACAGCAAAGAAAGACGACGGAATCAGTTTCCTCCCAGCTATAGACGAAGACATACAAGAAATCGTCACCCAATAATTTTTTCGCAAAAACAGTTATTTTTCACGAAATAATCGCTCACTTGTTGTACACTTCGCACAGTCACAAGATCATTTATAGTTGGCAAACAAACTCTATTTTGCGAGAAATAGCCATCCAAGAGGTACACCCATGCTTGGCGGATCAGCAGTCAACGTGGGCATGAATCGCATATTACCCTAAAGGAAGGATTAGGGTTCTACTTTTGATTCATGCTTGCAGCGTTGGACCGTGGCTCGATCCGCTAAGCCTACTTTTATTTACCTCTCTTTACCAATTAAAGTTTACTTGGTTTGTTATATAGCATTTATTAGGCGCCTATATGCAATGCATACCTTCGTGAAAGCCCTTGAGCTACAAAGAACGCATGCACCCAAAAGTCAGCCGAGCAGAAATCGAAGTTTTCAAAGCCCTCAGCATGTCAGGTTTAACAGGCGGCATGGTAACCCAGCAACCCATCATCCTAAAATCCACCATACCTGACTTCTGCTGGATGGAGAAACGCAAAATAGTCTACCTCGACGGCAACCCAGTCCACAAAAAAGACAAACAACGCGAAAAAGACGAGGAAATCGATGACCTCTTGATGGCTCAGGGCTGGGATGTCCTGCGTATACCCTATGATCCCCCGTTGACTGAGAAGGGACTGCAAAAAATTATGGCACAGATAAAGCAGTTCCTAAACGTAGACGAAGAAGACACAGAATAGCTCTTTTGTTTTTCCAAAACGTTTTACTTTTCCCTTTTCGTTTTCTAGAACCGTTTCAGAGGATAATTTTATGAGCAGTAATCCCGAAAAATGTGACGTAATAATTATCGGTGCGGGTCCAGCTGGCTTAACAGCCGCCATCTACTCCGCTTGGCTGGGACTGAAAACCACTGTGTTAGAATCAGGAATAGTAGGCGGCAGAGCATGGCTGGCTCCGAAAATCGAAAATTTCCCAGGCTTTCCCGAAGGCATCAAAGGCAACGAATTAGTGGACAAGATGCGGATGCAGGCTGAACGCTTCAAAACCGAATTCCAACTCGACCAAGAAGTAGTCAGCATAGAAAAACAGGACACGATCAAGCGGGTGATAACACGCAAGCAAACCTATGAAGCGCCCGCATTAATTATCGCAACTGGCACACAGAGACGAAAACTCCGCGTTGAGGGCGAGACCGAATTTCTTGGGCGAGGCTTAAGTTACTGCGCAGTCTGCGACGGCCCATTCTTCCGCAGAAAAGACGTTGCAGTCGTCGGTAACGGCGAAGAAGCAGCCATCGACGCTTTGGCTCTCTCAGATATAGCGAGTAAAGTCACAATTGTAAGCCAAGAAAACCAGCTTGCCATAGAAGGCAAACTGCTTGAGCGTCTCAAAAATAAAGCCAACGTTGAATTTGTCATGGGCAAAGTAACCGAAATCGTGGGAGACCAAGTGGTTAAAGCCATAAAAATCGCAGATTCCGCCACTCAGCCCAGTTTCGAACGCCAAGTCAAAGGAGTCTTTGTGGCGTTGGGCGGCGTCCCCTTAACGGCGATAGTGCATAAGGCAGGCATAGTCACTGACCGCAACGGCTGCTTAACCATAGATAGGCATCAACAAACCAACCTTGAGGGCATCTTTGCAGCTGGAGACTGCACATGCGGCGGCATGCAAGTGGTGACGGCGGCAGGCGAAGGGGCGATGGCAGCCATGAAAGCTTCTGCATACGTGAGAAGAAACCCTGCTTAATGCCCTGATTTTTCGTTTATAACGCAAGTTAATTTTTAATAGTTGTTCTAACAGTCTCCTTTTTGGGGATAAAGGGATGACTAGTTTAAAAAAACGCTTAGACTACGTCCTAGACCAACTCTCGCAGATGGACACTGAACCAGACTTAGAAGCTTCCGGCAACGTCGCTGCACAACTTTCAATCATACATTCGGCGTTTAAGGAATCAGAGGATTACCCGGTTTGCTGTTTCAGCTATGATGCCGAGTCACGGATCCTCTGCGATAGCAATGGTCCATTGGCGCTAGCCGAGTTCATGAAGAAATGCAGGGTTTGCCAAACCCAAATCAAAGAAGCCCTCGCCCAGTTAAGGTACGCTTAGGTACGCTTAGCCGCTGCTGTATAGGCACAGTCACACAGGCTTATTCGCTATTTTTCATATCAATCTTTGGTGATTTTATGGAGAAAAGCACGAATCGACAGAAATATTTAGTGTTAGTAAAACTGAATCCATCGAAGACTTTGCCGTTTTTTAATGCAATCTCAAGCATGCAGTCGTCTCCGATGGACGGCATAAACCTCAGCGGTGCCTACAACGTTTTTGGAAACTGGGACATGGCAATCTGGTTTGAAGCAGACAGCAACGACGACGCAGTGCATTTTGTCGGCGAAAAAATCCGGGTGATCGACGGCGTAGTTGACACACAAACGATGCCAGCGACAACAATCAAAGAATACATGTAATTTTTTTTTCTTTCCCTTTTCTTTTCTTCTGACTTATAGTTGCAGTTTTTTACACCTTACTGGATAGCAAGGTATAGGAAAAATTTAGATGCAATCAACGCATAATACGCCTGTAAGGTGTGAGTTCAAATAAACAACCTTCCGCCCTTAGTATTCAAGCTTGGAAACGGCGAAACAAAAACCGACCGAGAATGGCTGAAAAAGAAAAAAGAATGCCTTGAAAAAATATGGGTTAAACAAGGCCAAAAAATACTGGAGAAAATCGAAGCTTCCTGCGGCGACTCCTTTACAAACACCGCTAAACAAGAAGGCATCACTGTTCTGCTCCAGAAGAAGACGCCTAAAAACCCCACAAGCGGCGTCCTGAGCGAGGAAAACCCGCTTGAGATCAGCCTGTTCCTAACTAAGACTGACGCCTCTAGTTTTCTTAAAGAGCTTCTGATTCGTATGCTTGTGCAATCGTTTATTCAGCAGCAGTACGAGTTCCATTTTAGGATGCGGGAGCAAACACTGTTTGAAGATATTTTAGCGGATGAATTTGTGAAGTCAATAGTTGCCTTAGCTGTGATGGGAAGAAAAATTAGCCGAGTAAACTGTGTCCAAGCGCTCGATCAAGCTATAGAGCAAACAGTTTATAGATTGTCACAGAAGACTTCACGCTGTAAACTCGTAGATATGCTGTATAGATATTTACAGGGCGATTTCAAAAATAGGCAGGAGCGGGATATTTTGGCTACCAGAGAAGAGCTCGTGTCTAAGCTACTGGAGTTCTTGCCGGAAACAGTTGCAGGTATGCAGGGTTAAATTGGCGCCGGGAGGGGGATTTGAACCCCCGTGGCCCCGAGAGGCCACAAGCTAACAGGTACACACCCTGAAGTGTGTTATCTCCAGGCTTGCTCCCTGCCTGGCTAGGAGACCCCGGCAACAAACGTTTGCACCTTTTCTCTAACCTTTGGGGAATTTAAAGCTTTATCGCGTAAGAAACTTTATGTTGGCATGGCTTTTGTTGCTTTGCCGCAGCTTCTCCTCCCATTATTTAACGGTGGATTAAAGGTTTGGTTGGTTTTGTTTTTCTAGTTTTAGAAGAAGAAAGTGTTGCCCTTATTCTTCTTCTACCAGTGGGCTTGGCTTTAATGCCTGTTTTGGCATCTGCGTTTGCGAGGCGTTGCTGGCTGGTTGTGGAGCTTTCCTCAAGCAGTTCAGAATTTTTTTTGGTCTGCTAATAAGTAGGTAGGTTTTTCTCTTTATGTGGGTGTGGCGATCGTAGATTTTCCACAAGATTGCAGCTGGGGGGACTGCTTGGTGTTGCAGCTTTTTTCGGCTTCTGTTTCGGTGTGGAATATGCGATTTTCTCCACACGCCATACATGGCTCCATGTTGAAGGCGTCGGTGTATGGATGTGGGGGCATGTATCGACTGCTTTTTCTTCACAAGAATGCTGGAGCAATAACAGCGCCGTGCAATGGGATCTATCCTGGATCATTCAGGAAGATTCTCACCAAAACTACCTGCAACCATTGCTGTAGGTAATTTTGCCAAAATAAAGCATACAAACACAGCAATCAGCGGTAAAACTTAAAATAAAATAGCCGCAGAAACATGACTGGTGAATCAGGCATTGCCAACGTACGAATGCAAAAAATGCGGACGCAAAACAAGAGCCCAACCACTCTACTACTCCACAGGCTGCTTCGCCCGCAAAATCGAGCAACCCTTCGAAAAACCACCCCACTGCTGCGGCCAATCAATGATAGAAACAATAGAGAACTAGAAGCCCACCATAAAAAAGGCATCATAAGGTGGCAGAAATTTTATTTTACATTAACGTGGGATAATATAGTGGGAAACATATGGCAACATCGCGCGTAGACCAAAAAAACCGCATAGTCATCGACAAAGCCACCAGAGCAAAAACCCACCTAAAACCAAGTGACACAGTAATCATCGAACCCATCGACAACCACAGTTTTTAAGTCCAAGTACTAGACTTCTCTGGAAAAGTGGTAGACGGTCGAATGGGCAACCAAACACAACATCCCAGTCAACGACGCCCTAATCGCCGCCTGTGCAGCAGAGCAATCCCCAACCATCTACACCGCCGACGAAGAACACTTCAAAAAACTCCAAACCCACAACCTAACAATAATCAATCCAACAACTATCTAGTTGTAAGCTTCCCTGAAAAACAAGCGCCAACAAAAAAATAGCAAAAGATTAGAAAATCATAACTGTATCGTTTTCAACGCTGACTTTGCTGCCTGTTCTGACTTTCGAGGTGTCGATTTTGTCTACGAAGGGGATTTCGCTGATGATTGCTCCGACTGCAACGATGGTTTCAGTTTCCTTATTAATCATAGCTGCTGGGGCGACGCCGTTTTTCTTCATGCGGTACAATGTGTAGCTGCCCACAGTGCTGCCTTTGCCCTGCGGGAACACCAAAACCTTGCCCTTGATGCTTACGCCTTGGAGTTCGTGGCCTTTTTCGATGACTACGCCCGTGTTGGGGTCTACTCCGCCGTAGAAGCTAATCGGCATAGAGGTTACCAATGCTTCGCCTTCGGCTTTGCCTTTGTAGATTATTCTGCCTTTCAGTTGTTCCATTTTCCAGTCACCGCTGCCTGTATACATTCTTGGGTGCTACCCATTTTGGTTTTCATCAGGTTCTGACGTGAATAGAAGCAGCCCTTCGCCGACGTGGTCGCCAGAGCCTTGAATCTGCCTTTTAGCGGGGCTACTGCCATGCAGGTGTCGCATGCGAATTTGCCGCCTGCCGCCTCAATAGCGGCTGTGTAGCCGCGTTTATCCGCAAGCTGCTTGGTTGTTCGTGCGGTTGCAACCCAGAGTTCCGTGCCCTCTTTCACCTTTTTGCCCTTGAGGAGGTCTGCGATTTCCGCGATTTCTTTGATGCTGCAGTGGGGGCAGCCGACGCAGACGAAGTCTATGTCGGTTACTTGGTCGTTGATGTTGTTGTATGCGTTTTTGATGTCTGCTGCTTCGATGGTTACTGTTTCTTTGGGTTGAGTTTGAGTTTCTGAGGCTGGTGTTATGCCTTTGATGTAGAAAAGCGGCTTCGCGCCATATGTTACAACCGACGCACAGAAGCTTTTGAGCGCGTCAAGGTCCGCCCCTTTTATGCCTGTTATGTAGGGGATCTTATTCTCTGCCTTTTTGCCGATTGCGTAGCCTAGTGCTCCCCAATCTGAAAGCTTGGATAATTCTGCGTTAACTTGAACGTGAACGTCTGGCACACGGTTTTCGTCTAGATGCAAGCCGTAGCATGGGGTTTTACCCATAAACGCCGCCGCCAACGCCGAAGGTCCACCTTCACGGTTGGTACGTGCACCCAAAACGGAGTTAGCGAATGTTACAGCTGAGCTTTCCGACCACGCCACATGTTCGCCGTAGAGCGGCAGGTTGCCGATGAGGTAGGGTGTGCAGGTGCAGCTGACCAGGATGCCCATGCGCTGGAAGGCGTCAATTACGAGGTTCTGTTTTTGTGCAAAGTCGGGGCTGATGCCGAGTTGCTGCCAGTTTTCCAGATCCATGCCTGCTGGGTTGAGGGTGGTTAGGACTTTTACTCTGCCGTCTTTTGCCAATGAATCGAGGAATTCTAGTCCAGCGTCGCCGAGGTTGTGGTAGGATACGCCTGCGACTTGGACGCTGCCGACGTCGATGAGGCTTTTTGCGCCGAAAATATCTCCCAGCGCAACCAAGATCTCCATGCTTTTGCGGACGGCGTAGCCTTCTTTGCCGTCCAGCATAGCCTGTTCTTGCTTAGTTAACTCCATAGGTATCACAGGTATTTGTTTAGGTCAACTTTGATGTAGTCGACTTTACTAAAGCCTTTGCCCGTTGAAACCAGCGGCGCTGTTGCGTCTAGGCCTGCTTTGGCGGTAGTGGCTTTTTTGCCCTCTGAGAGGTCGCCTGAAGGGTCAAGAGATGAGCCCGGCTGGTTAGAGAGTATAATGCTGTTCTTGTCGGCTTGGAAGCGGGTTGCAATAGCCCATTCGACATCATGCGGGTCATAGATGTTTATGTCTTCATCAACTACAACACAGTGCTTAAGTGAACCGTGACCTTTGAACGCCGCCGCTATGGCTTTTTTGCCGTCTTCAGCGTCCTTCTTCTTGATTTGGACGACTGCGTGGAGCCAGCTACATCCGCCCGGGGTGATGTATACGTCTTTGACTTGGCAGACTTTCCCCACTTCTTTGTAGATAGTTGGCTCTTTGGGCATGCCCATGAGGAACTTGTGCTCGTTTTTGCCGGCAAGGATGGTTTGGTAGATGGGGTTTTGGCGGTGTGTTAAGCATTTGATTTCGACGACGGGTTGCTGGCGACTGCGGTCAACAATGCCCGTCAAATCCAAAAATGGTCCTTCAGTTACCTTTTCTTTGGTAATGCGCCCTTCCAAGACGAATTCGGCGTCCGCTGGGACCTCTAAGTCGACAGTTTTGCATTTCACCAAATCGGTTTTTTCCAGTGCATTTGCCATACTTAATTCATCGGTGCCCGGTGCCAGGCTTGTGGCTGCTGAGAGCAGGGTTGCGGTGGAGTTGCCGATGCATATGGCGATGTCAAGTTCGCCGCCTGCCTTCGCTAACGCCGTGTCGGTGCCCCGGTGCTCCACTATGCGAGCGACAAAGTGGTTCTTGTCTTTGAGCATGAGGCGGTGGAAGCACATGTTTCTGCCCAACTGGGGGTCTTTGACGATGGACACAGCAGAAGCGACATATTTGCCGCCGTCTTTGTCGGTGTAATGCATTATGGGGAGCTTGGTTAAGTCCACGTCTGTTTCTACGACTTCTTGGCAGGGCGCTTTCTCAACCATTTTTGGAGCAACTGGGTGCTCGATGGCTTCCAGCAGTTTAGGCAGAAGCTGCTCTTTGGTGATGCCCATGCTGCGGCAAATTAGTTCTTTTGAAGAAACTAAACCCGCCACAACCGGAACTTTCGATTCCACTACGTTTTCGAACATGACGGGTTTTTCGCCGTTGGCGGCGATGATGCCAGCCATCTCGTACTCAACCGAGACTGGCTTTGTGATCTTTGTTAATTCACCTGTTTTTTGAAGTTGCTCAATGAAGCCTCTTAACGTCAAATTTGTTCGCCTTAAACCCAATTAGGCTGTTTGCTTCTTAAAAAATAATCGCAGACAGAAGGTTAATCTTCATTATGGCTAAGGGATGCAACGTTGCGCTTTATCCCAGTAATAACTAAAAAGGTCCTTTACCCAGCTAACAAACACGGGGTCGCTCCCAAAAAAGCAGGTGAAATCTATTCTACCCTCCATCGTCTGCAAGCCCAGAGCCGCTGCTTTTTCTGTGCAGAACATCATTGCTGGAATCTGGTTAAGCGTTCTCTTTTCAACTGATTGTACTTCTTGGAGTGCAGGTCCATACTGCGCCAGCATTGACTCGTGGAAGATAAACTTGAACTTCACGCCTGACATTATTCGCTTTGCCATGATGGGTCCAATGGATTCCAAAGCGCGGTCACCCATACCCCAAACATACTTTTCTGCTTCACCTACTAAACGAGCTGCCTTGTTAACGTTATCAATCATATCCATGTTCAGGGTGGCTGCGGCAAGTTCACCGATGCGGTTAACAAACTGGTCAGGTAATCGCCACAGGTTATGTGTATTTAGGTACTCTTTGTTTCTGTAAGCGACTTCTAGGGCTGGCAGCAGGTGTAATGTTAATTTGCCATACTCTGTTAGGGTGTATTCACCGTCTGGGTTTTTCTGTATGAGTTTAGCTTCGCTTAATCGTTGTAGCTGGCGAAAGTTTTCTGTTGCGGTTAAATCTAGCTTGCGGGCTACATCTGCCATTTTAAGGCTGTTTCGGCTGAGCTCTTTTAGGATTCCAAGTCTGCTTTCGCTTGCTAAATCAAACAGTAACTGCTCAATGCCTTCAGTGTTGCCCAATCAAGTATCCCTTTCCTATCAGTATTCACATTGCTGTAAATACATGCACATTATTGTAAATGAAAATTAATGGCTTTTCGTGGACACTCCAAGTCCTTGTGAACTAACATGTCTAAAACAGTAAACTTGGAGGAACGCTCTTTCTCCATAGAACTAAAAACAAAACAGAACCTTAAAAACGTCGTCTTAAACAGCAACCCAGCCGAAAACGTCCTAATCGAAGGCACCATCGGCAAGCTGGAAAACGCGGGCTTTGTCTCAGAGGATATCCTCGAAATCGTTGGCTCAACAGGCACAATGCGCATCAACATTGCAAAACAAGAAATCACAGAGGCGAAACAGCCATGAAATTACTAAAGAAACTCTCACTCTTCCTCGCCGCAACACTTTCAGCCTCAACAGTCATCTGCGGATTCTCAATTGCCAGCAAACCAGTCATTGAAGCAAGCAGCCTGCAATTCCACATGGGTTTCGGCATCTCGGCGATCCTATTCTGCTTCCTAACAATCACCCTATTTGCCCGCAAAACAAAAACCGCTTAAGGAGACCTAAACCTTGAACACTAAACTCTCAATCTTACATCGGGACTTCCCATTATCCGCCTTCGCCATTTCTTTAACTGCAACTCTGCTGGTGCTCGTAGAAGGTTTAGTTTGGATAGTGCAGCAGTCAGCCTTTGCTATGCAATTCAACGCAGGAGACTTCCTGTTCCACTTTGGCCCTGCCGCCTTGATGGCGCTTTGCACAGTTCTGCTGCTCCACCGCCCCATACACAACAAACTGCTTGGCTTAGGCATCGGCTTCGCGGCATTACTGAGTTTGTTTGCAGGCGGCGGCTTCCTAGCAGGCTTAACACTGGGGATAATCGGCGCAGTCCTAGCAGTGACATGGAATTCAAATCGGCGCATAATCGCACCAATCAGCAACCGCCTTACCAAAATAGGCAGAAGAAACCGCATGCTTGCATTACTGGCAGTCATAGCCATCGCAGTCGCAGTCAGTATACCCACTGAACTCAGCTACCAAATCGCCATAAACAATGCACAGCAAAGCCAGCTTGCCGGCAGCCAAATCATCAATACAGCTCACGGCCAAATAGAATATGTTGACGTCGGCAACGGTGTTCCAGTGTTTGTTTCACACGGTGCAGGCATGGGTTACATGCAACTCGGAAGTATACAGGCAATGCTTGGCAACGAAAGCTACCGTTTCATCGTACCATCCCGCTACGGTTACCTGCGCACACCAATGCAGACGGATTCATCATTTGCCGCACAAGCCGACTCCTTCGCTGACCTACTGGACGCACTAAACATCTCCAAAGTCGTAATCATGGGCGTCTCAATCGGCGGCCCCGCAGCACTGCAATTCGCACTTCGCCACCCCGACCGATGCAGCGCACTCATCATGGCATCCGCAATCAGCCACAACACACCAGACTTCGACGCAGTAGGAATAATAATGCATCAAGGTGTCTTCAGAAGTGACTTTGGATTCTACATGCTCTCAACAGCGTTCCAGCCAATGCTACTACAGTTCCTAGGAGTATCCCCAAAAGTACAAGCAAACATGACAGCGGCGGATAAACAATACGTCAACGACATGATTTCTGCTATGCAGCCCATCAGCCTACGACAGGACGGCTTAGTTAACGATGCAGAACGCAGCCAAACAGAACTCACCCTGAACCTAATGCAAATCCGCATTCCAACACTAATATTCCACGCTAAAGACGATGGCTTAGTCAACTTCGAATTCGGCCAATACACAGCCAGCCACATACCAAACGCGGAATTCATCTCCTTCGAATATGGCGGTCACCTGCTAGTGGGGTGCGTAGGTCAAATCCATGACTCCACAGAGAGGTTCCTTAGAGAAAACAGTGTACTGCAGTAAAAGTAAAGCGGGGTTTACCCCATTTTTTCTTGTTTTACATAGTTTAATCTAATGAGCGCGTTTTTTATGAAAATAGTCAATACTCAAAACAGCAAGTGCTACGGAGCCAATGCTAAGCGGGACTAAAGGCGACGGATCAAAAGAAGCACTTTCCGTTGCTACATCCGGTGTATCGCCTGAGACTTTAAGTAGCCAAGCAGTCCATTCTCCTGCGCCGAAAGTGTTTGTGGATCCACTGAGTACAAATCCCTCACCTGCCAACACCATAGATGTAATTTGGTCGTCGCTGACTCCTCCATAGGGCTTGGCCAGTTTCAAAATAAGAATATTGGGCAAAGAAGCCCAGTAGCTCGGTTTAGTAGGTTACTACGCCGATTTTAGTCGCGATAAACTCGTAGCCTGCGGTTTTGAATGCAGACGCGACTTTGCCCTGCAAATCTTTGCCCGGAGTCAACGCCACCATGCAGCCGCCGCCTCCGCCGCCCGTCAATTTTGCGCCGAAAGCGCCCTGTTTGCGTGCCATGTCAACGAGCAAATCCAACTCTTTGCTCGACACGCCGATTTCTTGGAGGATGCGGTGGTTTTCGTTCATTAGGTCGCCGACTTTTTTGAGGTCGCCTGCTTCAATTGCTTTTCTACCTGCAACCGCCAAGGACTCTGCCTGCTTGAAGAGGGGGTCGTATTTGGCTGGGTTGGCTTTTTTGCGTTCAGCTACGCCCTCCACCATGGCTTTGGTGTTGGCGACTTTGCCTGTGCTGCCGATGACGATTTCGACGGGACGTTTAAGGTGGATTTTCTCCACAAGGTCCTGTCCTCCCGCGGGGTTTTTCTTAAACCACATGACACCGCCATAGGTGGCTGCGGTGTTGTCGATGCCGCTGGGGTTGCCTGCGTAGGCTTTTTCTCCCTCGTAGGCGACTGAGTTGATTTTTTCGTTCGAGAGGTTAAGGTTGAGTTCTTCTGAGATGGCTCGGGCGATGGCGACGCTGCTTGCCGCGGAAGCGCCTAAGCCGCTGAAACCGGGGAGTGAGCCGCCTATCCAGATGTCAAGGGGCATCTTGGGATCGAGATCCATGGCTTTTAGCATGCGTTCGATGGATTCGATTTGTTGGAGCCGTTTTTCTTCGCTGTAGCCTTTGGCTGTTTTGCGTTCGTCTCGGATGGTGAGTTTTGAGGCTTTTTTGACTTCGGCGTCGGTTGAGGAGTCGATGGCTGAAACGATGCCTGGAACTCCGTGGACGACGAAGTGTTCGCCGAATAAGATGACTTTTCCGTAACCTGACCCTTTACCCATACATGTTACACCTTGACTGGAAGGTATTGTGCTGTTGGGATAAAAATGTTGTTTGCTTGTTTTTTTGGTTGTTGTTGCCGAAGAGCCCCCTATGTACAACAACTGCCAGTGGGTTGGGGGAGATGTTGCTTTTTTGGGGTTGGGCTTGGTTTGGTTGCTGGCTGGTTGTGGCGGTTTGTGTAGTTGCTGTTGGTTGAGTGGGGGCTGTTGGATGTTGTATTAAGTCTTGCTAAACCAAAGGTTTAAACGTTCGATTGCCATAAACATGCACTCATGACTCTTTCGCCTGAAAGAAAACACATCGCAAAAATATTCAAACAACACATCGACCAAGCCATAGCTGAACTTGGATCAGGCTACGAGGTCACCTTAGAAGGCAAATTCTACTCCACCCCAATACGGATACTCATAGAAGTAACCGCCAAACACGGCATACCATAAAAAAATTTGCCTTCTCATATTTATAACAAAACCCAAAATCCACAGCTTCTCCAACATAGACAAATATGCGCTTCTGCAGCAGGTGCTAGAAGCAGTGGAGCTTGTTTCCGAAACCTAAAATAAGTGCGTGACAAAACTATAGCGTCTTGAGGTTAGTTTGCGTGTCATCAATCATCGAGGACCTCATCGCTCGAAAAATCTTCAACAATCGCGGAGAGGAAACCATAGAGGTTGATGTCATCACTGCTGGCGGTTTTGGACGCGCAGGTGCCCCGGCAGGCAAAAGCCGAGGTAAAACCGAAGTGATTTATTACCCCGCAGGCGGCGTTGACGCAGCTATAAAAAAGGTTGATGACATAATTGCCCCGGAATTAGCCGGGTTAAACGCTGATTTCCAAGAAGAAATCGACAACACCCTCCATGATATTGACGGTACAACAGATTTTAAGAACATCGGTGGCAACACCGCATTCGCCGTGAGCCTCGCCAACGCGGAAGCAGCCGCCAATTCACATGGGCTCCTACTATTCCAGTTTTTGGGTGGAAACGCCGCAAACACCCTGCCTTTCCCACTGGGCAACTGCATAAGCGGCGGCGCACACGCCAGAGGCGGCAAAACACCCAGCATCCAAGAATACCTTGCCCTACCCCATGGGGCAGAAAGTTTCCTTGAAGCCCAAACCGCTAATACACAAATCCACAAAAAAATCTATGAATCCCTTAAAAAGAAAAGCAGCACCTTCACAGGCGGCAAAAGCGACGAGGGCGCATGGATCGCAAACATCGACACCGACGAAGCCTTTGAGGTTATTTCGAAAGCCTGCGAGGAAGTCGGTAACGAGATGGATTTTGAATGCGGCTTCGGCGTTGATGTTGCAGCGTCAAGTTTCTGGAAGCCTAAAGAAGAAAAATACGTTTACGAAATGGAAGGCAAGAAACGTGACACTTCCGAGCAGCTGGAGTACATGCTTGAGTTAATCGAGAAGTACCACGTTGCCTATGTTGAGGACCCCTTCAACGAGGACGACTTCGACAGCTTCGCAGAACTCACAAAAAAAGCGAAGAATTGCATAATATGCGGCGACGATTTGTTCACAACCAATACTGAAAGGTTAAATAACGGAATTAAGATTAACGCTGGAAACGCTATCATCATAAAAGTCAACCAGATAGGCACCTTAACCGATGCAGCTGAAACAATCGAGGCAGCGCAAGAGCACGGTTACCGTCCAGTGGTGTCGCATCGCAGCGGTGACACATGCGATTGGCACATTGCCCACTTGGCTGTCGCCTACAGATGCCCAATCATCAAGACAGGCGTCGTGGAAGGCGCACGTATAGCCAAACTAAACGAGCTCATCCGTATCGAGCATTTCCTTGGCAACCGAGCCAAAATGGCTGACTTAAACATACGCTAAAGAGAAGATGAATATAGAATGTCTGAAGACCAAGTAAAAGAAAATCAACCAACAGAAAATCCGGAAGAAGAGGAAGAAGTAACTGAAACTGAGATTCCAGTTCCTCAAGAACCAGAAGCCACTGAACCCGCCGCAGAGGAACAAGCCGCGGAAGGTGAAGTTACTGAGGCTGAAGAGGTTTCAGAAGCTGCTCCAGAGGAAACTCTTCTACTACCAAGAGACACCCTGCTATCTGCAGGCATACACATCGGCACCAGGATGAAGACACTTGACATGGAACCATTCATCTACCGTGTCCGACCAGACGGCTTATTCGTCTTAGACGTTAAAAAAACAGATGACCGCATCCGAATAACCGCTAAATTCCTGTCACGGTATGAGCACAGCAAAGTCGCCGTAGCAGCCACAAGGCTGTACGCGCATGAACCAGTCAAAATGTTCTGCAAACTAACTGGTGCAACACCGCTCATCGGCAGGTTCATCCCAGGACAACTCAGTAATCCACAGTACAGTAACCGCGTTGACCCCGAAGTCATCGTTGTATCTGACCCACGGGCAGACGCACAGGCAGTTAAAGAAGCCAGCAAAGTCGGCATACCAATAGTCGCACTTTGCAGCACCGACAACGAATTCGCAGGCGTCGATTTAGTCATCCCAACCAACAACAAAGGAAGACGCGCACTCGCAGTCATCTTCTGGCTCCTTGCACGCCAAGTCCTCAGAGAAAGAGGCGAATTAGGCCCAGACAAAGACCCGCCAGTCACAATCGAAGACTTCGAAGCCAAAGTCACACGCGAAGAGGAGGAGGAAGGCTAAGGGTTTGCCCACGCTCCGGCGTGCAGTAGTTGCTTCTCAATTTTATGAGGGCACCGCCGAAGCGCTCAGAGCACAACTTAGCAGTTGTTTCCTCCATAAGCTCGGACCTCAAAAACTACCTAAAGTAAACACCTCAACCCGCCCACGTAGTATCGTGGGTTTAATTTGTCCCCACGCAGGCTACATGTACAGTGGCCCCGTGGCTGCATCCGCTTTTTACGAATTAGCCCAAGATGGCAAACCTGACACCGTTATCCTGTTAGGACCAAACCACACCGGATACGGCAGTGCCCTCGCACTTATGCGTGAAGGCACATGGCAGACGCCGCTGGGCAACATAGAAATCGACACGGCACTTGCAGATGCGATACTGCATGAAACAAGAATTCTTGATGTTAACGAATTGGCGCATCGCTTCGAACACTCGCTTGAGGTGCAGCTGCCTTTTCTGCAGTTCCTCTATGGCAACAGCTTCAAGATTGTGCCGATTTGTTATCTGTTGCAGGATTATGATTCAGCGGTCGAAATCGGCAGGGCACTGGTCGAAGCCCTAGACGCAACCAACAGCATAGTCATCGCCTCCTCAGACATGACCCACTATGAACCCGCCAAAACTGCTGCTGCAAAAGATCAGGCAGCCCTCAAACAGGTCACTGCACTCAACGCCAAAGGCTTCTACGACACCGTTGAAGCCCAAAACATAACTGCCTGCGGCTACGCCCCAATAACCAGCCTAATCACCTATGCCGAGGGTGTTTCCGCAAAAGCTCAGCTTCTCAGTTACCATAACAGCGGAGATGTCACAGGCGACCACTCAAGCGTCGTGGGATACGCAGCCGTCAGCTTCACAAAGCAGCCCTAAACTGGAAATCTGAGGATAAACTTTGTGCCTTTACCCTCTTCTGTCTCAAAGGTAACTGTTCCATCCATAGCTTCAGTCATTCGTTTAACTACGGCTAAGCCGAATCCTTGACCTTTAGACTTCGTAGTCACCAGAGGCGTAAACAGTTTAGGCTGGACATGTTTAGGTATGCCTTCACCTGTATCTTGAATGGATATCGTTATTTGTTTATCATTATTCGTAGCGGTTATGGTTAAATCTCCTCCTTTCGGCATTGCTTGAACCGCATTCTGCGCCAGATTGACTAGTATGCGTTTCAGCATTGTTGGATCAACGGCAAGCAGCCTCAGCGTTTCTGGGGAATACACAGCAACTTTCACGTCATGAGGAACAGTCACCATCAATAAGGCATCTTTAATCGCGTTTGCCAAATTCACCTGTTCTCTTCTGGGATTTAGGGGTCTGGCGAAGTCCTGTAAATCTAAAACGATTTTGTTGATGTAAAACAGGTTTTCTTCTATGCTGTGAAGGCTCTGCTTTATGCTATCCTTGGTGTCACCGTCTGGTATCGAATCGATTTCCCTGTTCGTTAAGTAGACCTCATTTGTTATCGCCTGCAAAGGGTTACGTATGTCGTGGCCGACCATGCTGGCAGTTGCTCCAATCGCAGATAACCGCTCAGCATCCTTAAGCTGTTTAGCTCTAGTTTCCGCCAACTGCTCCATCTGTGAAGCGTACTCTTCGACTTCTGCAGCTTTATCCTCCAGCTTGTATTGAAGCTCCTTTTCTGTGTTTAGAGCTCTAGCGAGTTTCACATTGGCATGGCTTGTTTTGGAAAGCATCTCAGACAATTGTGCATAAAACTTCATGAGGGCTTCAGTTTTTTTACGGCTAAACCTTGGAATGCGGTCAAACGCCTCCAAATACGCTTTTTTGTCGAAGCCATATTTTTCGGCTTGCTTCTCAAAGTATTCCCGATCAGGCACTTCATCTTCGAAAAAGAATTGACCGAAGAAGACGTTGCCCACGTGCTTATCCCCTATAAAGAGGGGTGTGACTACGTCCCACATGTTATTTTTGCATTTGTAGAGGCGTATCTGCCCCTTAGACAAGCCACTTGAGAGTTCGATGTCGCTTTCAACGCAGTTTTTGCAGGTTTGGGGGTTTACGCGGTGGAATTTGGTACAGATTTCTTGCCAGCCTGTGCCGACAAGGACTTTACCCTTGAGATCAATGATTGCGATACCCATATGCGTAACTACATACAGTTGATCCATCGCCGCCTGCAATGAGGGGACATCTATTATGTTGGCTAATTCGTTTTCTTCTAATGCCACGTCTGGCGAAAGCACTGACTCTAATTTTAGTTGAAGGCGTTCTTCGCTTTCTTTGAGTGCTTGCTCAGTTTTTTTGCGTTCAGTTATATCTTGAACCATACCGACCGAGCGAATTATTGCGCCTGCCTTGTCCCGGATATGAGTGCATTTCTCATGTACAATTCTTTCTTCACCGGTGTCTTTTCTGATGATTCGGTGCTCTATTTCGTAAGCGTCCCTTCCTTCTTTAAGTGAGTTACCGTAGGCTGTATCTACCGCTGCTCGGTCGTCTGGGTGAACGTTGCCTAGGAAGGCTTCATATGTGATGCCGAATTCTTGGGGTTTTAAACCAAAAATCCTGTACACTTCATCTGTCCAAACCAGCTTGTTCTCTACTAGATCCAACTCCCAACTTCCCACATGCGCGATTTCTTGGCTCCGTTTTAGGCGTTCCTCGCTTTCTTTTACCGCCTCTTCTGCTTTTTTCCGCTTGGTTACATCTTCTATAATGGCTGCGAAGTAGCCTTTTTTGGGGCTATAAGCAGAAATAGCTAACCAGATTTGGAGGGGTTTGAAGAAAATCTCGAATTTTTCTTCAACTCCTGTCGAGGCAACCAGTCCCAATGTATCAAATAGTTTTGGGACGGTTTCTGTCGCTTCTGGGTATATTTCAGTTATTCTTTTTCCAATAATCTGTTCTCTTTTTAACCCTGTTATATGTTCGAAAGCCTCATTTGTTTCTAAGCCGACAAAATCCTTAGTTTTGCCATGTTTGTCAAAGATCACTTGGCAGTAAATGAAACCATCAAGCATATTTTCAAACAGTGACTGATATTTTTCTTTAGACTCTAAAAGTTGCTTTTCAGCAAGCCGCTGACTGATGATTCTGTTTAATTCGTTGCCGATTATTTCCAACTGGTCGACATCGTCTTGGGTGTAGGGCTCTTTTTTATTTCCCACCCCAAAAATTGCTTTTATAATGCCCTTTTCAAGGATTGGAATGCCTAGCAAGCGTTTAATCGGTACATGCCCCTTTGGAAGCCCTTTCTGGTTAGGACTATTTTCGAAGTCATTATAGATTATGGGGCGTTTAAGTCGGATGCCGTCAGCCCAATTGCCCGCCTGCTCCAGAGGGTAATGGTCAACATAGTTAGCTGTGCAGTTTTTAAGCGCCTCTGTATTCCAAGTAGTCATTTTTACACTTTTTTGGTCCTCGCCGACGAAGTGAAAGAAACCAATTTTGCTCTTGGTCAAGCCTACGGCGTGGTCTAGGAAGTATTCATAGAGTTTCTCATCGGCAAGGTCCAGCGATTTTCTGTAGAGGTCAAGTAGGAATTTGCTATCACTCTTGGAACCGTCGCTGACAGAATTGACCATGCCCTTTTCTCTCTTGACTAACAAGCCTATTGCTTAAAACAAAAACGTTTCTCCCGAATAACTGACTTTTGAATAATAGATCAATGTACTTGCAGGTTGGCGCATCCTGCTAGTTTTGGTGAATTTCGTTGGCTTTTAGTACTCTTTTAACAGTTGGTCAAAGAACGCCTTAGTTTTAGCAATTGTTTCTAGGGGTGTGCCATGTTTAAGTTCCAGCGTTATCGGCCCTTCGTATCCACAGTCATGCAGAACTGAGAGGAAACGGGTTAACTCAGGTTTCTTCTCCACGAAGGGCTTATGGGATTTGTTAGCCATATGCACGTTACACACTTTGGGCGCATACTTATCCAGCAACTCATCAAGCACTTTGGTTTCTAGCGCATGGCATAAATCAAACGTCATCCCCATCTCGCGCCCGGGGTCAATAACGTCGAGTACCTCTTCTAACTGCTCAACGTTTTTGCCAAATCCCGTCGAATTAAACGACAGATTCTCAAGCGCCAACTTTATGCCCAACTTCTCGGCAAACGGCTTGATTTCCCCAAAAACCTCCGCTAAACATTCATCCCTAACGTTTTGTGGCAGCGTTTTGGAAACGTTCGAGTGCACAGTCATCAACGGCGCATGGAGGGCTCGTGCGCATTCCAGCGAAATTTTCCCGTAATAGACCGCTTGGTGGACTTCGATGGGGTCCTTTACATGCAGCACGGCGGAGTGCAGTGTTAGGCAGTTTAAGCCTGAAGCCGCCAGCGCCCTCTGTTCACGGTAGACGTCGGTGTCATGCTCTTTTTTGATGGATTTCATATTAAACTCGACGTTTCGGAAGCCGAGTTCTTTTACAGTTGCAAAGTTCTCGTTTATGGGTAGTTTGCTAAAGATCCCGTTTGATAAACTGAGCTTCACCAGTAATGCCTCTGACGTTCTATGGAATTGGTGGGATTCAAAGAGAAAAGGCTTACTTTTTCTGTTGCTTCCGCCAGCTTCTTTATGTGCTCGTCATGGCTGGGGCTGTCTGCATCATCCATCGGCGGGCGGAACGGTGATTCTTTGCTGTCTCCTCAATTATTTTTTTCTACACAAAATCTTTTCACGCCTTAGCAAACCTGTCGTCGCTCCGGTGTCAGTGGAGCAACCACTCACTATGATTTAAAACGTCAATGAAACGATTCTTTAGCTACAAAAATTAAGAGGAAGAAAAAAATGCAAATAGAAAAGAAATTTTTAGCTATAGCATTAGCTTTAGTGCTTTTTGCTTCCATTGCAGCATCAACAATGCTAGTACAACCTACAACTGCCCATACCCCTTCATGGAACATCCCAACATTCGCCTACATCCAAATCTCGCCTAATCCAGTCGGCGTAGGACAACAAGTTAACGTCGTATTCTGGCTTGACAAAGTCTTTGATCCCAGCACCGCATTGACGAACACTTGGAGATTCCATAACTATAAACTAACTATCACAGACCCCGATGGAGTCGTAACAACAAAAACCTTCGACTACATATCTGACCCAACCTCATCACAATACACCACTTTCACACCAGACAAAGTCGGCACATACACATTCAACTTTACTTTCCCAGGACAAGACTACAATACATACGACCACAACCCCAACTCACAACTAGTTAACGACACCTATCTACCAAGTTCCGCATCAACAACCCTGACTGTAACCACCGAGCAACTAGCAGCACCAATATACAGCTACCCACTGCCATCGGAATATTGGACACGCCCAATCTACGGTGAAAACAACGACTGGTGGAGCGTCTCATCAAACTGGCTAGGCATGGGTGCCCCAGGGTACGCAGGCTTTGATGCCCCATTGGCAAACCAACAAGTTAACCCCGGTGACGCCATCGGCCCATTGACCAGCCACATCATGTGGACAAAACCACTGCAAAGCGGCGGAGTCGTCGGCGGAAACAACTTTGCAATCCAAGGAGACACATACTTTGAGGGCTCGGCATATAACCAAAGATACGCAAACCCAATCATACTTAACGGCAAAATATACTACACTGAACCAATCTCATTCATCAATGCACCCAACAGCGGATTCTTCAACCCTGGACCATTTGGACCAACTGACTGCGTTGACTTACAAACAGGACAGCTTATCTGGTCCCGCAGCGACGTCCCACCGCTATCATTCGGTTACGTATACAGTCTTCAAGACCCCAACCAGCACGGCGTTTACCCAGCAATTCTATTCACTAGCAACTTCGCTAGGGCTTTCGATGCTGACACAGGCGACGCTTTATTCAACGTAACCAACGTTCCATCTGGCACTCAAGTGTTTGGCCCGCAGGGCGAGATACTGAGATACGTCATATCGAGTGGTACTCCAGGAAATCCAGCTTATTACTTGGCTGAATGGAACTCTTCAAAACTATGGGATTACACAGGCAATTGGCCTGTAGCGACAGGTACAATCGATGGCGGAACAAGTAACCGCTATGACTGGAACATATCACTCCCATGGGCGACTAGTTCCCTGACGGTAACTAATGCATTCTACAACAACATGCTCATCTGCTACAGCGGCACACTACCATCATACTCTGCCTTCATGGGCATGGTATCAACCAGTTCAAGCCCATACACTTACTACGGCGTAAACCTCAACGCATCTAAAGGCGCAGTAGGCACAGCACTATGGCAAAATACAATTCAACCACCAGCAGGCAACGTCACAGTTCTAGCAGGCGGCGCTGACCCAACAACAGGAGTCTTCGTAGAAGCATACAAAGAAACTATGCAATGGGTCGGCTACAGCATGGCCACAGGCAAACAGGTCTGGGGTCCGACTGCCTCCCAAACAGCTTTCGACTACTACGGCAACACAGGCATATCATATGTGCAGGGCGTAATCGCATACGGAAAACTCTACAGCTGCCAATACGGCGGAATCCTCTACTGCTATGACTTAACAAACGGAAATCTACTTTGGACATACGGCACTGGCGGAGAAGGCAACAGCACTTTCAGTGGTTTCTACTCAGCCTACAACCACTACCCAACATTCATAGCTGCAGTCGGTAATGGTGCTATTTACCTAATCACAAGCGAACACACAGCCACTAACCCAATCTACAAAGGAGCACTTGCACGCACAGTAAACGCAACCGACGGTTCAGAAATCTGGACACTTTCAGACTACACCTCCTATTTAGCAGGTCCATTCTCGTCACCAGGAAGCTATGCTATCGCAGATGGCTACGCCACATTCTTCAACGGCTATGACAACCAAATATACAGCGTCGGCAGAGGCCCAAGCGCAACCACAGTTCAAGCTCCACAAACCCAAATCACAGCAGGCGAAAAAGTCGTTATACAAGGCACAGTCATGGATATAGCCGCAGGTACAAAGCAAACACAGCAGGCAGCTGACTTTCCAAACGGTGTTCCAGTTTCTTCCGATGCAAGCATGAAGGACTGGATGGGCTATGTCTACCAGCAGAAACCAGCGCCAACAAACTTCACAGGTGTCCAAGTAACCCTAATGGCACTTGACCCTAACAACAACTACATAACACTTGGCAGCGCAACCACAGACGAAAACGGTCTATACCACTTTACATGGACAACGCCAAACGTTCCAGGCGACTACACAGTCTATGCAGTTTTCAACGGTAACAATGGCTACTGGGGATCAAAAGCAGAAACTAACATGGTAGTAGCAGAATCTCCACAAGCAACCGTTACACCAACAACTCCGCAGTCTTCCATAGCTGACACATACTTTATTCCTGCAATCGCTGGCTTGTTTGTTTTAGTCATTATTGTGCTGGTTATGCTAGCAGTAATGATGATGAGAAAAAAGGCTTAATTGCTAAACATCCCCTTTCTTTTTTTGGTTTTAATTTAGTGTTTTTCCAAGTTTCCATAGTTTCTCAAAATATTCCGATGCAAGTTCTGCAATAACTGGGCTGTTTGTAAACAAGCACTCTGTCTCTTCGGGGCTGTTTCCCTCTCTGCTTATGATCATCGCTTCTTTTTTGTCGCCGATTAGTGCAACTATGGGTGGTTTAGAGAGTTTTGGCATAAACCTGATTTCAACGGCTCCTTTTTCGAATGCTTGGAGCACTTTCATCGCCAACGCCTCGTCCTTGTTATACGCTAGTATTCGGTCTTTTCCTCCTCGTTTAAAAAAATCTTCAAGGGGTTTAAAACCAATCATGCGGGGATAAATATCGACGCAAATGAATTCAAGGGTATTATGGCTGCTTTCCATGACTTTTCCAGCGGTTTTGTCAATAACTTCATGGTTTCCTGGAAGAAGGCTGTAGAAGTAGGTTCCTTGCCCGCTAGTCACCGTTTTGGGTCTTTTGTTATGGTATTGTTCTAGAATCACTGACGCCCTTTCTTCGGCTTGGACCATGCTTTCTTGTTTTTGTTTAAGCAAGTCCTCAACGACTTCATCAATGGGGAAAGCTTTGAACCGTATGGGATTCGCTATTATTTTTTCAACGAAACCTCTCCGTACCAAGACAGCAATTACCCTGTAGACATCTGGGCGGTCTATTTTGGTTGCGGCAGCTATGGTTTTAGCTGTGGCTTCTCCAACGTCTAGAAGGGTACGATAGATTTTTGCTTGAAGAGACGTAAGCCCGAGGCTAGTTAATAGCTGCTCTGCTTCTTCCTCAATTAACACGTTGTCTCTCTCCTAACCTATTACAAAGTTGCTATTTTTGAGTTCTTTTTGGGAGATTAGCATGATAGCATATAAGGCTTATCAGAAAAACCGATAACACACCGCTGTTTACGTAAGCTGCCCTGTCATTGCTTCACGACTGCGATCTATGTTTAGGTACTGGCAAGCCCTTTGCTTTCATCTTTTACCCAATTTTTTGCTTGGCATCTGCTTGCGGAGGCTTCCACAACCAGCCAGCAACCCAAACCAAACATTAAATCCAAAACAAACCGTTTTACTCAATCGGCTGGTTGTTGTTGAAAAAAGAGGGGTCTGCGGCAACAACCAACAATAAAACACCAATTCGATCCGTTAAATTAAGGGCAGAGTTCGTTAACGCAGAAACTTTTACATGAAAAAAATGCAAGCCTCCACCATTGGGCGCCTTAGAGACGCAAGCTTTATGGAATAATTTAAAATAACCCCTCTTGTTTATATCAGAGAAACACAAACAAAACAGGCATACAGGGGAAACATGAAGCTATGAGTGATGAAGGCGACACATTCTGGGTTTCCTTAGCTGAAAGAGTCTTTGGATTACTCATCATCATAATCGGAGCAATAATGCTTTATTTCACAGCTACCTCACCGGTAGGCGGATTTGGCTTATTCTTCGGCGCCATAAGCGTCATAATGGTAATCATAGGCATATTCCTGCTAGTCGTGAAACCGCCTCAGTAAACCCCTTTTATTCTCTTCTTTCAACCACAATTCTACAGTTAGTAACCAAAGCAGCTATGACCCCCAGTGCTGCAAGCCAAGGCGCCACAACCACTCCGATAACACCCACAGTCGCGGGAATCTCTAGCAAAGTTTTTCCTGCCTCATCCTTGACAATAACGCGGGTGACGTTGCCTTCATGGAGTAATTCGCCAACGCGGTCAACTAAATCTTTCCCAGAAACCCTGTATTCTTCACTGGTGAACTTGGGGGTTGCAGCGCCGCATACAGCGCAGAATTTGTCGTCAGGCTTCAGTGGTGAACCACATTTGACGCAGTAAGGCAAGCAATCACCACCAACTCAGAAGATGCATTTACCATAAAAGCTTTGTTAAATAATAGCAAGGTAGATTAGCCGCCGAAACACAAATAGAAATGAACGTATTTATCCAACAATTCGCACAATCAAGCCTTATAACAGGAGAAAAACAGAGAATGCCCATACGCCAACCAATAGTCTGTGTTCTAGGACATGTAGATGCAGGCAAAACCTCACTGCTAGATGAACTCAGGAAAACCAACGTTCAAATCCGAGAAGCAGGCGGCATGACCCAGCACATCGGCGCAAGCTTCTTCCCTGTTGAAACCCTCAAGCAGCTTATCGGACCCTACATGGGTACGTTTAAAACAGGCATCGAAATTCCCGGTTTGCTCATCGTGGATACGCCGGGGCATGAAGCTTTTACGAATCTGCGGCGCAGAGGCGGAAGCGTCGCCGACATCGCAATTCTGGTCGTTAACGCGGTGCGCGGCTTTGAAGCGCAAACATTTGAATGCATTGACATTCTCAAAGCGCGCAAAACACCCTTCATCGTCGCGGTGAACCAGATAGATCGTGTCCCAGGCTGGAAACCGCAGCAGGGCACGCCTTTCCTAAAGTCCTACGCTGCCCAATCCAGTTTTGTTCAAGAGGAACTTAACAATCGCCTCTACATAGTTATGGGCGAGTTCAGTCGGCTGGGATTCAAAACTGACCGTTTTGATCATATCAAGGATTTCACCCAAAACGTTGCCTTGGTGCCTACAAGCGCCAAAACCGGCGAAGGCTTAGCGGAACTCGTTATGGTGTTGGTTGGGTTAACTCAGCAGTTTCTCAAGAAGCGCCTACAAACCACAGATGGACCCGCGAAAGGCTCTATTCTTGAAGTTAAAGAGGAACCCGGTTTAGGCACCACGCTTAACACAATAGTTTATGATGGCACCCTGCATAGGGACGATTTGGTTGTTGTCGGCGGCAAACAGGGCCCCATTTCTGCGCGCGTCCGAACTATTCTTGTGCCAAAACCGCTTGATGAAATGCGTGATCCCCGAGACAAATTCACGGGTGTAGAATGCGTTTATGCCAGCGCTGGAGTCAAGATTGTTGCGCCTGGTTTGGAAGATGCCCTTGCTGGGGCGCCGCTGCTGGCTGTGCCGCCGGATGGGGATGTCTCTAAATATTGCGATCAGATCACTGAGGAAGTTGGGAGAATCCGCATCACAAAAGAAATCGACGGCGTAATCGTCAAAGCCGACACGCTGGGTTCATTGGAGGCTATGGCGGAGATTCTTAAAGCCAACAACGTTCAAGTCAGAAGCGCAGATATCGGCGACATAAGTAAACGCGAAGTAATCGAAGCTTCAGTTGTAAAGCAGCGGGAACCCCTCGTCGGCGCCATACTTGCCTTCGGAGTTAAAACCCTGCCAGACGCAGAAGCCGAGGCAGAAGCTAACGGCGTCAAAATCTTCCGTGACCCCATAATCTACAATTTAATCGACAACTACCTTGACTGGGTTAAAACCAAGAAAGAAGCCAAAAGCGAAGAAGAGTTTGAGGCGCTTGTTAAACCCGGCAAAGCTATGGTGCTGCCTGACTGCATTTTCCGCCGAGCTAAGCCGTTGGTTGTAGGCGTTGAAATCCAAGGCGGCAGACTGAAACCCAAGGTTTCCCTTATCCGCGCTGAAGACGGGGCAGATTTAGGCGATATTCAGCAGATTCAAGATAAAGGCAAAGCTATAGGCGAAGCCAAAGTTGGCGCGCAAGTTGCAATTTCAATGGATAAACCCATTGCTGGACGCCATATCTTCGAACGAGATATCCTGTTTGTTAAGGTTCCTGAGGACGATGCGAAGAAGTTGTTGACGGCTCACCTAGACGATTTAACCGCTGAAGAACAAGACGTGCTTAAAGAGTACATTAATTTGATGCGTAAAAAGATCCCCTTCTGGGCAGGCGTCATGTAACTAAGGTTTCTTGAAGCAAAGTGTTAGCATGCCGTCAATGCAGAAGGGTGACAATTCGCCTTCAGTGTCCTGCCGTATGCACAGTGGTTTCATGTCGCATTTTGGGCAGATTAGGCTGCTAAGTTGGCTGCCGAAAGTTTCTAGCAAATCATGTTCTTTTAGGGTTTCAAACGCCAATTTCAGATATTTACCTTCTGCGATCCTGGGGACCTCATATTTGGCTGCCTCAACCCCTGCTTCTAATGCGAAGTGTTCGTAGAGGCGTCTTGCGCCTTTTTTGCTGTTGCAGCTTCTGCAAACCCAAACCAAATTCTTCTCAACATTGGGGCCGTTAAATTTCTGTGGCAGCAAATGCTCCAAAGTTAGGTTGGTGGTTGCACCGCAGTAGATGCATTCGTCTCCATATTCCTTCTCTTTTATGTATTCTCGGATTTGGTTCCAGCTGATTTGGCCTTGCTTGAGCTGTTTAAACTTGTTCATAACGAAACCGTAGTCTTTTTTGCCCATGCCTGCTGATTCGGCGATGATTTTAGCGTATTGCCAATAAATCAGGTCTTTGAGGCTTTTGACTACTGCAGGCGGCATAGCTACTAATCCTTAACTATACATAGTCCTGTTTATTGTGGGCTTTCTTTTTTAGTGTTTGCCATAGCCGAGGAAGCGTTTGTGCGTGTTGCTTTGCCGTATTCTTTTTCCCCTTATATAGACGGAAAGGTTGGTTTGGTTAGTGTTTTTCTATTTTAGAAGAAGGCAGAGACCCCTCTTATTTCATCTTCTTCTCGCGGGCTTTGTTGTGGCGTGCTTTTTTGATTCTGTGTTTGCTGTGGATTGCTGATTGGTTGTGGAGCATTCCGCAAGCAGATCAACTAATTTTTTGGTTTTACTATTAAATAACCCTGGGGTCGTGGAGCACCAGCTTCTTTCTTTCAACACCTAATCCGCTTTAGATGAGTAAGGTCTTTTTGGACAGTTGTCCGAGTTGACTTATTAATGGTTGAAAGCATGCGTTGGCTGCGCATAAGCCTTATATTTTCAAAGATAACCTTCTTGACTGAAGGTTACCCATTTGCATAAAAAACTCTTGATTCCGGGTCCAACAGAAGTAAGCAAAGAAATCCTAAGTGAACAAACCCAATATCTTATTGGCCATAGAGAAAAAGAGTTCTCAACATTATACGGCGGAATCACCGATAAAATCGCCAAATACTTCCAATTACCCGCCGACTATAAACCAACCGTCACCACTGGATCAGGCACATTGTGGTTTGACATCATCGGCAGAAGCATAGTAAAAGAGAAAGCGCTTGCATGCGTCAACGGCGCCTTCAGCCAACGATGCGCCCAAACACTCACTTCATGCGGCAAACAAACCGACATCTTGGAAGTTGAAATGGGCAAAGCTATCAAACCCGACATGGTCGCAGAAAAACTTGCCAGCGGCAAATATGACACCTTAACGGTTTGCCACAACGAAACCAGCACAGGCGTTCGCAGCCCAATCGCCGAAATCGGCAAAATGGTCAAAAAAGAATACCCGGACATAATCTTCGCAGTGGACGCAGTTTCCTCAATGGCTGGCGACAAAACCATGCCGCAAGACTTTAACTGCGACATAGTCTTTGGCAGCACTCAGAAATGCTTCGCGTTGCCCCCTGGCTTAGCAGTAGGGTTAGTCAGCGACCGAGCTATAGAACGCGCCAAAACCGTGCCCAACCGCGGCGCCTACACAGACCTAGTCGACATCTTCGAATTTGAAAAGAAGCACCAGACACCATTCACACCAAACGTTTCATTGCTCTACGCCCTCGACAAACGCATGGATCTCCTCTTGGCGGAAACCTACGACAAAGTCTACCAGCGCCACCTAGATATGGCAAACTACACGCAGGCATGGGCAAAGAAGCACTTCAGTATGTTCCCCGAACCAGGCTACGAATCCATAACTGTCAGCTGCATTAACAGCAACGGCAAAGACGTCAAAGCAATGAACGATAAACTAGGTGAAAGAGGCTACTTGATTTCAGCTGGCTACGGTAAACTGAAAGATAAAACCTTCCGCATCGGCCACATGGGCGAATGGACTCTAGCCGGAATCAAAGACGTTATTGCTCAAATAGACGATATTTGGGGCTTGTAAGTGACATTGAAAATCCTTGTTAGCGACAAAATCGCTGACGAAGGCATAAAAATCCTTCAAGAAGAAGGCTACGAAGTCACCAGGGGATGGGATATTCCCAAACCTGACCTCCCCAAAATTATCGGTGACTACGATGTTTTAATCGTGCGGTCAGCCACCAAAGTCAAAGGCGAATTGCTCGAGAACGCCAAAAAACTTAAGGTTATCGGCAGAGCAGGCGAAGGCTTAGACAACGTTGACTTCGAACGCGCCAAACAACTTGGCATTGCATTAGTCAACACGCCCCATGTTTCCTACATCAGCGTCGCCGAACTCACAATTGGACACATGATTGCGTTGGCACGTAACATCGTACAAAGCACTCTCTCCATGCGTGAAGGCAAATGGGAAAAAGACAAACTCATGGGCACCGAACTCAACGGCAAAACCTTGGGTGTCATCGGCTGCGGCTTCATCGGCAAAGATGTCGAACGCCTCGCACTCGCATTGGGCATGAACGTCATCGTCGTCGAGGAATGCGTCTACGACCGCTTTGTACCTTTGGGCGATATGCTGCCAGAAGCAGATTTCATAACAATCCATGTTCCCCTAACGCCTAAAACAAAACATATGATTTCCACCAAAGAATTTAACCTGATGAAAAAAGGCGTACGCATCATCGACTGCTCACGCGGCGGAGTAATCGACCAAGAGGCGCTCTACCAAGCCTTAGTCAGCGGCAAAGTCGCGGGAGCAGCGCTGGATGTTTTCGAGGAGGAACCGCCGAAAGACCGCAAACTCTTCACGCTACCCAACGTTATTGCTACGCCCCATATGGGTGCCCAAACTTTTGAGGCTCAACATAGAGCAAGCATACAAATAGCCAATAACGTTATAGATGCGCTTGATAAACTCAAACTTTGAAGCTGAAGCGCATGGTTGATATCCGACCGTTCAAAGCAATAACTTACACTCCAAAAGCCGGCGACACCGCAGACCTCATCACTCAACCATATGACAAAATCGACCTGGAAATGCAAAAGCAGTATTATGCGCTGTCACCCTACAACTTCTGCCGCCTGATCCTGCCAATCGAAAAAGACACTTACCGAGTTGCTAACGAGCGGATACAGACATGGCTAAAAGACGGCATCATGGAAAAGCAGCCTCAACCAGCCATCTATATTTCACGGCAAGAATTTACCCTCAAAGGCAAAGCCTATTCCCGCACAGGCATAATTGCTGCCCTTAGACTTTATTCATACAGCGAAGACATGGTTTTCCCGCATGAAGCCACCTTCAAGGCGCCCAAAGCAGACCGTTTAAACATGTTGCGCACCGTACAGAAGGATCTTGAACCGGTCTTTCTAATGTACCAAGATCCACAAGAGGAAACCATCGCTTTCATGGCTGAAGTAGCTAAAACCAAGCCGTTTATAACAGTCACCGACGCATACGGTGTGAAGCACAGCGTATGGAAGGTTACTGCCCCTCAGCAAATCCGTAGGTTACAGGCTTTGATTAGCCCAAAGAAAATGGTCATCGCCGACGGTCATCACCGCTATGAAAGCGCAGTAGCCTACCGTGATGACATGCGTGCCAGAGGCAACTTGGACCCTGATGCCGCTTTCAACTTTTACATGTGCTATATGGTTCCAGTACAGGAGAAAGGGTTCATTGTGCTGCCGACACATAGGCTACTTAAGAACTGCAAGTTAACATCAGAGTTCATTAAGCAGATAAGCTGCTACTTTGAAATCCTTGAAATCACCCCGTCGGTGGATGCCATCGAAGCTTTCTTAGCCAGTCATGTTGGGGAGCATGCCTTCGCCGTTTACGATGGAGAAAAAGCCTGCGGTTTAACGCTTAAGCACAGCAAGCCAGTCTACGACATCATAGATGCCAATGTCTCGAAGGAGACCAAGGTTTTTGATGTTGTGATTCTGCGCGACATTATTTTCAAGCAGATTTTACATATTGGACCCCTTATCTTTGATGACAATATCCTTTATGTTCGCTGGACAAAGGATGCAGTTGAGAAAGTAAATCGTGGCGAAGCAAGCATCGCCTTTATGGTTAACCCGATATCAGCTAAGACGGTTGCGGAAGTTGCGGTGCAGCATGAAGTTCTGCCCGAGAAAAGCACGGATTTTTATCCGAAATTGGTGTCGGGGCTTGTGTTTATGGATATTTCCATAGGCGAAAAACTCTAAGAACCAGTGGCGTTTTAGCGGTTTAAGGTACAACCATTACTTTTTTTAACTGCTAACTTCTCACTTAACTAAGCAGGGAGAAAGCTTTGACTTTTACTGAATTTGTAAGAATTGAACAACCCGCTTCTGTACCTACACAAATAAAACCTATAACACGTTACCTCGCTGAACTCATAGGAACAATGGTACTGGTGCTAATCGGCACGGGCAGCGCAGTCATAGCGGGAAGCTATGTCGGCTATACGGGCATTGCATTTGCCTTCGGTATTGCAGTGTTAGCGATGGTGTACGCTATCGGCGGCGTCAGCGGCTGCCACATAAACCCAGCCATCACAATCTCAATGTTGGTCGCCCGAAAAATTAGCGTTCGAGATACAATTTTCTATATAGTGTTCCAATGTGTCGGCGCAATCATAGGCTCAGGGATTCTTTTAGCAATCGTATCGGGGAACCCAAGCTATAGTTTAGCAATTACGGGCTTGGGCCAAAACGGCTATGGTCCCCCAAACTTTTATCCGTTGGCTTCAGCGTTGGTTGCAGAAATCGTCTTGACTTTCATCTTCATCCTTGTTGTTCACGGCTCAACTCATGAAAGGGTACCTAAAGGCTTCGCAGGGCTCTCTATCGGCTTGACGCTTGTTATGATTCACCTTGTCAGCATACCCATCACAAATACATCAGTGAATCCAGCGAGAAGTTTGGGTCCAGCCGTTTTCGTCGGAGGTACAGCGTTGGCGCAGCTGTGGCTGTTCTGGGTGGCTCCCATCATCGGCGGCATATTAGCTGCTCTTGTATGGAAAGCCTTCAAATAAGCTGCAGCAAGCAGCCAACCCTTCCTTTTTATTTAATGAATTTGGTGGGTTGACGCTTGAAGCGTTTCTTGCAGACTAAACTGCAGAAATGCAAGGTTTCTCCTTCATAAGTAATTTTGAACTTCGCGGTGTTCTCGTCGAGAACTGCACCGCAAACGGGATCTCTCATTGACATTAGGTGTTTTGAAGCCTCAAGCATTGATTGCACCTAACTACCTATTAACGTTAGTGGTGGCAAAACTTGGAGGCTTCACCAATGTTAGTCGGTTTCAGCAGAAAAAGGGCTTGTTTTAGCGAACTGCCCTCTTCCCAAAGGGGGCGAAGCGTTTGGGCTGTAACAATTTTAATGGCTCCAAAGACTTGTGCTTTGCTATTGGTTCCTCCAAACATGGAACCTTGCAAAAAGTCTATGAGAATAATTAAAAATGAGGTTAGGCTGGCTTTTGCAGCCAACTGTCGCCTCTTTAGGTTCATTTATTGGTTGTAGACCTGCAGCGAAACCACGTATTTTAAGTACAGGTTGGCGGTTGTCGAGTAACCGTCTGCTCCCACGAATGCAGTGGTTAAGTATGAACCGTCAGTGTAGGCTGGTAGATTGGTGGCTGTGCTGTTGAGGTAGTAGGCAAGAATCATAGTTACAGGGTGCGTCGGAGTCACTGTGGCATTAGAGACTGGATCATACATGGTTAATCCTGAACCCGTCACCTGCGCGTAAGTGTAGTTTTTGGCGTAGCCATCAGCGCCTGTAACACAGAGCACCTGTGAACTTGATATGCCTCCCACGAGGCCAAGTAGCGTAGTGACTGAAACCCCCGTGTATGTTCCATAGTCAAAGGTGCCTGTTTGGCTCTTGAATTTGCCTCCAAGCCCAGAAGTCTGCGTGTAGCCTGCGAGGGCTGTTGCGTCTAAGGTGACGGTTGTTGTTCCATCAGCGCCTTTGATTGTGACCTGTGTAGCTGGGATGGTGATTGTAGGGGTGGGTGTTGGCGTCGGAGTCGGGGTTGTGGTGGGCGTGAATATTGGGGTTGCTGTTGGCGTGGCTGTTGGGGTCGGCGTAGGTGAAGGGGTCGGCGTTGGAGCAATTGGTCGGTTTACTGTTAGTTGGACTACCCATTTTGCCCAAATGTTGCCTGGCGTTATGAATCCCTCGTTTCCTAAAACGCCCATGCGTAGTGGTCCTTCGTCGCTGGGTAAGGCTGTGCCGTCTCTTGAATAGGTTAAAACTAGCTTTAAGGGTTGAGTTGCAACGGTTTGGGCGCCGTTTGTAGCGTCAAAAGTTTGGATGTCTTGCCCGTTTTCGACTTGATTGTATGTGTAGGTGTTGGTGTAGTTATCTGCAGATTTCACCGTTAATATGTCGCTGTTTGTCATTCCGCCTACTAAATTTATGAGTTCTGTCACAGGGACGCCTGTGTAGTTTCCGACTTCGCTGATTTGGTTGCCGTGTGAATGTATTCCGCCTCTGCCCGTGTAGGGTTTAAGGGCTAAGATGTCTTGTTTGGTCAAGTTTTTCTGTTGTCCGTCTGCTCCAGTGAGTGTTAAGCTCATGTTTGGAAGTGTGGTGTTGGGTTGCTGTTGTGGTTGCTGCGATAGTATGTAATTTGCTGAAACTGCCGAGGCTGAGACTGTGATTGTTATGATTATGATTGCGGCTGTGAGTTTGGTGTTGGATTTGGTTGTTTTTTGTTGGGTCATTTGTTTTCTCCTTTGGAGAGCGGAGATCGATATTACTATTTAATCATATCGGCTTTTGATGGGAGTTACCGATATTATTTAATAGTAACATCGGCTTTCCCTATAAAAACGACACCACCAAAACGCGGAGGAAAAACCCATACAAAAACCATCACCCCCAAACGCCCACCTAAAAGCTATAGCCCTCATCTCCATACTCATAAGTCTACCAATCACCCCTCTCTTCACCGCCAACGCAGATACCCCTGAGACATTTTCGATAATCTGGATAACCGACACACAATATCTCTCCGAAACCCACCCCGCCTACTTCAGCAACCTCTGCCAATGGATAGTAGAAAACAAAAACACCTACAACATCAAAATGGTAATTCACACAGGAGACATCGTCAACGATGAGGGAAATCGCAGCCAATGGCTGAACGCAAACCAATCCATGGGCATTCTTCTCGACAGTGGCATACCTTACTGCTGGGACGCTGGCAACCACGATTACAACGCCACCTGCTGGATAGGAAACCAATTCATCGCCTTTAACCCACAAATTATGCAAGCAAAGCCATACTGGGTAAGCGACGACTTTAACGGCACCAGTACCGCCGTGCGCTTTGACGTATCAGGCTGGGATTTCATGGTAATCAACGTCGCCTTCGAAGCTAACGCTTCTGTAGTAGCATGGGCTAACAACCTTCTGGATGCCAATCCCCAATCCCATGTTATCGTGGCAACACATGCTTACCTCAACAAAGACGGCACCTACGATTCTTGGGCAAGCAACTTTAAAAGTACAGTGCTAGATACTCACGCAAACGTATTCTTGACTCTAAGCGGCCATTACCATCCCGCCCAAGGCAAATGGGTAAGGGAAGGTGGCCGCGATGAATTGTTCTTCAACCAACAGGACGCTTATAACCAAGCAGGCGCCGAAAGCGCCAGAATCCTCACCTTTGACATAGCCAAAGGAACGGTTACAGTGCAAACTTACAATCTCTACCTAAACCAGTTCATGAAAGACTCTGACAACAATTTTACCTTCAATAGCTCCTTCGAAAATGATGCTACAGGAAACCGAGTTTCACCTGCTTTGGGTACTGCAGTTGTAATCGGCGCGGTTTTCGTTGTAGTTGCCAGCTTGATCTATGCTAAAGAGAGGCACAGAAAAAGTAGAAGCCCCAAACCAAAAAATGGAAATTGTAAAATAAGCAAAATCAACAAGCACCGCATGTAGCCTTAAAGTTTATATTATCGTTTACTTTTTGCATATTTCCGAATTAAACAAGATTCTACTAAAGTAGGGATAACGATATGGCGTATTTAACAACAACAGGTTCAGGACAGCCAGTCCTCATCCTCAAAGAAGGAACCACACGAAGCAGAGGCAAAGAAGCCCAACGAAATAACATCATGGCAGCCCGAGTGATCGGTGAAGTTCTAAAAACCACCCTTGGACCACGAGGCATGGATAAAATGCTTATCGACAGCTTGGGAGACATCACCATCACAAACGACGGCGCAGCCATCCTAAAAGAAATAGACGTTGAACACCCAGCAGCGAAGATGATGGTTGAAATCGCCAAAACCCAAGATGACATGGTCGGCGACGGAACCACCAGTGCAGTAGTACTTGCCAGTGAACTTCTTCGCAAAGCCGAGGAGCTTCTCGACCAAAACATTCATCCAACTATCCTCGTCAGCGGTTTCCGCAAAGCCAGCCAGAAAGCTATCGAAGTTATAGGCAAAACCTCAGTTCCCCTGGACGTCAAAGACCGAAAAACACTCCTAAAAGTCGCCTTAACCAGCATGAGCAGCAAAGCAGTCGGCTCCGCCCGCGATCATTTAGCAGAAATCAGCATTGACGCAGTTTCACAGATCGCTGAGCAGCGTGGAGACAAAACAATCGCTGACATAGATAACATCCAACTTATCAAGAAAACAGGTAAAAGCCTGCTTGAAACACAACTTATCCAAGGCATAATCATAGACAAAGAAGTCGTCAACCCAGGCATGCCAAAAGTAAAGGAAAACGCAAAAATCGCGTTGCTTGACTCAGCGCTTGAAATCGAGAAAACCGAGATTTCAGCTGAAATCCGAATCAAAGACCCCACACAGATGAAAGCGTTCCTTGACCAAGAAACCGACATGATGCAGGACATGGTCTCCAAAGTCAAAGCCTCAGGCGCAGACGTGATCTTCTGCCAAAAAGGCATCGACGACATGGTCCAGCATTTCTTAGCCAAAGAAGGCATCATGGCTGCACGCAGAGTAAAAGAATCCGACATGGAGAAACTGGCCCGTGCAACCGGCGGAAGAATCGTCAGCGACCTTGACGACCTCAAGAAAGCTGATCTTGGCTCAGCGGGTCATGTTGAAGAACGCAAAATCGGCGACGACAAAATGATCTTCGTCGAAAAATGCAAAGACCCACATGCAGTCGCCATCCTCATCCGCGCAGGACTCGAACGCATGGTTGACGAAGCTGAACGCGCAATGGTTGATTCACTCTCAGTCGTTTCAGACGTGATTGAGAATAACAGGATCGTTCCAGGCGGCGGCGCTATCGAAATCGAAATCGCCAAAGAACTCCGCAAATACGCCACTAAAGTCGGCGGACGCGAGCAACTAGCAGTTGAAGCCTTCGCAGACGCAGTTGAAGCCATTCCACGTACCCTAGCAGAAAACGCCGGTCTTGAACCCATCGATATCCTGGTTGAACTCCGCAGCGTTCACGACAAAGAAGACGGCAAATTCAAAGGCATCAACGTGTTCACCGGTAAAATCCAAGACAGTGTCGCAAACGGGGTCATCGAACCAATCATGGTTAAAGAACAAGCCATAAAATCAGCCTCTGAATCCGCAGCGCTCATCCTACGCATCGACGACGTCATCACAGCTAAAGCACCGAAAGCTCCAGCGGGCGGCCCCGGTGGACCCGGCGGCATGGGCGAAGAATAAACTTCCCCTTTTCCTTCCCTTTTCAAAACCTAAGTCCAAGTAACCGTTGTTTTCTTTTCCATTTTTCCGCTATTCTAAATAAATTCTTCTCCTTAACCGAACAAATGTTTTATTATAGTGTACATGATAGGTTGGTCGTTGACCAAACGTGTCACTGGTTGAGGACATAATAATCGTTGCTGGGCTAATCGTCTTCGAAGTGGTCAACAGCCTCGACAACGCCATCGTCAACGCCAGCATCCTAAAAACCATGAGTATACTATGGCGTAAACGTTTCCTATTCATCGGCATTTTGACATCAGTCTTTTTGGTACGGTTCCTTTTGCCTCTCTTTATCGTATGGGTGTCGGTGCCAAATGTCAGCGCTTCGGAGCTCTTTTTCGCGTTTACTGGGCAGAGCGCAGTAGCCTACAACGCCATCGAAATGCAAAAACCCATAATCCTCATGTTCGGCGGAGTCTTCCTGCTCTACCTCTACTTTCACTGGCTCTTTCTTGAACAAAAAGAACCCCTCTTTATCGAGCGGTACCTTAAACAAAAACATGGCGTCTGGTTCTTTGCGTTTGCAGCAATTATACTAGTGCTAATAATGTATTTAGCGCGCGCCGACCCCATCATGATGCTTGCAGCCGCCATCGGCAGCGCCACCTTCTTTATACTCTACGGCTTAAAACAAACCGCAGAGGAAAACGAACGCAACCTAGTCGCAGGCACAAAAGGCATGAGCGACCTATCAAAATTCGCATATCTAGAAGTGCTTGATGCCACCTTCAGCTTTGATGGAGTGATTGGCGCATTTGCCTTCACGATAAACTTAATTTTGATATTGATCGGCATCGGGATCGGCGCTTTGGTCGTGCGGGAATTAACCATAAGAGGCATCGACACCATAGCCAAGTACAAGTACCTCAAAAACGGCGCGCTCACATCCATAGGCTTCTTGGGCTCTTTTATGATAATCGAGGCTTTCGATCAAGAGTTGCCATCTTTTGTTCCGATAATTGTAACTTTCCTCTTAATCGGTTTAGCATTCTACTTCTCCAAACGAGCAATAAAGAAGGACGCTGTGTTGCCAAAGGCTCAGTAGGGAAGCAAACAAGCAGTCAGTTCACCGTTTTATTTTCTGTGTAGAGAGGAAGGTAAATTAATACAAGTGAAATGTGTATGTACGCCTAAAGCTGTGCTCCGGTAGTATAGTCCGGTCAAGTATAGCGGCCTCTCGAGTCGCGGACCCGGGTCCAAATCCCGGCCGGAGCACCAAACAACCCTTTTCAAGGATAACCCATAATCTGTGGCTATTGCTCTAGTAATTTTCGTAAGCTCTTCAGCAGTTATGCTTGCTTGCCGCAAAATAGATTTTAGTGTACCCTTCTTGATTTCTGGATGATTAGGAACGATAACTATGCTAAACGCTATTTGCAGTTTTCTTTTTTAGCCTAACATGGCTACCTTTACGACCTACTACCTCAAAACCAGCTTTGCCCAATGCCTTTATAACTCTAAGGCCTGATACAGGCTTCAGCTTTGGCATGCCCTTCAACGCTCAAAGTAGTTAGAATGGGAGATGTGCTTGTAGGAACTTTCGCGTCCTCATCTTCGAGGTACAGTTCAACTGCTTCTCTAAGATTGCCGAGGGCTTCTTCTACGTTTTTGCCTTGACTGGCTATGTCCAATTCTGGACACCAAGCAACTTGTAGTTTTCCTTCTTTCCAGAGTATCGCTGAAAAGGTCAGAGTCTCGCTCACTTATGGCGCCTCACGGAAATATTCGCGGATAACTCCTAAAATAGTCTTTGCACTGGTGACTTACTTTACTTTAGTTTACCCTTTTTCGGAGCAATCATGAATGTTTGCATTGCAACCAGTCTCTTACGTTCTACTTTTTTGTCAGTATTTAATAGCCTTTTCTAAGCTAATGCCGGATATATCAACGCCTGCATTCTTTAGCGTTTTTTCAATTCTTCCGTCGGTACTTTATCGCTGGACATTGAATACTCTTTTATTTGTAGGTAAGTGTTGAACAGAGTTCTTCAACGGTGCGATTCAATGTGAGCTCTGCCATGTTTCTACCGTAATCCACGATGCGCCTTGTGCTGTCAAAGATCAACCGCAAAATCGCTGTAACGTTGGGATCCATCTTTTTACTCGAAATTAACATAATCAACTCATTCTCCAACGCAACCATAGCCTCACGCTTCGAAATCAGCTTTTCAGCGTCTTTATAGTCACGCTTAAACACTGCCTTGACAGCGTCTTCATAGAGCTGTTGCGCTTGCGAGAAATAACTTGTTAGTTGCCCATATACTTCTTCGTCGATTGGGTCTTTTAGGAACAGCGTTTCATCGTCGATCAATTTTTGGAAGGCACCGATGTTGTTGACAATGTTGAGCGCGTTTTCGCCTATGTTTTCTATGTCGTTGACTGCGATACGATAGAGAAGGAACTCTTTAGGGGTGCGGAAGCCCAGTTCGCGGTAGAGGTTGCGTTCTATGCCGTATTTGAGTTGGCGGACAATGTAGAGTCCAAGTCTGTTTACGTCATTGCGTGCGTGAAGAACACTTTCGAACAGTGAGGTGCTGCGGTCGGTTAAGTAGGCGATGGCGTCGCGGTTGGCGGCAAGCGCCACAATAGCCATGCGCCTGATTGCCTTCTCAATGCCAAATTCGCTGTGCTTGATTAGGATTTGTAGGGTGATTTCGTCTGGGGTTTCGTCGATGATTTCGGCGCCTAGGAAAGTGTCGCGGACAAAGTTTTTGGTGTCGTTTTTGTATTTTGGGGCGTCTTTTATGTTTTTGAAGTGGATGCGTATGATGTCGGCGCCGATGGCGTAGAGCGCCCTTATCATGCGCAGGGCAGATTCGGGGGCTTCTTTGGGGTCAACGTTTATGACGTATTCTTTGGGTTTGGCAGCGTCGGCTTTGCCTTCTTTTTCAGCGATTTTTCTTGGTACAAGGGATAGTGTGTTGTCGGGTTGAATGTTGAAGGCGATTTCGCTGCCGCGGTTTAAGCCTATGTCTTCTACCCACTCTTTGGGGAGGGAAATTATGTAGGAGCCTCTGCCTGTGCATTGGACTCGTCGGTATCCTAGGTCTTTTTCTGCCAAACGCCATCACTCTGGTATATGTTTCATTTAGATAACATAGCTGTTGAACTTTCATATAAATGATTTTCAACAAAGTTATATAGAATACATGCTATTTGGGTGGGCGCAACCCGAAAAGGAGTGGACACTATTGCCGTTAAACACCTGTAAAATAACAATTCAAAAAGATAATCAAACAACCGTAAGTAAAGGTGTTTTATGCACAAGCGATGCTGAACTTCACGTTTACATGCTCACTTGTCCGCGCCAAACCTAAACAAGGTCTGAAAAATGAAGAAAATAATCGCTAAACAAGAAGCCTGCATGGGCTGTGGACTATGCGAAGTCTACTGCACCGTAGCACACTCAAAAACAAAAGACATAATCAAAGCCTACAACAGCGAACGCCCCAAACCCATAAGCCGCGTCCGCCGAGAAGTCAACAAACCCATCTCATTCGCCATACAGTGCCGCCACTGCGAAGACGCACCCTGCGTAGTCGCATGCCTAAGCGGCGCCATGACCAAAGACGAAAAAACAGGCGAAGTCAAACACAACAAAGACAAATGCATCGGCTGCTGGACCTGCATCATGGTTTGCCCATACGGCGCCATAAAAATGGATAAAGAAAACAAAGTAGTCGCCAAATGCGACCTCTGCCAAGACCAAAAAGAACCAGCCTGCGTCGCCAACTGCCCCAACCAAGCCCTCGAATTCAAGGAGGTCCGAAGCTAAAATGGCGAAGTATGTTATCGTCGGCGCTTCAGCAGCAGGTATAGGCGCAGTTGAAGCCATACGCGACGTAGACCCAGTCGGCACCATCGCTGTCATCTCCGACGAAGCTTGCCCCCAATACAGCCGACCCATGATCAGCGACTACGTCAGCGGCAAAGCAGACTTCCCAAAAATGAAATGCAGAAACGACGAGTTCTGGATGCAAAACAGCGTCGAAGCAATATTGGGCAAAAAAGCGGTCGCCCTGAACCTGGCAGAAAAAACTGTTGCTTTGGAAAGCGGCGAAAAAATCCCCTACGAAAAACTCCTCTTGGCAACGGGCGGCAAACCATTTGTTCCCAAGATGGAGGGGCAGGAGAAAGACGGCGTATTCACATTCACAACCATTAAGGACGCAGAAAGATTAGCGGCAAAAATAGATGCCATAAACGCCAAATCCGCCGTGGTCATCGGTGCTGGCTTGATTGGCTTAAGCGTAACCGACGCCCTCACCAAGCGGGGCTTGAAAGTCACGATGGTTGAGTTGCAGGAGAAAATCCTCAGCTTACTTCTCGACGCAAAAGCCTCCGATATGGTTGAAGCTGTCGTGAAAGCGGCAGGCGTCAACATCGTAACAGGGCAATCCGTCCAAAAAATAATCGGCAAACCAGGCAACGAGGGCGCAGTCGGCGGCGTCGTATTAACCAAAGGCGACACTGTACCCTGCGACTTGGTTATCGTAGCCATCGGCGTCATCCCAAGAACCGAACTTGCAGCTGGAACAGCCATCAAACTAAACAGAGGCATCGTAGTTGACAACACCATGCAAACCAACGTGCCAGACGTGTATTCCAGCGGTGACGTCGCAGAAGCATATGACTTTGTCCTGCAACAGAACCGTCTGCTGCCGCTTTGGCCGCTTGCCATGCAGGAAGGTCACATCGCAGGCTACAACATGGCGGGGCAGAAAACCCTGTATAACGGCGGAACCAACATGAGCAGCCTAAAATACTTCGGCATACCCATCGTCTCCATCGGTTTAGCTAACCCCAAAGAAGACCCAACGCTGGAAATCCTGGTCCAAGCCGACGTCGAAAATAAGGTCTACAAAAAACTGGTCTTACGCAACAACATCATAGTTGGCTTAACCTTCGTCAACTGCATCGAACGGGTCGGTATCCTCTACAAACTGATGAAGGATCAAATCAACGTCAAAAAATTCAAGGCTGACCTTCTCCGCGACGACTTCGGCTTAGCAGTCCTACCGACAAGCCTGCAGAAGAAAATGAGTGTGGTGCATTAAAAAATGGATGAATTTGACAGAAAAATAATGAACCCCTACGGCGACGACAAAGACTTCGCAGCCTGCGGCATATTCGCAGCCATGAACACCGCTGGCAACCGCTTCGGCAGCAGAGACGTCGTCCGTGCCATGGCGAACATGCATGACCGCGGCAACGGCTTAGGCGGCGGCTTCGCAGTGTATGGCATATACCCCCAATTCAAAGATTACTATGCATTTCACGTAATGTACCTCAGCAGGGAAGCTAAAGAGAAAACCGATCGCATCCTAGCCTCTAAATTCGACATAATCTACGACGAGGAAATGCAGACCAGACCCGCCGATGTGCGTGATCCTCCAGTGGTTTGGCGTTACTTCGCAGCACCCAAGAAACTGCGGCGTGAAACTCAATCTGAAGAAGACTACGTAATTGAAGCCGTCATGCGCATAAACACGGAAACAGGCAAAGCCTTCGTATTCTCCAGCGGCAAAGACATGGGTGTCTTCAAAGGCGTCGGCTTCCCCGAAGACGTAGCAGACTTCTTCTGCCTCGAAGACTACCAGGGCTACCTCTGGAGTTGCCACAGCCGTTTCCCAACTAACACGCCAGGCTGGTGGGGAGGCGCACACCCATTCAACATCTTAGATTGGACAGTTGTGCATAACGGTGAACTCTCCAGCTACGGCATAAACCGCCGCTACCTCGAAATGTTCGGTTACAAATGCACCATGCAAACAGACACCGAAGTCTTGGCGTACGCAGTTGACCTGCTGATGCGCAGACAGCATCTCCCAGTGGAGCTTGTCGTCCAAGTGTTGGCGTCGCCTCTTTGGGAGGAAATCGACCACATGGAGCCCAAACAAGCTAACCTGCTCCGTGCACTCCGCCAAACATATGGCAGCCTACTCATGAACGGGCCATTCGGCATCGTCATCGCTCACCACGGCGAGATGATTGGGTTATGCGACCGCATCAAACTTCGCCCGATGGTTGCAGGCATCAAAGGCGACATGCAATATATTTCTTCAGAGGAAGCGGCTATGCGGCTTGTCTCGCCTCAACTGGACAAGTTCTGGGCACCCCGAGGCGGCGAACCCGTAGTTTGTAGACTCAAAAACAACAAAGGTGTACCGCAATGAAGACCTACGTAATCCCCGAGTACCTCGTTGAACGTGACCAGAACCGCTGTATACGCTGCAAAGTCTGCGTTAACCAATGCACCTATGAAACCCACAGCTATGACGAAGAAACCGACAGCATCGTGAGCAAAGACGCTAACTGCGTTAACTGTCAGCGATGCGTCACTTTCTGCCCAACCAACGCTATCACCATCAAAAAGAACCCTAACGCTAACCGAGAAAACGCCAACTGGACCGTGGAAGCCATCCGTGACCTCAAAAAGGCAGCGGAAAGCGGTGCAGTCCAAATCACAGGAATGGGCAACGACAAACCAGCATTCAGCTACTGGGACAGATTGCTACTAAACGCCAGCCAAGTCACCAACCCCAGCATAGACCCTCTGCGTGAACCCATGGAAATCCGCACTTACCTCGGTAGCAAACCTGACCACTTAGACATCGAATACAAAGACGGCATACCTGAACTCAAAACCAAGCTCACCCCACAGCTATGCCTCGACGTACCAATCATGTTCTCAGCTATGTCCTACGGCGCCATAAGCCTAAACACCCACGCATCCCTCGCTCGGGCAGCCTCAGAATGCGGCACCTACTACAACACAGGCGAAGGCGGCTTAGACCAGAGCCTCTACAAGTACGGCGACCATACCATTGTGCAGGTGGCGTCAGGCAGATTTGGCGTTCACCCCAAGTATCTGGATTCAGGTGCAGCCATAGAAATCAAAATTGGACAAGGCGCAAAACCAGGCATCGGCGGCCACTTACCTGGCGAAAAAGTCACCGAACCCGTCGCCAAAACCCGCATGATTCCTAAAGGCACAGATGCGCTGTCGCCTTACCCGCAACATGACATCTACTCGATTGAAGACCTACGCCAACTCATCTATGCACTCAAAGAAGCTACCAACTACACCAAACCCATCAGCGTCAAAGTGGCGGCAGTCCACAACATCGCTGCAATCGCAAGCGGCATCGTCCGTGCAGGCGCAGACATAGTTGCAATGGACGGCGTCCGCGGCGCAACTGGAGCAGCACCCAAAACCATACGGGACAACGTAGGCATACCGATCGAGCTTGCTTTGGCGCAGGTTGATCAGCGCCTCAGAGACGAAGGCATACGTAACCAAGCATCCTTAGTCGCGGCAGGCGGCATACGAAGCGCCTCAGACGTCTTCAAAGCCATTGCACTTGGCGCAGATGCAGTTTACATTGGCACAGCAGCGCTTGTCGCTATCGGCTGCACGGTTTGCCAACGCTGCTACACAGGCAAATGCCCCTGGGGCATCACCACCAGCGACCCCTGGATAGGCAAACGAGTCAACCCCGAAATCGCTTCACAACGCCTAATCAACCTGCTGCAGAGCTGGAGCCTTGAAATCAAAGACATGATGGGCGGCATGGGCATAAACGCCATAGAAAGCCTCCGAGGCAACCGACTCGCGCTCCGCGGCGTCGGCTTAAGCAGACAGGAGCTTAAAATCTTGGGCGTAAAAATGGCAGGAGACTAAAAATATGCAGATGCCACAAAGAATTAACCCCTCAACAATCGACCCCAAATACCAGAACCGAGTAACCCGCGAAGGCAAAATCGTCAAAGTAGATGCCGACGACGTATACTACCGAGACCTCAACGCATTGCTCCGCGCAGTCATCCAAACCAACGGCACAGAAAAAATCGAAGTGCGCAACGTTTGCGGCCAACGCTACCTCGGCACTGACTTAAACACCAACATCCAACTTGACATCTATGGCACCCCAGGCAACGACTTAGGTGCGTTTATGAATGGCCCCAAAGTCACCGTTTATGGCAACGCGCAGGACGGCTGCGGCAACACCATGAACGAAGGCCAAATCGTCATCCACGGACACGCAGGCGACGTCACAGGCCACAGCATGAGAGGCGGCAAAATATTTGTCCGCGACTACGTCGGCTACCGCGTCGGCATACACATGAAACAGTACCAAAAGAAAATCCCAACCATAGTCATCGGCGAAACCGCAGGCGACTTCCTAGCAGAATACATGGCAGGCGGCGTCATCTGCATCTTAGGCTTAAACCTCAAAGAAGGCGAAAAATGCAACGCGCGTTTCGTCGGCACAGGCATGCATGGCGGCGTCATCTATGAACGCGGCGAATTCCTCTGCCCAGTCGAAGGCACCAAAGTACAGGATGTTGGCAAACGAGACATGGCAGTCATCACTGGCTTAGTCAACGAATACTGCAGCTACTTCGGCGGCGACCCCAAAGCTATCTTGGCAGGCAAATTCAAGAAGATTTTGCCGCTGTCAAGTCGGCCCTATGCGAAGCTGTTCTCGCATTAAACCCCTCCCGTTTTTGGGTTCAATCTCTTTTTGTGACTGTTTAGGTGCAGTCACATATCAATAAAAGCAGTTGCAGGCACATTCTGTACTCAGTTTAGAACAGAGAGCTAAAACGGTTAAAATTAACGAGGAAAAATATCATGAGCAAAAGTAAACCTAAAGCCAAAAAGGCCCCTCCATACTTCTATGAAGGTCCACCTCCAAGCAAACAGGATAAAGAGGAAGAAACCGATGACCTCTATGACACCGAAGAACGCGAAACTATGCTGGATGACGACGAAGTCACCGCGGCCGAAGCGGGTTTCATGGAAGGATTTGAACAGGAACCGCCCAGCAAAAAGCAAACCCGCAAAAACGCAGTCAGCCACACCGACGAAATCGCCGATGAGTTAGCAAAGGAAGACGCAGAAGACGACTAAGAACATATTTGGCTGTTAATATCCAAAGTATGCACAGGACCTGTAGAGGAGGGGTCCATCATATTGGGGTTTGCCAATAGCAACTATTTTAGCTTATTTTTTGGGTTTAGGCTTCTCTTCTTCTTTGTCCTCTTTTTCCTTGGTAACTTTTGTGTAGTAGTATTCGCCTATGCTCTTTTGGAATTTATCCATCTGCGAATCCTCCTTATTCACACGCGGTCGGAAAGTCACAGAATCCCGTCGGAAAGTGATGTCCATATCTTTTAGGAAGGTGTTCATGCCGCCCCGCAAAGTTATAGGTGGATGAGCAAAACCGTTGACTCCGGGTTCACCGTCAAAGACCATCAGTCGATCAGCGATAAAATCCTGAGTGACTACATCGTGTTCTGCGACAAAGGCGGGGATACCATGGGCTTCAACGACTCGGCGCAGGGTCTTTGCCATGTTTAGCCGTTCTTCAACGTCAAGGTAGGCGCTGGGTTCGTCAAGCAGGAACAGGTCAGTTTTTCTGCTAAGACATGCGGCAATGGCGACTTTCTGTAATTCTCCCCCGCTGAGTTCCATAACATTACGGTCCATTAGCGGCTGAAGTCGCAATGGAGTAGCGATTTCGGTTTTATACCAACTCGAAGTAAAGTTCTCCTTTGCAACATCCATAAGGAGTTCCTGAACGGTGCCATTAAAGTCAGGAGCGATGTATTGGGGTTTATAGCTGACTGTCAGTTTGCTGAGTTGACGTTTATCGTCGGTTTCTTCGACGCCCGCCAAGATTTTGACGAAGGTGGTTTTGCCGATGCCGTTTGGACCCAGAATACCGACGATTTCACCAGTTCGAATTTCGCCGGGCTCAATTGTTAAGTTAAAGTGCTTGAAAGTCTTCTCCATTTTGTCCCATTTCAAGAGGGGTTCGCCGGCTGTTAGATTTGCCGTTGCAGGGGGCTTTTCATGGAAAACTATGCTTTCTTTACGGAACATGATGTTCTCGTCTGGAATGTAACCTTGCAGGTAGATGTTGATGCCTGTTCGGACGCCATGCACATGAGATACAACGCCGTAGACGCCTGGTTCACCATAGAAGACGCAGATTTGATCCGAGAGATAGTCGATAATGGCTAAGTCATGCTCCGCCACAATAATGATTTTCTGCTGTTCTTTGAGGCTGCGAATCGCCCGAGCCACCACTAACCGCTGTTTAACATCTAAGTAACTTGAGGGTTCGTCGATGAGATATACATCGGCCTCTCGGCTAAGCGCCGCCGCAACTGCAACCCGCTGCAACTCTCCACCGCTAAGAACTTCTAATGGGCGCTCCCAGATCCCTCTGAGTTCCAATTCGTCAGCGATGGCGTCAAGCTGCTTGCGCTCATCCACCTTATCCAGTAAATCTCCGACTTTACCAGTAACCACCTTGGGAATCTTATCTACATACTGAGGTTTACTGCTGATTTTGAGTTTTTTTTCGCTGAGCCGCGTAAAGTAATCCTGCAGGCTTGAGCCACGGTAAAACTGGATGATCTCAGGCCAACCCGGTGGATTATCAAATCTGCCCAAGTTCGGCTTGATTTCCCCTGAGAAAACCTTGAGGCTTGTGCTTTTGCCGATGCCGTTCTGCCCCAAAAGCCCCAGCACTGATCCAGGCGAGGGCATGGGTAAACGGAAAAGCTCAAAGCTGTTCCCGCTGAAGCGGTGACTGCTATCTTTCTCCAACTCATTTGGCAGGTTAACGATGCTTATGGCTTTAAACGGGCATTTTTTGACGCATATGCCGCATCCACTGCAGAGTGTTTCAGAGATTACAGCTTTGTTGCCTTCGACTCTTATGGCTTCCACTCGGCTGCGTACCATTGGGCAGTAGCTTACGCAGAGCTGATTACATTTTTTGACTTTACATTTATCGGTATCTAATACGGCAAGTCGCGTCATGAGTAAACGTCCACTACTTGAATAAAACTAGTTAGTTATAAATTTAAAATTAAGAAAAGGTTGATTAAACATAATCCCTGAGATGGACAACTCTGAAATGCTCTTTTGCTCTTTTAAAAAGCTGGTCATCTGCGGTTACGAATGTGGCTTTGTTTCTTTCATTGAGTGCCAAGTAGGTTGCATCGTAAGCTGTAACGCCGATTTGGTAAGCTATTTCTAGTTCCCTTAAAGCCTGTTCTAAAGTGACTTCTTGGATATCAATTTGGGCCTGACAGAAGCTTTTTAGCGCTTCATTAGCATCTGTGGGGGTGATTCTTTTTTGTCTAATCGCTTTCCAAAGTGAATTAGCCACTTCATGCATAATTAGAGATGGAGCACAAACTTCTACAGAGCCTGAAAGTAAGTCGTCTCTTAATTTATTTGCTTCTGCTTCAAGCGATTCACCATTTAGTACCCATTTTATAGCAACGCTTGCATCTAATACGTAAAGATCCGTTGAGGTTAACGCTCCCTGTCTTCCCGAATCCACTGAACTATTTCTTCTGTAGTTGTGGGTTTGGTGCGCTTTCTAATTTCAGCGAGTTTATCGAAGGCTTCTCGACGCCCTTGTTGGTTAATTCTTTTTTGGATGCATTGACGGATGTATTCGCTCCAGTTTTCGTCGATTGTTTTCATTTGTGCTTTGAGTTTCTTGGTTACTTTCACTGTGATGACAGCTGTGTCTGTTTTTTTTATCTGCTCTTGCTCCATTAAACACCACATTTGTATATACTGTAGGTATATACTAAAAAACATTACATCAAAGATATTCTAAAAAACACGCAGCGATTTTTTAATTGGTTACTTACCAAGAGATAACCGCAAAACCAAAAGCTAAACCTAAAAGAAAGATAATAAAAAGGTACTTAGATGGTTAGTTTACCATTCTTCTTCTTCCCATTCTTCATCTTCGCCTTCTTCCCATTCATCTTCTTCTTCGAATATCATGTCGCTTTTTCACCTCCACCATAAACCGTATTATGCTATCCTTCTCTCGGCGGGGTTTAAGGATTTAGATTCGTCAACTGTCGTTAAAGCTGATTGAAACCTTAGGGTTTAACCGTGATGCGTGCACTGTTTTTGGTACGATTTTTTGGGTTAACGCAATTTATTTATGGAAAAAGCCAGAACATCAATAGTGAGGAGAAAAAACCGGAAAAATGAGAAGGATATTCAAGATAATTATAGCCGCTGTTGCTGTCATAGTAATCGTTGCAGCCGCTTTTGGAGCCTTAATCTTTTTGGATTTAGCTGCCTACACAGCGACGGGATCGCAGACATTAACGCCGACCGTAACGCCGATGGGCACCGCGTTGGTTCTTTATGACCCAGGATTAACAGGCGCCTCAACACAAATCGCCGACCAAATTGCCGCGGATCTCCTTGCAAAAAACATGACTGTTACTTTGGCAGGTATAAAAAGCTCCACAGCCTCCAACACAACCGGCTACGACATCATAATCATCGGTGGACCCACCTACGCAGGCGCCCCAGCAGCTTCAGTTAAAGATGCCCTAAGCAACCTCCAACATGACTCTGACGCAAGAGTAGGAGTTTACTGTAGCGGTCAAGGCTCAACAACCCCACAGGATATAGCCCAGATTAAAGATGCTGTTCCAGCGCTTCAAAGCAGCGGCGCCCTGTCAAACGCCGTTGTCGTCAAGATTGGAGAAAGCGAAGACCTCAAGGCTAGAGCACAAGACTTTGTGAATCAGGTATATAGCTAAAAACAACCTTTTTTATCACAATAGATAAATTTCTCAATCAACGCATTTAGAACTCGGGATGATGTGAGGCGACGGCTTCGAGCCATAAGCTGTGAGAGCTCGTCAATCATCGCTGACCCAAAAAGCTTGGATTTCAGGCGGCATTGCGGTTTTTTTGGCTTTTTCCGCTTTCAACAATGGGTGCATTGCGTTTGTTTGTGCTAAACGTTTTTATACGCGCCAGCCCAAATTGAGGATGTCACATTAACACTCATGTATCACAAAGCTGCCAAAGCTTTTAGAGAAATCATGAAGAAACATCTGTGGCAGAAGAAACAGTAAGAAATGCAAATTCAAACATTTAAGGACTTACCCCTAACTCCAGAAGTCCTCAGAAGCATAAACGAACTCGGGTTTGACAGTCTTTTTCCGATTCAAGCCCAAGCGATAATTCCCTTGCTCCAAGGCAAAGACGTCATTGGACAAGCACAAACTGGAACAGGCAAAACAGCCGCTTTCGGCGTCCCCATGGTACAGAATTTAAACCGTGACGTCCGAGGCGTACAAGGACTCGTTTTAACTCCTACACGCGAGTTAGCAAATCAAGATGCTGATAACATAGCTAAATTCGGCAAATTCGCAAAAGTGAAGGTTCTCCCTGTCTATGGCGGAGAATCTATAAATAAACAGGTCCATGCGCTCGCAAACGGCGTCCAAATAGTCGTCGGTACCCCCGGCAGACTAATCGACCTTATGGAGCGTAGAGTCTTAAACTTAGGTTCCGTGCGCTTTGTCGTTTTAGACGAAGCAGACCGCATGTTAGACATGGGTTTCATCGAAGACATCGAATTTATCCTATCTAAAACTCCGCGTGACCGCCAAACTGCCTTGTTCAGCGCAACCATAGACGAAAACGTCATGCGCCTAACCAACAAATACATGCGCAACCCCCAGAAAATCCTCGTCAGCAAAGACGAAATCGCCCTAACCCAAATGAAACAATACTACATCGTCGTTAACCAAGGCGGCAAACTCAATGCTCTCTGCGACGTCCTCCAAGATGACCGCGTAGAAAAAGCAATCATTTTCTGCAGAACCCGCCATGAAACCAGCCGCTTATCCGATCAACTCTACAAACGAGGCTTCCGCACCCAAGTACTCCACGCAGGCTTCACTCAGGCGCAGCGGGACCGATCAATCAACGAGTTCAGACATGGCAGACGCAACCTGCTGGTCGCAACCGACGTCGCCGCAAGAGGCCTAGACATTGAAGGCGTCACCCACATAATAAACTATGATGTTCCCGAGGATCCGCCAGTGTATTTCCACCGTATCGGCAGAACCGCGCGTAAAGGCGAAGAAGGCACAGCAATCACGCTGGTCAGCTACGGAGAAATGTGTAACTTTAACAACATAAAAGGTTTAACCAAGACTAAGATTGAAGAAATCAAGGGTCAAAGCGTCCAAGAAGACTCGCCTATCCAGAGCTTCTACTAAACGCTTTTTCTGTTTTCTTTTTTATCTTCGGTTTTTGATTAAAATATAAAAGTACATACCTCTAGTATGGTGGGGTATGAGCAAACTCGCTTCCAACATAGCCCACGGCATATTCGATTTCACCAATAGGAGCCTAATAAAAAATCTCATCATAATCACCCTCTGCATTCTGCTCTCGTTTTCTCTATTATTTTTCCCCTATCAGTACTATGCATCAGCGAAAAGCGGTAAAACTGATTTTCAAGTGGGTATACACTATGTTTTTGAGCAAGACGAAGTGGATCAAATCGCTGCCAATGTAGAACGCATCCACGACTTAGGCTTCAAAGTGATCAGGATAACCATGGAGTGTGATACCGACCCACTTGGCTACAATTACCCTACGAACCAGAGAAACGATGCCTTTTTTGCAGCTGCCCAGCAATACGGCATGGCTGTGGCGTTGGTGATAAAGAATCTGGATGATACCGCTAAAGTGGATTATTACTTGAACCGCTGGGGCAGCTACCTTAGCTACATCCAAATTTTTAACGAACCCGAATTATCCTCAACTTGGTCGCTGGGAGCAATGTTCACTGACGATGAAATCACCTCTAAATTCGACATAATGTACAATGTCGTCCAAGCCCACCACCTAAACGTACAGTACTATACTAATTTTGGAATTAGCTACGTGATACGGAGTAATGTTCCAATCGAGTTGGCGCCGAAACTAGATTTTGTGGGGTTGGATATATTCATGGATGCCTTTGTGGTTACTTCGCCTCATTTCATACAGAATCTGCAGAAAATAACCAATCGAGATGTAGTGATTACAGAGTTTGGCATGTCAACAACGGATCATGCGGCTCAAACCGAATTTATCCTAAAAGGGCTCAACCTTTTCAAAAACATGGGGTTGCCTGGGTGCTGGCTGGTTTACTGGAACAGCGCCTATGACAGCTACGGAATACGGGATACTCCAACAGAAACAGCAGTAGGTGAATGGATTGCAGCAAACTGTAACTAAAATAGCACAACGCATACAGAGCCTGCCACTGGTAGTGAAGCTGCTAGCTGAAGGCTTGACGCTCTCCATACTTATGGTTGCGCTCAAAGCATGGTTTGACGGTCAATTAAACGGGTTTATGCTGTATATGCCGCCGATAGGCTTAGTCATATATGCGGTCTTGATGTTTCTTGTTGAGCCGATCGCTCTGGGCGCAGTTAACATCGCTTTGATCAATGTACTGTTTGGTACACGGGGCTGGCAGGTTAATTTCTGGTTAAACGGCATATTTTTGCTGCTGGTATTTACCACAGTTAACGTTGTAATGGAGACCGCGGGGAGCTTATCCTTCACCTACATAGCGGTGATTGATATCGTAGCACTATCGTTTCCGTTTGGGTGTCTCGGACGGTTTAGCAATGGCGGATGGAAGAAACCGATTAACTAGGTTTAGCTGATATGTGGCCTCTAAGGCGAGGCCTCCATTATTTTGATGCATAACGCCTTTTGCAAAATTGGTTGTTTCCCATTAATTATTTTTTAGGCGCACCTAAATATTTATATGGGATAGCGGCAAGTTTTAGGTATACCTAAAATTAGGGATGAGGGCAAATGGAGCAAAAATCAACCCAAGACTACCTCAAAGCCGTCTACGTGCTAAGAAAAAACGGAGACCTTGTCAGCAATACCGAAATCGCCCAGAAACTCGACGTAGCTCCTGCAAGCGTAACAGAGATGCTTAAAAAACTCTCCGAAGAAGGATACGTAAAATACTCACCCTACCACGGCAGCACCCTTACAGAAAAGGGACTAAAAGAAGCCCAAAGGATCGCCCGTAAGCACCGCTTACTGGAGACTTTCCTCTCTGATGTACTTCACATTGGCAAAGACAAAGTCCACATGGAAGCCTGCCAGCTAGAGCATGCTTTATCTGACGAAGCAGAAGAATCACTTTGCCGTTTCCTAAAACACCCTGACACCTGTTCAGACGACGGCAAAACTATCCCAGCCTGTGACCTGCCTTTCTCTAGCTGCGAAGAATGCATAAAACTCCACGACCGAGGTTTAGAAGAGGTTGGTAAACGAAGAGAAAACCTGGTGGCCTTAAGTGAGCTCAAGCAGGGGCAGGCTGGAAAAATCCATTTCATCAGAGGAGGTCATGCCGTACTGCAGCGTCTCCTAGATATGGGATTAACCCCCAGCACACGAATAACATTGATTAAATCTGCCCCATTCGATGGTCCCATTGAGATTTTTGTTCGAGGCTCAAAACTAGCCATAGGCAGAGGCATAGCATCAAAAGTATTCGTTGAACCTGAAGCCAAAGTGAATTCGTAGGTGAAAACAATGGGATTGTGCTGTCCGCAGAATGGCAAAAAAACGAGTCCAAGCAATGGCAAACACCTCACCTTTGCTTTGGCTGGAAACGCTAACGTTGGCAAAAGCGTCATCTTCAATCAGTTAACTGACTCCAACCAGATAATTGGCAACTGGCCAGGGAAAACGGTTGATCGTGCAGAGGGCAATTTACGCTTTGAAGGCTATGACATAACTGTCATTGACTTGCCGGGCATCTATTCTTTCTCCACTTTCTCGATGGAAGAGTTAGTGTCAAGAGACTACATAGCTCTGGAAAAACCAGATGTCGTTATCAATGTTCTCGACGCGTCGGTTCTGGAGCGCAACCTGTTTTTTACTTTGCAGTTGCTTGAGATGCAGGCGCCGCTTGTGCTCTGCCTCAACCAAGTTGATGTAGCAAAAAACAAAGGCATCATAATTGACAAGGACAAACTTGAAGAAACACTTGGTGTTCCCGTTGTTTTTGCCACTGCAACACGTGGAGAGGGCATCTACGAACTCGCTAAAGAAGCCGTTAAAGTGGCTATCCACAAGCCCAAAGCCAAGCATCTCAAGTACCGCAAGGAACTAGAAGAAAAAATCGAGCAGTTACAACAGATAATCGAAAAAGAAAATCTTGGTTTGCAATACCCTGCGCGTTGGCTGGCAATTAAGCTGCTGGAAGGCGACTCAGAAATCACCAAGATCATCGCCGCCAAATCCAAAGCAGTCGTCGACGCCTCAAAAGTGATTGCTGCTGAGCTTCAATCTAGCTGTCAAGAACCCTGTTTCTCAGTTATCGCTTCGGAGCGGTATGCCCTGGCAAGCTCCATTGCTGTTTCTGCGTTGCAGCAGAGCGAAATCTGGACAACCCTCTCAGATAAACTTGAATGGTTAACCACCCACCGTGTACTGGGTTACTTTACTTCGGCAGGTGTCATTGCTGGTTTGCTGTTGTGGACGTTTTTTGTGGGTAACGGTCTTTCAACAGTTATTTCCAACGGTTTAAGCATTATAAGACCCGTCGACCCAGCTTTATCTACCTCCCAGCCGCTTTTAGCCATAGTCCTAAACGGTGTCTGGGGAGGCTTAAACGCAGGCTTAACCCTGATTATCCCCTTCGTAATTCCGTTTTACCTGCTCCTAGCCGTAGTTGAAACCTCAGGCATCTTAACCCGCGTCGCCTTCATGATGGATAGTGCCATGCACAAAATGGGCTTGCACGGCAAAGCCATAATCCCCATCATCTTGGGTTACGGTTGCAACGTGCCTGCAATTCAAAGTTGCAAAATCATGGAAACCCGCCGAGAGAGGCTGTTGGCAGCGTTTGCCATAACTTTTGCGCCGTGCTCAGCCAGAACCATAGTGCTCTTTGGTATGGTTGGTTTGTTTGTGGGTATCCAGTGGGCGTTGCTGCTCTACGTTGTAGATGTCATTATAATCTTCGTGTTGGGAAGAGTTGCCATGAAGGCGGTTCCCGGTAAATCCACGGGTTTGATTATGGAGATGAGCAGCTTCAAGTGGCCCTCAATGAAGGTGGTGCTGAAGCAGACTTGGTCACGCACCAAATCAATCATTTACATAGTGTTCCCAATCTACATCGTAGGCAGCGTACTTCTCCAGGTTCTGTTCGCTTACAATGTGCTGACGCCGATAGGTAATGCGTTGGCTCCCCTGACGGTTTGGTGGCTCGGCTTGCCCCTTATAGCGGGAGTACTGCTGATTTTGGGCACCATCCGAAAGGAACTTGTTGTCCTTGGGGCAGTAGCCATCCTTGGCACCACCAACCTCCTGGTCGGATTTACGCCTGTTCAGCTGGTTGTGATGGCGCTGGTGGCTATGCTCTATATCCCCTGTGTCTCAACCGTTGCTATATTGGGTAAAGAGTTCGGTTGGAAAGCCACTGCAGTGATAACTGCCGCAAACATCGGAGTCGCCCTGTTAGTCGGAGGCTTAGCGTTTAGGCTGCTAACGCTCTTTGCTTAGGCTTTCCCTTCTTAGAAGACGTACATTATGAGGTAGAAGAGTTCTCCAGATAGGAACGCAAACCACCAGATACCGAACAGCACCTTGGTTAGTTTTCGGTGCCAAATATTTGGAGCTTTGCGCCTGATCATAGTGATGCCTATGCCGAGAACTGCTATTTCCAGTGCCATAACGACGACTGCGACGGCGCCGTGAATGCCAAAATAGACATCTAAAACAGGCGTCAACTGGATGGCTGAGCCGTCTACTGCGCCTCCGAAGCTGCGGTAAAGCATATAGCCAATGCTCATGGTGAGGTCCCATGTGATGGCTAAAGCGCCAGTGACTGAGTGAATGCGCTGTTTGCCTCTGCCGCTGAGAAAGGCATGGACAAAGAAGAACGCGACCGGGATCAAACCGACTGCAACTATGGTGCTTGCTAAGGGTGCAACCGTCATGGTTTCTGCCTTGTTGTATTTGCGGATGGTTTTGCTCCCATATTAGGTTGGCGGTAGCTTCTGCGTTATTTTTGCAATGGCTGTGGCGCCTGTTAGGACAGTGTTATTAAGGAAGGTGATTTGTTTCCCGGAATCCAAAAGAACAGTAGTGTGGAAAGCCGTGAGCTCTTTAACTATGCCCTCCTCGTTGCGGAAAGAAGTCACCACACGGTCGCCGACTGCATAAGGAAGCCGAGTTTCCTGTGTTGGCTGAGGCGGCCTAATCGCTGTTATGATGACTCCGCCTGACGCGACAGCACTGTTAGGAATTGTCATCTGCCCCACATCCGTTCTTATACGCAGAACAAGAGCAGTCATATCAACGACTCTGCCTGGCATATTGTTAACTAACACGTCGTCCCCAACTTTTACCTGATGAGTGGCAAATACAAGAGCACCTGACAGTATACCGCCGACGAATGTGGAAATAATTAAGCCTACAGTAACCGAAATGATGCCTGCGCTTGTCAACAAAGCAGACAAGGTGACTCCAAAATAGCCCAACACAATGAAAGCTGTTACGGTAAGCGCAACCGCCACGGACACGTACTGTACCAAGGTTGCAATTTGAAGACCAATATGGGGTGTTAAGAGTCTCTTAATATGGGTTAGAAAGTATACTGCGATTAGGGTAAACGCAAAAACTATAGACACGTCAGACAAGAGATGCAGTGACGCCGATAGGTTAACAGACTCGGCAACGAATACCTCGAAAATAGTAACTGTAATTGCCGCTAACACAACCGTTACTATAATGAAAGCGAGCAGTTTTTTAAGTGACGAAATTACGCCTGCCAAGTAAATTGTCCCTGAGCCACTAGTAACTGAGCATGTTTCTATAGTTTTTGCAAAAAAATTTGGGATAGCATTATATGCGATGTCTGAGCGTACTTTTCTATGGCTATAGAAGCTCCGCATTGTCCCTGCCCGGAAAGGAATTGCCCACGCCACAGTCGCTGCACTGAATGCGTCCGTTACCACAAAGAAAAAGGCCAAGACCCCTACTGCGCAAGGTAACTGCGATGCCTAAACCCCTCAATTTGGAAGGGCAGAAGAAACGAGAGAAAATCCAGGTTTACTTCTGGAATATAGTGGGTTCAGTCGAGCATATCAATGTGCCCAAACTTGAAGATGCACTCCGAAAAGAGTTCGGTTCAAACGACGACAGGGTTATCCAAGCCCAGATTCGGCTGATGCAGACTGAAGGGCGAATCCGCGTGCAAAGCAACGTTAAAGTCTGGATTAAGCAGCCTCTGGATAACCATGGTTTTTAGCACAAGTTTTATTACCAACTACCGCTAACCGTTAACATGGAGACTTTTGCCACTTGTTTAATTCAAACAAGCCATCAATACTAATTATAGATGATGACCCCGGCATTCTAAGCGTTTTTTCACGGATCTTCCAGCGGAAAGGCTACACTGTAACCGTGGCGGCGAAGGGCAAGGACGCCATAGAAAAACTAAACAGCAACCGCTATGATGTGGCGCTGGTCGATTTTCGTCTTCCCGACATGGAGGGCACCGACCTTTTCCCACTCATACAGCATACTTCGCCCAGCACCGTAAAAATAATGTTGACAGGTAAACCCCTGCAGGATATAGCGGGAGCAGACGTGCTGGTTGGCAAGCCAGTTGCACCCGACGCCCTGTTAAGCATCATTGACTGCAAACTAAGAAATCGAAACATAGAATCCTAACCTTGGAAGAGAATCTTTATTATTGCATCTTTTGTTTCAGGCTTAGAAGTGATGTATTATGGCTGATTCCATACAGAAAAAAGTGCAAGAAGCCCTAGACGATATCCGACCGCAAATCCAAATGGACGGCGGCGACGTGCAGCTAGTAGCCGTTGAAGGCACCACCGTAAAGGTCCGCTTGGTCGGTCACTGCGCTGGCTGCCCCATGTCGCAGATGACGCTGAAAAACGGCATCGAAGCACACCTAAAAGCAGCAGTGTCCCAAGCATTAACAGTAGAGTCTGTTTGATGAACCAATCGGCTTTTTTTTAGCCGACTATCTTTTTTAACTCTTCAATGGTTTTTCTTTTTCCGTTTAATGTATCGAAGTGTTGTCACTGAAATTGCAGCAGTCAAAGCGACTACGCTGGCTCCAATGTATAAGGTGGAGGTATAGTCCATAGGTTTCTCTTTGTTGGTTGTGTTGGTTGATGGTGTGTTGGCTGTTTCGTTGCTTGGTGGGGGAGTTGCCGTTTGTGTAGGTGTAGGCGTAGCTGTTGTTTTCGGGGTAGGTGTGGTTGATGGCGACGTTTGGGTAGGAGTGGGGGTTGGGTGCGTTTTAGGTATATTTTCAAGCGTTACTGGACTTAACTGTGGGCGGTTTATGTCTGATGTTTTGGATACTGAGGTTATGCTGTTCCAATCAGTGCTGAATTGCACAGTGTAGACGCCGTCCTCTGGAAAGTTGTAGGAGACGTTTTCTGAACCGAAAATAAACGTTAAGTTGCCTTTGTAAACTGGAATCCTGATTGAATGGTTTGTGTAGTTGAATTGCCACTGGGATGTTGGGAAGCATGTGCGGTAATCCTGGTATCGCTCGTTGCTGGGTGTGATGGCGAGGCTCCCGTTTTGGGGAATTATGCCGTAGAGGAAAAGTGTCATGGCTCCAAGCAATGAGGCGTCGTCGTTGTAGTTTATGGTGGCTCCGGTTTGGTCCATGAAGCTGAATTGGTTATTGCTGAATAAGGTGCTATTAACTAGGCCTTTCCAGCCGATTTGCAGCATATCTTGGAAGTTTGTTTGGTTGCCCTCTGTGAAGGTTGGGTACAGCATCTGGAGTGCAATCAGGTTGCCTATGGTTTCATAGAGCCTGCTCTGCGTATTATCGTCTGCATGCCTGATGACGCCTATACCGCCCCATGCCGTTGAATTGAATTGGTCCGTCAGAAGTGTATCTTCCAAGTCCTCAACTACTCGATTAAAATATGGAATGTCCCCTCTGATGTTTCGGTACTGGGCGATTACCTGCGCGAAGTTGCCCATTTCACATTCAACTGTTCCCGTGTTTAAATAACCGTAGTATTTGCCGTTCCAGTGGGTTTGGGTGTTAAGCCACGCGTCATCCGCATAAGGCATCGCGCTGTTAACTCCATTTAGAGCGAAAAGCAGAAACATATCTAACGTCTCCGCATGCTCGTCATAGTAGCGGGAGGTGTATGATTTGGCGAAGTTTAGTTGCGGATTGATATATAGCATTTCGCCGCTTTCGCTGCCCTGTGGAATGGACAAATACGCTTTTGAGAAGTCGTCAAAGGCAGCGTTTAAGTTCCAGCCAGAGATGTTTAGGTTCTGTGCATAGCGGTAAGCGTTAACCATGTATCGGTCGTAAACTAGAAAGCTAACCGGGTCATTGCATGTTATTGGCAGGCTGCCGCACATAGGCATATTTGTAAGCGCCACAGTTAAGGCGTCGTTGATAGTTTGCGAGGCGTAGTTGTTTAGTTCAGCCAATCGAGCGATAAACACTACATCTTGGTAGTCGGCGGCGTTTAAGGCTTGGGTTATAGCGGTGTCATAGACAGAGGCGTTTTGTCGACAAAATATTTGGTCGTAGATCACGTTCCACGAGGAGTTGGTTTCTTGTATCTGGTTCAGAACTGCGTTTATGGTTTCCGCCAACGTCATCTCGGTCTGTGCATGGACCGGTTGGATTTGGAGTTCGGTGAACTGCAAAGCGAGTAACAGGACAAGAATAAGCGTTAATCCCTTAGCTAAGCCCTTCACGTATGCCCTCGACCATAGAGAATGGGTATGTTGTTTAACGCCTTAAACTTTGGCGTAAACCGCTGGTTCTACTTTTCGCTTGATGAATCTCAGTATTTCTGCAATATAGTTTTTTAAGTGAATGTTGCATCTCTGAGGCTCCAACTTGAGGGAAGCAATCATTCAGGACGATGTAAAACTGCAACAGACGAATGGTGGTTTCCCCCTTCCAGTGGACCTCATCCGAGTAGTCGCCATCATTTTAGTGTTGATGTATCATGCCGCTAACGAGCCCTACAGCCAGTTGAGCATGATGCCGACGCAGTACTTTGTTTTCTGGTGGAGCACCACTATCATTCTCTCAGTTGTCGTTTTAGGTGTTCCCCTTTTTGTTATGCTCAGCGGTGCCCTGCTGCTTCAACCCCAAAAAGCAGCTGAACCAATCAGGGTTTTTTTGAAGAAACGTTTAAGCCGCATCGGAGTTGCCTTTGTGTTTTGGAGCATCATCTATTTCGCTTGGAGCAACCTTGTAGACCACACCGCCCTCACCGTCAACTCCATAATCCAGTCCTTCCTAGACGGTGGCGCCTACAAGCAATTCTGGTTCATTTACCTCATCATGGGCTTATACCTTATCACGCCAATTCTGCGTGTAATCACCGCTAACGCTGACAGAAGAATTCTGCGTTACCTGATAATCCTTTGGTTCATCGGAGTGGCGTTGGTTCCGCTTTTCCACTTAGTCAGCGGGTTCCAAGTGGATAGCAACCTCTTTGTCTTCGGCGGCTTCATCGGCTACTTTGTTCTGGGCACCTACCTGATGGGTGTGGAGGTGGAAACCAAAACGGCAAAGAGGCTTCTAGTTTTAGGTGTCGCCTTGACGATAGCAGCCACCTACCTGATGAACTTCGTCTTCCAATCTATGAACGAATACTACTTTTTCACATACGTAACATCTGCAACCGTTATCGTGAGCGCCGCCGCACTCTACATGATCCTAAGCAAGTACCATAGAGATTGGCCAAAAAACAGCCACCCAAAAATCCGCTGGCTAGTAAAGGCGATAAGCGCCAACACTCTGCCCATCTTCTTCTTCCACGTAATAGTTATAGAGGTGCTCAATCAGGGGCTGCTGGGTTTCAGAATCAGCCTGCTGGACATTACCCCCGCGGTTGAAATTCCGCTCTTAACGGTTGTTACGCTCTTTTTGACCTTGGGGTTGGTGCTCCTGTTCAAGAAGGTGCCTGTTCTAAGAACATTAATCGGTTAAAATGGGTAAAACCTGTTTTCATGCTCTAAATTCAGCGTTCATAAAGCATATCAGTCAACTTAGACGTAGTATGGGCGGGTTAAGAGGGAATGCACAGATGGCTCGCCATCCCCGCTGCATCTCCACACAACTCTTAACCCATTTTTCAAAAGTTTTTAACCGTGACCGAGTTTAGTGGTGTTTGCCTGAACATTTTTCTCTACAACAGCAGGACCGCATGTCATCAATGTCGTAAAATGTGTTTATGAAAGAGTCTAGGTGTGCTTCGAGGGCTTTTTGCCCTCTTTCGGTGAGTGAGTAACGCTTGTTTTCGTCGATGTTTAGGATGTTTGTTTCGTTTAGGTGTTTTAGGACTGGGTATATTGTTCCGGGGCTGGGTTTTCTTCCTCGCCTTTTTTCTAATTCTTGGGCGATTTGTGTGCCTGTTTTTGGTTCTTTATTTACTATCCAGAGTATGAGGAATGAGAGGAATCCTTTGGAGATGTGTGCGTGTCCATGTCCGTGTCCATTCATGGGTTTTGTTATGTCGGTTTATCGATATTAAATGTTCTGTGAGAATATCGGTTTTGCGATATGCTTATATGGGCAATCTGACTATCGTATCTACGATATCGTAAAACCAATATTGGCTCGGAGGTGAAAAAACACATGTACAACCACGAAGAAACCGCCTGCTGCTGCCACAACCACGGACATGGGCATTACCCAGGGCACTACCCACGAAGGTTCCTAACAAAAGAAGAACAAATCGAACACCTAACAAAATACAAAGAATGGCTCCAAAACGAAGCAAAAGGCATAGACGAAGCCATCGCAAACCTAAAAGAAGCATAGCCCTAGCCAATCCGCTACACCCTAACCGCTCATCCTAATTTTTTATCCCACCCCAAAAGGAGTAATCGTTTCACAAGAAAACCAGAAGAGTTGTAGAGAGGGCGTCTGGGATTTAAACCGGAGTAACGATTGCCAGAGGTTTATACGGAGGGCAGTCGGGTTATGCCGTCGATTTTGTTAAAGTGCTCGTCAAACGAGTATATTTCTTCAACACCGTTCTGGTGCATTAAATCAACAGCTAATGCATCGTTGGGTTCAAGCTTGTAATCGTCACCCATTTCAACAGCGGCGAAATAGCCATCCTTTGTTACATCTAATATAGCCACGTTATCCAGCATAAAAAATCCCAGAATCGTCTGCGTCAACATATCTTTGGACATACCGTTTTTCAGGATATTGACCATTTCTGAGACATGCACGACTGAAGTCAAAATCTGTTCTTTGCCTTGTGATATGTTGCTGACTATTTTTTGTGCTTGTTCTTTCATAGTTGCTTCTTTTTCAGTCAGGGGTCTCTTGGGTTTATAGTAGGCGTAGATGAAGATGTTGGCGTCTAGAAACCTCATTGGTGTTCGCCGTAGATTTTCTTTTCGAATTCGCTCCAGTTGCTGATAGATTTTACGCCTAAGTCCACTTTGTCAAAGCAGGCGGTCAAATCGACTTTGCGTTTGGGAACTAGTTTTAGGTAGCCTTTCCTTTTGATGATGTATACTTCCTTGCTTTCGTCTACTTCGGATGCTCTCCAATCTGCCGGCAGGATGATTCGTCCTTGAGAATCCAGCTTTTTAACTTCTACACCAGATTCCATGTTTTCCACCAGAAAATATCAAGTTCCACCTTTCTTAAAAAGCTTTCAAAACAAAAAAGATAAGACAGTCTTGAGGCAGCTTTCACAACCAAAAAGCAAACGCATACCAAACCTAACAATGAAAAGCAGCCGCCAGCAAAGCCCCCGAGAAAGGCCTCCAGGATTTGAATTGAGGTCTATAGAGCCTAAGTCTACAAGCCTACTCCTAATTATGGTAGTTTGTTAAAACCTGCCTGTTTGAAATGATTATCAAGTGTGAACGCCTCGGTTATCTCAAGGTCTTTCATTAGAGCAAAGCTTGTGTAATCAGTAAAACTCCACTGTGAGTCGCTGGTTTTTCTAAAGATACTGAGTGCTTTATCGAATATGCTTTCGTCTACCCAAAAAATTCGTATGCTTTTGTTCTTCCTTATTTTGTCAATAAAGGCTATGGCGACAGGAAGCCCCTTTTTGGACTGCAATAGCGTCATGTCCATGTTTTCCCGTCGCTATTTCTGCTAGGAAGGTCTTGGTTTTTTCGTGGTTGATTTCATCTGGCTCTTCTGTGGCATACCAGGCACTTATGTCGATGAAAATGAGCTTGCACTATAGAGGTATTTGTCATGGTTTACGGCGACGTTTTCTTGTTTTCCAGTTCGTTTTGCGCTTGGTGGGGCTGTGAAGATCGGGTCATGGGGGTCTATACATTCTTCTACAGTGTTCCTTATGGCTTGGCGGAGGGCTTCTTTTATCATTTAGCGTTTTTCTTGGCATATTCTTCGAGGAGCTTGTGTTCGGCTTCTGTTAGGGTCGTTTGGACTACTCGCATGTCACATTCAACATGCAGTATGCTGAATGCAGAGATAAGAAGGTAATGACGAGGCAGAAACCAAAAGCGCAAAACAACGAAAATTTAAGTGGTGGGGCCTCCCGGATTTGAACCGGAGTCTATAGAGCCCAAGTCTACAAGCCTAGACCAAGCTAGCCGAAGGCCCCAACCTTGGTGCACACAGTATTTCTGCTGCATCCATAAAAACCTTGTCAAGACGGGCGCCCCAAAAACCCAACAAGGCTTCCTGTATGCGTCTCGGGCTGCTGTTCCCTAGGATTTGGTGTTTTTGTGGGGTATATTGATTAATGGGTTAAACTCTCCATAGGAGGATAGAAGGGAGAAGCGTGAAGAGTAAAGGCGTCATAGCGTTAGTGATTGTGCTGATTCTGCTTTTCGCAGTCACCATCTACGTTGACTACGACGACACTCCGCTTGCAACACTTTTTGCGCCGCCAATCCCCAACCAGATTTACTCCCCAAACGTGCCCAGGCCAGACCAGAAGGTAGTGTGCATAGTTTTTGATGACGGCTGGAAAAACCAGCTCAGCGCCATCCCAGTCCTGCAAAGCTACGGCTTCAACGCCACCTTCGCCATAGTCACCTCCTACAGCACCTACCCTGACTACCTCAGCTGGAAAGACATCCGCGGCTTAGCCGACGACGGCATGGACATCGCCAGCCACACCGTAAACCACGCCGACCTAGACCACGTGGACAACGCAGCCCTCACCAATGAATTGGCGCAGAGCCAACAGACCCTGAGGTCAAGGGGCTACCCAGCAAACGTTTTTGTTTACCCCTACGGCGACGCAGCTGACAACCAAACCGTACGAAACGCAGTTGCACAATACTACCTTGTGGCTCGGGGAACAGTGGAGGGCAAATGCAACCTCGCAGGTTTCGACCGCTACAACCTTCAATCCTACGACGTTTACCACGGCGTATCCATGCAAGACTTCGCGGGCTTCCTAAACGGCACAGGCGGCGCCACAGTAACCATCCTATACTACCACAAAATCAGCAACGACAACGAAGACACATCAATGTCCTTGGCGACTTTCCAAGCGCAGATGCAGTACCTAAAAGACAACGGTTACACCACACAAACACTTAGCGGACTATTCCTAAAAACAGTAACATCATAACCTTCGTCGCCTGACAGTACCTAATCGATCAAATGCACACACCACCCTGGGCGGTTCTATTTCACGTCTATTATAGGTTCAATGTATAATTCTGTGAAGGGTAGTGTCTGCCGCCGTTCTATTTTGGGCATATTAGTAATTCTTTTGCAGAGACTTGTAGAGATTTAGGCTGGTTTGACTGGAAAACGGAAGCTTGTGGTTGTTGTGTCTTTTTGTAGGGGATAGGGGGTCTCTTTGGGCGGAAAAAAATTCTATTCGCTTCTTTGTCGGTTGATCATTTTCTCGGTTTTGCCTGAGGAAATCTCCACAACCAACCAGCAACCCAAACCAGATGCACGCACAAAAAAGCAGTCGCCAGCAAAGCCCGCTGGAAGAAGATGAAATAAGAGGGGTCTCTGCCTTCTTCTTAGACTAGAAAAAACAGAATCCCAAGCCAAAACCTTTCGATCTACCGTTAAATAGGGGGATAGGGGTCCTAAGAGAGCAACAGACCTATTTTTTGCGCATGTTACACTGGAGCACTTTGGGGCAGACCAGACATTCTTCCTGTGTAAGCATGCTGCCTGGCGGTGCATTTAGCAGGCCATTGAAGTGCGCGCATTTAGCAGGGGAATCAAAAACCATCGGGTACTCGGCGGCTTTGACATCGATTATCTTTGTTTTCTCTGTGACGATGTCGAGGCGTGACATGCAAAACGGACAGGCATAATAGGTTTGTCTTGGAATCGTAGAGTTGTCCGTAATCACCGTTGGCTTATCGAAGTGCTTCTCGCAGCCCTTGTAGGGGCATCGAAGCTTGTCAGTATCGCGTCCGAAAAACTGCATCTATCTGCCTCTGTGACAATTAACATCGACGAGCGTTTTTTAATAAATATATCTGGAAAACAAAACATGCCGCTATTTGTTCAACATAAATGCAGGCTGAGCAATCTAAAGCGGAAATGGAGCCTCGAGCGGGCTTTGATCCCGCGGCCTGCTGCTTACGAGGCAGCCGCTCTACCAGGCTGAGCCATCGGGGCACCATTGGGCTTCAATTGTCAATTCACTTGGAAACTTGAAGATAAAAGTTGCTATTTCAGTTGTTTTTTTCTCCTACGACCAATTAACAGCGCGACAACTGCAATAACCACCACCATAACAATGAGTACCGCAAACCCGATTGCTTGCTGAGCAAATAAACTCAAAGTTGGCTTTGGATAAGCTGAAGCCGACGGCGAAGTGGCTGATATGGTGCTTGTGACAGGTATAGTTGTTCCAGGCGCTGTTGTTCCCACCGCTGCCCAATCTGAAGTGAAGCTTCCCGGGTGAAACTGCCCTCCGTTGTCGATTGTGATTGTTGCGTTTACTGCACTGCCATTTCCGCTTATCCAGACGCCTGGCGTATGTGTTGTTGTGCCGTTTGGCCAAGTTATGCTGTTTGGAGTCGTTTGGTTAGAAGTGTACCAGTCTATGGTGATTGGATGTTGCTGGTAGCCGCCAAACAAGGGAAAATTCAAACTTGCATTAACGTGGACATGGTTAAGGCTCCAGGTTACTCCTGATGTTAAGTAGGCGGTGGCTTCAGAAGCGGTGGATACATGAACAACTCTTATGTATAAAAGATTAGATTTGCCTGCGCCATCCCCAGTCTGTTGCCCATAAACAGCGTCTATTGTAATTTGAACTTTGAATCGGGGATCAGTTATATCCCAATGAGCCATCGCGCCGTTTCCACTCCAGCTGCCAACATTTGAGTTCTGGGCTAAAACACTGCTGACTATTGTTGAAGCCTGCACTAATGCAGCAACCACAATAAGAACCACTATGGCGTACACAATGAAGCAGCTGAGTTTATTCACCATTTTTTTCTCAAACTCATTACAACGCCTTACTATATACGAATTTTTAAATCTGTGCAAACACCAACTTAAAACAGGCTTCAAAATGAACAAGTACCCCCCAGCAGCAAAGACATTGGGTGAACACCGAATCATCGAAATCATCCAAAGCCACCTTACCCCAATGCCTGACACAGCCGTGCCCTTCGGCGACGACGTCTCAGCAGCGCCGCTGTTTGGCACGGAAATAGCTGTTCTAAAAACCGACATGCTTGTCGGCGCCACTGATGTGCCACCTGGGATGAGCCTGTTTGCCGCTGCACGAAAAGCAGTCGTCATGAACATCAGCGACTTCGCATCCAAAGGCGTCTTACCATCAGCAGTCATGGTTGCACTCGGCTTGCCTAAAAATTTTGCAAACGAGAAATCGGTGGCTGAAATAGCCGAAGGGTTAAATGCTGGCGCAAGGGAATATGGTGCCTACGTCGTCGGCGGAGACACAAACGAGACATCAGATTTAATCATCAGCATATCGCTTTTTGGAATAGCTAGAAACGCTTTGATGCTCCGTAGCGGCGCTAGAGCAGGGGACATTTTGGCGGTCACCGGGTTGTTTGGCAAATCAGCGGCGGGACTGAATTTGCTGCTCCATGGAGGCAAAGCTTCATCCTCAATCCGCCGTGCACTGGAGGACGCTGTATTCAACCCTAAAGCTCGGTTACGTGAAGGCTTAGCTCTCCGCGGATACGACTATGTTTCTTCCTCGATTGACTCAAGCGATGGTTTAGCTTGGAGCATACATGAATTAGCGCGGATGAGCAAAGTAGGCTTTACAATCGATAAAGTCCCCCTCGCACCCGAAGCGCAAGAATACGGCTTGCAGAACAGTTTAGAACCCACAGAACTGGCGCTATATGGAGGGGAAGAATACGAGCTTGTCTTAACAGTTAAGCCTGGAAAATGGTCAGAAGCACAAGCTGTGGTTCAAGCCGTCGGCGGCTGCTTAATCGCCATTGGAAAAGCAACATACAAAAAACAGGTTGTTCTAGAAGAAAACGACGTTAAGCGACCCATCGAAGCTCGAGGTTGGGAACACTTTAGGAGCCAAGCTTAAGCTGTCTATCAAGCGTATAATTGATTATAGTTATGCATGAGGCGGCAAGATACGGGGTTTTTCCAAGGCTGATTTTTTCGCCGAAACGCAACGCGAAATCCTCCGCTCTCTTTGGCAAGCCAACATGGTCGCCTAAGACAAAGACGCTGTTTTCTGGAAACACCACTTGGTTCAAGTCTTCGCCGCCTTCTTCAAGCACGTACACTTGGTGTGTTTGGGATTTAGCTTTCATTAGCGTTTCAAACGCTGTTTTGTCTTTGGTTATTCCAGGGTGGGTTTTGCCTGCGAGAACTTTTTTGAGGATTTGCTGCCATGTTTCCATGTCGGTTCGGACGTCGAAGAGGGTTTCGCCGTCGATTTTTACATGAACTGGGGGGTTTGGCGGTCCATTTAGTATGGCGTGGAAAGTTACGTCTCTGCGTAAGCCATGAGACAGAAAGAGGCTGCTGACGATGCATTCATGAACAATGTCAAGTCTGCCTGCATCATGAAGGCTACTAAAGTTTGGATCGGTTTTTCCCAAGCGGGAGAATAACACGAATTCCCTTGGCAAAGCAGTCACTAACTAAGCGTACGTTGTGGAGCTTTAAAGCCCTTCCCTGATTAAACTATTCTAAGCAGAACCATTATGTTATTTAACACTACCAAGGCGAGAAACAAAATAATTCCCACGCAAGCAACCTTCAGTGTTTTATGCGCTATCCTAAAGGACTGCTCGTTCCCCTTTCCATTGCGTAAGAGTAGTCTCTCTGCGAAGACGAAGATAAGCCCCACCATAACCGTTACCGCCAACTTGATGATGACGAATGCTGGCAAGTTTGTGCTGACTAAACTTGAAATCAGGGGGTTGAGTTCCTGTGTGCCAAAGTATATGGTTCCGACTACCGTCGTTAAGCAATCCATGGAACCCATGAAAATTAACAGTAAACTCGCACCGTACTTCACAGCCAATTAAAAAACAGCTCCTATTCATGGAGAAACCTGCCGAAACCGCAAATCAACTGCTTGCTGTTAGAATGCAAGGCGTTTCAGATGACGGCTTGGTGGATAGCTAAAAGCAGGTGGCACCTTTTGTCTGCCAATAATATGTGGGAAAATACCTTTTTATATGTTTACTAGCCTGAAAGAGCTACAGGCTACAGAAGAATTCTTTTCACTATCCAAGCGTGAGCACAGGTTTTATCCATAAAAACGCTTATCCTGTTCTCGCCAATATCCATGCAGAGCACTTTTAGGGTTTTGCCTTCAACCAAGGAGCTTTCTACGTCGGCTAAGTTAAACTGCGGCGCAACTATGCGGCTGCAATCGTGGATCTGGGAGGAAAGCATCGCATATTCGACGACAACTTCTCTCTGGGTTAAATCAATTATAGCCGCGGTTTTGCTTCGCAAAATATACCCCAGGACGCCTTTGAGTTTGCGGATTTCCGACAAGGTGCCTGCGAGGTTAGTGAACACAGAGTTGCCTATGCCAACCGTGATGGTCGGCGCCGAATCAGAGAGGCACTGGGTTTCAGCTGCACTTTGTTGCTTCATAAGCATCCCCTAGTCGATTACTGGTTTAACCATAACCAGTTTTCCGACACCGCTGTCTAACGCTTGGATGATTTTTTCGGGAACCTGAATTACCCCTTTAGCGTTGGGTTTAGCTTCTTTCAGGGGTTTGTATTTGCAGCATACTGTCTTGCCTTCTAAGGTTTCGATGGATACAAGAGTGAATTGTTTCCCACCATAGAGGTCGTGCCATTTTAGGATTACTTCACTATCCATTCGCACAGTATCAGATGGGACAAGGATGCCGCCGATTCTCTCCACCATAAACTGCGTAACTGGAGGCTTAGGCAAAGAAGGTTCAGGAGGCGCCTCCGGTTGCGGTAGCGCGTTGGCTTCCGGTTCTTCCGCTGGAGGAGAAATTGCCGCCTCGGCGTCAACTGCCTCTTTGTCGGTTAACGGTTGGGTGTTCTGGGGCGATGAAATGTCTGAGTTAAAAGCGAGCCGAATAACCATTGGCGCAACAATTTTTGTCAAAGACTCCACGGCTTTCTGGTTAACCGAGCGGGATGAAACCGTGGCTAAGTAGACATCCGACACTGACCTAACAGAAAACTGTGTATTCACATCTTGGATTGTTAGGTTTTCTAAGCCGCCGATGCAGTCAGCATGCGTAATACTGTTAAGTTGGGCAATGAGTGTTTCTATCTGCTCCGGCGTTGTTCCCTCAGTGGCTGCTATGGTTTCGCCGTTTGGCTTGAAGACCATTGCGTTGGCTACATCTGGGCTTAGCGTCTTGAACTCGCCGATTAATGTTTTAATTGCTTCAGCCAAACCCGCCGCTTCCCCTCTACGCTATTTTGAATAGGATGCGATCAGGTATGCCCTCATCTTCAAGCACGAGATATTTGAGGCCCTCTGTGTCTCCGAGTTGATCAAGCCATTTGAGTGCTTCACGTACTTTCTGCAAAACCAGCAGCCGCTCCTGGTGGCTTCGAACTACGGATTCTATGGCGGACAATTCATGGAATGGGCTTGCATCCAACACGATGTTTAGGGTGCCCACAGTGATTTCACTCGGGTTGTCAGTAGAGGCTTTTTTGCCCGCCAGCTTGAGAACCGTGTCCCGTATTTTTTTAGATTTCTCAGCCAAGCTGCGGATATCATCGAGTTTGCGCAGGTATTCGCCCAGGACACTTTTGGTCTCCGATAACTGCTTGTCCAATGCCTCGGCGATTGCTTGGGCTGAGGTGTACTCTTTTATTTGTGTAACCATGACTTTTGTTTGCTCCTTTGCTGATTTTTTAAAGAGAGAAAGGGAAATTGAGGTGAAACGGTCCTTTCACCTTACCCCGATATGTTCAAGTCTAACAGATTTTGGGCAGCTTAAGTGCTGTATGTTGTTGGTGAGGAAACCACTGAGGTTCCTTTTGCAGTGATCAATTTCACTGTGTAGCTTGTGCCTGATACAAGTTGGGTTGCTGGAGGTGGTAATGTTGCGTTGCTTCCTATAACGAAAGTTATTATTTGTGAGCTGCTCTTGGCGACTACGATTGGGCTTGCGACGGTTTCTGTTTGTCCGTTGATGAATGCACTAGTTATTTGGGCGTCTGTTCCGCCTGCGTTCTGAACCATTACTTGGATTTCAGTAGTAGATGGGAATGCAACGTTTGTTACTGATACCTGCTCTGCTGATCCCATGAGGCCGATGGTCATTCCGCCCATCCATGCTGCGACGACGACGCTGACTGCGACGGTGACTGCGATGAGGATGATTGATGCGACGACGGGGCTTAGGGCTTTTGTATTCTTTCTTATTTTCCTATACAGACTGTTCAACTTATTTTGCTCCTGTATGGTTTACAAATATGGATTTCTGGCAAGTAACATTTAAGTATTGTGACTTACGACGACATACTATATTTCTGTTAAACACACATACAGTTAACCCAGTACCCAACACTTCAGCAAAGAAAAAGCCGACCAAACAAAAACCCCACTCCAAAAAACCGAAACCTTCCCACCCTGCCGCAAAACCCTTAGGAGGGGCAGGTGCTATTGGTGCAAAACAGATTCTTTACTGTGTTGAAAGTCTAGGGATTAGCGCCTTTTGTAGGGGGATGGGGGTCTTCTGAAAACAGCAAATGCGGTTCTGGGCGGTTCTTTTTGGGGGTTAGGGTTGCCCACCCGCGAGACTGAAACACCAGAAGGAGCCAAACCTGCTGGGGTGGCTGTTTAAAATCTGGAAAAGTTAAGAAACTGAAGGGTGGTTTGAGGGCTTATTTGGTGCTTAGTTCGTCGAAGAATTCGAGAAGCAGCTTCGCGACTTTTTCGCCCAGCTCGGTTTTCATGTAGTATTTTTTGAGTGGGTCGATGCGTTCGCTTTTAGCTAAGCCCAAAGACTCAATTTCAATCATGCGGGCCCGGAAAGTGCCATCGCTCAACGTCAAGTTGTTCTCACGCATGAAGTCTTTAGCATCTTTCCATTTGCCCCGCCCAACATAGAGCAAAAGCAAACAGTCGATGGCATGGTCCTTTTCCAGCATAGCCTTAATTGAAGCAAGCCCAGGCTCAGTCAGCACACGCTTAATCTTTTCTTCGTCCACATTCTTCACCATTTCTTCCATGTCTCCTTTCATTTTTAATTACTTGTACAGCGCCTCGCAATATAAACTATATTACGAATTGCGAAACATATCTTCTGATGCCTAACTCCCGAATAAAGCATATTTGCGAAACCGCCTTATAAATATGCAACCGGCTGAGCGGTTTTGCGGCATCAAAACGTGTCTAAGGATGGGTTAATTCATAAAATTGAAACATTTTGTGGGTGAAATGTTGGTCGGTTATAATTGGCTTGTTAGTGCTCTGTTGTTTTTTAGGTGTGCTTGCGGCGGCGGATTGCATGGCTAACGCAATAACTAGAAAGGCGCATGTATCGAAATCCTTAACAGACTCTGGGCAGCATCCACATCCTGAGGCGACGCTTTGCCAAGCAATATCCAATACGAAATCCCCACATGGAACCAAATTTACGACATGCTGCTTTCACAGGCACAAAAGATCCAGGCAGCCCCCTACACGCCCGACGTGGTGGCGGCTGTTGCAAGAGGCGGCTTAATCCCCGCGCGCATCCACTTGGACCTGCTCGGGACAGGTGAATTCGCTATGATCCAAGTTGAATTCTACACTGGCATAGGTCAGGTTAAAGCGGAACCAACCCTAAAACAGGGATTGACCACGCAGATAGGGGGCAAAAAGGTGCTGTTGGTTGACGACATCGCCGACACTGGCAGAAGCCTCCGATACGCCGCTGGCTACCTCCAAAGCCAGGGTGTCGCAGAAATCAAGTCAGCCACCCTTTACTGTAAACCTCAATCCACAGTTAAACCTGACTTCTACGAGAAAGAAACCGCCAACTGGGTAATCTTCCCTTGGGATGCAAGGGAGACACTGCGGGAAATCCTCCAAAAACAGCAGGGCAAACGGCAAGGTAATCAGGAAATCGCTAAACTCATAAAATCAGGCTTACCCAAACAATTAGTCGACAAACTCCTAAACGGATTGCAACAGGAGCCCTAAAAATGCTGCACCATCTGGAAGAATACGGCAAATACGCCGTAATAACTGGGTACCGTAATGTGTCGTTTGCTTTGGCGGAGGCTTTTTTGAAGGCAAACCGAAAGCAGCCCATGCTGGTTGATATCCAATTCTTCGACGCTGACTTGATCGCCACGCAAGAGCACCTCTACTTCGCGGTCCTAAACGCCCTGCAAGCCTTCCGCGGCAAAACCGCCGTTAGCAAAACAGTCGCTGTGGAAACCATGCTCTATGCATCCGCAAAACGCCAAATCCAAAAAGCCATAGATCAAATAGGGATCAAACCTCAAACCAACAACATGGCTGTGGTTGCTTTGAGTGATGAACCGTCTGTGATCGAGGCAGTTCTGCAGGCGTTGTCGGCAGCTATTGGCTGCGAACCCGACGACACAGTTCTCGAGTTAACCAAGGAAAAACAGGAAAAAATCAGCAAAGTCTTCCAAATTTCCCCTAAAGAATTAGAGGCACAAGCCAACAGCGACATGGGAGAGGCGCTTGTAGATTCAGTTGTTGAACAAGTCGCGCTCCTGTCAACGCAGATTTAGAGCATCTTTTCTTTTACGACGCCCAACACGTCGTTTGGGTGAAGCAGCGAAACCCCAGTTAATGCCCCAAGTACCTCAACCTGCACAATCCAAGCTGGGTTTTTGAGGTCCACCTTCTGCCTGATATCCCCAACAGCCGCTTCAATTAAATCCTTTGAGTGCAGTTCAGTGAAGCGTTTCTCCACGGTAACACGGAAAGTCTCATCCTCACCCATCTTAGCGGCTAACTCTGCAGCCGCTTTCTTGATCTCCACCAAGTCAGTCGGCACAACCCGCTGGATCGGTACAATGCGCAGGGCATAGCGGAACTCGTAGGGTCGCTCAGCAAGGATCGCTCGGAACTTCTCGATGACGATGAGGGGGTCAAGGGCGGTTTTGGCTACGATTAAGCCGCGGATTTTGGTTTTGCTTGCTTTTGCCTCAGCGTCGCCTAACTCCTCCTTGAGCAGATAAACGATTTCGTTGGTCATGGCGTGTTCGTTTCCGCGGGCAGTGGTAGCTAACAGGTTGAAGTCACTAATCATAGCTGGTTAACTCAGCAGAAAGTGTGGATACCTCATTATTTTGCTTTATGGCATCAAATGTTTTTTGCCCACAAAAACCGCTCGGCATCGCAATTGTTGCTCCACCAAGACCCTCTTTATTTATGCAGAACGAGAGATGACTTGGGATTCTGTTTTTTCTAGTCTAAGAAGAAGGCAGAGACCCCTCTTATTTCATCTTCTTCCAGCGGGCTTTGCTGGCGACTGCTTTTTTGTGCGTGCATCTGGTTTGGGTTGCTGGTTGGTTGTGGAGATTTCCGCAAGCAGAACCGAAAAACTGCGATTAAGCCCTGATAGTTAGCTCATTTCTGCTATGGGGTTCGACTCAGAGGCGCCAAATATGGTGGGTAGTCTACAAATCTTGACTAAAAAACGGCGGCTTAGTCAAGGAACCTTGACAAAAACGCTTTTTACCACAGCCCAAGCTCCATGAAATTAGGCTCTAAAGGAGTATGAAGCCGTTGACCTCAGCCTCAAATTGGAGCAAAACAAAAAAACCCTTAACCCTTGTTTTGGTTGTTGCCGCCTGTTTGGTTTTGTCTTCTCCTGTCTGGGTTTTCCGGGTAACCGCAACTTCCACTATAACCTCTACATTATACACTGTCGATCCCTCTTGGGGAACAGGCTCCTATGTGTCGCTGGCGCTTGATTCACAGGGTTATGCAGGTATAAGCTACTATGACTTCAACAACACCCACCTCAAATACGCCCACTGGACAGGCATCAACTGGAGCATCCAAACCGTTGACGTAGAGGGCTTCAATGGATTACATACTTCAGTGGCTTTTGACTCAAAGGATAACCCGCACATAAGCTACAGCGCCCAAAACGCATTGAAGTACGCTTATTGGAACGGCACGGCTTGGAATATTCAAGCCATAGATGTTGCCGGAAGCTTCACATCCATAGCCATAGACACAAACGACTATCCCCACATCAGCTATTTTAGCGTTCAAAACGGCGCCGACTTAAAGTATGCGGTTTACAACGGCACGGCTTGGAAGGTTGAAACAGTCGACTCAGAGGGGCTGACCGGCGAATTTACGTCCCTTAAACTTGACAGCAACGGCTATGCCCACATAAGCTACTTGGACATCACAAACAAAGACTTGAAGGTAGCATGGCGGGATAGTGCAGGCTGGCATACACAAGTGGTTGATTCAGCAGGCGACACAGGCTGGTACAGCTCACTTGCGCTGGACGAAAATGGCACCACTCACATAAGCTACTTCGACAACGCCAGCCGCGACCTCAAATACGCCACATCAGAAGGTCCAAACTGGACAATTCAAACCGTCGAATCCAGCGGCGACGTTGGCACTGACACATCGCTTGCCCTTGACTCGCAAGGGAATCCACACATAAGCTATACCGACAATAGCAACGGTGTACTAAAGTACGCCTCGTGGAACGGCTCACAGTGGATTATCCAAACACTACCCTACGCAGGCTTCGTCGGTGAATACACAAGCTTACCCAACGACCAAACCTCGCTACAAATCGACAAAAACGACACCGCCCACATCGCTTACTGTGACTGGGGAAACTACTGCCTCAAATACCTAACAGCCCCCGACCCAGCGGGTAATCCAGCGAAATATATCCAACCGATAGCAAAGCTAGCAATTGCCCCTAATCCAGTTGCAATAGGTCAAACAGTAAATATTACTGTAACATTGACTCCTAAACCGCCAACAATCTCCGAACGCTTCCAAGCCATTATATTAACCGTCAAAAATCCCGATGGAACCTCCTGCTTTGTTGGCCCCTTCTTTAGCGACTTAAACGGCGTAGTCAACACAAAATATGTTCCAGTACAGGTGGGTAACATGTCTTTCCAAGCCAAATATAGCGGTCAACTATTCCCAAGCACCAACGTTACCTATCTTCCCACAGAAAGCAACATAGTAACCCTGAACGTTCAGCAGCAACTTGACCCAGCACCAACCCCGACACCTTCACCTTCTCCAACGCCGACATCCTCTCCAACCACTTCGCCAACACCTACTCTTTCAACCAAACAGACCTCCCAGTATAGCCAACAAAGCAGCAGCGACCCATGGCAAAGCAGCCAACCATACAACCAAAATACAGACCAATACGGCGGCGCCGAAGGCACAGGCAGCACCAAGCCCCAGCGAGCAAACGTTTACCATGACCCCGGGCCTTTCCCAGTTGTTGAAACCGCCGTTGCCTCTGTGGTTGCCTTCTCAGTCACCGTCGGCGTTATCTTGGTTTTAAAAAGATGGGAATAACCTAAACCGGGACCTCTTTTTTTAGCCTAAATTTCTCAGCGGAAGAGAGACGGGATTGTTTTTCGGTTAAAGAAGTGAACAGGTAGTTACGGATTGGTTTAAATAAAAAAGAAAGGAAGGGTTGCGTTTTTTTTGCTTCTTTATTTCTTTCGCAGAATCAATAAGCCCACGATGGCTATAGCGATGATTATTGCGATTGTGCTTCCGGCAATGTACATTTCAGTTGGAGGCAATGTTACCTGCTGTATGGGTGCTACTGTGGGTGCAGATACTTCGGCTGCTGTAAAGAATACTTCGTCGCTGGATGCATAGTACGATTGTGAACCTGCGAAGGTTGCGATGACTTTGTAGTCGCCTGGAATGTCAGGTGTCCATGAGAGAGCGAATTTGCCGTTTGCATCGCTTGTGGTTGTTCCGATATGTCGGTAGTTACCGTTTCCGTCGATGACGTCGATTGAGATTGGGACTCCGGTGACGTTGTTTGGCATCGGTTGCTGCATGTATACGGCTTGCATGAATCCTGTCATGCTTTCGTCAGAGACTGCTGGGAGACCATGTGGGAAGTTTGCTGCAACAGCTTCTTGTGTTGATCCGCTTGAAAGGTCATAGACTGTTCCGCTGATAGTTATCGGAGCTGAAGTTGTTACGCCTGCGTCAGGTGCATTAACTGTTACCTTGGATGGGCCCATGCCCCACGCATAGATTTGGTTGTCATATGCGTTGAGGGTTGTCATGACGCCGTCTGCGATGGCTGGTGCGCTGGTTACGTCGAATGCTTCAATTTGCCATACTAGTGAGCCATCTGTGATATTGAGGCATAGTTGGTGTGCGTTGTGGTATAGTGGTGGGCTGTACATGTGTCCTTCAGGGATGTATAGTTTGCCATCCGCTATGGTTCCAACACTGAAAGTCCACAGTGAGTTGTGTCCGTATGGTGATTCATAGCCTGCTGGTGGGGTGTGGTATTGCCATTTAATGTGTCCATCTGCAAAGTTGATTGCGTAGACGTCTCCACCGTATGTCCAGACATACAATGTATCGTTGGCGGGACAATAGTTTTCGCCTAAAGAGGCATAGGGGCTAACGTTTGGTAATGCAACGGGTCCCCAAACTTTTTGTCCTGTGGTTAAGCTGTAGCCGGTTGCTGTTAATGCACTGGAATCTAGCTCCACCCAGACGCCGTTTCCTGCGGTAGACGAACCGAAGAGTACTCTTGAGTTCACGACTTCTGTGCGGTTGACTGGTCCCCAAAGAAGACTGCCGTTTCCGCTTATGCTGTATCCTGCTTCTACGATCCATCCGCCCTGGAAGTATGAGCTGCCTGCAACGCTTGAGTATGTTGCGAGTACTGTGTCGCCGCTGATTGCAGTGATGCCTAAGTTTATGGGGTTGCCGTCACAGGTTGTGTTGATTGGTGTTGACCATTGTATGCCGTATTTGAAGTCAATTTGTGCGTTTAGCGCGGGTCGCCACATCCAGTTGTCTGCTGGTGCTGTGCCTCCGCCGTAGTATGATCCGCCTTGGCCGATGTTGATGCATCTGGTTGAGTTCCACATGGTTAGTGAACGTGGACTGCCTACTACCAGTGGGTTAGTGGTGTTAACGTAGTAGCCGATTAAGTTTCCATGTGCATCTGTTGTGAGCTGCATTGTTGTTGCGTTTACTATGCTTAGGATGTAGTTTCCCGTGAGAGCATCGTACATGTTGTATTGTGTCTGCATGGCTCCTAGCCCGCCTCCAGAGATCGGTACAGACCAGAGGTATGCTAGACCACCGTACTGGTTAGGTGTGACCATGTCAAGGATTTGTCCGCATCTTAGTAGGTCAGTGGTGTTTTTTGTCCAAATGGTTTGTCCAGTCTTTAGGTTGACTGCAGTCCATCCGGTGGGATACGTTGAGGAACCAGGGTAGTTTGTGTAATAGAGGATGCCGTTTAGTATGATTGGCGCGAATTTAGGTTCATATTGAGAAGTGCTGTAGTAGTTGCCTGTTTCGTCGCCGCCGAATTGTCCACCCATTGTGCCACCGAAAGCTTCAACTTTGGACCACAATATGTGGGCAGTGTTTGGTGCGGTTGTGTAGGGGTTGTAGTTTCCATTTATGCCGAATGAGCCTGTTGTTGCAAAGGTTGATGGTGCTAGTCCTAGCCAGCTTCCAGCGATTGAATACCAGTTGGTGTTTTCAGCGTAGATTGGGCGTGTCCAGTATTCGGTTGGAAGCGCGTTTAGGCTTGCGTAGCCTATTTGTTCCTGTTGAACATTTAGTGTATACACTGCGCTTTGGCTGGGCTTGTAGTAATCGCCGATGAAAACTGCGTTCGTGCCTGCTGAGCCAGGTGCTGGGTTATTGCCTTTGAGTGTTTCTCCGCCAAATATGCATTGGAAGGTATAGTTGCCGACTACTGTTGGTGTATATCTAGTTACGGTTCCACCTGTTGCGTCAGAGGTGAATGGGCCCAGTGTTTCTTTGGTTCCATCTGGATGTGTCACAATCACAGTGAGGTTTGTCCATCTGTCACCGTACTGTGCGCTTGCGGTTGGCGGTGGGCTGCCTAGCCAGAAGTTGACGTTGACTGTTTGGCCGACGCCGATCGGGTTAGGCGAGACAACGATGAAAGAGTATGTGTCAAAGCTCCATGCTGGTGTATGTGCATTCACTAGCGCTATTGAGGTCGATATAGCTAATATTGCGATTATAGCTATCGCTATTGTTTTACCTTTAATGTTTTGCATTTTTCTTTCTCCTAAATTGGTGGTAGAGTGTTTACTCTACTTAGCCAGCGTAGTTGTGGGTATCTCAATATAACCCTTTGCACTAAACCGCCGTCGAATTATACTGAAAATATCACAAAAACATAGGAAAATCCTGATTTTTATGCATAAAATTATGATGATTCTTTCGTAAAGTCGCGAATTAATTCGTCATTCAGTATATCTAATTTACATTTTTATGGCAAAACTAACCATCCAAATATGTTAATGCTAATCCGCATAAACGTGGCATTTAATCTTACAGTGCAGTTAACTTAAAGAACCAGCAACAAATATACTAAGCACTCTACAAAAAAGAACCGGGGAAAGTGGTGTAAGCGGCAAGTGTCTCAAGCAACCTTTGAAGAAATGAGTGCATCAGACTTTTTCTACCGTAACCGTGACATTGCAGGCTTATCAAACCCTTCACGCAGCATTTTCGTTGCTATACGCGAAGTTGTAGAAAACAGTTTAGACGCGGCAGAAAGCCAAAAAATCCCGCCAGACATCTATGTTCGCTTGTCTTTCGAATCGGAAGCAACCAAAGATACCCAAGTCTACAAACTCCGCGTCGAAGACAATGGCAGCGGCATCCCGCCCAGGTTTATACCCTCTGCATTCGGACAAGTCCTTTACGGAAGCAAATACAAACTAAAACAAGCCCGAGGAACCTTCGGTTTAGGCGGCAAAATGGCAATTCTTTATGGCCAAATTACCACTCACCAGCCAGTTCTTGTAAGCTCAAGCACAGGGCAAGAAAAAATTTACAGTTTCAAATTAATGATTGATATCCAGCGGAACAAACCCATCATTCTGGACCGAAAAGTCCTCATTAACAAAGACAGCTGGCACGGAACAATCATCGAGTTCACATTGGAAGGCGACTACCTCCGAGCCATGCCCAAAATCATCGAGTACTTCAAACAAACCGCCATGGTTAACCCATACGCGAACCTAACTTTTGTTGACCCTAAAGGCAGGCTCTACAAATTCACAAGGGCAACAACAGTCATGCCGGAGCCCCCGAAAGAAACCATGCCGCACCCATACGGAGTAGACGTGGAACTCCTACAGCGGCTAATCCAAATCACAGAGTGCACCACCATGCTAAGCTTCCTTCGGCAGCATTTCCACCGCGTCGGCGAAATCACAGCCCAGAAGTTCCTCGAATTTGCTGCGCTGCCTCCTAACAAGAACCCGAAGAAGCTTACCCATGAAGAAATCGTTCGGTTAATGCAGAACCTCAAAAAATACAAGGACTTCCTGCCTCCGGATGCAAGTTGCCTCTCTCCACTGGGAGAAGACCTCCTCAAAGCAGGAGTCATGAAAGAATTAAACCCAGAATATCTCGTTGTTCACCAGCGTAAACCTTCAACTTATGCAGGTCACCCATTCATCGTGGAGATGGCTATGGCTTACGGTGGAGGCGTACCTAAAAGAGGCAACTTCGTCATCTACCGCTTCGCCAACAAAATCCCGCTCCTCTACGACGAAGCCAGCGACGTTTCTTACCGAGTAATCTCCGCTATGAATTGGCGCCGCTACAAAGTTCAACCTGACATGCCAATCGCCATAGTTGTGCATATTTGCAGCACAAAAGTCCCCTACAAAACGGTAGGCAAAGAATTCATCGCTGACCGCCCCGAAGTAAGGCGGGAAGAAGCAAATGCACTCCGCGAAGTTGCGCGGCAAATACAGCATTTTTTGGCCAGACAAGAACATGTTCATAACGAGAAGAAACGACTTGGCATCTTTAGCAAGTACCTGCCGAAAATCGCTGAATTCTCAACAACACTGGCAGGAGAAACAAAGAAACCTGACATAGAAAAACTACTCAAGAGTGTACAGAAGTATGGCGCAGAAGAAAATTAAGATCGCACAAAAAAGGCAAGAAGTCCTCAACGGTCTTAAGGACTTCGGCACTTCAGTCTACAAGCAACTTGACCAAGGTGTCTTCCCAACCATCAACATGCCCAGCCGCTCCACCGAAAACATCACCTACGACCCAACCCTGCGTCAGTATGTTTTAGGCGAAAAAAGCGTCGGCAGAAGCACCAGAAACATCCGCCACATAAAACCTTTTACGCAGCTTGCTTGGGTGGCGATGTTTAGCAATGAATTAACCAGCCAACGCAAAACCTCAACATTAAGAGATGTCTACTATTCCGCTCAAGCCTACGAGATGACTTTTCAAGATCAGCAGGAATCAAACAACATCATCACAGACCTTGAAACCCTCACAGGCTTCGCCCGAGAAGACTTCAACATTTTCCCAGAGGAACGCAGCGCCATCTTCGGCGACCTAGACATAGCCTACACTGTACCGGGTTACGAGGGAAAAACGGTGAATTTAACCAGCCACCCCGACGGCGTACTCATTGGGCCAGCGGTAACCTCGGCGGAGTTCATTAAAACCAGCGCGGACAAAGTCATAGCCATCGAGAAAGGAGCACTCTTCACCAGATTCATAGAAGAAAACGTCCACAACAAACATAAATCGCTGCTAATCGCCTGCGGTGGACAAGCGCCCAGGCAAACCCGCAGCTTCATCCGCCGACTCCACGACGAACTCGGCTTACCAGTTTACATCCTAACCGACGGCGACCCTTGGGGAATGCACATCGCGCAGGTCATCATTTCCGGTTCAGCCAACGCAGCACACTTAAGAGACCTAAACACTCCAGACGCGGTTTGGAGTGGAGTTTGGGCAAGCGACATCATAGAGTACAAGCTGCCAACTGACCCGCTTGACGAAGTAGACATCAAACGTCTCTATGAACTCCAAAAAGATCCACGGTATCAAAATGACCCCGTCTGGCAACGTGAAATCAAAACTTTCCTCAAAATCAAACGTAAAACGGAGCTTGAAGCTTTCGCCCGATACGGTTTAACCTACATTGTGGACGAGTACTTGCCAACGAAGCTGGAGCAGCAGCCTAAAGAAGGCAAAAACGGCAAGAAAAAGTAAAATTTTTTCTCGATTAATAAAATAATCAAGTGGTATAAACCATCAAGGTTAATGGTTTGTGTGTCGGTGTAACCATACATAAAGAAGGCGACTGGTACGTTACAGTAGACACGGTTACTGGCATTGGCAAGTCAAGGCAAAACCCGCGGTGAACCGCTAAAGAATTTTCAGGAAGTTTTTGAGCTTTGGTTTGAGAGTGCTGAAGACGGGGAGAAAGAACGGGCGATTAAAGGAGACCTTGCAACAATGGTCTTAGAATTAGAAGTTTAGCGCTTTACTAATCTAGCGAATTCATCAACAGTTAGCCCTGCTTGAATGATTATTCCTTTGAGTGTGCCAGTCGCCGTCTTGTCATGTTTGGAGACACAACAACCGTTCTGTTTTTATGTCCATAATTGCCCTTGAAAATAATGTGCCATATCGGTTAGTGCCTAAAATACCAAAAAATAAGCAGTCGCTGTCTAAACCGAAACATCATTCTAAAATCGTTCGCCTCAGCGAATAGTTTATCAACAAAACCATTCCTAAGACGCTATAAGGCTTAACGATGCCAAACCCCCAATCTACCAATAACTTCGATGCTAGCTTGCCCCGCTCGCTGTATGCTCCAAAAAAGGATCCCCGAGCAGACCTTCGAGAAATGGTGGACTCAATATTCTCAGATAAACTCATGATTTTGCTTTCGTTAATTATTATTCCGCTGATTCTTGTTCCCTTCATATTCGAGCCTAGTCCTGATATACTTAGTTTTCTGGACATATGCGACTGGATCATTGTTACTTTATTCATTGCTGAGTACGCAACAAAGCTTTATGCTGCTGAGAACAGGCGGAGTCACTTCAAGTCGCCTTGGCATTTAGTAGACCTAGTTATTATTGTAATGCCGTTCATGCAGTATTTGCTTTTGCTCGAATCAATAAGTGGGTCAGCATCGCTTTTGCTTAGACTGCTACGGATACCTAGGGCGCTTGTAGTCGGAGGCAGAGCAGTCGCAGGTAGAAGAACCAGCAACAGCATTGCTTTGGATGGCGGCGAAGCTACCCCCGAAACAGTTATTCGCCAAGTAGATTCTGACCTGAAAACGAAGCATAACCTAACATGGGATGATCTAAAAGCTCATCTCTCAGATGTTAACCATGAGGAATGGCTGGACCTACACTATGTTTCAGACGAGGGTTTCACTCAACTAAGCAGAATTTTAGGCATAGCTGAACCCCACTTCAAAAGTGGATTAGTCGATGACATCTACCCCCATATTGACTACGTCCAGAAAACATCGTTTATTTTTCTGCAATCCGGCCAAGTTAGATATCCTGAACATGCGGACAACTACCTGACTATTAGCCGCTCAGGAATCATAGTTATCTGTAACGGCACCAAAATAATAACGGTATCGAGACACAACGTAGACTTTTTAGAACATGTTTTAGGCTCCATTCAGCAATCCCAAACAGAGAAAAGTTTTGTCGTTCCATTACTCTACAGTATTCTTGAACACATGCTTAGTGACTATCGATCTGTTCTCTCAGAAATTGAGCTTGAAATCATAAAAATTGGAGCTACCCCCCGCTCAAAACTGCCGAGGGACTTTCTGGAACGCATCTACCAACTTGACAAAGAAGTATCACGGCTTGTCTCCAATTTACTGCATTTTAAAGATATGCTTGGCATAATTATTTCTAAAAAGGTTCCGCTTAAGGGCTTTGATGAAAATTGGGAAGAAGCCTTTCAAGTACTTCAAAGCAGTGCTATATACCAAGATGAAATGTCCCATGACGTGCTTGATAACTTGCGCTCAATCATAGACCTCTACATTAACCAGACATCCTTTGAAGCTAACCGCATACTAAAAATACTCGCCGTAGTAACATCCATCTCGGTGATTCCGACAGCTATCAGCGGGTTACTGGGAACTAACCTGCTTGGAGTACCGTTTGAAGCCTATCTCTGGCAGGTCACGCTTGTTATCACAATCGCCATGGCTTTCACCGCTTACGCATTTATCAAACTAGGTTGGCTTAAAACCTAGCCGTTCCTATGTAGCTCCTTAATCAACCATCGGTAGACAGTTGAGAAAACTTCGTCTGCAGACTCTTCGAGCCAATGACCATTCCTCTTAAGAATTATTATCTTTTTGTGTCCTTCAGCTAAGCCATAAACTAAACGAGAGTTCCTGGGAGAGAGTGTATGGTCTTTTGCTCCATGAATAAGAAGTATGGAAGCATGCGAAGCCAAATCAGGCACTACATCAGCGCCAAGCCCTTGCGTTGAAAGAGTCACCACGGTTCGGACAGAGTTCACTTTAGTTCCGGCTTGTATAACCACTGCACCGCCGAAAGAGTGACCCACCAAACCCAATGCACTTATGCCTTCACTTTCCAAGAACTTTGCCCCTGCCAAAACATCATGAACCGACTCCTCAAGGTCTGTGGGGAAATGGAACTGAACCATCAACGCGGCTATGCCTTCGCTGCTTAGTTTAAGGGCAAGTTTGGGGTAGAGTGTTTTGGCTGGGCTATCGAAGCCTCCGGTGATTCCGCCGACGAGGATGACACCCAACTTTGAGCTTTTGGCTGGGTAGTAGCGGCAGTTAGTGACTTGGTCGCCTCTGCTGATTAGGGTTATCGGTAAGAATTGTTGCGCCAAAAAACAGTCCTCTTATTTACTAGTCGGGTTTGAAGTAAAAATAATCTTCTCTTTTGGCGTTGTAGTGGTGAGTGTCTTTTCTTGGTTGGGATTGGTTTGGTTGTTTTCTATGATAAATTATAAATACCCATTTGTGACAAATAGTCACCGTTTGTCTGCCAAAAGAGAGGGATAAGTTGGAAACACAAACAACCAAAACAAGATGTGTCCATAGAGCAAGCGACATAGCCTGGTGCAAAAGGCAACAAAAATTCTGTAGCCCCCCGCAAGAATACAGCCGCTGTTCCATCTATGAACCGAAACCCTCTCACGAGAATCATAAAGGCGATTACTATTGACAGTATACAAAAAAGAAAACACCCCCGTCGCGTCACAAGAGAGCTATTGTATAGGAACAAAAATCGGAAAATGCGATATCTGTAGGGTAACCAAAAAAACGCTTCTCCTAAGATACGGTTTTACCCTCTGTGAAGACTGCCTAAGCATCTGCACAATGATTCTCGAGCAACTCCAACTTGAAGAAGAGTCGAGCCCCAGACAAAACAAAAGCCCCCAAGCATACGCCAAACCAAGTATCTGAGGTTCTGCCAAGATGAGAAAAAATGTTGGAGATAGAATAGACAAACAGAGTTGCACTTCATCCTGCAAAAGCGCAAAAACTGACGAAGTCACTGACATGATTCTAAAAGGCGGAAGAAAATTTCTCCAGACACTAAAACATAGAGCCATCCGCAGCAACAACTGTTGGTATCGAATCCTAACTGTAGATAAACGCAGACTAATCGATGCTGTAATCCAAACGGTTGACAAAGTACGAAGCGCTCTGCTTCTAAAAATCCTAACACCCCTAGCCGGCAAACTACTGCAAGCAATCGGCGGTGTACCTGGATTAATGGGGCAATTGTACTTTGGGATGAAAAGTTTCGGCCAGCCTCTAGCCCAAAAAATTAGCCTGTTAGCAACAAGCTGGGGTAACAAATCAGCTGCAGCATGGGCTAACGACATAGCGTTCATTCGATTTCTTACGGTTATCGACATGAATGACCTTTCAATGTTCAGAGCTAGCGCCAAACTTTGAGTTTTCTTCAAGGTGTGAAAGGGTTGAGCGATAGGATACTCCTCTTTATACTCCTTAACTCCGGCGCGATGAAACCCCACAAAACCAATGGACCAAAGCGATTGTCCACTTAAGTAGACAGACTATTCAATGTACCCTCAAACAATCACTCAGCACCTCAAGCTTCCGCTGCTTCCAGTAACTAAAGATCAAGTTACTGTTGTAATCCCAGTGAAAAACGAGGAGCAAGCAATCAAGTTAGTCATAGATGAACTAAGCGAAGAAGGATATAGCAACATACTGGTTGTTGATGGTTACTCGTCAGACAAAACAACTCAAATAATAAAAGAAAAAACAAAAGTAAAATTTATCGAGCAACACGGGGGCGGAAAAACAGGTGCAGTAAAAACCGCCATCGAGCACGTTAGCACACCGTATTTAGTAGTCATCGACGGTGATTATACCTACCCTGCTAAAGATATTCAGCGTCTTCTAAATCACTGCGCAAACTATGCACAAGTGATAGGTGTTCGAAACAAAGAAAACATTAGTCGAACACATCGCCTCGGAAATTGGATTATCACTAAATCATTCAACCTTTTGATGGGAACAAGCCTCTCGGATATTTGTTCAGGGATGTACCTGCTTAAAACCGAAGTTGCAAAAAATATGGAGTTAAGCTCTAAGAATTTTGCCACAGAAGTTGAAATCGCCGCGCAAGCAGTTGGAGAACAGGGCGTAACCGAGGTTCCCATCGGATATAGGCGCAGATTAGGCAGAGGCAAGCTTTCTTGGCGCAACGGTTTTGGAATTTTACTTTCTATTATCGGTTTAGCACGCAAATACAACCCGTTGCTGGTCTTTTCCGCTTTCTCTTTATTATCAATAATTCCAGCAATAATAGTATTAACTTGGGTGATTTATCGTCAGTTTGTATTTGGCGTTTGGCATAGCGGTTGGGCGTTAATGGGCGTCATGCTGCTGCTGTTTGCTTCACAAGCACTTTCGGTAACCACAATGGTACTTCTCGTAAAGAGAACCGAAAAACGGATAATTCAACAAATCAGAAAAGCAAAGGCGTAACCTCATAAATGAATTTCTCAAAAAAAATTCTCAAAAGCATACCACTGTCAGGCGCTTTGTTACTGTTAGGTTTACCCTGCACCGGTAGTTCCCTTAAGCAATAGAAAAAAAGCACATGCACAGATCAGACAAACTGTTCGCATTAGGCATCGTAACCGCCATAATCTTAGTGGGTAGCTCAACTGCCTACCTTGCCTCCGCACCTAAAACAGACGAGCGCTTCACAGAGTTCTATATTCTCGGATCAAACGGCATGATGGCTGACTATCCGGTGAACTTAACGCTGGGACAGAATGGCACGGTTACAATAGGCATCACAAACCATGAATACATGAACATGACCTACAAAGTGGATGTCAGCCTAGAAAACAGAACCCTCGCCATTATGGATAACATTCAACTTGTTAACGGAGAGAGATGGAGCCAAAACTACACTTTTATACCAGACAGAACAGGCGATAGAATGAACCTAGAGTTTAAACTGTACACACAAAACTCAGATGGACCCTACAACAACCTTCGATTATGGGTAACAGTTCGGTAACGAGAATGCAGGTAACCCAGGAACTAAAAATCTTCACCCTATATTTGGCTTTAATAGTTATCGCAGAAACCGTTACTTCCTTCGTAAACCCCATCTATGGCCTCTTCATTCATTCAGTGTTGCTTATTTCCCTACTCGGCTTGTCTGTATTCTGGCAAAAAATCAACAAAGCCCAAAACCCCTTCCTGTGTCTCGCTATAGCGCCCCTGATCAGGGTTTTCAGCCTATCCTTGCCTCTTGAGTACTTGCCGCCCTATGCTTGGTACTTAGTTGCTGGTATACCCATGTTAGTATCTGCTCTTACTGTCATACGAATCCAGGGTCTCCATCTAAAAGACGTTGGAATAACGCTTTCAAGACCAAAAATACAACTTGCAATAGCTTTCACAGGTATACCGTTTGGAGTACTTGAATACTATATCCTTAAGCCTGCACCCCTAATGGCGAACTTTACAATCTTGGGGTTTGTGCTATTAGCTCTCGGGTTCATCGTTGCAACGGGGTTTGTTGAGGAATTGGTCTTTAGGGGCGTCTTTCAGAATAGCGCAGTCAAAGCTTTCGGTACAACCACTGGCTTACTGCTTGTTTCAATTGTTTTCGCAGTGCTTCATATTGGTTGGCTTCAGGTGCTTGACGTAGTTTTCGTTTTTACTATTGGATTATTCTTTAGTGTGTTGACTCTTAAAACAGGAAGCATTGCAGGTGTTAGCTTGTCGCATGGGTTGACGAATGTTTTTTTGTTCTTGGTTATGCCTTCCGCCGCAAGTCTTATAAGCCTGTTGTCATCCTAATAGTGATCGGTTGTCTGCCATGATTTCAACTGTAACCACAACAACTGTAACAACCATTGTAACCTTAACAACCGGTATAAGCCTAGGTATGATAGCCACAGTACTTCTAATCGCACTGCTGGGCACACAGCAAGTCGCTAAAGCAGAAAGCCATCAAACCTTGAAAACTCTCGGTAAAAACTTAAACGTAAGCGTATTCCCCCTACTCCTAGTTTTCACATTAATAGTAATCTTTAAAACTGTTGAAGCAGTCGCTTGACACGCACAATCCAAAGTTATGAATTCCCAGCAAACTAAAATACGCATCCTTTCCTTCTAAACAAACAGTTAGCTAGAGCTATGCTTCTGCAAATAATCTTTCTAACCTTAATCTCCATGATCCTCTACACATTCCTAATATACCCCACCCTAATGGGCCATGCGAGTAAGCGAACCCAAAACAAGCAAAAACAAAACAATTACCTGCCCTTCATATCTATCATAATCCCAACCTACAATGAAGAATCCTACATCCAAAAAAAGCTTGAAAACCTCAAAAACCTGGATTACCCCAAAAACCTGTATGAAGTAATTATCGTTGATTCAGCAAGCGGAGGCGGGTTCAAAGAAATCGTTAACAAGTTCATTGAAAAAGACAAAAGCGGCTTAGCGATCACGCTGATTACTGAAGACTCGCGAAGAGGGCTTTCAGTCGCCATAAACGAGGGTATGAAACATTCAAAAGGCGAGATTGTATGTACAAACGCAGCTCATGCTTTCGTAAAAACGAATTTCCTAAAGAATATTGCGCGATACTTTGAGAACCCTGAGGTAGGCGGAGTTACAGGGAGATTCATTCCAGACAACTCCGAATATTCGCCGTGGTCCTACTACTGGGAGTATGAGCGCTTAACAAGAGACGGCGAAAGCTTCTATGACTCTGTTTCAGTCTGCCAAACAGAAACGCACTGTTGGCGAAAGGCTCTCGCAGCGCCTGACCCCGATGTTATCTCAGACGACTTAGATATCCCTCTGAAAATAAAAAGAAAAGGCTACCGCGTCATATTTGCAGGCGATGCCGAATGTGTAGAACAATTACCGTCGAATCCCCGCGAGATCCTCAAGCAACGTAGACGAAACGTAGTGGGTACATTACAGGTTATTTCAAGACATCTAAGTTGGATGACAAAAACGGCATCTATGTTTACAAGCTTCATTTTCCCTTCTCACCGAATTCTGCCGTTGCTCACCCCATTTATCTTCATTGCAATAATAGCAGAGTCGGCTTACTTCATGCTAATCAGTGATTATTTGACATTACTCTATACAGCTATACTGTTTATCCCCCTCATAATAGTGCTTCTCTTGTTGCTAAACAAATTGCTGATAGAGTCGCCGATTAGTCGTCGAGCAAATGGCGGATTGATAGGTATATTCAAAACGGCTTGGAAATTTCTCTTCTTTTTCACGCTAGTCCAAGTATCGATACTGCTGGGCTGGTTCGACTTCGCTTCAGGCAAGTATAAAGTCGCTTGGGATAAAATAATAGTTGAGTAAAGCCCAGACAATAACAAAATACAGCGGTTCTAAATTGTTCAGGTTTTGCCTGGAAAACCTCGTAATTCCCTGTCAATATTTCTGTTTCTATAAAGTCATTGAAGAGAGACTGGTCCTTGAATACCTGAGCTCCATACAGAATAAAGTTGTAGTTGACATAGGCTGTGGCTGCGGAGAATTATGCCTCAAGCTCTGTAAGAAGGGAGCAACAGCGGTTGTAGGCATAGACCTTGACAGAGAATCTCTGATAAATGCAAGAGAGCTCTCAAGAGAATACAGCTTGATAATGGCTGATGCCCAAACATTACCCTTAAAATCTCACATTTCAGACGCAATTTGTTCCCTTAGCTGTTTAGAGCATGTTAACAACGATGATAAAGCTATAGAAGAGATGGCGCGCATAGTCAAACCTGACGGCTCTGTAGTTCTAACGGTTGACAGCATAGCATATAATGAATCTATGTTTAGGGATGCAGCAAAAAAGTACCGGGTGATCCATCGGTATCATCTTCAACAGTTTAAACGTCAATTACGACGTCAGGGAATAAACGTTAAAAAAGCACAGTATTTCATCAACTCCCGGGCGTCAATGATTCTCTATAAGGCTAGTCTGAAAAACAAATGGTTCAACCTTATCTTTTTCCCTTTCAGCCTCTATGCAGCATTAATCTCCGATACATTAATGCTTGGAAATGATCTTGGTTGCGAACTTGCCATAAAAGCTACCGTAGATCCCCGATAAACCAATGACCTGCAAAGAAACACCTAAACTGCTTCCTCTAATCTGTTTTATCTCTTACTTTCCCCCGTCTGAAGAGGGCTTAGCATGTTACACAAAGGAACTCGTAGATGCTATCCGAAAAGATTACGCTGAAAGCTTTAGGCTCTGCATAATCAAGCAGCAGGAGCATGAAGGAACAACCGTCGAATCCATGAATGGTGTGGCTGTATATCCGGTTTGGAATATGGCCTCTTACAAATCCTCTATCGCTTCTATTGTGCTGACTCTTCTGTTAGTGCGAAAGATTCGCCCTGATATTATTCACTTACAGTATGGGCCATCTAGAAAATATGGCGGAACCCTCGGCGAACCCTTCTTATTTTTATTGTTGTTCGTTAAACTTTTTAGCAGTTCCAAGGTTTTTCTATCAATCCATTCTCTTCTGTATCAGCGAAGTGTGGAGGATAAAGTGGCAAAAATAGTCAGAAATAGTTTAGCAGGGAAAATATATGCTTTCTACTACAAAATTCTCTTGAAATACTTCTTTTGGCTTCCAAACAAAGTACTTGTCGTTACAAACTGTGAATTCTTTAGCCTAAGCAACGAATGTTGCTCTTTCCTTTCATACCTAAGCAGCGGCAAGAATGGATTTGTTAAGGTTATTCCTCATGGAATATTTGAATCGAAATATCCTCCTCTTGCAAGATGCACTACTGGGTCTAATGCCAAAAAACTGCTTTTGATGGGTCACATTAGACAGGGTAGGTACGACTCAGTTTTGAAAGCGCTCGGTTCCGCATCTGAAACGTTAACTGGCAAACTAACAGTAACTGTTGCTGGACCATTACTTTTCAAGCAGGACGAGGAATACCTAACATGGCTCATGCAAGAGTCAAAGAGATTAAAGATAGCTAATTTCTTTGAATACAACGTCAAGTGGCTTTCAGACGAAGAATTTGCTAATCGACTAAGCGTATCCGACTATACATTTGTGAATTTTCAGGAAGCCCTAAAAGCAAGCGGAATCTTATCGTGGGCAATCACTCTTGGCGTACCGGCTATCGTCATGATGGATGAGACCCAACAGTCGAAGCTTGAATCAGCGCCTTTCTTAATCGCAAAAGATGAACACTCACTAGCAAGGATTCTGGTTCGGATAGTTTCCGAGACTTCACTTCAAGGAAACTTGAAAGCGACAATGTCCCGCTTAAAAACCCAGTATTCTTTCGGCAAAATTGCAGCAATACATGCAAATCTCTACACTGAAGCCATAGGACCCTCAGAAAGCAGAGAGACAGATGATTAAGCGGATATTGTCGATTTTTGGACCTGACGGCTCAGGGAAGACAACTCAGGTTGACAGAGTAAGCACTTACCTCAAAGATAGACATGATTGTGTCAGTAAAGTCTGGATTAAATCTCCTCATACAATAGCCTTGTTAATAATGACCTTTCTGGGTAGAATTTCGCCGAGTTCCTTGTATAAAGCGCCATCAGGCGCCATTCTAGCTCACAGGCTAGCCCAAGGAAACAGAGTAAATGGTCTTCTCTGGTCGACTATTGAGATAGGTGGTGCAATTCCCAAACTAATAGTAAACGTTTACTTGCCTATACTGTTTAAGAGGACAATAATAGCTGACCGGTTCATCCCCGACACGATAGCGCACGTCGCATATATCACAAGAGACAACCATTTCATGCATAGCTTCCTGGCTAGAACCGCAATTAGTTTGGTAATCCGCTCCTCAGTTTTTATTTTCCTAGACACCGACTACACGGAACTAAAACGAAGACGAAAAGAGATGATTGAACCAAGAGAATATGTCGACTTTATAAGAGAAGTCTATAATGATCTCTCGAATACTTTGGGTGCTGCTAGAATAGACACCACTCACGTTGATGCGGAAGAGACTTTCAAAATAATAGTTGAATGTATAGAAAATGCAGAATATGCTTAAGCCACACCAAGAACATAATTCCTCTATTAAACTTATACAGCTGATAGGTTCGCCATACATAGTGCAGCCGTATGGAGCTGTCAGAACTGAAAAGTTATCCTCCCTCTACTCACTGGCAGCTATAAATAAAGTCAGACTCCTGTTTTTAACCTCTCTAAATGAGCGAGGCGTCGATTTGTTCGAGGCAGAGTATAAGCAAGCCTCAGAGAAAAGAGAGCGAGCACTTAAAAAAGGGTTAGAGGTTTACGGGGTTTTAAGCAAATTCAAGATTGATTGCTTAATGTTCAAGTCCTACCCCCCTTTCCCAGAGATACTCTCTGACACAGACCTCCTAATAACCGGTTCAAACGAAGAGTTCCTAGTGGCAGTTGCATCGCTAAACAAGGGTTGCTATTTCCCAGAGAAAATAAGACCAGGCGGCATACATGGGGGAACCATTCAGGAGAACGGTCAAACCTTCCAATTTGACTTTTACAGAACCATCTCAGCAAACCATCTGCAGTATTTAGACAAGGATAAACTCAAGTCAAACATTGCAGTTTACAACTACAATGGAGTAACATTTAGAGCTTATGATAGGATAACCGACTTACTCATCCAGGTGGGGCACTCGATAATTGCGGAGCAGCTATTCACTCTTTTCCATTTCTACTACATCCTCTATATACTCCGCGAAATGGATGATTCAGAAAGGCAAAAACTAGTTGCTTTGGCTCATGAAAACAGGTTATTGAATGCCTTGACTATCGCCATAAAAATAAGCTGTAACCTACACAAGCAAGCCTTCGGCTTCGTCCCATTCAAGTTAAAGGTCCTGTCTGAACATCTGAAAATCGATGATTCCGCTTCTTTTTGCTGTGAAATGCCTTATAGAGTAAAGTTGACAGAATTATCGTCTGCACTCATCGAAAAGTTACCGGAAAGAAAGGTGATTTTAGGCCTTTCCATGCTGATGGTAAGCATGCTTAACCCGCCTACAATAAAATATCTTTTAAAAGAGATCGCTTCACGCAGAACACGCCAGACCTACTAGTGCTGAATACATGAGAGTTTGTGTCGTTGGGAATTTTTCTTTGACACTTGATGAGGGTGTAAAAATCGTTGCATATCATATAAGCCAGAGAATATCAAAGAATCACGTGGTTCTAAAGCTCGATGTACGTTACCCCAATTTATGGAAACTCTCTCAATTCAAACCGCAAATTATTCATTTCGTTCTTTCGCCAACTTACATGGGGCTTATTAGCACCAAAATAATTTCAGCAGCGCAAAAATCAGCAAGAACCGTCATGTCTGCACTGCATCCTTTTGTTCCAAATAGCGCTTATTTAACGTCCCGTCTAAAACCCGACGTTGTTCTTGTTCAGTCCCTGTTTAGTCAGCAATTATTCTCTAAACTGGGATTTGAAACATGTTTCCTGCCAAACGGTGTCGACGTCGAAAGGTTCCAACCTTGTTCACAGCAGAATAAAGCTGGGTATAGGGAAAAATTTGGTTTAAAAAAAGACGCTTTCATAATGTTGCATGTGGGACCAATAAAGAGAGGCAGAAATCTGGAGCTTTTAAGTAAACTGGCAACGAATGATGAGTTGCCTCTCGTTGTAGGTCGAACCTACAGGGGTATTGATTGGACACTTTACTCTGAACTACAACAGAACTGCAGAATCCTAACTGAATATATGAGCAATATAGAAGAAATCTATGGGCTATCTGACAGCTATGTTTTCTCGACGCAGAATAGGGAAAACTGTATTGAAACCCCCCTATCAGTTTTGGAAGCGATGTCCTGTAATCTTCCTGTGGTTACAACACGTTTCGGCTCTCTTCCAAGAATGCTGAATGAGGGTAGCGGACTATTCTTTGTTGAAAGTTTTAATGAGTTTTCAGCTTCGCTTGCAAGAATTAAAGAAGCGTCGGTGACTGTCAGGACGCGGGAAAAGGTTCTTCCTTACTCTTGGGACAATATCATTCAAAGACTAAACGAAATATACGAATCTTTCATCTAAACAGCAAGAGCAAAAAATTGCATACCCAAAGAAAAGCCGCGACTAACCAAGAAGCAGAGGCGTCATAAACGAAAATAGGGATTCTAACCGACTGCCTTAACAAAGGAAATTCTTGCCCAAGCTATTCAGTTTACATTTCCAATCTGCTACAATCACTAAGCGAGATAGACACAGTAAATGATTATTACCTAATTCACCATTCAAATAAAACCCCTGATTTTTACCCTCAAACCAAAAACTTCTTGATCTCATCACCTTCTTTTGGGCTAAATAGAGAAGGTGTTTGGCGATATCTTGTCCTACCACATCACATGAAGCGTATGGATCTAGATGTATTGCATGACCCCTTTGGTGTTGGTCCGCTTTTGCTGAATAACTTGCCATATAAGCGTGTAATAACAATACATAGTCTAGTTTCTCTGGTTTACAAGGCATATGGTTTATCGGCGAATGATAACTCCTTAGGGGTAATCGCCTACAAACTTATGGGCACACGTATAAGAAAAGTTGACAGAGTAATCGCTATTTCATCATGCATAAAACAGGAGCTAATCAGGTACCTGAAAGTTCCCGAAGACAAGATAACCGTGGTTCATCACGGCGTAAAAGAGATGTTTAAACCGTTACTTGGAGAAGAACTCTGCAGTGCCAGAAAAAAATATGATCTCAACCAACCGTATATTCTATATGTTGGTGTACTGGAAAATAGAAAAAACATTTTGTCCTTGATTAAGGCATACTCATCGCTCCGAGAACACCACCAGATAAACCATCGACTACTGCTCGTGGGGCCAAAAGGTGTTGGTTCAGAATCAATTTTCCAGATGGTTGAAAAAAGGAATCTTCAAAAAGAAGTGCAGTTATTGGGTTACGTTCCACTGAATGATTTGCCAGCAATCTACAACATGGCTGACATCTTTGTTTTTCCTTCAATATACGAACCTTTTGGTTTACCACCACTAGAAGCGATGGCATGTGGAACTCCCGTAATTGCCTCTAACACTGGCGGTCTCCCCGAAGTTGTTGACAACGCAGGAATCTTAGTCAATCCCTTGATTCTTAGCGAGATTGAAGAGGCTATGTGGACCTTGCTTTCGGATGATCATAAAAGAAAAGAAATGTCGAACAAAGGCCTAGCGCGGGCTAAACTTTTCAATTGGAAAACAACCGCCGAAGCTACCCTGAAAATCTACCAAGACCTAAATTGAATTCTTCCTTCCCTTACCCGTACTGTCACTTTCAAATCAAGGTTAGTTAGAACTTTTGGCTCTCACAATTGCGGTCTTCGTTGACGGATTAAAACCTGAAAGTTTAGAACATATGCCTTTTCTTAATTCACTAGTTAAAAGGCGCATGAAAACCACGTTAGGTTACTCCCCCACATGCTACGCTTCGATGTTTAGCGGTGTATACCCAAATAAGCACCTATACTGGTTCACCTGGCAATATGCACCCCAAACTTCCCCTTACAGGTGGCTAAACAAATCTAAAATCGACCGCTTTAGCCACAATATCTTCGGTAAATATGCATTGTTTCGAACAACAGAGTTCTTAACCTCTACAGTTCCATCATGGCATGGTATAATGCGTTTGACATGGTGGGATGTGCCGGTCAAAAATTGGCATTACTTTGATATAGCAATCAAGAAAAACTGGTTTTCACCCAACTTTGTAAAAGACTACCCTAGCATCTTTGACATTCTCGCCGAAAAGAGGTTTCCCTATGGCAACTTAGGCTTGGAAGAGACAAGTATTGAGCAATCATTAACAATGGTTGAACGACAAACCTTCGACGGATCAAAGCAGTTATATTTTGTTTTTATCGGAGAAATCGATACCCTATCGCATAGGTATGGCCAAGACTCCAATATAGTCATAAAACAGCTTAAACTGCTTGATCATTTACTCGCGAAAAAATTAGCGGCACTAGAAAAAAAGCAGGACGTAAACTTTCTGCTATTTTCTGATCATGGCCACCTCACAGTTAAGGAAAAAATAAGTTTGCATTCGATTTTCAAAGACAATGGAGATAACTTGGACGATTACATCTTCTTTAACGACGGCAATTACGCAAGGTTCTGGTTCAGAAATTCAAACGAAGAAAGACAGGTAAAGCGCATATTAACAGCGAGTATTGGTGATAAAGGGTTTATTTTAAACAGTGATCTGCAAAAAAAGTACAAGGTCGACATGTCTGACAACCGATTTGGCGACTTAGTTTTCTACGTTGATGCACCTTATATGCTGGCGACAAGGCAGGTGAAAATCGCTGGAAAGACAATCCAGAAAAAATATGTATCCAACCATGGATACCTTCCCGATTACCCAGATTCAGACGCAGTTCTGGTCTCAAACAAAAAAATGACCAGTTCTCGTAGTATTCAACTAGTCGACATTTGTCCTTCCATTCTGAGTCTTCTCGGCGTTGACACCCCAACAAATATTGATGGTGCAAGTGTTTGGAAGTAGACCCAGATGGCTTTTTAGGGTCAGATTTGGAGCTGGAGAGCATAGTCAATTTCGTAACAAGTAGTATAGCGGAAACCTTTCATCCTAAATCAATCATTGTAGCGGGCAGTGTAGGACGCCAAGAGTTCAGTTGCCTCAAAGAAGACGGCACCGTTAAATTTCTAAGCGACTGTGAAATAACCGTCGTCCCCAACGGATTTATCCAAAGAGAAGCACTGCAAAACCTAACCCAAAAGCTGTCACGTAAAACACAGCTGGAATTAACCATAAACTCAAGCCTTAAACTGTGGATATGCTCCTTACTCAATGCGCCCTACGCGGTTTCCTGCAGAATATGGCAGCCTACTATCCGCTATTACGACTTAAAATACAGCTCAAAAGTAGTTTACGGAAAAAATATTCTCCAAAAACTTCCAGCTATTCAGCCAAGTGACATACCAGTGTGGGAAGGAATCAAACTAATTTTTAACAGAATGGCTGGTTCCTTGGGGAATTTTCCCGATGATTGCCCTGAAAGCTACAAATCGTTCTACTGGATTAACAAGGTCATTTTAGCTTGCCAAGATGCGCTACTGTTAACCCTAAAAAAGTATCAACCCTCTTACAGACTTAGAAACAGGATGTTTCAAGAAGTCTTTCACAGCAGGTTTGCGGAGCTCGCTTCTAAAATCCCTTCATTGTTAGAGTTGGCTACCAAAGCCACGGATTTTAAGCTAAAACCTAATAAAAACTCATATCCGAGTAATCTGCACAGCTTATGGTTCGACACCGTTGAAGTCTGCGACCAAGTTTTCAGGTATGTATTAACGGTTGATGCAGGCATTACTTTTAGCTCTTGGGTCGAATTTACGCAGAAGTATCTAACGAGCCCAAAATTAAAGAAAAATTATACTTTTGAATTTACCCTGTTTCAACCACTTAACAATTCAGGCGATCCGGTGTCTTATGCAACCGCTAGTAAATTTCTTCCATGCCTTGGCTTTAATTCACTGAAGCAACATACCATTTACAGCATCATCCCACTTGTGTACTTCGGATTATCCAGAAACGGCAATGTTGACAGCCGACAATTGAGTGCAGCACGAAGTATCCTGTCGTCATTTAAAAATTTACATGGTTGCAATTCTGATCCCTTCGAAGAATGGACTTACCTAAGGCAAGAAACCTGTGCCCTGTGGAACACTTTCTTCAACTAACTCGACAACCCTCTGAATTAAAAAACAACCGGTAAGCAATCAATGAAACTTATCAATCCATTGCAGATGACTGAGTGGGGCATTAAAGAGTTCCTCGCAGTTGCAGTTGGCGGTTTGCTTGTTTACTTGGGGCTGCTGGGTATTGACGCGGTAGGAATTGGTTTTCCTGTTCTAAGGCAAGTAGTCGGATTACTCTACTTGAACTTCATTCCTGGGATCCTCATAATCAGAATTCTCCGAATGCATGGTATGAATTCAACAAAGACCTTGGTTTATTCAGTCGGTTTAAGTGTAGGTTTCTTGATGCTTCTTGGTCTGTTACTAAACACTGCTTATCCATGGCTCGGTATTTTCGAACCATTGTCAACGTTACCCATGGTTACCACAGTAACCGCTGTGATAATTATCCTCTCGATTTTATGCTACTTAAGAGACCGCGCGTTCCCAAATCAAGGATTTACATACTTAAATATCGATGCTTTGTCAGCAAAAGTTTCCATTCTATTGGTTATGTTGCCTCTGCTTAGTATCTGCGGTGCATCTCTGGTAAACTTTAACAATTCAAACGTTCTGTTGCTTATCCTGATTGCGTCAATTTCGGTTATACCGGTTTTTATCGCGTTTGACAAAGTTATCCCCAAAGCTATGTATCCGCTTGTCATCTTCATGATCAGCATAGCGCTTCTATACCAACGCACATTAATCTCAGATTATTTAACTGGTAGCGACATTCAACTTGAATTTATTGTTTATCGGTTATCTCTGGACAGTTTCTACTGGAATCCTTTGGCTAATCTCACAGCATATAACTCGGTAATAAGCTGCACGATACTGCCTGTAACGTATACTTCTTTACTATCCATAGGTGGAGTGTCACTGTTCAAGCTGGTTTGGCCGTTGCTTTTTTCGATGGTTCCAGTAGCGCTCTACCAAGTATATCGGCAGCAGGTTGACCACCGAATTGCTTTCTTATCGGTGTTTTTCTTTATGTCCCTGTTCACTTACTTCACAGAAATGACTTATCTGGGGAAACAAGCGATTGCTGAAATATTTTTTGCATTATCGATTCTGCTCTTGTTAGATTACCAAATTAAACCCCATGTTAGAGAGATACTTGTAATAGTTTTCGGCGCTTTACTAGTGTTGTCACATTACTCTCTTTCATACCTGTACATGTTTGCTCTTATCTCTGGAGCCTTAATATTAACCGTGACCAAGAATAACCTCTTAAATAAACGATTAACGTGGGCGGCAGCCGCATTATTCACCATTATTGCCCTCTCTTGGTTCATGTATGTTTCACAATCGGTTAGTTTCAATATATTTTTTGATTTTCTACATAACTCGATTGGCTCCATTTCCGGTGAGTTGCTTTCAGCTCAAACCACAGACTTAAGGGTACTCACGGTGATGGGTTTAAGCGGTACATCCTCGTTGAACCGTCTTGTAATTTTGGATCTCTCTCGCCTTACCTACGTTTTCATTTTTATCGGTTTCTTCTTTATCCTTCTCGCGGGAAAGGGCTCATCACCGAGACGTTTTACTAATTATCTAAAGTTACGAAAAAAAACAAATCCAATCAAAGATCCAGAAATGGAGCAAACCGCTACCAGAGTTTGTTCTACAAAAAAATATCTTTTTGACCATCAATACATAGTGATGGCTTTTACATTTTTGGTTTTACTATTGATCACAATTGTTTGGCCAATATCTCCTTATACCAGTGGAATCGGAATCGGACGTATGTATCATATTTCACTGTTCTTCTTAGCGCCATTCTGTATTATCGGTGGCATATACTTCTTTTCAGGCTTAAAAAAAGGAATAGCTTGGCTGAGCCATCAACTAATAAGCGAGTCAAAACACATTGCGCAAGAAGATTAACTCCAGATTTGATTTTGCGGTTCTTTTCATAGTGTTAATGATGATGGTTTATTTTCTTTATAATACCGGGTTCATTTTCGAGCTCACCAATGAAGATGGTCGCTCGTCTATTTCGTTGAGCCTAAGCTACCTAAAACACACATCAGATATAGGCACTAAATCAACGCTTTATAGTTCCTATTATACTTCGCAAGATGTCTTTAGCGCTGAATGGCTGCATCTGCACCTGATCTCGACGACTTCCATATACTGCGACAGGTATAGTACTTCGCTAGCATTATCTGCCTATGGCACCTATGACTTGCCAAATAAGGAGATATACCTTCTTAACGGTACCTCCCCACAACAGAACTCTTGCATATATCTCAGCTACATGAATACAGTAGCAGGGTTCATGGTTAATCTGGATCCCAATCCAGAGTACAGAGGACCATACCGCGGTGAAATAATCTACCCTACAACCCAAATTGAGTCTCTGCTCCATTGCCAAAATGAAGTTTACTCGAACGGCGGTAGCGAAATTTATTATAAACCGGGTTAGCGGCGTAATCTTGAGAATTAAAGAATATGTGTTTAGTCAACCTAACTTCTCTTTTGTTACTCCTAGACTGGCAATAGGCGGCGAAGCACACAATCTTTCTTTATACCACAAGTTTAGGATAACGTGTATTCTCAATGTTGAATCAGAAGAACGTTTCAGTCACGACGGGCTTGCCAAATTGGGTATCAAACTATGTTCGCTGCCTGTACCCGATTCTCAGTCGCCTCAATTAGATCAACTTTGTTGGGCTGTTAACTGGATTGATAACCAATTAACCAATGGCGACATTGTATGTGTACGCTGCAAAAATGGGGTAGGCCGGTCAGTGGTTGTTGTAGTTGCATACCTTATTAGTAAAGGAGTCGACTACTCGAGTGCCATTCATTACGTCAAATCGGTTTGGAGCAGAGCTTCACCTAATCCAGCCCAAATTGCCGCGATAAAAAAATTCGAAAACCACCTCAACACGGCATCTTTTCCTAAAAAGTGACTAAATTGAAAATTCCATCATACACCAAGAAACGCTTTCTTGTTTCAGGCAACATCGCTAAAGACGTCCATGTAAAAGTCAAAAGTTTCAGCTGCTTACCCCCTGTCTTCAAAAAGATATGGAAAGATTGCACCCCAATTTCTAAAGTACCTGAGATTCTAGGCAGCGGATGGTCATTCGAAAAAGTCATGGAGTACATAGATGAAAAGGCTCTTTCTCCCTTTTCTTATTGCTATGGAGGACGCGCACCCAACGTTGCCTATGGCGCTGCTTTGCTAGGTGCCACAGTAGAGCTAGTGACGCTAGTCGGTGGAGACTTCGATAAACAGTACCCTGCGTTTTACGATGGCAGTTACCGAGTGCATCTAAAGAAAGCCGGAGTCATAATCAACGATTTGAAAGCAACAATAGCGGACCTCAGCAATATCGTTGAGAACTCCCTTAATCATGGAATATTGGCGTTTGAGGGTAAAGAGATTCCCACTATTTACTGTATTAAGGATCTCAAGGGAAATGACTTATATTTTGTCGATGACCAAAACGGCGTACAAACCTTAGCGAATAATTGCCCGATTCCCAAGCAACTCATACTTCAATACGACGGCGTGTTTGTTACCAGCGGAGAAAGAGCATTCAACAGAAAACTCATTGACTATGCCCATCGGAAGAACAGAGAAGTAATTTTTGATGTAGGGGCATACGACCTCACAGATGGATACCTGCAAGAGGTAATACCGAAATGCACAAAAATTTTCGGAAATAAATTTGAAATGGCTTTGGTCAAGCAGGCTCTGGAGATAAACACTATAAGCGAGCTTTTTGAAGTGTGCCCTGAGGTTTCCATGGTGGTGCTTGAGGATAAAATAGCTTGTTCATTAAAAATGTTTGAACGGGGCAGAAGACCTGTAGTTGTCGGTCCAATTACTCCGCGAAAACGGGTAAGTAGTGTGGGTTGCTGTGATGGAATAGCAACTGGTTACTTAGCATTATACAGTCTGGGTTTCGATAATTTGACTGCTATCAACGCTGGTCTGCTTCAATGCGCCAGCATATGGGAAGTCGAGGGCGTGCAAGAGGGTATGCTTAGTCAACAACGCTTGTTTGAGTTGATAGAACAATCCTCTTCTTATCAACTGCGCAAAAAACCGCCTGTTTCAAAATGAAGATAGCATTTGTTGTTCCTAAAGTCGCTGATATGCGGGGCGGCAACCGTTTGCTGTTTAACGTCGCTAAAGTTATGAATACATCCTTTAACGTAGAAGCACACGTATACTCAATCGAAGATGAAGAAAGCATCAGGGCAATTCATGGGACAACTATACCGTCCCTCGGCAAGGCAGGCAGGGTACATTTTCTTTGCTTTAAAGACAAGCTTCTCAATGATTATCATTCAAGGATTCTGTCGTACGTCACTTCGACTATCAACGACATAGTCAATTACCCTGCAAGAGCATCGATAACTCAAACCTTACGGCCCTCAACTTTCATTTCAATGTTAACGGCAAGGGGAAGCTGGAGGCAAAGCGCTGATGCTAAAGAAGTGACGGTTTTTTTGGAGGCTTTGGCAAAGAAATATGATGTCATACAAATCGGCGATTGGAATGGGCCTCTAACAAGAACAGCCTTCCTTCTAAGCGAACGATTGCATACAATAACCGCCATATACCCTTTTTATCATCACTTTGGCGAGCTAAACAGGACCTTAAGAATTCCTGCCCTAAAACATAAGATGATTAAGAGTGTTCTCTCTGAATTTGACAGAGTAACCGTTTCTACACCTTACGAGTTAGAATTTTTCAGGAGACTTGGCCTTTCTAACATTTATTTCGCTGGAGAAGGCGTAGACTTAGAGCACATAAGCGCCTATGAGAAAGCACCCGCATCAAACCATTCAGGTGACGTAAAACACATCTTGTATATCGGCGTAAGAGGCTATCCCAAAGGGTATCCCCATTTTCTAATTGCCGCCGATAAGGTTGCTCAGCAGATAGGTTACGGTAAACTCAGGTTAACTATCGTTGGTAAAAAACAGGAGATTGGGCCATTCTCGCCCCCCGATTTAGCCTTAGAGTCACAGAAGGCTTTTTGCAGGCTCAAGAGGGCGGGGATAGTAAACGATTACCTGTCGGTGTCTGAAGACCATAAAAATACGTTAATAGCATCATGCGACATAATTCTTCTTCCCTCGCTGTTTGAAACTATCCCCCTGGTGGCATTGGAAGGGTGGGCTTTCAAAAAACCCTGCATTCTAGCAACTTCACCTTCCGTTGCCTCAATAGTTGAATATGAAGGGGATGGAGCTTTCCTGGTGCAATTCGGTGACACCGAAGGTCTAGCAAACAAGACGCTATCTTTGCTTGCCGATGAGGATAATCTGAAGAAAGCTGGAAATGCCGGCTACAGAAAAGTTGTTGAAACATATAACCTTACAAGCGTCTGCAGGCGACTCCTTGACATTTATGGATGCACAATGTAGTTTATGCTCCACTATAAAGTAGAACCAAGACTGCACTGACAAGAAGCCAGTTTCTTATGTTTTCACTTGTAAACATCAAGGTATTGCTCTACTACCTAGTTACCGGTCGAGACTATAATATGAAAGAAAAGCGGGGCCTTAAAGTCGGCGTAAACCTTTTTCTGGGTAGCAATTGCTTCATTGATCCCGTTCACTGTTGGCTAATAACAATAGGCAATAACGTAGTGTTAGCCGCGAACGTCCAAATTTTCGCTCACGATGCAAGCACCTACAAACCCTTGAAGCTAACAAAACTAGGAAAGTTACCATAGGCAATAACGTATATGTGGGCGCTAACACAGTGATACTGCCTAATACAAAAATTGGCGATTACGCGGTTATTGGCGCGGGAAGTGTGGTTTCAAGGGATATTCCGCCGGCTTCTGTAGCTTGGGGAAACCCTGCGAAGGTAAGATACACATTGGATGAGTTTATGCAAAAGCATCGCCAGCTTAGTAAAACGAGTCATGTTTATGACAGGTCCTATGGTTTTAAGCAGGGTGTTAATGAGGTAAAGAAGAAACAGATGTACAGGGATTTAGAGAAAGAAATGGGTTATATAGCATATTAACGGCGGCATGGGGCTTACTGTTTATCTTTAGTGTTATTAGCAATTGAGTAGCAGCCATGAGAATACTCTTGGTGTTTAAGCTTTTTACGCCTCACAAAGGCGGCATTGAAAGCCTACTGTATAATGTCGCTAAAGGTCTAGGCGAGCAAGGTCACCAAGTAACGGTTTTGACTAACAGAAAGCCGCATGCAACCGAAGACACGCCTCTGTTTGAGCATGCCGGCAGGAACGTTCAAGTAATCAGGCTGCCCACGCTTTGGTTGCCAAAAAACGTTGACGCCACACCATGCTTGTCAAAGGTTTTTTCTACAATTAGCCGTCAGGATGTTATTCACGTGTTCGGCAGCTTACATTCATCCCTTTTCCTTATAGCCTTGATCTTTGGAAAAATGAGGAGAAAACATATTGTTTGGCAACCAATTTACTATTTTGGTGCTGCCTCATCCTATGGGCGCTCCTTTTCAACATTTTTAGGTAACAAACGGAAAATGGCGTCAATCAAGTTTTACCTCAAGTTCTGCTCTGCCATTTTAGCTTTAACTGACGAGGAAAAAGCCTTCTTCAGAAGCATTAACTCGATGCAAGCTTATTCAATTGGGGAAGCAGTTGAGATGCCTCCAAACGTACCGTTCGGCGAAGTCCATGAGGTTCTTAGAAGGTTCAACCTCTCAGCTGGAAAATACGTTTTGAGCGTAGGCAGGGTAACATGGTACAAAGGCCACGATTTGTTAATTAGAGCTTGGAAGAACATCGAGGAAAAATACCCTGATGTAAAGCTTGTCGTTGTTGGCAGGGATTGGGGGTATAAAAGCAAGCTTACCTTGTTAACCCGGCAAAATCGCCTTGACAGCGTGGTTTTCCTAGGTGAAGTTCAAAGTTGCGACTTAAACGCATTGTATGAGGGGTCGTTGGTTGTTGCGTTAACCACGAGGTCTGAGGCTTTTCACAGAATTGCCCTAGAAGCGTGGTCTCATAAGAAACCCATAGTGGCGCTTGATTTAGGAGCCGCAACTAAGCATATCCTCCCCAGCAACGGAGTCTTGGTGCAGAAAGAGGACGAAGCAGAGGTGGAAGCGGCGATAGTTAAGTTGTTATCTGACCCAGAAGGGGCGGCTTCTTTGGGTAAGAATGGCTATGAAACGTTTAGAGAAAATTACACATTAACAGTCTATGCCCGAAGACTTACCAATATATACCGACAAATAGTTAAAATGCAAACTCAGGTTAGTGGACAGGAATTCCCCTAACATGGTAGAGGTAACATCCGCTAAAGAACCTGTTACACTAAGGTTACTTTCCATATACGACATAGGTGCTCTCTGTAAAATGCTATCATCTCTAAGCAACGACACTCTCAGATTCTATCATGACCCAGGATTACTATTTAGCGACGCAAAAAGCTACCTCAAAATGCGTTTATCACTTTTCAGAAAGTTATCGCTAAATGCTATGCGTTACAGGTCTGGATTAGCTTTTTTATGTATAATCGCAGAAAATAAAGCGAAGGAAATCATTGGGATAGCGTATTTAGGCGTTAAATCTTATGGTTTTTTTAAGACCGCCGATTTCGGGATAGTAGTTAAAGATAGCTATCAGGGTCGTGGAGTAGGCTCCAGTTTGATGAATTATGCGGTCAGTATGGCGAAGAATCTCCAGGTGGACGTTGTCAGGTTAAGCGTTGTAGCAGATAACGCCAGAGCCATAAGTTTATACCAAAAATTCGGCTTTGTTATCGAAGGCCACCATATTCAATTCGATGTTTGGAATGGGCATATTTTAGATACCTTCTCGATGGCTCTGCATCTTGAACCCGTCGGCAATTAACCGATGACTTTTGAATGATACCGTTAGCTAACGTCTGCATCAACGAAGATGAAGTCGATGCAGCTGCAAGCGTCGTCAAATCCGGCTGGATTCGTGAGGGCGAACGAGTCAAAGAATTTGAGGAAAAATTCGCAAGTTATGTCGGCGCTAGGTACGCCGTTGCCGTTTCAAGCGGCACTGCTGCGCTCCATACTGCACTGTTAAGTTTAGGCGTCAAAGCCGGCGACGAAGTCATTGTTCCCTCATTAACCTGTATTCCTCCGGTTTCCATGACGGTGCTTGCTGGGGCTGTCCCAGTTTTCTGTGACATAGAACCGCAAACCTACAACCTTGATGTTGAAAGCGTAAAGCGAATGATCACTGACAAGACTAAAGCAATTATTCCGATAAATTATGCTGGGCATCCAGCGGCGTTAGATGTTCTTTCAGAAATCGCTGAGCAGCATGATGTTTGTGTTCTAAATGATGCTGCGGAGGCTTTGGGATCAACTTTTAACAGCAGAAGAATATCCGCTTACGGTGGGCTGTCCATCTTCAGTTTTTCGCCGAATAAGGCAATAACAACTGGCGAGGGCGGTATGATCGTAACAGACAATGGAGATCTTGCGGAAAAAGCGCGAATAATCAAAGATTACGGTCAACAGCCCCGTTTTCATCATATCATGCTTGGCCACAATTACCATATGGGTGAATTGAATGCGGCGTTAGGTATTGCTCAACTTAAAAAAATCGATGATATCCTTACCCGTAAGAGAAAAAACGCTCAGCGCTTAACTCAAAAATTATCCGGTTTGTCACAGATTAAACCGCCCCTTGAGCTTTCGGGTTGTATGCATACCTATTGCTTGTATTCTGTAAAGGTTAAAACTAATGCGCTTAGAGAGTATTTGCTCGCTAAGTTACCTGAAGTTGGCGTGCAAAGTCGCGTCTATTTTCCACCGATGCATTCTTCGCCTATGCTTAAAAACTTCAAGTTTAGGATAGATCGTTTGGCAAATACCAAGGATGCCGTGTCTACCCTTCTATCGCTTCCTACATCGGCGGCATTAACAGAAGACCAGATTCAATACGTTAGTGCCAGCGTAGCGCACATTCTAGACTCGTTTTTTGGACCCTAGAATTTTCCTTGAATTTAATCTGTCAGTGCCAAGTTAACATTCTTTGGTTTGGCACAGCCACAAATCGCCTGTTTGGTAGCTGTTCCATCTTCATGGTTCTAAAAAAATGAGGTATGTGTATTGAATAAAAAAGCTTTAATCACTGGCCTAACTGGCCAAGATGGCGCATATTTAGCCAAACTTCTTTTAGATAAAGGCTATGAAGTTTACGGTACTTATCGAAGATTAAGTACCCCTAACTTTTGGCGCCTCCAGTACCTAGATATTTTTGAACGGGTAAACTTAATTCCCTGTGACCTCAGCGATAAAGGTTCAATTGTAGAATCCCTAAAGGTTTCATGTCCGGATGAAATCTATCATCTTGCCGCGCAAAGCTTTGTTGAAGCCAGCTTTGAAATACCCATCGCCACAGGAGACGTCACAGGTTTATCCGCCACGCGAATATTGGAGGCAATACGCCAAAACTGCACATACGTAAAATTCTATTTTGCCGCCACAAGCGAAATGTTTGGGATGACTGGGCTGCTAAACGGCGGCCTACCACTCAATGGCGGTGATCATTTTCATCCATTGAGTCCTTACGCAGCAGCTAAACTTTACGGTTACTGGATTACCCGCATTTATCGAGAAGCCTACAAACTCTTCGCCATCAATGGTATCCTGTTCAACCATGAATCGCCCCTCAGAGGTTTAGAGTTCGTTACGCGAAAAGTGGCCAGTGCTGCCGCGAAAATCGCGTTAGGTCTCAGCAAGGAACTTAGAATCGGGAACTTGGAGCCTAAACGCGATTGGGGATATGCACCCGAATACGTTGAGTCTATGTGGCTGATGCTCCAGCAAAAATCCCCCGATGACTACGTTATTGCCACTGGTGAATCACACACCGTTGGTGAACTGGTCGAAAAGGCATTTGGTGCCCTTGGACTTGACTGGCACAAATACGTCAGATTAGACAAGCGCTTCCTAAGACCCCTTGACGTCGCCAGCTTACGAGGTGACCACTCGAAAGCTACGGCTAAACTGGGCTGGGTTCCTAGAGTAACATTTGACGAGCTAGTAAAAATCATGGTAAACGAGGAGTATTCACGATGGGAGAGATGGCAAAGAGGCGAACGTTTTCCATGGGATGCCCCCAATTACCCCGGTGAAAACACTATTCTGACAAGAGCTTGCAGGATGTAAGAGAATGTACCAGATTCCTGTAGCTGACCCTCAAATCGGCGAAGAAGAGCTAAGTAACGTAGTTGAAGCAGTCAATAGTGGCTGGGTAAGCTCAAAAGGCGCATTTATTGAAGAGTTCGAAAAAAAATTCGCTTCCTATACTGGAGTACGGCGTGGTATAACAGTTTCCAATGGAACCGTGGCGTTGCATCTTGCCTTAAAAGCCCTGGGGATCAAAAGAGGCGACGAAGTGCTGGTTCCAGCCCTCACATTTGTTGCTGTCGCCAACGCAGTGTTGTATGTGGGGGCAAAACCGGTTTTTGTTGATTCTAACGCGGATTATTGGTGTCTCGATCCCCAAATTGTTGAGAAAAAGATAACCAAAAAAACAAAGGCGCTGATTTGTGTTCATCTCTATGGTCACCCCTGTGACATGGATCCACTGGTAAAACTAGCGAAGGCTTACAACTTGCATTTAATAGAAGACTGTGCAGAGGCTCATGGCGCTGAATATAAAGGGAAAAAAGTCGGCGGTTTCGGCGTTATCTCATGCTTCTCTTTTTACGGGAACAAAATTATTACAACCGGTGAAGGAGGGATATGTCTTACAAACGATGAAACCCTTGCCCGTGCAATGATTAAACTTAGGGACCATGGGATGAACCCTGAGAAGAGATATTGGCATGATGTGGTTGGCTATAATTATAGAATGACTAATCTTCAAGCAGCTCTAGGGGTAGCGCAACTAAAAAAACTGGATCTCTTCATCGCGATAAAGCGGCAAAACGCAAAGCTTTACGGTTCCCTGTTGGCTGGGGTGTCGGGTTTAACGTTGCATCCTGAGATGCCTTGGGCTAAAAACGTGTATTGGCTCTACTGTATACTCGTTGACAAAAGGCAACTTAAAATTGACAGGGATGCTTTGATTACTAAACTATCCACTTATGGCATAGAAACCCGTCCATTCTTCTACCCAATTAATCGTATGCCTCCCTACAGAAAGTATGCAGCAAACGATAATTTTTCAGTAGCACAAAAATTGTCGTTGACTGGAATAAATTTGCCTAGCAGTGTAAAATTGACAGCTGATGAAATATACAGAGTGGTCGATTGCCTGCGCCCTTGAAAAATATCTGGACTATGTCGTTCAGGTTTGAGTGGCTAGGAAAGTTATTTTGTTGCTTGGATTCAAAGTGGTTCTAATGGATAAGTAACGGTTCCCCCTTTCCAATATCCGTTGCTTGTAACTCTCTAGGCAGAATAGAATCCATGGCGGCAAGTATTCCACATAGCCACCCATATATTCTGCGGAGTGGTCGAATTTTCTGCTTTCCTTAGTCTACTCACAATTTGTGAAGTTAAGGTTGAATACATAACGTGAAGGTTTGGTATTCAAACGCTGATTTTTAATCGAATTCCGAATGCAATTAAACGTTAAATACCAAGCGCTCTCTAACTGCGACGATGAGGAGGTAAAGGAAAATGGCTGATATACAAAAAAAGAGCCTAAGAGTAACCATGGCAGCGCCATATGTGGCGGGCATTGAACTGCTGATTAAAGACGGCTTATATGAGAGCCAAGCGGAAGTTGTTAAAGATGCACTGCGGCGGCTTTTCAACCACTATGAAATCCACTGCATAAGCGACATCTGTACATAATAAAAATACATGTTTCAAAAAAGAAAAAAGGGGAAAGGAAATTGCTGCGTTTTCCTTTATGGTCGTCTTCTGAGGATGAGGGCGCCTACTATTAGGACTACAATGATGATGGCGATGACGCCGACGGTCATGTAGAGAATTAAGTCGCTGGTTGTCGCTAAGCCGCCTGTTTGTCCTCCAGCAGCCGGTGTCGGTGTTGAGACTTCGCTTGCGTGGAAGGCTGCGGAGGCAGAGGACGCATAGTATGATTCTGTGCCGCCGAAGTTGGCGTAGACTGTGTAGTCTCCTGTTATGTCTGGTGTCCATGTGAAGGCGAAGGTGCCGTCTGATTTGCTTGTGGTGGTTCCGATTGTTCGGTAGTTGCCGTTTGAGTCAAGCACATTTATGGTTATGGGAACTCCTGTTAGGTTGGTCGGCATAGGCTGCTGCATATAAACAGCTTCCATGAATGCCTCCATGCTTGCATCCGACACAACAGGTAAGCCGTTGGGGAAGTTTTTGGCGACTGCATCTTGCCGGGCTCCATCTGAGAGGTCGGTTATCATGCCGCTGATGGTTATTGGCGTCGATGTTGTTACGCCGACGCTGGGTGCGTTAACAGTGATTTTTGTTGCTCCTTTGCCAAAAGCGTAGATTTGGTTGTCGTAGGCGTTGAGGGTTGTCATTATGCCGTCTGCGATGGCTGGGCCGCTTGTTATGTCAAAGCCCATTATACTCCATACGAGCGTTCCGTCGGTGGCGTTTACGGCTAGTTCTTTTGCGCCGCGGAATAGTGGTGGACTGTACATGTGTCCCTCGGGGACAAAGAGGATTCCATCAGCGAAGGATCCGCATGTGAACGTCCACAGTGGCCAGACTCCATAGGGGGTATCTGATCCAGCGGGGCCATGAATTACGTTTGTTGATGTTTGCCAGTTGACTTTGCCTGTTTGCATGTCTATTGACCAGATGTCTCCTCCGAAGCCCCACAGGTACATTGTTCCGTTTGCGAGTACATGCTGGTAGCCGCCGATGCTGTTGTAAGCGTTGGGGTTAGAGAGTTGCGTAGTCCATAGTTGTTTGCCGGTGTTTAGGCTGTAGCCGACTAGTGCTGCTGTTTCGTAGTTGATAACAGTGTATACGCCATAGCCTGTTGACATGACGCCGATTCTAGTGTAGGGTGTTTCTGTTCTGTTGGTTATCCATAGCTGTGCTCCAGTGTTTGCGTCATAGCCTGCTTCGATTTGGTATCCTGATTGGAAGAATGAACCGCCTGTGAATCCTGCAGCTGTCATGAGGATTACGCCGCTGTTAATGGTGGAGATACCCAATGTGCCTGGGAACGTTGTGGCTGAAGGGAGCGGTTGGCCGTTGAGGGTGGTGGGTAATGGCACTGTCCACATTATTCCGGTTGAGAAGTTAATCACTGAACCTTTTACAGGTCTCCAGAACCAGTTTTGGTAGCCGGGAGCAGCGCCGTTAGGATAGAGAATCGCCTGAGAGGAATTCCACATGTTCAGTGTTGGCGCGTTAGGGTTGGTGCCGTTTACGTAGTAGCCGATTAAGTCTCCATCGTCGTCTACTGTGAGGGTCAAGGGGGCAAGACCTGAGGCTGCCGGAGCATTAACAATTGTTAATATAGGGTCTCCGGTCATTGCATCCCACATTCCGTAGGTTGCGCCTGTATTGGGCGGTATCGTAGGTTGCTGAACCCAGAGGTAAGCTAAGCCGCCAAACTGGTTGGGTGAGATATAGTTCAGTATTTGACCGCAACGTAGTGAGGTAGTGTATTGTACTGCTCCTGATGCTGTGACGCCTCCTTGGGTGCCGAGTTGTCCCTGTTGAAGCTGTGGAACAGTATAGTTGAGGCCTGTTTTTTCCCATAGCGTCTTTCCCGTTCTTAAGTCAACCGCAATTATTCCAGTTGGGTCTTGGTTTGAGTTGGGGTATTCTGTGTAGTACAGGACGCCGTTTAAGACAACTGGGGCAAATTTGGGTTCATACTGTGAGGTTGAATAGTAGTTGCTGATGTCGCCTGTGCTAAGTTGTCCGCCCATCAAACCTCCGAATGCTACTGGTTTACTCCAGAGTATGTGCGATGTTTTAGGTGCAGAGGTATATGGGTTATAGTTTCCAGTTATGTTAAACATGCCAGTGTTCGCAAAGGTCGATGTGCCTAGACCAAGCCAGTTGCCGCCAATCGAGAACCAGTAGTTGTTGACTGATTCTATGGGGCGGTTCCAGTAATTGGCTGGAAGTGGAGTCTGTGGTATGGGGGGTATAGCTTCCGCTTGGACTGTAAGCGTGGTGGTAGCGTTGGCTGGTTGGTAGTAGTCGCCTATGAATGCTAATGTAGCTGGGCTTGTTACAGGTGAGAGGTTGTTGCCTGCCAGTGTCTGTCCTGGGAAGCTGAACTGAATGGTGTAGTTGCCGACTGCTGTCGGAGTGTAGTCCGTGTGGGTTCCGCCTGTGTCATCTGAGGTAAACGGTCCAAGCTTCTCTGTTGTTCCGTCGGGTTTAGTTATGGTTATTGTTAGGTTTCCCCATCGGTCTCCATAAGAGCCAGCTGCGGTCGGCGGAGGCTGCCCTAGCCAGAAGCCGATGTTGACGGTTTGTCCTACACCTGCGGGGTTGGGGTTTGCTTCTACGAATGCATATGAGGGGATACTGAGCGGCGGCGTATGTGCATCTGCCATTAAAGCCGTCACTGATGATAAAAGAACTGCTGTTGCAAAAATTGTTAAAAACTTGCTTCGTATATTTTGCATTTTTATTCTCCTGAAGAATTAGTTGAGGAAGAGCTTGTTTGCCCTTCCCCACAAATAAGCTAGTAATTGTTTTAATATTAATTATTTTTGCCTAAAATATTAATAACAGAGCGGTAATTCGGTTGCTGCAGAAATAAAGTTCCGAAATATTTTCGTCACAATCTAAAAGGAGACAGTGCTCTAAATGTCGTGTAGTTCAAACTAAGCATGTTTGTGAATTGTTTGCCCCAGAAACCCTTAGTTGTTTTTGGCTGGATAAAGTTTTTATGCTCCTTTGAAACTCTACACTTCCCCGAACAGTAAAGGAAGATACGGAAAGATGGCCCTACAAAAAGGAGATTTCATTCTAATCGATTATATAGCGAAAGTTAAAGAAACAAACGAAGTTTTCGACACTACCAAAGAAGACGTCGCCAAAAAAGAACACCTTAAAAAAGAAGGCGAAATCTACGAGCCTAAACTCGTCGTAGTCGGCGAAGGATGGGTCCTAAAAGCGCTTGACGACGCTCTATTAACTGAAGAAGTCGGCAAACCCGCAACCGTGGAAATACCCTCCGACAAAGCTTTCGGTCCACGTGACCCCGAAAAAATCCGCCGTGTCCCAATCAAACAACTTCTTTCCAAACAGATCAACCCGATTGTTGGTGCACGCATTGAATTCCAAGGTAAAATGGCAACCATTCGCTCCATAGGTGCAGGAAGAGTCCTGCTTGACTTCAACCCGGCCCTTGCAGGCAGAACCCTCATCTACGACTTAACAGTCACAAAAAAGCTTGAGGCACAAGAGGAAAAAATCAGTGCACTCATCCACAGACGTGTCCCAGTGGTTGAAGAGGGCAAATTCAAGATCACAGTTAAAGGCAAGAACCTCACTATCGACATGCCTGAAGACACCTTCTACGTTGAAGGCATACAGATCGCTAAACGCGGCGTCGCCATGGATATCCAAAAGTTCCTCCCAGAATTGGCTGAGACCAAGTTTGTTGAAACCTTCAAGGCTGAGCCTAAGCCGGAAGCAGCTGCACCAGCCGCTGAAGCTAAGCCAACTGAAGAAGCAAAGACGGAAGCGCCAAAGTAAGCGCCCGAACCTTTTTTCCATTATCTTATTCTAGTTTTCCAGTGCAAGCGTTTTTTTGTGCCTAAAAAAAGTTAAATCTGCAATCTCCTTATAGTATTAAGTGTCTTCTTCAATTTAGAGGTGAAAATCAGAAATGGATCATACAATCGTCCATTTTGAGATTCCAGCAAACGATGTAGAAAAAATTAAGGCGTTTTATGAGCAGGTGTTTGGATGGAATATCGTTCAAGCCTCTGGACCCATTGAGTACTGGGTAATCCAAACCGTTCCTGTTGACTCTAAAGGCATGCTGCTGCGCCCCGGCGTAAACGGCGGCATGTACAAGCGCCAAGTGCCCGAAAGCAAACCCATCAACTATTTCTCTGTGGAATCCATAAGCGGCTTTCTGGATAAAATAGTGAAGCATGGCGGCAAAGTTACTCAGCCAAAACAAGAAGTTCCCGAAGTCGGCTGGATAGCAGCAGCAGAAGATCCAGAAGGTAACGCCTTTGCCCTAATCGAGCCAATCAAAGTTTAACTGATTATCCCTGTTGCCCTTGCAACTGTTTCGCATGCATCATAATTCAAGTTGAGTTTATGCAGGATTGTGTAGCGTTCGGGGCGTATTTGTGCGGCTGCTTGTAGGGCTTTGACTACGTCTTGGTCTTTGACGCCTAACTCGCGGGCGGTTGTGGGCGCGCCGAGTTGTTTGAGGGTGATCTTGATTTTCTGCCAGTTAGAGCCGTGCAGGAAAGAGGTTAAGATTGAACCGACCCCGCATTGCTCGCCATGCATGGCATGATTGGAGTTGATGATGTCTAGTGCGTGGCTGAAGAGGTGTTCTGAGCCACTGCAGGGGCGGCTGCTGCCAGCGATGCTCATGGCGACGCCACAGCTAATCAAGGCTTCAAGCAGGACCCGTAATCCTTCATCTTTCTTCTTTGCGATTAACTGTGCGTTTTCAGTTACGAGTTTAGCACTCATTTTTGCCAAGCTGGCAGCGTATCCACCGTAGTATTCGCCTTTTTCCAGGTTCGCCAGTTTCCAGTCTTTGACAGCGGTGAATTTGCTCAGCACGTCGCCGCAGCCGCTTATGACAAACCGCCAGGGCGCCCTAGAGATGATTTCTGTGTCCGCGATTATTGCCATGGGCGCCTGCGCCAGTACAGAGTAGGGTTTGTCTGAGCCTTTAATCGAGGCGAGGGGGCTGGCTATGCCGTCGTGGCTGACGGTTGTTGGGATGCTGATGAAGGGGATGTTTTGGCTGGCGCTGCTGAGTTTGGCTGCGTCGATTATGGTTCCGCCGCCGACGCCGAAAAGCACCCGAGGCTTCTGTTCTTTAAGCTGTTTCTCTACGGGTATAAGGTCGTCAACGGTCATAGATTTAACTAAAATGAAGTCTGGTGTTAAGCCGGCTTCTTCGAGGTATTTGGAGACTGTTTTGCCGGCTAGTTTGTAGCATTGTGAGTCTGACAGTACCAGCGCTTTGCCCTTCAACCCCAGCCGCGAGACCACCTCTGGGATACGGCTGAGAGTGCCTTTTCCGACGATGACTTCACGGGGCAACTGCATGTAATGGTAGTTTAGACTCATCAGACCACTGCAACAGAGAACTATGTTGGGTTGCGATGTTTTAAAGCGTTTGGGAACCCGCCTGCTGGATCCACCCAAAAAAGCGTTCTCTGACGCATCAGGCGAGGTATTTGGGTTCCAAAGCAGAAAAGCTATAGAGATGCTGCATTGTTAACATTCTATACGAGTAAGCTGTTAATGGTGATTGTGTTTTGATCGTTGAAGCAACTGTGACCATTCTGGTATCCGATTTAGATAGGGCGCTGCATTTTTACAGGGATATTTTGGGTTTAGCCCTCAGAAAGAAGAACGCTAAATATGCTGAAGTGGAAGTCCACGGCTTCCTGCTGGGTCTCCATCTGGTAGAGGGCGATGCTGCAGCAGCAAACGTGACCGGTAATTTATCAGTCGGATTTAGGGTTGAGGACCTGAAAGCTGAGGTTGCAAGACTTGTGGATAGAGGTTTGATGTTTTCCAGTTCAATCCAAGAAGGCGCAGGCGGATGGTTCGCGTATTTCCAAGACCCCGACGGGACACCGCTATATCTATGGCAAAGAAAAGCTTCCTAATCACCTCTCAGACCTGTTGGTGCCTATTAGAAACTCTATGCAGAAACCATTCGGTAGGGTTATGGGGCGCTGTAACTCTAAAGGGCTGATTTCTCCCCTTTTTATAGGAGGATAGGGTAGAGGGCAAAGCAACAGACTTGCCTATTTCCAGTCGGTTTTATGTTATGCTTATATCTTCGGTTTGCAGTACATGTTTTTTACAGGAGAAACCAAAATATGCCCGCTATTGAAGTCGGTCGAATATGCGTTAAGCAAGCTGGACGCGAGTGCTGTAGCAAATGCGTCGTCATCGATGTCATGGATAAAAGCTTCGTTTTAGTTACAGGACCCAAAAAATTAACAGGCGTAAAACGTCGCCGCGTCAACATTAACCACCTTATGCCCCTCGAAGACAAAATCGACATTAAACGAGGCGCATCCGACGACGAAGTCACTCAGGCGCTTGAAGCCGCCGGTAAAACCGCTGAAATGACGCAGTCGCTTTAATTTTTTTAAGCTTTAATACCTCGTATTCTTTTTCTTACCTCAGTTTAGGAGACATCATTCAGTATGCCCAGAACTCTTCCTCCATGGGAAACCAAACGGGAACTACAGACAAAAGCAGAGGACCACACGGACCCAAAGTACGGCTGCAAACCCAGCGAGCGCCCAGCAAAGCAATACATAAAATTCGGAACCATCAACCTAGACAAACCCTCGGGTCCAACAAGCCATGAAGTCGCCGCCTGGGTCAAAAAAATCATGAAGCTCGAAGCCATCGGGCACGGCGGAACATTGGACCCAAAAGTCACCGGCGTGTTGCCAGTTACGTTGGAGGAAGCTACCAAGATGGTCCAGGCATTGCTTTACAGCGGCAAAGAATACGTCTGTGTCTTAAAACTGCACGGCGACGTTGACGAACCCGCTATCAAACATGTGCTTTCGCTTTTTGAGGACGAAATCTACCAGCGTCCACCTCTGCGAAGCTCTGTTAAACGTGCTTTGCGTACGAGGCGCATCTACTACATCGATTATTTGGAACGGGACGGTCGCAACGTGCTATTCAAAGTTGGCTGCGAAGGCGGAACATACATCCGCAAACTCTGCTTTGACATCGGCGAAATCCTTGGCGTCGGAGGGCACATGCAGGAGCTCCGCAGAACCCGCGCGGGACCCTTTTTGGAGACAAGCGCCAAATGCGTCACCCTCCACGACGTCGCCTATTGGTTTGGCGAATACGAACGCACCAAAGACCAATCTTACCTCTGCAAATTCATCGAACCCATGGAAACCGCCCTGATGCAGCTGCCCAAAATCGTCGTCCGCGACTCAGCCGTCGATGCACTTTGCCACGGAGCCAACTTAACTGCGCCAGGCGTCTTGCAGGTGGACAGCGGCATAGAAAAAAGCAACGTAGTCGCCATTTTCACGCTCAAAGGCGAAGCAGTCGCATTGGGCAGGGCTCAGGTTTCCACTCAGGATATGCTGGATTTGCGGCATGGCACCGTCGCGACATTGGCGCGTGTTTTGATGCCTCGGAACATTTATCCCAAAGTCTGGAAGACCGGCGGCGATGAAAAAGAAAAACAGTAAACCCACAGAGCACTATTTTTCTTCAGCGCCCAAATGCGAGGACCGCTTCGGCATTGTCCGCGCTAACCTGCGGGGACGCACCTTCGAATTTTTGACTTCGTCAAGCGTTTTTTCTAAAAAAAGGGTGGATTTGGGTACGCATGTTTTGATTGACGCAATGGTTCTACCACCGAAGGGCTTGGTGCTTGATATTGGCTGCGGCTACGGCGCAGTCGGCATAGCAGCAGCGGCGTCAAACCGTAATTTGCAGGTAGTTATGACGGATGTGAATATGCGTGCGGTGCGGTTGGCTAAGCAGAATTTGGAAGCCAACAGAATAAGCAATGCTGAAGTCCGCTATGGCTACCTCTACGAACCCGTTGAGCAGATACGTTTTGACTGTATTTTGTCTAATCCTCCTGTAAGCGCAGGCATGGATATGGTTAAAGCCATTATTGCTGGAGCCCCAAAAGTTTTGTCGGCAGGTGGATTTCTTCAGATGGTGATTAGAAGCAAAATCGGCGCCAAAGCGCTGCCTGAAGCCTTTTCATCCGCATTTGGCAACTGCACGGTTCTGGCACGTGAAAGTGGCTACCGTGTGCTTCTCGGTAAACTTGCAAATTAGCCGCGATAAGTTTTAATGCGTCCTTTGAGCTGTCAGGCAGTTTTATGGTGTAAATGTGTCTGCCAAGACCTTAAATGCTCCAGACATAAACCAAATAGCAGCCAAAAGTGAACCCTATGTCCGATGGAAACAAACGAGAACGCATAACCATCCGCTTGACTAAACGCTACCTTGATTTGCTAAATACCCTTATCGAGAAAGGGGTTTACAACAGCCGCAACGAAGCCATCCGCGACGCATTACGCATAATGTATGAGTACCATGGCCTCAAGGTTGCGCCTGAAAAGAAGGCGGCTCTCACAGGAAAAGCAGACGAAGCCTAAAATCCATTTTTAAGTATTATTCCATTTTTCGATATATGCCCCTACTTGAAACGCCGCTTATATTTCTAAACCCTGCAATGGCTTTCTAAGAGAGGCTTTAGAAAATGGATAAAAAACAAGTTGAGGAATGCTGCGAGATAGGCGTCAAAGGCTCCTGTGTAACCTGCGATTACAGCCCCTTCTGTCACGGCAAATGGAGCCACACCCAATAAACTTTAAGCAGATGCACATTAATCGGCATGCATGAGCGGCAACCTCCTGAGAGCTACATGTATACGCCGCCGCAGTTTACCGCAAAATACAAAAAGCCAACCGCTCATAATGAAAGAAAACACACTTACTGTTAGGGGTAATGGTATCGATGAAACTAAACAAGACCGATGAAAAAGTCGTAGCAACATTACAAGCGGAAGGAAAAGAATTAACTCTACAGGAAATCGCTGACAAAAGCGGTGAAACCTCAAAGAAAGTCTTCCGCAGCCTACGTAAACTCTTCGAGAACGAAATTGTTTCCACGCAAGCCCGCAAATACACACTCGTCATCACCGACACAAAAGCCATTAAGGCGAAGCTTGCGGCAAAAGGCGAAGAAGAGCCAGAAGTTTAACAAGATTTTTTGAGAGCCTCGAGCGGGCCTTGCTCCCGCGGCCTGCTGCTTACAAGGCAGCCGCTCTACTGGGCTGAGCTATCGAGGCACCCAAATACGCCCAGACACACAGACACATAAAACTCTAATTAAATAAAAGTTACTGCTAAAAAATGGTTTGGTACCTACGTTTTCTTTATTTTGGGTTGGGTGTCTTCGGCATTGGTGTTTGCTTGCCTTGAGGCTTTTTTTGGCTGGCTCTTTTAGTTACCACTTACAGATGCATAATTTAGTCTGTTTAACTCGGATGTTTGTTATTTTTGAAAGAATAGTGGCAAAATTTTTTTTGAGTCGCGTAAATTGGGAATTCACGAGTCTTATATCGCTTAAACCACGGTATTATTGCTACATCATACACGCAAAATTGGGGAAAAACATGAATTTGAAGACCAAAGCAATAACTCTTCTACTTGTATTATTAGTCTCTAGTTTGCTTGCGCCATTCTTAGTGAACCAAGCAAACGCGAAGCCTATAGTAAAAAATATGCAGATTAACGATGACGGCAGCCTAACCCTAAACGGCTCACCATTATCGGATGATAACGCATACCTCTCAACAGTTGACCACGTCACCTATACCGTGGAGCAGAACTTTACTGGCACAATCACAGTTCTGGCGCCCGGCATTGTCCTTGACGGCTGCGGCTACACCATTACAGGTACCGGTGATGAATACGATGGCGGAATAGCTGTTTCAGCACCTGATGTTACAGTCACTGACCTTAAACTGGATTCTATGTATGAAGGCATCTATCTTTCTTCAGCAGCAGACTGCAATATCATTGGCAACACCTTAACTAACATTGTAGATAAGTGCGTTTATGTTGACGACTCATCAAACGCAAACATAACAGGTAACACATTGAGTGAATGCTACTATGGAATCTATCTGGGAACATGCAATGACGGTTTTTACAATAATGTGACTCAAAATTACATTGCAGACTCCTATGAAGGATTATACACTTGCTCTTCCGATGACATCATAACTCAAAACATTATCAACGGAACTCGTTGGGGACTCGATTTAGAGGGATGTTCAGGAATCACACTCGTTGGAAATACTGTAATTAGCCCTGATGACAGCTGTATTTACCTTTACGATGCGTCCGACAACACAATCTACCATAACAATTTCATAGCGTCCAGCGCTACCTCAGAATTTTACTTAGACGGTGCTGGACCAAACGTCTGGGACAACGGTTACCCTTCAGGCGGTAACTACTGGAGCTGTGAAAGCCACGTGGACCAATACAGCGGCGCTGCCCAAGATGTTCCGGGGAGCGACGGGATCGCAGATGAATCGTTGAACTTAGCACCGAATACCCATGTGGTGATATATGCTAACTCACCGTTACCGTTTACGTATACTGGCGACGTCGATAACTATCCGCTGGTACAGCCGTACGGCTGGAAAGTACTCAACGTCACCGTCGTCGGCAGCGGCACAACATTGCCCTCTGCCGGAGAGAATTTGGAGTACCCAGACAGCACAGCGCAGGCGTTAGCAACGCCAGTCGAAAACGGCGAATTCTACAATTGGATACTCGACGGGCAAAACGTAACCGGTAGCACTCTATCGATCCAGATGAGCCAGAACCATAACTTAACCGCTGTTTTCAGAGAAGTCGATTTCACCTTAACTGTTCAAGCTGCCTCTCACGGCTCAGTCTACTTTACAGGTGACAGCTCAAACCCCATTGATGGAACAGCAAGTGCGAACATTATGGGTTCAACCTCAAGCATTCGGGCGCAACCAGACGACGGCTACATGTTCTCAAACTGGGTTCTTGACGGTCAAAAATACTTTAACAACCCCATATCGGTAACCTTCGACGGCGACCACAATTTAGAAGCAGTATTCATTTCCTGTCCAACCTACATCTTGCCAATTACAAGCTCAGACTGGCCAATGTACATGCATGACCTATCGCACACTGGAAAGACAAGCATAGCTGGACCATTGACTAACCAGACGCTTTGGCGTTTCCAAACTCAGGGTCCCATAGAGTGCTCTCCTGCAGTAGTCAACAACGTCGTCTACTTTGGTTCAGAAGATGGCTACCTTTACGCAGTAAACGCATCTACTAACCAGCAAATCTGGGCTTACAACGTAGACAACAGCATCGATACTTCGCCTGCAGTAGCCGACGGAATCGTTGTCTTTGGCGCTGGCGCTAACGTCTACGCTTTGAACGCTACAGATGGACAATTGTTGTGGTTTTATCAGACGGGCAGCTGGGGCGTATCTGCTTCTCCGGCATTGTCGAACGGCGTAGTCTACGTTGGCGTCGGCGGCGACATGTATGCGTTGAATGCTACAACAACTAACCCTGATGAGCGAGTCCTATGGGATTACTCGGAGGATGCAAGCATTGAATGCTGCCCTGCAATCGCTGATGGTCGCCTCTACTTCACTGGAGCCAACAACCTTTACGTGTTGAATGCAACAACTGACAATCCAAACGGCGAAAAGCTATGGACATACAACATTGCTCAAACCGGAGACGGCTGTATAGCTATTGAAAACGGTATAGTATATACAGCTACCAACGGTGGATACATTGAAGCTTTCAATGCTACAGCAGAGGACCCAAATGGTTATTTGTGGCAATATAACATGTGGACCTATAACCCGGTTAAATTCGCTGTTGCAGACGGGATCGTTTATGCTGGATCAGGAGAGTGTGTATGTGCGTTTAACGGCACCACCACCAACCCAAATGGTGAATTGCTGTGGATGTATACCTGTAGCAGCGACAACGACTATTCAGCGCCAATAGTAGCTAACGGAGTAGTCTACATCGGCTTAGAAAGTCATTTCGTCACAGCATTCAATGCTACAACCGACAACCCTGACGGCGAAGTACTATGGAGCTACCAGATAACCGATGCTGTAGACCAGTCAGAAATGTATTCACCACCAGCCCTCGCTAACGGCGTCCTGTTCGCAGGTTCAGCAGACGGCTACCTCTACGCATTTGCGCCCAACAATAACGTCATATTCAAAGCAACAGGGCTGCCTGAAGGCAAAAACTGGACCGTAACATTTGCCGGATTCACCAAAACAACCGCTTCAGACATGGTTACCTTTGTAACTTGCACGCAAGGGCAATTTAGCTATACTATAACGCCGCCCCAAGGCTACACAGGCTCCAGCTTAAGTGAAACATTAGATGTCTCCGACAGCGACATCGCCATACCCATAGTCTTCACAAGTTTAAGTCCAACAACCTACAATGTGGTTTTCACTCAATCAGGTTTAGCTGCAGGCACCAACTGGAGCGTAACCCTCGATGGAACAACTCAGAACTCAACCACAGACACCATAACCTTCAGCGACTACGCCGACGGCACCTACAACTACACAGTAACGACGCCAGCAGGCTACTCAACCACAACTAATTCTGGAACAGTCACAGTTGCAGACGGCGATGCATCACAACCAATCATATTTACCCAAAACCAGTACACTCTAACAGTCAACACAGTCGGCGAAGGCTGCAATGTAACTATAAACCCCGCTCAAGACACCTACACTTATGGCGCATCAGTTCAACTTACGCCTGTAGCTGCATCAGGCTGGGTCTTCAGCGGATGGAGCGGAGACTTAACAGGCACTGATAATCCAGCAACAATCACCATGGACAGCGACAAGACCATAACTGCCACCTTTGAAAAAACAAACACTATAATCGCGACCAAAACATCCGATAACCAAACCTACCTAATAACGTTAGGCGGTAACATTACAGCGCAACAGATGTCTAACATGACCATAACTCCATATGAAGACAACGCCACCACAACCATAGCTTTCACTGTGACTGGCCCAAGCGGAACAGAAGGTCTAGGCACCATAACATTGCCGAAAGCAGCCATACCCTATGGAACCACACCGCAGGTTTACATTGACGGCGTCTTAGCAGAATACCAATCATACACTCAAGACGACGAAAACTATTACATCACATATTCAACCCACTTTAGCACCCACACGGTCAATATAATCTTTGTTTCGCCTCAAGAGGGAACCCAGCTAACCTTTACCCAGTGGCCACCCATACCCCAATGGAACATAACCGCCTCGCAAACAAGCACAATTGAACCCACTCCGACACCGCCAGTAGTTACTCCGACCCCGACTGCAACGCCAACACCAGCTCCCTCCATAACACCAGCTCTTGCAGGAGTCCCAGGTTATGTGGTGCTTATCGCTGCTGTAATTGCTCTTATCGCTGTAGCATTGGGCTTTGTCTACAGGAGAAGAAGCAACAAGTGGAGTTAAGACAACACTCTTTTTTTTATCATTTTTTATTTTATTATAAATGTTCTTTTGTGGCGTCTATAATCGAGTTTAGAGATAGCAAGAAAGAATAAGCAAAGTTTAAGCGATTAAAAAAATTGTTTATTTTAGTCCATGCTTGTTGAAGAATGGACCATACTTTTTGTCTGTGCCTAAAATGTGGTTGAAAACCCATTCTTTTAGGAAAATCAGTATGTCGATGGAGAGGGCAGATTGGCCTTTCTCGAATTTAGCTTTGAAATCAGCGACTTTCTTCACGAAGGCTTCATGTTCACCTTTATGGTAGACGTATCCGGGGTAGTTCCATTGTTTCATGTATTTTTCTTCGGTTTCAAAATGCACTTGCGTGTAGGCGACGAGGCGGGCGAGCAGCGATTGAAGTATGCTGTTGCCTTTGCCCTGTGTCATGGCGAAGTGTAGGTCGTTTAGGTAGGATACAAGGTTTTTGTGTTGAGCGTCGATTTCTGCGACTCCAACGGTGAATGAATCGTTCCATTGCATAAGAGGCATAATACCACTTGCTTTTGTTTTGTGGAAAAAATATTAAACGGTTATGAAGCTTAGGTTAAAATTTTAAATCCATACTGGCAGGTTATCTTATGGGCAACTCAATATTGAATTCGGTTCCTTTGCCCTCTTGGCTTACAAACGTTATGTTGCCGCCTAATCCGTCAACTAACCGTTTTACCACCGCTAATCCCAGTCCCTGCCCCTTAGATTTGGTGGTGAAGAGCGGCGTGAAAATTTTGTCCCTGATCCCTTCAGGAATGCCGCCGCCTGTGTCTTTAACGCTGAATACTACGTGTGCTCCTTTTTTTTGAGCTTGCAGGGTTAGTTTTCCACCTTTAGGCATAGCCTGTACTGCGTTGGTGACTAAGTTGTTTAGGATTCGTTTGAGGTATTCTGGATCCGTAAAAATCTCCAGGTCCTCGGGAGCCTGTAGGTCGGTCTCTATTGTTTTTGGGATGCCAGTAGCCACAGTGCCCACTAATAGCTCTTTGACGTTAGCTGGTTTATGTTGTGGCGCAATTGGTCTTGTGTAATCCTGCAGGTCGCTTACAATCTTGTTAATATAGAAAATGTTTTCTTCGATAGAAGATAAGCTCTCCCGTACACCCTGCAGTTGGCTGCATTGGGGGATATCTTTGAGTTCTTCCCTTATGAGGTAGACGTCGCTTGTTATGGCTTGCAAGGGATTGCGGATGTCATGCCCCACCATCCCCGCGGTTTGGCCCACCGCAGAGAGCCGTTTTGTCTGCTCTTCCTCAGTCTTGTCTTCGACGATGATAATTATTCCCTGAGTCGAGGGGTAAGTTGAAACCTCAAAGATGGCGTTGCGGCTTGTTTCCCTGCTTACTGTATTCATCATAAACCGCGCCGGCTGCTTATTTGCTAAAGCCTCATAGTACGGCGTAACATCCACCGTCATCATCTCTGGCAGAACCTCATACACTTTCTTGCCTAGCGCATCTTGCGCTTTCACTCTGGTTATTCTCTCTGCTGCTTTGTTCCAGTGGATGATGGTTAACTCCCAATCGGTGGCAATGAAGGCTTCACCGAAACTCTCGTACAGTTCACGGTAACTTTGCTCGCTCTCCACTATTTTTTTGGTCCGCTCCTCCACAAGCTTCTCCAGATCGTTAGCGTACTCTCTGAGTTTGTTCTGCGCTTCCTGTAGTGCTGCTTGGGCTTTTTTGCGTTCATTTACTTCTTTTTCAAGTTCCTCTTTGGAGGCTGTTGTATGCTTTAGGTTGCTTACCATGCTGTCGACGTCAGAGGAAAGTTCTCCTATTTCGTCATTGCGCTGTTTTTCGGCTGGGTAGTTTAGGTTTCCTTGACTGATTGTTTTGGTTTTTAGACGTAGATTATATATTGATTGTAGCGTGCGTTTGAAAACCAACTGGTACATCAAAAGAAAGTAGGCGGCAAATAACCCAACCAGAACAACGATTAAAATTGAGTTTGTTTGATTGGTATCGTTTGTTTGCTGGTCTATAAATCTTGAGAGTTGATCAGCATCAAAGGACAGTTGCTCGACTTGTCTGGTAATGTTGCTCCAGAGCTGCTCAAACATGGTTATGCCACCCGCTGCCTGGTTAAGGGATGTGCCGTTGAGTGCTAACATGGCGCGGTTGAAGGTGTTGTTTGCACTTGCCAGGTCAAACAGTACCTTGTTGACTAAAACTTGCTCTTCTGGAGTGGTGGAGTTCAGGTTTGAGGTTTCAGTATAAAGTTGAGAAACCATTGCCTGCCAGTCGGTTGAATTTTGCTGATAAAGAAAGTAATTGATGAAAAGGTAGCCAAGGATGCTGGCGTCAACTTCCACGGCGCTTGAAATATTACGTTGGCTACGAAGCTCCGCTAAGCGAAGGTTCGTCAGAAAGACAGAAGAAGCAATTACTGCGAAAATTAAGGCGAAGACAACGAGGCTGATTAAGAATTGAGTTCTTAATCTCATCTTTCCTCTGTAAATTATAATTGCTTATTACTTTATTACTATTCTCACTAAGTTTAATATAGCCCCCAACTTACAAACGTTCTCTTTCTTCTGTCAACGCATCTACAAACGTTTTAGCGTTTTCCAAACATCCCTGTTCAGGCGTCTCATCGAAGAGAAACTACTGCTCATCTTGTCATCTAAAGCCCCCAAATCCTGCCTTATCGAGCCATTCCAAAACCTGTTTAAGGTTGTTTCCTAATTAAACCCGACCTGTCATTGGGGACATTGTATGTACTGACCCCTTTTTTACAGCGGTAACTCGATGGTGAATTTGGTTCCTTTACCTGTTTCGCTCTCAAAAGTTATGCTGCCGTTTAACGCTTCAACTAACCTTTTCACAACGGCTAAGCCTAAGCCTTGCCCCTTAGCTTTAGTTGTAAACATCGGCGTGAACAGTTTAGCCTTGATTTCCTCAGGGATACCCATGCCAGTATCAGCGACGGTAATAGTGGCTTTGCTTTCTTTTTTAGCAGCGCCTATTTTCAAGTCTCCGCCATTTGGCATCGCTTGAATTGCATTGTTAACCAAATTGGTTAAGGCACGTCGTATGAACATCTGGTCGGTTCTGCACTGCAAGCAACCATCGGTTTCGACTGAAATGTTAACGTTGTCTGGAAAACTGATTGTCTGTAAGATTTCATGGATCAAACTAGTTAATTCTGTCTCAGAATTATCCGGTTGGAGTGGTCTAGCGTAATCTTGGAGGTCAGAGACTATTTTGTTTATGTAGTCGAGTTGGGTTTGGACGAAGATCATGCTTTCTGTTGCTTCTTTTTTGTGCTTGCTGTCAGGCGCGTTAGCCATGTCCTGTTCTGCAAGGTACAATTCGCCTGCAATAGCTTGCAGGGGGTTGCGGATGTCATGTCCAACCATACCAGCTATCTGACCGATAGTGATGATGCGTTCGTTTTCCTGCATCTTTTTCTCCATATTCTTTCTTTCAGTTATGTCAATAACAAGTCCGCGGATGCCTACAATTTTTCCGTCTTTAACGATGGGAACACTGTTTAACAAGACTGGAAATCGTCTTCCATCTTTTTTCACAAAGATGTACTCGTTACTGTTGCGCATTCTTCCAGATAATAATAGTTTCATATTTCGCTTGGAGCGCTCAACGTCTTCGGGTGCAACTAATCTGTTGGCGTCAAAATCATTCTCGAATTCTTCCTCGGTATATCCCAGAAGTTCTGTTGCCCTTGAATTAGCAAACACAATCTTACCTTTGTCGTCAATTTCGAAGACCATTTCCGGCAAATTATTGACCAGGTGCTCATATTTCGCCTCGCTCTCAAGAAGTGCATCTTCGGCTTTTTTGCGTTCAGTAATGTCTTCTGAGAAACCCACAATACCATTTACCATGCCGTTTTCGTCAAGGCTTGGAACCTTATCAGTCCGTATCCATCTTAATCCAGTTGGGGATTCATAGGTCTCTATTATTCCAATTTTAGGTTGCTTTGAATTCATAACAATAAGGTCATCATTTGTCATTTGCTGCGCTACTTCAGGTGAATATAAATCAAAGACTGTCTTGCCCAAAATTTTTTCTTTAGAGGTTTTGATGGCTTCCGCAAATGCTCTGTTTGCTTCAATGATTTTCCCATTTTTGTCTTTATAGAAAATTATTGTAGGTGTCGAATCCAAGATTCGGCTCAGTTCTTTTTGTTTTTCAGCCAATTCTCGCTCCATTTTCTTTCGTTGGGTTATATCTCTGAAGAGTACGCCAACTTGACCTTTAGCATAACGGAAGTAGTAAGCATCATACCACCGTTTTGTTAGTTCATTATACTTTTCGAAACGTGTTTCTTTCCCTGTTATGACTACTTGCTTTGCACGGTTAACGAATTCTTCTTCGAGTTTTGGAATTGCTTCTTTCACTGTTTTTCCCAAAATGTGGCTTGCTTTGGCGCCTGTTTGGCGTTCATAGGCGCTATTAATTTTTAGGAAGCGGAAGTCAGATAGTTCGTCGCCGTCAAGTATGGGCTCGGCTAGGATGAAACCGTCATCTGTGTTTTCAAAGAGGGTCCTGTAGAGTTGTTCTCTTTCACTTAGTTCTTCTTCCATTTTTTTGGTTTTAGTGATATTTTGGGCGAAAACCAGAACAGAGGAGGGTTTGCCATTAACGGATAAAACCTTGGAGCTAAATAGTCCCCATAAGGTTGTTCCCTTTTTGGTTTTAACTTGCACTTCGGTGTTGAAGTAGGTTTTCTTGGACTGTACGGCCTTGGCAATATTTCGCCGAAAGATTTCTTTGCTGTTGTCCGCCAGCAAGTCAGGAATGTTTATGGCTAAAAGTTCTTCGTCTGAGTAACCCAGTAGTCGGCTTACCTGTTTGTTCATCCATTTCATTTTTAGACTTGATAGGTCTAGTTCGTAGATGGCGATTGGGGCGTCTTCAAAACAGCGCTCCCTTGAACCTTCGATAGATTTGTCTCCAAAAAAACGGTTTTTCGCCGTTTCTTTATCCTGTTTGAATTTATCCACCATTAAATTCAACTCAGAATCCTATTGCTGGTTTAGTCAGAATCCGAATAAAAGACTTTGCATATTTTTCCCATGCATAAATCCTCTACGAATCAAACAGTTTTGAGTTAGCAAACCTGCAGACGAGTAAACAATAACTAAACATAACCAGTTTGCACCTGGTCATTGACTAAGCCTGCCACGTTTTTCTTGACTCAGCGGTTTTTCGGTGCCTAACTACCAAAACAATGGAGAACATGGAAAGAAGTAAAGGCACAATTACCCCCCAAGATAACTCTGAAACTGGAGGCGTTGGAGCAGGGGTTGTTGCTGGAAGTGTATTGTCAACTTTGAAGTTGATTGGAGTTGAGGATTGATTGAATAGACCTTGGAAGGAGGAATTGCCATAGTATTGGAAGGCTATGATTGAAATTTTATGGTTGCCTTGTGTGAAATTGGATACATCAACCGAATAAGAATACCAATAGCTTTCTTTCCCTGGAGTGGCAAGTGAACCGTTGGGAACAATGCCGACAAGTCGCTGGTCGTCTATACTGTAAGCGCATCCTTTGATTACTTGGTGGGTCGGCAACAAGGATTCAAGGCTTATATTCCAAATTAAGTGGAATTCGAGTGGTAAGTTCTTTGAATACGTTGTGTCGTCAGTGGGGAGGTAGGTTGTTAGGGTGAAGGCAACTTGATTGTAGTCTCTTGTTGTTGCATAGTAACTGGTAACTTGACCGCTTGTTACTTGCGAACCAAGAAATGCTCCAATTAGGACGAGCACAGCAAGTAGCGAACCCAAAGTTTTGCTTTTGCTAGCCATGCCTATTATTTAGGAGACGGCAATGATATAACGTTAATTGTATAGATTTCTTGACTCGGTTTTGTCAAAGTTTCTGGAGTACCGATTGGCGGGCCTAATGGGGTTCTAATATCCAATCTATGCATGGAACCTATAGAGGTCATCCGTCTGAGCCAGCCTATTTGGCGCCTATTAGAGGTTCTATGTTGAAACCTATAGAGGGGTCCTCTGTTTTGGCTGCCCCAAATGCTAAACCGTTCCGCCTTTAAATAAGGGGAGGGGGAAGGCGGCAAAGTAACAAAACTTGCGCTATGTTGCCTATTTATAGAGGGGGGTAGGGTGTGGCAGAGCAACAAGCGCTTCCGTGATTTCGCCATTGCTTGCGGAAGTCTCCACAACCAGTCAGCAACTTGAGGCGAACGCCGCCAGCAAAACACATTGTTTTATGCAGTCTGTTGGTTGTTGTTGAAAAAAGCGGGGGTCACGGCAACTACTAAGATTGAAAAACAGCTATCAGCTAACCTAAATTCTCAAATTGCTTATGGCGCAACCCACCACCAGCATGCAAGCGTCTACATCAACCAAACAATAAACAGACGCTAAAACACAAGCCTCTGCTTGTTGTTTTGTATAGGCGCTCCTCTACGACAGCTACCTAAACAAAATTAAGAAATTAGGTATCCTTTCAACAGCTAAAAAATAAGCGGTTTTAGCGCTTTCGAGTTTTCTTTGCTTTAACTGGTTTAGCTTTTTTAACTATTTTTTTAGCTTTAGCTTTTGGTTTAGGCTTTCCTTTGCAGTTAGCTAAGTGTGCAAGCCATCTTCCACTGTAAGGCAGCGCCGCGAAGTCCATGCCGCATCTTGGGCATTTGGTTGTTTTCTGGAAGCCATCGACTTCTCTAGCGGTGTAACCCAGATTTTTTAACTCAACTATAACTGCTTGTTTAGCCATTGTTAACTGGTTTTTCATATATCCACCTTAAGGCAAGATTTGGGTCAAATAATTACTTATTATTTATGAAAGCACCCTCAAAATCTAGAATCAAGTTTAAAATTACATAAAAAACCACATGAAAGAATAACTTTACCGCTTTTTCAAAGGATCCAAACAGAACAAAAACTAACAAGCTTGTTCTATATGGTGCGACAGGTTTTTATGACCGTTTGAAGCATTCATATTTTCCCTATCAAAAAAGGGACGCACCCCAAAAAACACGGGGCGCATGTGTACAAAGAAGCAGTCGAACGCCAAACAGCGCCGACGACAAAGCTGAATAAAGTGTAACGTAACACTTATATTCGCCGAGTCTGCTTCTTATGCAATCCCAGTAACATGGGTTACACAAACAAACAGATGCAACTCCCCACCATAACACGATGAGGAGCGAAGCGGTGAATGGGCGTAAATAGATCGGCGCTCAAAATGACACCATGCATAGGCCAAACATATACAACGACGCCAAAACACTAAATTTGAAACATATGTGTTTCACTAAACGCCAAACAGACACTACCATTGGCCCGTAACATGCCACGCTGTCTGGAGAATGGCTCGGCTTGAGAGCCGAAGAAGGGCGCGGCAAGCCGCGATACCGCCTCGGGTAAGCGCATGCAGCCTTAGAACCGAGGATACCCGAATGAGACTTCTCATCACGCAAGTGATGCTCCTTTATGGAGCGGGAACCCCCCGAACGGAAGCATCTTAGTAGGGGGAGGAAAAGAAACCAACACGGGATTCCCTTAGTAGCAGCGAGCGAAATGGGAACAGTCCAAACCGAATCCCACACAGAAATGTATGGGAGATGTAGGGTTAAGGGCCTTGCTTCCTCTTCGCTGGTTAAGTTGAAATGGCCTGAAAAGGCCTGCCATAGAGGGTGATAGCCCCGTAAACGTACGCCAGAAAGAGTTGAGCGAGAGTCCCAGACTACCACACCATGGCTTTGGTGTGGAAAGCTGGAAGTCACCAACTTCCAAGACTAAATACACCTCAAGACCGATAGCGCACTAGTACGGTGACGGAAAACTGAAAAGTACCCCGGAATGGGGGTGAAAAGTGCCTGAAACCAGACAGTTACAGACGTGCATGGCCCGGAAGAGTAGAAGCTTTCTAAAGGAAACTGTAGTGATGCAGCTGTACGAGGAAAGTGGATCAGGGTTATGCGTTCCGTCTAGAAACACGGGCCGGGGAGTTTATAGCTATGGCAAGCCTAAAAGCATCAAACTTGTAAGCAAAGGGAAACCGACAAGCACGCAACTCCGCAAGGAGCCAGGTGCAGGGTCTGAAAGGGCCCGAAGTCATAACTATACATACTAGAAACCAGACGATCTAGCCCTGGGCAGGGCGAAGCTAGGCGAAAGCCTAGTGGAGGCTCGCAGGGGTTCTAACGTGCAATTTGTTCCTCAGACCTGGGGCTAGGGGCTAAAGACCAATCTAGTCTGGTGATAGCTAGTTCCTTCCGAAGTGGGCCTGAGCCCAGTCCTGAGCGAGGCAGCTAGTGGGGTAGAGCACTGATTGGAAAACAAGGATCCGAAAGGGTCCACTTTCCTTTCAAACTACGAATCCACTCGCACCGTAGACCTCGGGAAGCGGGTTACAGGGGGTAAGCTCCTGGACCGAGAGGGGGACAACCCAGACTGAGGTTAAAGTCCCCAAGTGCTGGCTAAATGTCAAACCAAAGGGCGTCGTCAGCCTCAGACAGCGGGGAGGTAGGCTTAGAAGCAGCCATCCTTCAAAGATAGCGTAACAGCTCACCCGCCGAGGCTGACGGCCCCGAAAATTGACGGGGCTAAGCCAGCCACTGATACCTCAGAACGCAGCTTAAGCTGCGCTGGTAGGAAGGCGTCCTAGTTGGACAGAAGCTGGGCTGTGAGGTCCAGTGGACCGATTAGGATTGCGAATCCCGGTGGTAGTAACAGCAAAGAGAAGTGAGAATCTTCTCCGCCGAAGGGGCCAGGGTTCCCCGGCAACGATCGTCAGCCGGGGGTAAGTCGATCCTAAGGCATAACTTAACCGATTATGCCGAAAAAGGGAATCCGGCTAAAATTCCGGAACCATACAGGTACGCGCGGCAACGCAAGCTAAGTGTTGACGTTTCGGGATAAACTGAGCAAGGTCTTCGCCTTGTTTAACCGTATAAATCCAGGGAGTGCCGTAATGGCGAGAACTGGATGAAATTGGGAATAGCCACCCGTTTTAGGGAGGTTCAGTTGATTTCTGGAGCCACTGAAAAACACACTTAGAAGGATCCTGTATGATCGTACCTAGAACCGACACAGGTGTCCCTAGGCGAGAAACCTAAGGCGTGTCGGGTATACACTAATGCGAGGGAACTCGGCAAATTAGCCCCGTACCTTTGGTATAAGGGGTGCCTGTTCTTCTAGCTTCGGTTAGGAGAGCAGGTCGCAGTGACAAAGGGGTCTCGACTGTTTAATAAAAACACAGGAAGCCGCAAGAGCGAAAGCTTGTGAACGGCTTCTGAATCCTGGCCAGTACAGGTACCTGAAACCTGGGTCCAACTGGGCTAAGGGCCTGCAAACGCCGGGAGTAACTCTGACTCTCTCAAGGTAGCCAAATGCCTTGTCGGGTAAGTTCCGACGTGCATGAATGGATCAACGAGGGCCCCACTGTCCCCGCGTAGTACCCGGTGAAACCACATAACGTGGACGAACAGTCCACGATCTCCCAGCGGGAAAAGAAGTCCCTGTGGAGTTTTACTGCAGCCTGCCGCTGGAATACGGTTGTGGATGCAGAGCGTAGTCGGGAGCCGTCGATCTGGGGTTCTCCGGGACCTCGGGGAGGCAACAATGGAACACCGACTTTCTGCAACCGTGTTTCTCACCGGCTCCTTGCGAGCTGGAACAACGGTAGGTGGGCAGTTCGGCTGGGGCGGCACGCCCTTGAAAAGATATCAAGGGCGCCCTAAGGTTGGCTCAGGAGGGACAGAAACCCTCCGTAGAGTGCAAGGGCAAAAGCCAGCCTGACTGAGTCCCAAACAGTAAGGGACGCAGAGGAGAAATCCGGGCTTAGCGATCATCCATGCTCCCCATTGGTGGGGGCTGGATGTGTCAGAAAAATTACCCTAGGGATAACAGGCTCGTCGCGGGCGAGAGTCCCCATCGACCCCGCGGCTTGGTACCTCGATGTCGGCTCTTCCTATCCTGGCCCTGCATAAGGGGCCAAGGGTGAGGCTGCTCGCCTATTAAAAGGGAACGTGAGCTGGGTTTAGACCGTCGTGAGACAGGTCGGACTTTATCTGCTGGGAGTG